>Ga0299915_10000632_pt1 | contig 26435 bp, 24 predicted proteins | sample RVTome_13_FD_200263 | JGI IMG/M metagenome (GOLD analysis project Ga0299915, IMG submission 200263) | Soil microbial communities from uranium-contaminated site in the Upper Colorado River Basin, Wyoming, United States - RVT92D227 (version 2) ... | reverse complement strand
GCCAAACGTGCCATCGGCCGCGAGCGCGCCATGAACCAGCGGCAGCTTCGCCACCCGGGCCGCCTCCGCGAGCATGATCCGGCTCTCGGCGTTGTCGAAACAATCGACCGCGAGGTCGCAGTTCGCGAGTAGCTGCGCGGCGTTGGTCGCCGCGAGCCGCACCCCGAGCGCCTCGGCCTTGCCGCCGTAGAAGTTCGCCAGCTGGAGGCGGACGGCCTCTGCCTTGTTCTTCCCGACCGATTGCTTGACGAACCACTGCGCCGCCAGGTTCTTGGACTCGACGCGATCGAAGTCGACCAGCCGCAGCTCGGCATCGAGGTTGCGGCAGTACTGCACCGCGGTCGATCCGAGCGCGCCGACGCCGCAGACCACGATCCGCACGGTCAGCCCTCCGCGCCGAACGGGACCTTCGGACGCAGGTAGATCCGCTGCTCGCCGCTGGGCGCGCGCAGGCGATCGACCACGAACTGCTGGAACGCGTGCTGCGGGAGCTGCGGGATGTGGAGACCACGGACGCCACCCGAGCGCACGACCTCGACGGCGATCCGCTGGATGTCCGCGTCGGTTGCCGCGAAGTCGATGTCGAGGTCGTAGTCGGCCGACTGGCCCTGGTACGTGATGTTGAGGATCGTCATTGGCTATCTCCAGTGTCGGTAGGCATTCCCGACGCGAGCCGGAGGAGTCCGGCCCACCATGGTTCGGGATGAAGCTGTTCGGAATCGGCGCTTCCGGTGCGCGCGATCGTGACGCGCGGCGCGACGACGCAGTAACGCATGGGGTGACCGAGCGCGCTGTCGACGGCCGCCATCGTCGATTCGTCCTCGGCCGAGAACGCGGCGGGCCCGACGGGATGCGAGTGCACGATCGCCTCGAGCTCGTCGCGATGGCGCCAGATCGCCTCCCAGCGCGCGCGCGAGTCCGGCAGCGCCGCGGGGCTGTTCGACGCGTCCGCGTGGAGGATCGCGTCGTTTCGCCCGATGAGAAAACACACTTCCCGCATCTAGAACCTCGTGATGTTGAGGTGATCTTCTTCGATCGCTTCGCGGACGACCGACGGCATGGCATCGAGCGTGAGCACGCGATGTGCGCCCGCGAGGCAGATTCCAGGATCGATCACCTGCAGCGTGATCGCCTCGACGACCGAGATGATCCGCGAGCCGTCGACTTCGTACGTGACCTCGAGCTGGCGCCCTCGGTCGATGGTCCGGAAGTTCACCAGGCGCGCGCGGGCACCGTCGAGCGCCTCGTCGCAGCGCTCGCGTGGATTGCCCGCACGCGTGCGGACCTTCGCAGACGTCGCCGCGTGGTCGAGCTGGATCCACCGCGCTCGCTCGCGCACCGCCGCTTCCTCGCGGAGGCGCGCCTCGACGAGATCGTCGAACAGCGTGCGCACGACGTCACGACCGGCATCGGCGATGTCGACGACGATCGGCGTGAGCTCGCGGAGCGAGATCTGGACCTTCAGCTCGCTCGCGATCGCGCGGCCGAGCGCGTAGCCGAACGCCGCACGCAGCGACGGCACGACGCCGCGCAGCGCACCGATCGGCCGCAGCTCCTCGAGCGCACGCCGAGCCTCGAGCTCCGCGTCGTCCTCGAACTCCAGCGATTCAAAGAGCCAGTCTCCAGAACACCACCGTCGCGCGACCACCCGGGACAACGGCTGTGGCTCGTCGTCGGGTGGCAGCGCGATCCGGCCGAGCTCGCGACCGTTCGCGATCACCCAACCCTCGACCCAGTGACCGCGCATGACGGGCAGCGCCCCCAGCTCGACCGCCGACGCCGGCTCGAGAGGAACCGCACGTCGACCCTCGATCTGGAAGCGCCACCAGCCGTGCGCGATCTCACCGTCGCTCGCAGGCGCCGATCGGCCGCATCGACCCGCGTGCCGCCGAAGTACGGCAGCACGACGGGATCGAGTGGCTTGAGGAACGCCCGAAAGTCCATGGTGGGTTCTCTAGGCCGGTGCGACCTCGAGCAGCTTCGTCTTCATCACCTGCTCGACGAGTCCGGCCGTGGGTGCCGCAGCCGAGACCGGTGCCTCGAGCAACGCACGGAGCACGCGCGTCACGTGGTACGGGTCGTCGAACTGCGCGACGGTGACCTCGCTGTACGGGACGCCGAGCGTCTTCGCACAGTCGCGGATCGTCGAGCCGCGCGGGCTGCCGGCGAGCAGGAGTGCCATCGCATCGACCGGGTAGCCGAGCGTACGGAACGTCTGCGCGAGCTGCGTACCCGCCTCCCCTGCCTCGTCACCGACGACGATCACGATCAGCTTCGATCCCGTCGGCACCCGCAGCCCGTCGCGATGCAGCGCCTGCACCGCCGAGCCGTGGATCGTGCCGCCCTCTGCCTTGAGCGGTGCGAGCATGTGCTGCACCGCGAGGCGCGAGGCGGCCTTCGCCTTGAGGACCTGGCCCATCGTGTCGAACGCGGCGACGTGGAGGCGCTCGAGCGGGAAGCCCGCGAGGATCTTGCCGAGCGCGTCCTTCGACGACTCGATCGCCCCCTGCATCGATCCCGACTTGTCGACGAGGAACATGACCCGTACGTCGACCTCCGAGATCGCTGCCTGCACCGCCTGCTTCGCCGCGTTGTCCGCCGAGTCCGCGAGCTTCTCCTTGAGGTCCCGCGTCACGGACGTTCTTCGCGATGTTGAGCCCACGCTGATCCGTCGCTGCAGATTACGAATCGCTGATTTCGTCGATCGAAGACGATCTGCGATCTCCAGAAACAGGCATCCAACCTACGGACGCTCCGTTTCGCTCACCAGGGCGCGGGCTTGTAGTCCTTGAGGAACAGGCCCCACAGATGATTCCCCGTGTTCAGCCCATCGAACACCGGATCGACGATGCGCGCCGCACCGTCGACGATGTCGAGCGGCGGATGGAAGCCGTGGATCTCCGTCTTGCGCTCGGCGTGGTGGAGCGGATCCTCGTCGGTGACCCACCCGGTGTCGACGCTGTTCATGTGGATGCCGTCCTTGACGTAGTCCGCGCCCGAGGTGCGCGTCATCATGTTCAGCGCGGCCTTCGCCATGTTCGTGTGCGGGTGCTTGTCGGTCTTCCAGCGCCGGTAGAACTGGCCCTCCATCGCCGACACGTTGACGACATGCGCGTCGTTCGTCGGGACCGCGGCGAGCAGCGGGCGGAGGCGCGCGTTGAGCACGAACGGTGCGACCGCATTGACGAGGTGGACCTCGAGGAGCTCGGCGGTGGGGACGTCGGCGAGCGTCATGCGCCAGCTGTTGGAGTCGCGCAGATCGACCTGCTGCAGATCCTGATCGAGGCGGTGCTGCGGATACAGGTGATCGCCGCGATCGAGGTCCTCGGCGAGGAGCGGTACCTGCGAGAGCACCGCCGAGCGCCAGAGCCCCGCGGCCGCGATCTCGGCGCCCGCCGCACGGACCAGCCCGTGCGGTCCACTGATGAGCTCGCCGGTCGCTCGGGGCGCGAGCTCGGCCAGGAACGCACGATCGCGGTCGAGGAATGCGCGCTCGAGGCCGGTGAGCGGCTCGTCCTCACCGACGAGGACGTGGTCGTACCAACCCGAGGGCCGGCGTACGGTCTGACACGCGTTGTTGATCAACGCGTCGAGCCGCGGCAGCGTTGCCACCAGGTGGCGGCAGAGCAGCTCGACGCTCGGCGTGTGCCGGAGATCGATCCCGTAGATGTGCAGGCGATGCGTCCACTCGGTGGCATCGGGCTCGCGCGAGAACCGGCGAGCGGCGTCGCGCGGAAATCGCGTCGCCACGATCACCTCGGCGTTCGCGCGCAACAGCTTGATCGCCGCCTGGTAGCCGATCTTGACCCGCGCGCCGGTGACGAGCGCGACCCGCCCGCGAAGATCGGCGGTGGCCTCGCGCTTCTGCCAGTTGAGCTCGGCACACCGCGGACACATCTGATCATAGAAATGATGGAGCTCGCGGAAGTCTGCCTTGCAGACGTAGCAGTGCCGTGCTTCGTCGACCACGCGCGCCTCGGCATCGGGCTCCGCACGGCGCGCTTCGGCCGCGGCCCAGACGTCCTCGCCCTCGTCGTCGCGCACCGGCGCATCGAGCACCATGTCCGGTCGCGGTAACGGCGTGCGAAATACCGGCTCGCGGCGGAGCGTGCGGATGCCGGTCTGATCGAGCACGGCGCGCTCGGCGTCGCGCTTCGCTTTCTTGCGACTGCGGTTCAGCGCCTTGCTGAGCGCCTTGCGGGTATAGCGATCGGGACGCGACAGATTCCCGGCGACGGTGATCAACCGGATCCGCGTGGCCTCGTCGAGCTCGGCGAGACTACTCAGATCGCCCGCCAGCGCCTCGAGCATCTCGATTGCTGCAAGCAGGGCATCCACACGTAGCGGAGGTTCGTCCACGGCAGCGTATATTGGCCCGCGACATGATCTTCGCCAAGCGACTCAAGGGCAAAGCCATCGCGGCCTGGCTCGGACCGACCGGGGACGCGGCACGCCGCGCGTTGGAGACCGTGCGCGAGCGCGTCACCAGTGCACCGCGGCGCATCGATCTCTACTTCGACATCGCCGACGCGTGGAGCTACCTGCTCGCACAAGCGGTCACGCGGCTCGTGGAGGCGTACCCCGTCGAGCTCGCGGTCCACATCGTGACACCGCCGGCCTCCGACGTCGATCCCGCGCCGCACCTGCGCCCGAGACAGGCGGTGCGCGACGCGCAACAGCTCGCCGAGTACTGGGATCTCGAGTTCGTGGGTAAGAAGGAAGCCGATCCGGGGATCGTGCGCGACGTCGGAACGGCGCTGTGTCGCGAGCGACCGCCGGCGGATCAGCTGCGCGCCGCGCTCGAGCTCACCGGCGCGATGTGGGCCCACGATCGCAGGAAGCTCGCACCGCTGCTCAAGCAGTGGGGCACCGAGTCGCACGGCTCGATCGCGCCGATTTTCAACGAGTCGTACGCAGCGCTGCGCAAGGCCGGGCACTACCAGGGCGGGATGATTCATTACAAAGGTGCGTGGTACTGGGGCATCGATCGCCTGCCGTACCTCGAGGCCGAGCTCGCGCGCGATCTCGGACGTGATGTCGCGCATGTCGTGACGGCGCGGTCGCAGAGCGATCGCGGGCCGTTGAAGCTGTCCGACAAGCCGCTCACGTGCGAGCTGTGGTTCTCGTTCCGCTCGCCTTACTCGTACCTCGCGCTCGAGCAGATCGAGGTGATCCTCGCGCCGTACCAGATCCCGCTGGTGTTGCGCCCGGTCGCCCCGATGGTGACGCGCGGCCTCGCGGTCCCGGCGATCAAGCGGATGTACATCGTGCACGACGCGAAGCGCGAAGCCGATCGGCTCGGCATCACGTTCGGCGAGCTCTGCGATCCGTTCGGCGCGGGCGTCGAGAACTGCCTCGCGATCGCGCACTGGGCCGCCAAGCGCAGCGGTGCCGATGCGATCGCGTTCGCACGGTCGGCGATGCGCGGCATCTGGGCCGAGGCGCGCGACGTGGCCGAGTACGTCGACCTCCGGGCGATCGTCGAGCGCGCCGGGCTGCCATGGGACGAGGCCAAGGCCGCGCTGAACGATCCCGCGGCGGCCAAGGCGGCGCAGGGTAACGCCGCGGATCTCGCGGTGATCGGGCTGTGGGGCGTGCCGTCGGTTCGGTGCGGTGACTTCGTGGCGTGGGGTCAGGACCGCTTGCCGATGCTCGCGGATCGCCTGCGGCGTCACGCGCTTGCCGGATCGCTCGTGGATTCGACCAAATAGCGTGTTATCAAGCGGCAGTTCGGGCGCGTCCAACGCGGGAGCCATCGATGTCGCATGACAACCAACCAGGGGTGGTCCAGCTGCCGAGCGCAGGGATCCCCGCCGATCAGGGGCTCTCGAGCCTCGGGCTCATCATGCAGCTCGGCGGGAGCCTGCTCGCCGCCGGCGTCGCGCTGATGAGCTTCATGGCGCTCGTCGCGATGTCGGGTCCCGGCGAGTCGCTCTGGATGTTCCTGCTGCTCGGGACCTGCATCACGCGCTCGCTGTTTCACCGCATGGCCGGTACCGAGCTGCTGTACGGCCACCGCACCGGGCTGTCGCTCGACGGCACCGCCACGAGCCCGCTCCGCGGACTCCATCGCTACATCATCGTCGGCCTGATCCACACCGTGGTGTTCACGCTGGTCTTGAAGCTCAAGTTCGACGTGCCGAGCAAGCTCCTGTTCGGCCTCGCGCTCGGCCTGCTGGCGTGGCCGGCCACGCTCGGCGCCCTCCTCTACTCGAACATCTTCAAGCGATTTGTCTCGTCTCCTGGCAAGCAGATTCCCGTCAGCGAGGACAAAGGCTTCGAAGGCGCCGCGATCCTGATGACGGTGCTCGGCGTCTGCGGCGTGCTCGCGACCGGCACGATCCTGCTCGCGATGTTCGAGTCCGGTGGCCGCGCGATGCAAGAAGGTCGGGTCCTGCTCGTGATGCTCGCGCTCGTGATGCTCGTGGTCCGCTCGTGTCTCCACGTGCAGGCCGGCATCTCGGGCCTGCGTACGACCTCGGTCGATCGCTCGGTCGAGCTCGCGAACCGCTACGCGAATTTCGGCGTGATCAGCGCGTTCTGCACCGGTGGTGCGCTGCTGCTCGTCGCGATGACGTCGCGGCTCGACCTCTCGGGCCTCGCGGGGGTGACGGGCGCGGTCTGGATGCTGATGGCGTGGCCGATGATCATCCGCCGGTTCTTCAGCGATCGACAGTTCGCCGACCTGCTCGCGGGCGACAACGCCACCCTCCATCGCCGATCGCCGGACGCCGGCCTCACCGGGCTCGGGTGGCTCCTCCTGGCGCACGCCGTGTTCGGCGCCTCGTTCCTGCTCCCCGAGCTCGTCGGAGTCGGCGAGCTGCCCTCGGGTATGGGCAAGGTGTTCGACCTGCTGGGCTCGGTGGGCGAGCGTTCGCCGTGGTGGAGTGCCGGCGTGATCATGATGGAGGCGTGGGCGGGCTACGAGCTGATCCGCATGAGCGCGCACCATCGCGTCATCGCCACGATCTACGCCGCGGTCGCCGCGGCCGTGACGCTGTACCTGTTCTGGCCCGTCCTCGACCAGTTCAAGCAGTCGAGCGTCTCGAGCCCTCAGCACATGCTGGTCCTGATGCCGATCGCGATCGCGCTCGTCATTCCGACGTCGGTGTTGATCCTCGTCAATCGCAAGATCGCGCCGACCGCCCGAGCGCGGTTCCGGTCCCGCCCGAAGACCTGACACCGGCCCCTGATTCCAATCTGTCCGTCGGTCCGGACCCTGATATCATCGAGCCGTGAACGAAGCGCCGCCCGAGGCGTTCGGGCCGTACCTCGTGTACGAGCGGCTCGGAATCGGCGGCATGGCGCAGGTCCATCGCGCCGAGATCGCCGGGATCGAAGGGTTCCGCCGACCGGTCGCGCTCAAGCGCATGCTCCCGCACGTCGCGGGGAGCGTGGACATGGTGAAGGCGTTCGTGCGGGAAGCGCACCTCGCGAGTCACCTCCACCACGCGAACGTCGCGCAGACGTACGACCTCGGGAAGGTCGACGACATCTACTTCATCGCGATGGAGCTGATCTCCGGTCGCAACCTGCGCGAGATCCTCAGGCAGTGCGGCGTGACGACCGGTCCGATGCCCGTCTCGGTGGCGCTCAACATCCTCAACCAGATCTGCGACGCGCTCGACTACGCCCACAACCTCTGCGACGACCGCGGCACGCCCCTCGGCATCATCCATCGCGACGTCTCCCCGTCGAACATCATCTTCGCCGAGGGCGGAGTGGTGAAGCTGATCGATTTCGGGATCGCGAAGGTGTCCGCGTCATCGATGCAGACGATGAGCGGGACGATCAAGGGCAAGTTCGGCTACATGGCGCCGGAGTATCTCGCCGGGCGGATCGACGCGCGGGCCGATCTGTTCGCGCTCGGCGTGATCGCACACGAGCTGCTCACGAACCGGCCGCTGTTCACGACGCCGGATGACATGGTGACGTTGCAGCGCGTGCGCAAGCTGGAGCTCCTGCCGCCCTCGCACCGCAATCCGCAGGTCCCGGCCGAAATCGACAACATCGTGATGACGGCGCTCGAGCGGGACCCGGATCGCCGCTGGCAACACGCGACCGCGTTGCGCACCGCGATGACCACGGTGACGCACCGGCTCGGGCTCGCGATCTCGAATGCGCAAGCCGTCGAGTGGATCGAGTGGGCGTTCGATCAGACCAAGCCGCGCGGCGCGGTGGTGGGCCGCACGCTCATGATCGACGATGACGATCCGAGCATCTTGATCGATCAAGGCACGGCGCAGGCACGACCGGCCGGAATGCTGACGCCGATGATGGACCGGCGCGTCCCCGAGCCACCGGCCACCACCCCGATCGGTACGCCCGCGATGATGACCGCGCAGCCTCACGTGCCGGCCATGCTCGACGATGGGGCCGAGTATCAGGCCGCGGTCGCCGCATTCGAGCGCCACGACGCGCTCGTGCCTTCGACCGGTCGGCTGTCCGAGGTCGTGCTCCCGACGGTGGCTCGATCGGCACCGAGGATCTCCGACCAGGCCCCGAGCGCGGGACGCTCGTCTCCGAGCCTCCAGCTGACGCTGATGGGCACCGCACCTCCGCTCCGCAGGCCGCCGACCCTGGACCCGCCGATCGGAGGATCTGCGCCGCAGCTGCGCATGACGCCCCCGTCCCTCGAGCCACCGAACCGCCGCAACGTGGCACCGACGCATGATCCGCCGTTCGTGCAGTCGTCGGGGAAGATCGTGCTGCCGGTGCCGACGGAGATCGCACCGCCGCGTCGGGCGAGCGGTGCGCTGTTGGCCGTGGTATTGGTGCTGCTCGCTGCAGCTGCCGCGGCCGCCACCGTGTACTTCATCCTGCCGCTCGTGACCTGAAGGAGCCGCGCTCAGGTCGCCGCGATGAAAACGATCAAACGATGAAGCGCCGCATTGCCCTGATTTCGACAGGGGGCACGATCGAGAAGACGTACGACGAGCTCTCCGGTGTGCTCGCCAACAAGGTCTCGGTGCTCGACGTGATGCTCGCATCGCTGGAGCTCCGCGGCGTCGAAGTCCAGCGCATGCAGCTCATGAACAAGGACAGCCTCGAGATGACGTCCGAGGACCACACGCTGGTCGCGGTGACCGCGATGCGGATGGCCGAGGCGATGGCCGGCGTCGTCGTCGTGCACGGGACCGACCGGCTCGCGGTGTCGGGAGAGCGCGTGTGCGAGCTCGGGGCTCCTGCAGCCCCGATCGTGTTCACGGGCGCGATGCGACCCTACGAGCTGCGCTCGACCGATGCCCTGCAGAACCTGACCGAGGCACTCGTGGCGGTGCAGCTGCTCGCCCCGGGCGTCTACCTCTCGATGCACAACCAGGTGCTGCAGTTCCCGGGCGTCGTGAAGGATCCGCAGCGCGGCACGTTCGTGAAGGAGTGAGCGTGACGCTGCGGACCCCATCGGACCTCGCGCCGTTGATGCCGGCGCTGCTCGACGCGCTCGGTTACGTCAACATCGGGGTGTTCGTGGTCGCGGATCGCGGTGGCGAGCTCGAGCACTGGTTCGCGAACGAGGCGACGGCCGGGCTGGTCGGCTACTCGATCGAAGAGTTCGCGAGCATGGCGCCGATCGACATCATCGTGCCGGAGCAGCGCGCGTTGGTACGCCACCTGTCGGCGAGCTTCCGCGCGGGCCAGCCGGTGCCGCCGGCGCTCGAATTCTCCGCGCTACACAAGGATGGCAGCTACCTCACGATCGAGCTCTCGATCGGCTACTTCCGGCTCCCCGACGGGGTTGCCTACGTGATGGTGGTGCGCGAGGTCGGCGCGAACCAGCCTTCGCAACTCTCGCTCCTCGAGGCGGACCGCATCGGGCTCGTCGGCGCGCTCTCGGCCGGCTTCGCGCACGAGATCAACAATCCGCTGACGTCGGTGCTGCTGAACCTGCGCTCGCTACGCAAGCAGCTCCACCAGCACGTCCCCGTTCCAGCACAACCGCAGGCGCTCCGCTGCCTCGACGACATCACGACCGGCGCCGAGCGGATCGCGAGCAATGTCCGCGCGCTCCAGACGCTCGCGACCCGCAGCGGGAGCCAGGCGATCGATCTCGCGGCGGTGGTCTCGGCGGCGCTCCGGCTCGCGGCGCCGACGCTCGAGCCACGCGCCCACGTGATCCGGCAGATCTTTCCCGTCCGGCCGGTCACCGGTGAGGAATCGCGGATCGGCCAGGCCGTGCTCGCCATGATGTTGTTCTCGAGCTCGGGCTTCGGCGAGAGCGTGGCCGGCAATCGCATCATCGTCGCGGTCGAGGAGCGCGGCGGCGAGGTGATCGTCGAGGTGTCCGACAACGGGCGCGATCTGACCCCCGAGGAGGCGCGGCGGGCGTTCGATCCGTTCTTCCGGTCGCCCGCTCGCGGTGCCGGCGTCGGCGTCGGGCTCGGGGTCGCCCGATCGGTCGCGGCCACGCTCGGTGGTGAGGTCACGCTCGCACCGCGGGTCGGCGGCGGCGCCGTGATCACGATGCGGCTTCCAGCGGCCGGCTGAACCACGGCACGCAGGAGTTAGCCGCGCATCACGAGGAAGATCGCGTGGGCGGTCGCGACCGGCGCCGAGCGATCACCCTGCCACGCCTCCATCCGTACGTTCGTGACGCGCCTGCCATGACGGGTCACGATGCCGCGCGCATGCGTATCGACGGCGGCGCCGGAGCGCAGATAGTCGACGGTGAGCGTGATCGTCTTCGGCAGGACGATCGTCTCCGCTCGCCACAGCAGCTCGAAGATCGCGGCCGACTCGAGCAGCGCGCCGAGGGTCCCGCCGTGGAGCGCGGGGAGCGCGGGGTTGCCGATCAGCTGAGGGCCGTAGCGCATCGACGTGATGAGCTCGTCGCCGACCATCGCGACCGTGAGCCCCAGCAGCTTCGCGTACGGGATCGTGTCGATGAAGCGCTGGTAGTCGCCGGTCTGCTTGGCCTCGGTGATCCGATCGAGCAGGCTCACCTCGGTGTGCCTCGGGTCGAGATCATGAACGTTCCTACCGAGTGCGCGATCGGGTCCTCCGGCGAGTCGTGATACGCGACCGCGCGCGTGAACGCGACGTTGCGCGTGGTCTTGTAGCAGGTCGCGCGCGCGATCACCGTGCGGCCGACCTCCGCCGGTCGCAGGTAGTCGATCCGGAGATCGAGCGTCGCGATCGGGACGAACTCCGTCATCGCGGAGAACACGGCGGCTCCCGAGGCGCCGTCGAGCAGCGCGGTGATCGCGCCGCCGTGGATCACGCCGGTGTCGGGGTTACCGACGAGCTTCGCGTCGTAGGGCAACTCGAACACCACCTCGCCCGCCTTCACGTCGAGGATCTGCATGCCGAGCGCGCGATTGTGCGGAACATTCCCCGAGAAGTGGCGAATGAGGCGCAAGCGAGTGTCCAGCGAGGATTCGCGCTCGGGCTCTCCATCGTCGGCCATGGTGCGAACGTAGCATCGTGGTACCACTCGCCGCATGGCTCGCGTGCCGCTCCCCACCTGGTACTTCGCGCTCGTCGTCGTGCGGCGAGGTCATCGCTTCCTGCTGACGCAGGAGCGCAAGTACGGCTCGACGTGGTCGATCCCGGGTGGTCGGGTCGAGCCCGGCGAGTCGCTCGCGTCGGCCGCCGTGCGCGAGGTGTTCGAGGAGACCGGCGTCCCGATCCAGCTCGATGGCATCCTGCGCGTCGAGCACTCACCCTCCGAGCGCGACGCCCGCGTGCGCGTGCTGTACACCGGCACGCCGATCGACGACACGGTGCCGAAGACCTTCGCCGACGACGAATCGCTCGGGGCCGCGTACCTGACGATCGACGAGATCCGCGAGCGCCCCCTCCGCGGTGCGGACCTGTGTGCGTTGCTCGAGAGCGTCGCGAGTGGCCGGCAGGTGTTCCCGCTCGGGCTCCTCGGCCACGAGATGTCGGTGTGACGCCAGGCTGGGACGACGCGTGGGAAGCCGCGCGGCGCGCGATCGATCCCGATGGCGCGCTCGAGCCCGTGCGGATCGCCACCGAGCATCGCGGCGCCTATCACGCCCTGGGCGAGGGCGGCGTCGCGTGGGTCGAGGTCACCGGCAAGGCGTTTCACGACGCCGGTGACAAGCGTGCGCTTCCCACCGTCGGTGACTGGGTGCTCGTCGAGCGCTGGCGCGATGCCGTCGCGGGCGCCGGTGCGGCCACCGTTCGGGCCGTGTTGCCGCGGCGGAGCTTCCTCGTGCGCCGCGCCGCCGGTGAAGCGACCGCGCCGCAGCCGCTCGCGGCGAACGTCGACATCGGGCTCGTGATGACGTCGGCAAACCTCGACCTCTCGCCGGCACGCCTCGATCGCTACGTCGGCCTCCTGCGCGACGGCGGCATCGAGCCGGTGATCGTCGTGTCGAAGATCGATCTCGCCGCCGATCCGGTAGCGGTGCTCGAGGCCGCGCGCCGGATCGGGCCCCGGGTGCTCGCCGCCTCGATCGTCAGCGGCGAGGGCCTCGTCGACGTGCGTGCGCTCGGCGGCGCCGGTCGAACCTGCGTGTTGCTCGGCTCGTCGGGCGTCGGCAAGTCGTCGCTGCTCAACGCGCTGGTCGGGACCGCCCAGGAGACCCGGGCGATCCGAGGCGACGAACGCGGCCGCCACACCACCACGCGCCGCGAGCTGTTCGTGGCGGCCGACGGTGGCTTGTGGATCGACACGCCCGGCATGCGCGAGCTCGCGCAGTGGATCGACGACAAGTCCGAGGACGAGACCGCATTCGATGACATCGCCGCGCTCGCCCCCGGCTGCCGGTTCCGCGACTGCCAGCACCGCGAGGAGCCCGGCTGCGCGGTCCGCGAGCACGTCACCCCGCAGCGACTCGCCAGCTTCCACAAGCTCGCGAGCGAGCGCCGCACCGGCGCAGCGCGCCAGGGCGCGGCCGTCAAGATCGTCGAGACCCGCAAGGCGCGAGGCAAGAAGCCGCCGCCGTCCACCGACGGCGAGTAGCGGTGGAGCGTGCCCGTACGAAGATCGCCTCGATCGAGGCTCGCCAGGCTGATGTGCTATAAGCCGCCTCCGTGATCGCGTTCAGCTCGGTCAGCAAGCAGTACGGCGGCCAGATCCTGTTCGTCGACGCCTCGTTCCAGATCAACACGGGCGAGAAGGTCGGGCTCGTCGGTCCGAATGGCGCCGGCAAGAGCACCGTGTTTCGGATGATCGCCGGCGAGGAGACCCCGGACGACGGCTTGATCGAGCGGCCGAAGAAGCTGTCGTTCGGGTACTTCCGGCAGGACGTCGGCGACCTGAAGGGCCGCACGATCCTCGCGGAGACCTGTGCCGGTGCCGGCGAGGTCTCCGAGCTTGCCGACGAGCTCGCCAAGCTCGGCGCACGGCTCGAGGCGGCCGGCGATGATCTCGACGAGGTCGTCGGGCGGTTCGGCGAGGTCCAGGCGCGCTACCAGGACCTCGGCGGCTACGAGCTCGAGGCGAGGGCGCAGTCGATCCTGCACGGCCTCGGCTTCGGCGACGACCAGATGACCAACGACGTCGGCACGCTGTCGGGCGGCTGGAAGATGCGCGTCGCGCTCGCGCAGATCCTGCTCGCGAGGCCCGACCTGCTGCTGCTCGACGAGCCCACCAACTACCTCGACCTCGAATCGATCCTGTGGCTCGAGGGGTTCCTCCGTGACTACCCGGGCACGGTCGTGATGACGTGCCACGACCGCGAGATCATGAACCGCGTCGTCTCGAAGATCGTCGAGATCGATGGCGGCGAGCTGACGTCGTACACCGGCAACTACGACTTCTACGAGCGCATGCGCGAGATCGAAGCCGCGCGCCGCGAGGCGTCGTACGCGCGCCAGCAGGCGATGCTGACCAAGGAGAGCAAGTTCATCGAGCGCTTCAAGGCGCAGGCGGCGAAGGCGTCGCTCGTCCAGAGCCGCATCAAGAAGCTCGACAAGATCGAGAAGATCGAGGAGCCACGTCGCATCGTCGAGAAGCACTTCGAGTTTCGTGCGCCGCAACGGTCGGGCGACGACGTCGTGAAGCTCGAGGCGATCAAGAAGGCGTACGGGGCGCGGGTCGTCCACTCGGGACTCTCGATGATCATGCGGCGCAAGGAGCGATGGGCCGTGATGGGCGAGAACGGCGCCGGCAAGTCGACGCTGCTCAAGATGATCGCCGGCGCGCTGACTCCCGACGGTGGCGCGGCCTCGATCGGCGCCTCGGTGTCGATGGGGTACTACGCGCAGCACGTCATGGAAGGGCTGACCGGTGACCGGACGGTCCTCGAGGAGCTGCAGGAGCACGCGCCGATGGCGAACCAGGGCACGCTGCGTGGCCTCGCCGGGGCGTTCGGCTTCCACGACGAGGACGTGTTCAAGCCGGTCCGCGTGCTGTCGGGTGGGGAGAAGGCGCGGCTCGCGCTCGCGAAGCTGCTCTACGACGCGCCGAACCTGCTCGTGCTCGACGAGCCGACGAACCACCTCGACATCGCGACGAAGCGCTCGCTCGTGCGTGCCCTCGGCGACTACGAGGGCACGCTCGTGTTCGTCTCGCACGACCGCCAGTTCCTGCGCGCGCTCGCGAACCGCGTCCTCGAGCTGTCGGTCGCCGGCCCACGGATCTACGGCGGCAACTACGACGAGTACGTTGCCTCGACGGGCCGCGAGGCCCCGGGCATGCGCGCGCAGTCGTAGTCGGGTTTGCGCTCGATCGTCATCGGCACCCGTGCCAAAGTGATGTTCTTCCCGATCGGGAAGAAAGCTGCTCCAAATGAGCGGCTAAGTCGCATTCTTCCCGATCGGGAAGAACATACTGGTTCGGACCTGCTGCGGAGACAGATCTTCCCGATCGGGAAGCTCTTCCTTGATTTGGACCCTTGAGAGAGATATCTTCCCGATCGGGAAGATATTGGTGTCACCAACACAACCCAAGCCTTCGAGGCCGCAGAAGCCCCCAAAGCAGCCGATTCCCATCACTCGCATCACCTCGATGAAGTCGGTGGGGGAGTTGGTCCGTCAAGTGCGACAAGCGAACGGGCTCGATCAAGCAACCGCCGCGGGGCTCGCTGGCGTTGGCGTACGCTTCTTGGGTGACCTCGAACGTGGCAAGCAGAACCTTCGGTCGGGGCTCGTGCTCCAGGTGCTGCAACGCCTCGGACTGGAGCTGTGGCTCACACCGCGGTCCTGGCGACCTTGATGGCGCCCACCGAGGAGCTCTTCGTACAGTTCGGAGATGACCCTGTGGGTCGTCTTCGCATCGATGAAGGCGGACGTTTCTGCTTCGCGTACGACGCGCCGTGGCGCACGAACCGCGACGCGTTCCCGATCTCGCTGAGCCTTCCTCTTCGTGCGGAAGAGTACATCGGTGGATCCGGACACACATTCTTCGCGAACTTGCTTCCGGAGGGCGGTGCCCGACAGGCCGTATGCCGTCGACTCGGTATCTCGGAAGCGAACGACTTCGCGTTGCTCCGGGCGATTGGTGGAGAGTGCGCCGGGGCCCTCTCGATCGTTACGAAGGCGCGGCCACGAAGGTCGGAGCCGCGCTACGAGCCGCTCGGTGACAAGCGCCTTCAGCAGCTCGTGGAGAGCGACGACATCGTCCCGTTGTTGATCGGCGGTGAGTCGACACGCCTGTCGCTGGCGGGCGCCCAGGACAAGCTTCCCGTCACGGTGATCGAAGGAGAGATCCACCTTCCGATCGACGGAGCACCGAGCACGCACATCTTGAAGCTCCCGAATCGGAGGTACGCGCACCTCCCGATCAACGAGGCATTCGTCATGGAGCTCGCCGCGCGTATGGGTCTCGATGTCGTCAAGACCGAGCTGTGTACGCGGACGAACCCGCCGAGTCTGCTTGTGAAGCGATACGATCGACGACAATCGGCAGACGAAGGGCCTGTCGTGCGTCTTCACCAGGAGGACGTGTGCCAGGCGCTTGGCTTGCCTCCGACCCAGAAGTACGAACAAGAAGGCGGGCCTACACTCGCAGCGACGATCGAGCTGGCTCGTTCGAGCGTTAGCCAACCGGGCCTCGATGTTCTCCGGTTGATCCAGTGGCAGGCGTTCAACGTGGTGGCCGGTAATGCCGATGGGCACGGCAAGAACCTCTCGATCCTCTACGAGGGACGGGACGCGAGCATCGCGCCGTTCTACGATCTGGTCTCGACGCGACACTACAAGGGGCTCGACGCAAAGCTCGCGATGAGCGTCGGCGGTAGTCGCGACATGGGCGAGCTCCACCGTGTTCACTGGGAAACGCTTGCACGGGACGTGGGGATCGCAGCACGCGTCGTGATCGAGGCCGTTCAGGAGATCGTCGAACGATGCACCGAGACCCTCGGGTCATGGTCGAAGGAGTTTCGCGAGCGCTATGGAAAACGGCCGATTCTTCAAACCCTGCCCGACTCGATCAAGCGAAGAGCTCGTGGCGTGTCGCGCAGACTGATTGCACCAACGCGTTGATGCAGATCCTCACGGCTCCCGATCGAGACGCGTTCACGTTCGTGCTGGCTGTTTCTTCGACCGGCAACTACGAGCGCAGCTGGCTCGAAGGGACGGCTATTTCTTGATCGCGCGTGCGGCCGCGTCGAGCATGGGCCTGGCGCTGACCGCCGCACCGGTGGCGTGCTTCATCCACTCGTCGGGGAGGACCGCCCCGAACTTCGCGATCCGCGTGAACTCGGCCGCGAAGGTCTTCGCGTCCTTGCCAGCCACGTGCTCCTCGACCTGGAACGCGATCAGGTGACCGAGGACATAGTTGAACAGGTACAGCGGTGACGTGATCGTGTGGCTGTAGATCCCGAGGATCGACGTCGTGCCCTTGCCGCCGAGGATCGGCGCGTAGTGGCGATCCCAGATCTCGCGGGCGATGCGGCCGGTGGCCTCGCGGAGCTCGGCTGCGGTGGCGCTCGGGTGTGCGTAGAGCCAGTGCCAGGTCTCGATCTCGACGAGCGACGAGCCGGCGATCTCCCAGGTGTTCCACAGGTGATCGAGGACGCGCAGGCGCTCGGCCTCGGCGCCAGCGGACGGCCGTCCGAGGAGCTTCAGGTCGCGCGCCTGGAACAGGAATGCGAGCGCCTCGGTGAACGCGACGTTCGGCACGCCCGCGAGCAGCGTGTGATCGATCTCGTAGAGCGAGAGGTACTGCTCGACGTTGTGCCCGAGCTCGTGGACCGCGATGTTGTAGCCCTTGTAGTCCATGCCCTGGTCGCCGACCCGGGTGCGCAGGTGAGGCTTGTCACCGCGGCGGCGCGCTTCCATCGCGTGGCCGGCGCCGCGTGACGGATCGACGGCGATGTTGGCGGCGAGCGCGCGGGCCTGGCGGTCGGTGAAGCCGAGCTCGCGCAAGATGCGCGGCATGTCCTTCGCGAAGGCGGCGGCGGTCGGGTATCGCTTGCGAGTCTCGGCATCGAGCTGCGCCTCGGGGACCGAGCCACCGCCGAACTCGTACCAGATGTCCTGGGCCTCGAGCTTGCGGCCGAGGCGAGCCTCGACCTCGTTCGCCGCCTGCGCGATCAGCGGCGACTCGATCACGTCGAGCAGCAAGGCGCGGACGCGCGGCTCGGGCATCTCGGCGCCGTCGAAGGCACGCGCGAGGTGGGTCGGTGCGGTCGGCGAGAACGGATCGGCCTTGCGATACGCCGTGAAGTGCCCGATCACCTGCGCGAAGCGGTTGTCGTCCTCGCGCACGGTCTGGGGGTCGGTCCCACGATCCGGCGGTGCGTTCGCCTCGAGCTCGGCCGCCGGCGTGACGGTGACCGCGTTCGTGAACGGGTTCCAGTCGAGCCGAGGATTGTCGATCACCGCCTTCGGGATCGTCTGCGTCACGATCCGCTCCATCACCTTCACGATCGTGCGTTGCTTCGCCGTGCCGTCCTTGTCGGCATAGTTCGCCTTGAGCTCGTCGCGCAGGTTCCAGTGCGTGATGAGCCGCTTCCCCGACGGAAACCGGCGCCCGCCGGCCTCGTCGAGGACATGGTGCATCCACAGGTTGTAGCCGGCGATGTACTCGTCGGCGGCCGCGCCCGCGGCGGTGATCTGCGCCGCGACCGTACCCGGGATGCGCGTATCGAACCGGCCGGTGAGCCGCGCCTCGGCCCACTGACGGCGGGTGTACTTGCTGCCATCACGGAGCCGATCGTCGAGGGTGGTCAGGGGGAAATTCAGCAGCGCGACGAACGCGACCTTCGCGGTGAACAGGTCCTCGGTGACGTGCGCCCCCGGATCGATCGACCCGAGGAGCGAGTCGACCGGCAACATCGAACCGGTCTCGACATCGATGTCCCAGCGCAGCGAGCGACCGAGCTCGAGGACATGGCCATCGACCTGCTCGAGCTGGGCCTCGAGCCGCTTGAAGAGCGCATCGAGCGCGGCCGGCTCGGCGACGAAGTGGTCGGCGGCGAGCTTGGCGAGGTCGCCATCTTCGGCGCGCCACAACGACGCGACCTGCGCGACTCCGCGCTCGATCCGTGCGCGCTGCGGCTCGCCATGCTTCGCGAGGAGCGCAGCCTTCGCAGCCGCGATGGCCTTCGGATCTGCGCCAGCGACGGTCGGAGCCACGACCACGGGCGCGACCGGCGGCGCGGGCACCGGATCGGCGACCGGATCCGCGACGGGCGCCGGAACGGTGGGAGGTTTCGAGGGACCGCTACACGCGGCGATGACGACGAGGGCGGCGATGCGCACGGCCGGAGCGTGCCACGTCCTCACGCCCGCCGCTCAGCTGGCTCGGCTTCTCTACGATGCGAGTACGGCGTGCAGGGCCGGGACGTCGAGGCGCACACCGATCTCGGCGATCAGGTCACCCTCGAACACGAACAACACCGAGCCGGGCATCGACTGGCGGGTACCGTTCGGCGCGAGCCCGATCAGCAGATCCGCGTGGCGGCGACGATCCGTGCGCGCTGCGCCTCGCCGTGCTTCGCGACCACCGCGGTCTTCGCGGCCGCGATGGCCTTCGGGTCCACGCCCACCATCGGAGCAGCCACGATGACCGGCGCGGCCGGAGTCACCGGCGGAGCGACCTCGGGCGCGAGATCCGCGACCCGTGCGGGAATGGTGAGAGGCGTCCTCGGTCCACCACACGCGAGCGCGATGATCGAGGTGAAGGTGAGGCAAGTTCGCGAAGGTACCGCCGGAGCTCCGTCCGAGATCGCGGGGTGACGTTCTGAAGACTGCTTGCTCACCGCGTCGACCGGCCTGGCTGTTGTCGAACCAGGCATGCGTTGGACGGTCCATGACGTCGGGTTGGGATGCTACGATGGCCAAGCCGTGGGTGCAGATCCGGATCTGGACGTGATGGCCGCGCGCGTGGGCGTTCGCGGCTTGCGGTGACGATGGCGATTCGACCGACGACCGACGCGGAGCCCGGCGCAAGAGACGACACGACCGCGACCCTCGCGGAGAAGCCGTCCGGCGGCCGCGTGACCCAGCCTGCGACCGGGTCGTTGGCGACCCTCGACATCCAGCTCCCTCCGCGCTTCGAGATCCGGCGCATCATCGGCCGCGGGGGCATGGGAGTCGTGGTCGAGGTGCTCGATAGCGCGCTCGGGCGAACGGTAGCGGTGAAGCTCCTGACCTCGGAGAAACGTGACCCGGTTCATCGCGCCCGGTTCCGGCGCGAGGCCAAGGCCGCCGCGATGCTGCGCCACCCGAACATCGTGACCGTGCACGACGTGGATGCCGATCGCGACTTCATCGTGATGGAGCTCGTGCATGGCGAGTCACTGCGGTCGCGGCTGCGGCGAGACCGTGTCCTGGCGCCGGCCGAGGTCCGCCGCATCGGACTGGCGTTGCTCGACGGACTTGCCGCCGCACACGCCGCCGGCATCATTCACCGCGACGTCAAGCCCGCCAACATCCTGATCGACGAGCACGGCGTCGTGAAGCTGGTCGACTTCGGGATCGCGTCGTTCGGCGACCGCGATCTGACGTCGAGCGGTGTCTTGATCGGGACCCCGGCTTACATGGCCCCGGAGCAGCTCCGCGGCCGGGTCGCCGACGTGCGGTCGGATCTCTATGCCGTCGGGGCGACCTTGTTCGAGATGACCACGGGCGTCCAGCTCCATGCCGCGGATGGGTCGGAGAATGAGGTCGCCGCCGTGGTCCTCGAGACGACCGGCGACCCGCGGTTGGCTCGCGCGATCGAGCGCGCCGTCGCCGCGCTGCCCGAGCACCGCTTCGCCACCGCCCGAGCGTTTACCGAGGCGCTGGTCGATGCGACGCCCGACACGTCGGCGAACCCCGCGTCGGCGGCGCCGGAGAGGTCGGGGCCCGACGCCCACGCGAGCACCTCGGTGACCGGCGCTCGGCGCGGCCGCATGGTGCTCGCCGTGATCGCCACCCTCGCGGCGGCTGCGATCGCGGTGTGGGTCGTCGCGAAGCTGCGCGAGCCATCGCGCGACCTCGCCACATCCGTGGCTGCCGAGGCGCGAGGCCCGCTCGATGCCACGGACGCTCGCACGGTCGCGGTGCTTCCGTTCATCGATCACACGCGCGAGCCACGACTCGACTTCGCTGCCTCGGGGCTGCCGCACATCGTCGCGACGGAATTGAGGACGATCCCCGAGCTCAGGGTCTTCGGGTACTACGAGCTCCTCGATCGCGTCGCGGATCCCGCCTCACCCGCGGCCGATTGGCTCGTCGCGGCTCGTGCTCTTGGCGCCGACGTGGTGGTGCGTGGCGAGCTGTTCGCCGAGCCCGCCGGCGTTCGTCTGGTGGTCGCGCTCGAGTCGATCAACGGCGTGATCGCCCGATTCGAGCGCATGATCGCCGTGGACGCGGTGCCGGCAGCGACGCGATCGGTCGCCGGCGATATCGCGCGCGCCGCGGTCGGGCGTTCGACGGCGCAGACCGAGGCTCGCACCTTCGATGTCGAACGCGACCTCCAGCTCGGGATCTCGGCGCTCGAGCGCCAGGACTTCACCGCGGCGGACGATCACCTCACCAAGGTCGAGCTACAAGCGCCCGATCTCGCCGAGGCTCACTATCATCGTGCGGTCCTGAACTGGTGGCTGTCGCGCGATGTCACGGGACCGGTGACCCGTGCCCTCGCCGGCACCCTCACCCCGGCCCAGCGTGGCTTCATGGAAGGCCTGCGTCTCGTCATCGACCAGAACGACGAGCGGCCCGCGATCGCGCGGTTCCGCGAGCTGTCCACGCAGTTCCCGAACAGTCGCGACATCCAGTACGGATTGTTCGAGGCGTTGTTCCACGGTGGCCATGCGGCGGAGGCCATGGTCGTCTACCGGCGGCTCGGCGAACGCCACCCGCGGTTTCGGCTCGGCCTCAAGCACGCGCTCGCTTACTACATCGGGCACGCGGACGAGGATGGCATGGCATGGGCCGTCGCCCGGCTCGCGCCGAACGGCCACGAGCCCACCCTGTGGCAAGCTCGAGCCCTCGTCGCGCGGCGCGACTACCGCGCTGCGGTCGCGCTACTCCGCCGGCACGACACCGGCGACGCGGCCTCGCGACTTGACGTGCAGCGAGAGCTAGCTCAGATCTACGTCCTCGACCGACAGCTCGGACTGGCGGTCGACCTCGCGACCAGCTTGAAGCAGGACGCCTCCCACGCGGCGCCAGATCTCCTCGGACTGGCTCGGGCTCGCGGTAACTCCGACGACATCGAGGAGTGGAGCAGCAAGGCGGCGTCCGCTGCCGATCTGCAGACAGGCTCCGAAACGCGCGAGCACGGCTGGCCGGAGCTGGCCGCCGTGCAACTGCCCGGCGCGCACACGACGCACCTCCGTCGGATCGCGAAGCAGCTGCACAGGGATGCGCCGCAGAACATCGCGGTCGCACACGTACTCGTTGCCGGCGCGCTCGGCGAGCGCACGCGCGTCGATGACGCACGTTCGAGTGCGTTCCACGAGGTGGTCGCGATCGCCGACGCGTACCACGCGGAGTGGGCGAAGGACTGGAAGCGCGCCGCCGCGTCCTGGGAGCGTGCCATCCAGCATGCCGCCGATGGCAGCTTCGTGATCGTCGAGAAGCTCGGCTCGGCACGGGCCTCGAGGATGTCCAACGACCACGCGGCGGTCCTCGCTGCATGCGACGCGGTGATCCACCCGCGCCGCTTCTCGTGGGCGTGGGGCGGTGCCATCGGGCCATGTCTCCGGTGGTCGGCCGAAGCGGCGACGAAGCTCGGTCGCCCCGCCGAAGCTCGCGGTCACTGGGAGCACCTGCTCGAGTTGCGGTCGGCGGCTCCGAAGAACGACGAGCTCGTCGGCGCCGCGCAGGTCGCCCTCGCTCGCAAACCCTGAGCGGCTCGGCGAACGGTACGTGCGCTGCCCGTAACGTCCGAGGTTACAGCTGGAAGTGACGCGAGCCAGCGGCGCGCGATGCGGCGGCAGGTCCCGGCGCAGCAAGAACCCATGGTTGGCCGTTCCAGGCGCGTGGCCCGCGACTTGCCTTGGAGCTCGCCGACTCTTTCCAGGAGACTGCCGATGCGCACGCAGGTTGTTCGGAATCGTTTCATTGTCGCGGTGTCGCTCGCGAGTGCGCTCGCGGGCTGCCTCGTCGCTGCCTCGGACGACGACTACGAGGAGCCGATCCTCGACGGCAAGAGCGATGCGGTCACCGCGCGCGTCGTGATCAAGGGCGAGCTCGCGTTCGACGACAAGATCGCGGCCGCGTTCGACAGCTCCAAGCTGCACGGCTACACGTTTCGCGGCGCGAAGGACGCGAGCGTCACCGTCGAGCTCACCGGCGACGTCGCGCAGAACACGGACACGGTGGTGATGCTGTACGGCCCGAAGTCGGGCGCGAGCTGGCGTGGCAGTCCGATCACCAAGGACGACGACAGCGCCGGCAACAAGTTCTCGCTGATCTCCGAGCTCGTCCTGCCCGAGGACGGCGAGTACCTCGTGGTCGCGACCATGAAGGGCAGGAAGTTCACGGACAGGACCTACGAGGTCTCGCTGAAGTGCGGATCGGATCGTTGCACGACCGTCCCGCAGGGCGCGGCCAAGTGGACGGCCCTGGTCTACGGATCGTTCGACACGCACGACGATGGCGGCATCCCGAGCAGCCTCCAGGACATGGCGCAGAAGCTCAGCGCCGACAACGCCTCCATCAATCTGCTCTATCTCGAGGATCGGCCGGATGGGCCCAACAGCAAGCTGTGGAAGGTCGGGATGCGCAAGGTCGAGCTCGTCAAGGACTACGGCGAGCTGCACCTGGGCAGGGCCGAGACGCTCACCGACGTCGTCCAGTTCGTGCACGCGAGCTACCCGTCGGAACGGTTCTTCCTCAGCACCGTCGGCCACACCAGCTCCGCGGTCGCGGCGTTCCTGCCGGACTACTTCCCGGTCGAAGCCCGCTGGGAGGACCAGCGCATGATGTACTGGCAGCTCCGCGAGGCGATCCTCGCCTCGGGCGTGCCGATCGACGTCCTGGCGCTGAGCGGCTGCGGCACGGGCGAGCTCGAGATCGTCACGCGGTTCGCCGATACCGCCAAGTTCATCGTCGGGCTCCAGGAGTACAGCTTCGGCTACACCGACGTCCGCTGGGCCGACTCGCTCGTGCGCAACCCCGCGATCGATCCCAAGGGCCTGGCGCGGCGCGTGGCCGAGGGCATGTTCAAGAAGTCGTATTTCGATCAGGGCCAGCCGGGCGCGAACGGCGCGTACGACACCGCTCGGATCCCCGCGGTGAAGGTCGCGTTCTCCGCGCTCGCCGAGACCCTCACCAGCAAGGCCACGTCCAACCGGGCCGAGCTGATCGCGGCTCGCAAGACCACGCTGCAGATGTCGAGCGGCGGCTTCGAGTTCATGATCGATGCGACCGACTTCGCCGACCAGCTCGCGGCCGCGTCGAGCGATCCGGACCTCCTCGCCGCCTCGGCAACGTTTCGCGACGCGGTCGACGCGATGGTCGTGGGCTCCTACTCCGACCCGGAGGTTCACGGCAACGCTCACGGCATCAACCTGATCTTCATGCGTGAGGGCTTCGGGGTCCGGATCAGCGATCCGGCCGACTTCGACGAGGCGAGCGCGTGGCCTGCCGCAGAAGACAGCTTCTACGAGACGTCCGGTTGGCGAGCGTTCGTCACCGCCATCTACCCCCACGTCAACTAGCGACGAGGAGATCACGACATGTCGATGTGCAAGCTTTACTCGCTCGTGGTCGTCGCGCTCGCGGCGTGCGCCGTCGTCGACGACGGGCTCGAGCTCGACGACGACCTGGTGCTGGACGGCAAGACCGACTCGATCACGCGCAAGGTGTCGATCAAGGGAGGCGTCGCGTTTGGAGACGCGCTGGCGTCCGCGTTCGATACCAGCAAGCTGCACGGCTACACGTTCGACGCCGAAGCCGGCGCTCGCATCGACCTCGCGTTGTCGGGCGACCGCGCGCAAGGCACCGACACGGTCGTCCGCGTGTACGGCCCGCGGTCCGGCGAGAGCTGGGGCGGACCGCCGATCGCCCGCGACGACGACGGCGGCGACGATCGCTCATCATTCATCGGCGATCTGGTGCTGCCCGAAACCGGTGAGTACCTGATCGTCGCGACCTGCAAGAATCGCAAGTTCGCGGGCCGCAGCTACCGGCTGTCGCTGGCGTGCACGGGCGATCGGTGTGGATCGACGCCGAACCCGGAGCCGGTGAAGGGGACGATTCGCATCGAGGTCGACTACGTCGGCTATCAACGGTTCGAGCCCGGGACGGTCGAGCTCGTGCAGAGCTACTTCGCCTCGATCGGGTACGACCTCGCGTTCGTCGAAGGCGACGAGCTCGAGCCGGTCGACCTCCTCGACTACGGCGCGAACAGCGCGATGCTGCGCGGCTACTACCTCGATCACTTCGAGCACCGCGGCCAGCCGGGCTGGCACTACATGCTGATGGGCGACACGGTGACCAACGGCAACCGCGGCTGGGGGCTGCTCGGCGGTGACATCTTCCTGATCTCGTCCGACCCCGTGAACCTCAACCCCGACCACCGGACCGAGGCGCAGGCGAGCATCGTCATGCACGAGCTCGGGCACAACCTCGGCCTCCTCCACGAGGGGTTCGAGCCCGAGCTCGGCGCCGGCACGCACAACAAGTCCACGTGCGCGACGGCCGATCGCGCGCCGGCGCCCGACGTGCCGGTCACCGTCTACAGCCCGACGTGCCTCGAGCATCTTCGCCTCGACTCGATCCACTACGTGCCGTGATCCACGGACACTTCCATACTGCGCGCTACCAGGTCGTCGACGGCAGGCCGCCACAAAGATCCTACTGCATCACTCCATGCAGGTGATGCGACTGCGCGGCCTCGAGTCACCCGAGCTCGATGTCATGGAGCGCCAGGTCGGCCACCTGACCCGGCTCGTCGATCTGCTGGGTATCTCGCCGATCACGCGCGGTGGTTCGAGCCGTGCATCCTGACGAGCTCATCGCGCGCAGCCGTGCCGCACTTGAGGCCTACGGCCTCTCGCTGCCCTCGCATCTGGTGATGTGCCAGGTCGGATACCGCATCAACGCCGAACCCGCGGTGATCATCCGGCAGGCAGTCGGCTCCAGCGAGGGTGACCCGCGCGGCGCATTCACCGAGGCGGACTACTGGGATGGGCTCGCGATCTGCATTCAACGAGGCCTACTCAAGGTCTTGGAGCCTGACGACTTTGACGGCAACGGGCTTCGTATGCATCTGCGCCACACGCCGCTCGCGATCCAGGACGGCTTCGACGACTACGCGCCGGGCCACGTCGAGTTCACGGCCGAGGGCTATCGCGTTCACCAGGCAGTGATCGCGGCCATCTTCGGCAACGGCGGATAGCTGAAGCACGAGCAGCTTGCCTGAAGTGATCCTCGAGCGCAGGCGCGCGAGATCTGCAGGCCGTCCTCGAGATGCCCGACGACCGTGCTGGCCGGTCTCGAAGTACATCTGGGACCGGGCCTTCGTCGGGCACGTCCGCGACCCGCGCTACCGCGAGCTCGACCTTGGACGGGCGAAGCCGCTCGGGCAAGAACCGCGCATCGGTGCGCGAACGCGCGCAGCGATCGTCCACTTCGCCACGGGAACCGTAAGCTCGCTCGCATCTGAAGTTGCGCTGTGCGGCTGACAACGACTCACCACGCGGGCATCACGACTGCAGAAGTCTGGTAGCGACGCCGAACCGCGTGGTCGACGATGGACGGACATCAGCAGCCACGATGATCTTCAGATGGGTGACAACGAACGCACACGGGCGCAGCTCCTCGAGGAGCTGGAGGCGCTGCGAGTGCAACTTGCAGGGCTGAAGCAGCTGGGCGGCGAGCACGAGACCGAACCGGCGCTCGGGAGGTCGGAGGATTGGTACCGGACGGTGATCGAGCACTCGAATGACATGATCTGGTCGCTCGACAACCAAGGTCGGTTCACGTTCTTCAACCGGAGGTCCGAGGAGCTAGCGGGCCGGCGACTCGAGGATTGGGTGGGCAAGTTTTACGGCCCGTTGGTGTTCGAAGACGACCTGCCTCGCGTCATGGACGTGTTCCACCGGGTCCTCGAGGGAGAGTCGCAGCATTACGAGGTGCGGGTG
>Ga0299915_10000631_pt1 | contig 26489 bp, 18 predicted proteins | sample RVTome_13_FD_200263 | JGI IMG/M metagenome (GOLD analysis project Ga0299915, IMG submission 200263) | Soil microbial communities from uranium-contaminated site in the Upper Colorado River Basin, Wyoming, United States - RVT92D227 (version 2) ... | reverse complement strand
GGTCTTCTGCCCGATGGCGATGGCCGGCGAGAGCCCCTCGATCGAGTCCACGTCGGGCTTCTCCATCAGCCCGAGGAACTGTCGGGCGTAGGCGGAGAGCGACTCGACGTAGCGGCGCTGGCCTTCGGCGTAGATGGTGTCGAAGGCAAGCGATGACTTGCCCGAGCCGGACAGACCGGTGATGACCGTCAGGGATCCGCGCGGGATCTCGACGTCGATGTTCTTGAGGTTGTGCTCGCGGGCGCCGCGAACGATGAGGCGGTCGTCGGGCATAGCCTTTTGAGTCTAGGCGGTCCGCGGGCCGGATTCAACACCCCGGGGTACGGCGATGCGGGCGCGGGGCCTGCCCGGTCTGAAACCGGACACGGCAGAAGCACCTCGGCGTCGGTGACTCAGCGTGATGACTCAAGCCCGGGTCATGGCGACGGGGGACGCGAGAACTCCGACGCCGGCCGCGCGCCGAGCCGCAGCATCAGCAGCGCCGCCCGCTCGGTCTGCATCGGGAGCGCACTCAGATTGATCCGTTCCCCAGGCGCGTGGGCGCCACTGCCTAACGCGCCGAGGCCATCCATGCCATCAATCAACGGGGCCACGAACGACAGGTCGCCCGCGCCGCGACGCTCGGGGTCGAGCGCGGTCACCGCGCCGTAGCCCAGGTCGCGGCTGGCCGCGTCGTACAGCGCCAGGATCCGCGCGCCGCCGGGCGTCGGCGGCATCGCCGGGTAGGCGTCCGCGAACCCGATCTCGGCATCGGTGACCGGGAGGTGCTGGGCGACGATCTCGCGCATCCGCGTGCGGGTGCGCTCGAGCTGCTCCGGGGTGACGAACCGCAGGTCGCCGTGCGCCAGGGCCGTGCGGGGGACGACGTTGCCCTTGCCCGCGGCCGTCCAGCTCCCGGCGGCGGTGTCGTAGGTGACGTCGGTGCCGCCGGCGATCGCGGCCACGTTGAACGTCAGGCCCTGCTCTCCGGCGAGCTGCGTGCGGAACGCGTCCAGAACGCGTGCCAGCTCGTAGATCGCGCCGAAGCCGGCGCCCCGGCCGAAGATGCCCGCCGAGTGGGCCTGGCGCCCCGTCGCGGTGAGGCGCCAGCTGCTGGAGCCGCGGCGCGCCACCGTGGCATCACTCCGGTTGCCGCCCTCGAACGCCAGGGCCACGTCACTGCGCCGCGCCGCGTCGAGCAGCGCGGCCCGCGCCACGTCAATCGGGCGGCCGACCGCTTCCTCGTCGCCGGTGAAGACGACCGTCAGGTTCAGGTCCTGGAGCGCGCCGGCCGACCGGAGCGCCTTGAGCGCGTGCAGGATGATGACGTCGCCGCCCTTCATGTCGGCGGCACCGATGCCGCGGGCCGTCGAGTCCTCACGGACCCAGCTGGGCCCGTCGGGCTCGACCACAGTGTCGAAGTGGCCGATCAGCACCATGCGGACCGCTCCGGGCCGTCCCCGATGCTCGGCGATGAGGTGGCCGGCGCGCCGCATCGAATCCGGCATCGGCACCCAGTGGGTGGTGAAGCCGAGGGAGTCGAGCGAGGCCCGGAAGACGGAGCCCACCCGCCGCACGCCTTCGAGGTTCGGCGTGCTGCTCGGGATGTCCACCACCCGTTGGAGGTAGGCGACCTGCTCGTCCCGCAGTGCCGCGATCGCGCTCCGCACGCGGCGCTCCTCCGGCGTGAGGGAGGTCTGCGCGGCGAGCCGGGCGGCGGCGCAGCCCAGCGCCAGAACTGCGACAGCCGTGGCGGTGCGGGACGGCGCCCGCGACAGGGAGTCGTGGCGTGGCACCGGACGTTCTCCAGTCAAGTCAGGGACAGCAGCCTGACGGCGCGCGCGGGGCGCGGCCCGCATGGAAGTGTCCAAGATGCGGCCCCATTGGCCCGGTCGCCAGCGGTCAGCGGGACCGGCCGTGCAGCTCGTCGAGCCAGTTGAGCACCAGCACCAGCTCGCTGATCTCGTTGACGGCGCGGTTCACCATCACGAACCGGCGATCGTCGCGGGTGATGTCGTAGGCACGGTGATTGGGATCGGTCGCCACGTTGGGCGCGGTGAACAGCACCCGCGGCGGCCGCGCCGAGAAGGTCGCTCCGGCGGACACGTCGGCGACCATCATCTCGCCGCGGCGGGTCCGGAAGAACAGCTCGCGACCGCTGTGCGCCCACCGCGGCTCTTCGCCGCCGTCCACCGACACCTGGGTCCGACCCGCGCCCGGGTCGTCGAGCTGGCGCACGTACACTTCGTTCCGCCCCGACTCGTTCGAGACGTAAGCGAACCAGCGGCCGCCCGGCGCGATGTCGGCCGCGAACTCGTCGAACGCGCCCGACACCAGGGGCCGGGGTCCGGTGTCGCTGCCGGGGGTCATGGCCATGATGTCCCGCGTGCGCGACCCGCCGCTACCGATGCGGACGGCGACGGTACGGCCGTCTCCGGTCCATGCGACCTCGTCCACCTGGCGGGAGTGCGCGAACAGCGATTCCGCCTCGGCGCTGCCGTCGAAGCGCTGGACGAACACGTTGCGCCGCCCGCCGGCCCGGTTGGAGACGAACGCGATGCGGCGGCCGTCGGGGGTCCAGGCCGGCCGCACGTTGGCCGATCCGCCGAAGGTCAGGCGCGACAGCGGCCCCGACGGAAGCTGCTTGACCCAGATCTGCTCGCCGTCCGATGACGTGACCGTGATGGCGAGGCGGGTGCCGTCCGGGGACAGCGCCAGGGTGCCGAAGTTGCCTCGCCACACCGAGTCCACGGGGCTCATCCGCCCGCTGCGGTCCAGCAGTACCACCTGCTCGCTCCCCGTACCGCCCCCGGGCATGTACAGCAGCGTGCCGCTGCGCGAGACCGCGAACTGCGCCGAGCCGCTGTAGGGATCCACCTGAACCCCTTCAGTGATCGCCGTGGCCGCGCCGGTGACGGCCCGACGGCGGACGTCGAACGGAACCGCCAGCAGCGCGCCGTTGAAGGTGGCGTAGAGGATGTGCCCGGTGGGGAGGTAGCGGCCGTAGGCGCCCTGGATCACGGGGGTGACCCGGCCGGTCTCCAGGTCCAGCACGCCGATCTCGGTATCGCCTATCGAGGTGCGCCAGATCTGCACCAGCGCGGCCTTGCCTCCCGGCAGCAGCTCGGGCCAGTCGTGCTCGGTGTGCCCCGCCGCGGAGTCCAGGATGCTCACCGTCTCGACCGCGCCGCCGCTGGAGGGGACCCTCGCGATGCGTGAGTCCTGGTTGTCGAAGTACAGCCGGCCGTCCTCGCCCCAGTCCCCGCCGAAGGGGTTGGCCGAGTCCCGCACCACGGTCAGGGCCGGGCCGCCGGCCACCGGCACCACCTTGAGGTCTCCCGGGCTTCCGGTGAAGAACGCGACCGAATTGCCGTCGGGAGAGAAGAACGGTGCCAGGGCGTTCGACGTTCCCGGCAGCGGCCGCGCGGCCAGCGCGTTCAGCTCCCGCACCCACAGCTGGGTGCCGACGGTGTCCGGGCCTACGTACACGATGCGGGACCCGTCGGGTGCGATGGCGAAGCGGCGCGTGGACGTGGTTCGCAGGCGCTCGGCGGCCGGGAACGCGATGCTGACTCGAGTGATGGGCGCCGCGGGGCTCCGGCGCAGCGCCCACACGGCCAGCGCCGCGAAGCCGATCGCGGCCACGCCGGCACCCAACGCGACGCTCCGCCACCTTAGCCCGCCAGGCGCGGCCGGCTGTGCCCGCCTGGCGGCTCGCGTGGCCAGCCGGCCCTCCAGCGCCGCGGCGAACTCGGCGGCGGTGGCGAACCGGTCGGCCGGCAGCTTCTCGAGGGCCTGGAAGACGGCGCCCTCGACGTGCGGCGGGATGGACTTGCGGTGCAGCGTCAGCGCGTGGGGCTCCTCGGTCATCACCTTGGCGATGATGGCCTGCGCGGTGGGGCCGGTGAACGGCGGCTCTCCCATCAGCATCTCGTACAGCACGCAGCCCAGCGCGTAGACGTCGGACCTTCCCGTGATCTCGCGCTCGCCCATGGCCTGCTCGGGGCTCATGTAGTGCGGCGTGCCGAGCGACATGCCGGTCTCGGTCATCCGCGTGCCGCCGTCCGAGCGCGAGGCCGCCAGCGCGATGCCGAAGTCGGCCACCAGCGCGTGGCCGCCGTGGAGCAGGATGTTCTCCGGCTTGATGTCGCGGTGCACGATGCCGTGGCCGTGCGCGTAGTCCAGCGCCCCGGCCACCTCGGTCGCGATGCGGACCGCCTCCTCCACCGGCAGCTGCTTCTCGCGCGTCAACCGATCGCGCAGCGACTCGCCTTCGACGTACGGCATCACGTAGAAGACCAGGCCGTCGGCCTCGCCCGAATCGAACAGGGAGAGGATATGGGGATGCTGGAGATTGGCCGTGGTCTTGATCTCGGCCAGGAACCGCTCGCCGCCCAGGATGGCGGAGAGTTCGGGCCGCAAGACCTTGAGCGCGACCCTGCGGTCGTGCCGCACGTCGTGGGCCAGGTACACGGTGGCCATGCCGCCGGCGCCCAGTTCGCGCTCGATGCGGTAGCGGTCGGCCAGGGCCGACGTGAGTCGCGTCGTGTCTGTCATCCGGGGTGCGCTAACTTGGGCCTCAGCGCGGCGGTGCGCCAGAGGCCACTCGGGCCGGATGCCGCCTGCCGTTTCGGGCCCAAGTTCAGCCCATGCCGCCGAAGCTCGCCCGGGTGATCAGCCGCCGAGGGAGCGAATGTCCTCGAGGTCCTTGGGCCGGCCGCTCGCCCGCTTGTTGCGGATGAACGCTTCGCGGCCGATGAACGCGACCGGAACCTCGAACAACGCCCCCGGCAGCCGCTCCGGCCACGCATCGGAAAAACCCACCCCGCTGATGGACGTCATGATGTCGATCCGGAACGGCGGAAGGCCCAGTTGAATGACCTGATCGGGCTGCACGAAGTCCGCCTCACGGAGACTCAGCGTTTCCAGCGGCGCTCCAAACTTCGCGAGAGCACGCCAGGCGCGACCCGCGTTCTCCGCGGTGGGCTCGACCCAGATGTCCAGATCTCCCGTGACCCGTGGCACGCCGTGCGCAGCGAGGGCATGGGCCCCGACGACGAGGAAGCGGACACCGTTCTCGGCGAACGCCGCCACGAGGTCCCGGAAGTCGGCGATCACGTGCTGCCGGCGTGGTCCTGGAGCGTGGCCACCACGATCGGCATCGTCGCGCGGGTGTAGGTCGGCAGGCGCCGCCCGGCCAGGCGCCATGCCTCCGCGGTAAGCTCGACGACCGCGGCCAGCCGTTCCTCGACGCTACCCCCCATCCGTGCGTCCGCCGCTTCGGCGCTTGTCAGCGGCACCACGCGGGCGGTCATCCTGGCTCGATCCACAGTGCGATCAAGATAACCCACTCCCCCGGGCCGGGCCCACGCACCTGGTGGCGAGCAGAGCGCTGTTCGTCAGCGGTTGGGTGCGGCTAGCGCAGGAGTCTCCGCACGTCGGCGGTCGTGATCCGGGAGACGGGCGTGACCCGTCTGAACACGAGCGTCGAGCCGTCATTCGACCACTCCGTGCCCTGCTCGCTGGCCGGCGTGGTGGTGATACGTCGCACGGAGCCGTCGGTGAGGTTGAGGACACCGAGGTCGAAGGGCGCCTGGACCGAGTAGGTCATGACCGCTTGCCGTCCGTCCGGCGAAGCAAGGCCGACTATCTGGTTCGCATCCAGCAGTCGCCGCCCGCTGCCCCCGCGGATCGGCAGCAGCATGCTCTGGAGCCCACCGCCGGCGACCGCCACCGTGACGGCGATGGAATCCGATCTCGGCGCGACGCAACCCGCCACCGTCGTGCGGTCCCAGATCGGCTGGAGCGTTCCGTTGGGACGCACGCGCATGAGCGCCACCGTGACCGGGGCATCGGCGAGGGTGACGACGACCAGCTCGGTCACACCCTTGGCCCCGCCGCAGATACCGAGCACCCGGTCGGTCGTCGTGACACGCGTCGGATCGCCGTCGCGCAGAGGCACTCGCCAGACATCGCCCCAGGTTGCCTGGTGACCCGAAACGACGTACGCCGCGGAACCGTCCGCAGTGAAAGTGAAATCCGCGACACCCTCCGGCCACGTGGTCAACTGCCTGAGTCCGCTGCCCGACGAATCCGTCACCCACACGTTGGCGTTCGCACCCGCTCGCGTCGAGGTGAAGGCCAGTCGTGACCCGTCCGGCGACCAGTTGGCGCTATTGCTCCGGGCATCGCGCAGCAGCATCCGCGGCTCACCGCCCGCGAGCGACAGGACCGCGAAGTCGGACACGCCCCCGCCGCGATTGAAGACCGCCAGCACCTTGCCGGCAGACGATAGGTTGAACCGGCTCACGTCGAGGGAGTCGTGGGTGAGCTGCCGCTCGGTGCCGTCGGCGATTCCATGGGTCCAGAGCGACCGGCTCTGGCGGCTCACCCGGTAGGCGATCTCGCCGGTACCGGGCCGCCAGAACGGGGCCTCCTCGCGTAGCGCGTCGTCGGTCACCCGGCGGGGCTCCCCGCCCTCGGCCGGAACGATCCAGACATCGTCCTGCAGGCCGCGATTCGAGCGGAACACGACCCAGCGGCCGTCCGGTGACCAGGCGGCGGCATCGTCGTCTCGCACGTCGCTGGTGAGCTGGCGCGCTGGGGACCCGTCCACCGGCAGGACCCAGATGTCGGACGTTCCGGTCCGTCGGGAGGTGTACAGGATCGCCGAGCCGTCGGGCGACCAGGGCGTGTCCCATCCCGAGGTGTTCTCGAACCCTTCGCTGGTCGCCTGCCGCAGGTTGCCGCCCATGCTGTCGGCGAACCAGATGGTCTGTTGCCCGCCGGCGAACATCCCGACCACGACGCGGCCGGCGTCGGGCGACCAGACGGCGAAATGCGGACGTGTCTCCTCCGGCAGCAGCCGCCGGGAGCCGCCCGAATCCACGTCCACGACCATGGCGTACACGCTGCCCTCCAGGATGGTCGCGTACATGAGACGCCTGCCGTCCGGATGCCAAACCGCCGGCACAGCGAAGTCACCTTCGGGCGTGAGGCGCTTTGGCTCGCCGCCGGCGGCGTTCACCAGCCAGATCTGGGGGTAGACGGTGTTGACCGGAACGGCCACCACGAAGCGGGACCCGTCCGGCGACCAGAAGAGAGGGCCGACGTTGTCTGCGAAATCGGGAGAGGACGACTCGAGCGGGAGCTGCTCGGGTGCGCTCATGTCGGCGGGCGACACGTACAGGCGCCAGACAGCGCCATCCTGCTGCCAGAAGTAGATGCGTGAACCGTCGGGCGAGTACCCGGACACGCGGTGGTCGGCGTTCTCGGGAGACAGGCTCCGCGCCGCGGGGACCCCCGATCGGTCGCCGCACCCGGCCACCGCGAGCACCATTCCGAGCACCACCATCCGCCTCATGGATTCGCTCCGTTGTTCGTGGCGACGCTCGCGGGCGCGCCCAGCGCCCCTGCAACGCCCGACGCGATGCGGCGCACGATGTCGCCCTGCGCCGCGAGCACGTCGCTCACGTCGCGTTCGTAGGTGTCCGACCACAGGCTCCTGGTCGTGACCGGGTCGCTGAACTGCACGGTGATGCGCATCACGCTGCCGGCCCGGAACACCGAGGTGACCACCAGCGCGTCGAGGTCGAGCCGGCTCGCCACTTGGCGGTCGGGCGTGGCGCCGTCGGCGAAGCGCATCATGTCCGACACGGGCGCCACACCCACCGTGCCCAGCTGGGCGATGGCCGTCGTCAGCGCGTCGTGCATCGCCCGCACGAACAGCGAGTCCTGACCGGAGATGTCGCGGATGGCCAGCACGCCCACACGCTCGATCCCGCCGCCGCCACCGCCGCGCAGCAGCGCCGCCCCGGCCACGCCACCCGCAACCAGCAGCACGGCCGCCAGCGCCGTCCAGGCGCGCCGCGGCAGGCCTTTCGCCAGGCGCACGCCCTGCACCGGTCGCGTGTGCGTGGGCGTGATGCCGCCGCTGGGGGTCGAGGCGATGGTCTCGAGTTGGGCGACCAGCTCGTCCGCCGTCTGCCAGCGGTCGGCCGGGTTCTTGGCCAGGCACTTCATGATCGCGTGCGCCAGCGGCTCCGGCGTGCCCGGGCGAACCTCGCGGATGTCCTTCGGCTGCTCCATCACGTGCGCCGAGAGAATGCCCTGCGCCGTGTCGGCGGCGAACGGCAGGCGGCCCGCCAGCATCTCGTAGCCAAGGATGCCGAGCGCGTAGATGTCCGTGCGGGCATCAATGTCGCCCTGGGCCATGGCCTGCTCGGGCGACATGTAGTGCGGCGTGCCGACGGCCATGCCGATGGTGGTGATCTTGTCGCCTCCGGCGGCTTCGACCGCCTTGGCGACGCCGAAATCGGTCACGACGGCGTGCCGGCCCGAGAGCAGCACGTTGCCCGGCTTGATGTCGCGGTGCACGACGCCGCGGGCGTGCGCATAGGCCAGCGCGTCGGCCACCTCGCGCAGGATCCGCACCACGTCGCCGATAGGGAGCTGCTTCTCGCGTCCCAGCCGCTCGGCGAGCGATTCGCCCTCCACGAACGGCATCACGTAGTAGAGGAAGCCCTGCGTCTCGCCCGAGTCGTACAGCCCCAGGATGTGCGGGTGCTGGAACTTGGCGATGATGCGGATCTCGCGCGGGAACCGCTCGGCGCCCAGCGCGGCGGCCAGCTCCGGCCGCAGCACCTTGAGCGCGACCTGGCGGTCGTGCTTCACGTCGTGGGCGAGGTACACGGTGGCCATGCCACCGGCCCCGACCTCACGGGTGATGGAGTAGTGCTCGCCGAGGGCCGCGTCGAGACGTTTCTGCTGATCGGTCACGAGAGGGCCAATGTCCGCCTGCCGGCGGGGGAGCGCAAGGAGCGGGACACGGCTGACGGTAAGCCGTCGGCAACGCGCGCGGCGAGAGCCCCATCGACGAGCCGCTTGAGGATCTTGCCAAGCCTGCCGCCGCTACGCTCGCCGCCCAGGATGGCGCTGAGCTCGGACCGCAGCACCTTGAGCGCCACCTTGCGGTCGTGCCCTGCGTCGTGGGCCAGGTACACGGTCGCCATGCCGCCGGCGCCGAGCTCGCGCTCGATGACGTAGCGGTCGGCCAGCGACGCCGTGAGGCGCGCGAGAACGCCGGTCATGGTCTCCGCAGCGCGCCGATGGTCACGACCAGGCGGCCGCCGCTGGCGGCCGCGCCGAACGCCACGAGCCGGCCGCCGCGCGGATCCACGTCGTACTCCGCGCCGTCGGCGGAGCGCTCGAACGAGCCGCGGAGGACCGTCCGCCGCGATTCCACGGTCAGGCCCTCCGCCGCGGCGCGCAGCCGCGCCTCGACGACCTCGCCCGCTTCGTCGCGGAAGTACAGCGCCCGCCCGTCCCGGGACCACTGCGGCTCGGTGCCGCCCGCGATGGACACCGAGGTGCGCGGACCGGCATCGGGGAAGGCTCCGATGTACACTTCGGGGCGTCCCGCCTCGTCCGACACGTACGCGATCCAGCGGGCGTCCGGAGACAGCGCGGCGCCGGTCTCGTTGAACGGCGTGGCGAGATAGGGACGAGCCGAATCGGCGCCGTCGAGTCGCATGGCCCAGATGTCGGACGCGGCCCCGCTCCCGGCGCCGAACGCGACCCACGCGCCACCCACCGAGACGCGACCGGCCGGCCTGACCCTCGCGCCGGGAGCGAGGAGGATCGCCTCCTCGCCGCTGCGATCGCTGCGGCGCACCGCCAGCGTGTCGCCCTTGCGGTACACGATGCGCCGTCCGTCCGGCGTCCAGTCGAGGAACTCGGTGTTTCCGCCGAACGTCATCCGCAGCGTGGAGCCGCGCGCGAGGTCGGTGACGTAGCCGACGTGCCTCGATTCCTGGTCGTGGAAGCCGGCGAACAGGATCTGCCGCCCGTCCGGAGAGAACCGCGGGGTGTCGAAGTGGCTGACCTGCGCCAGGTGCATGGGCAGCACCGATGCCGACCCGTCGGCGCTCACCAGCGCGATGGTCGAGCCCGCACCGCCGAGCGGATGGACCAGCGTGCCGGTCGGGGACGTCGCGTACTCCCCCATGGCGCCGGCCCGCGTGATGATCCCTTCCGCCAGCCGGATCAGCGGACCGGTGGTGTCGCCGCTTTCGGGGTCGAAACGCTGCGCGACCAGCACGCCGCCGTCGCGCACGGTGACGAGGTGCCCGGCCGCGAACTGGGGGTGCGCGCCCGCCGACACGATGCGAACCTCCGACCCTCCCAGGCGCAGCAGCCCGATCCGGGCGGTGCCGACCGTTACCGACCTCGGGACCACGGCGAACAGGACCGCGTTCGCTTGCCGAACGTAATGCGGCCAGATGTGGCCGAATTGGCCCTCGGCCGTGTCCGGCGTGGTGAGACGCTGCGGGATGCCGCCATCGGACGTCACGGCGAACAGCCCGGCGGAGTCGAGCCGCGCGAAGACGATCCGGTTGTCCGCCGTCCACGCCGCGCCTACCACCAGGGCGCCGACGTCGAGCACGGTGACCGGCGAGCCGCCCGCGACCGGCACCTTCATGAGCTTGTTGTTCGCGGCGAACCCGATCCACTGACCGTCGGGTGAGAAGAACAGGGCGCGCGCAGCCTCGGTGCCCGCCAGAGGTCGCGCGGCCAGCTGGTCGAGCTGGCGTACCCAGATCTGGATGCGCTGGCTTATGCCCTCGTACGCGATCGTCCTGCCGTCGGGCGAGATGGCCAGCGGCGGTCCGCAGCAGGCGCTGGTTACGGCGTGGCCGGAGTCGGGGACGTGATAGAAGCGGACCGGGGCGTCGTCACCGCGCGGACCGCCGCGCGTGAGCCAGCCCAGCGCCGCCGCCGCCGTCGCGACGACCGCGAGCGCCCAGGGCAGTTCGGCGAGGGCCCGTCGCGCGCCGCCAGGCGCCGGACGGGCCGCGCCCCCGACGCGCGTGGCGGGGAGCGTGAAGTCGGTCCGGCCCAGCGCTTCGGCGAACAGCGCCGCGGTGGCGAACCGGTCGGCCGGGAGCTTGGCCAGCGCCGTGACCACGGCGGCTTCCACGTGCGGCGGGATGGTCCGGCGCTGCAACGTCAGACTCCGCGGCTCCTCCGTCATCACCCGGGCGATGATCGCCTGCGCCGTCGCCCCAACGAACGGCGGCTCCGCCGTCAGCATCTCGTACAGCACGCAGCCCAGCGCGTAGATGTCCGCCTTGGGCGTGATCTCCCGCTCCCCCATCGCCTGCTCGGGCGCCATGTAGTGCGGCGTGCCGAGACTCATCCCGGTCTCCGTCATCCGGGTGCCGCCCTCGCTCCGGCTCGCCGCCAGCGCGATCCCGAAGTCCGCCACCAGCGCGTGACCCCCGTGCAGCAGGATGTTCTCCGGCTTGATGTCCCGGTGCACGATGCCGTGGCCGTGGGCGTAGTGCAGCGCGTCGGCCACTTCCCGCGCGATCCGCACCGCCTCCTCGACCGGCAGCTGCTTCTCCCGCGTCAGCCGGTCCCGCAGGCTCTCCCCGTCCACGTACGGCATCACGTAGTAGACGAACTCGGTCCCCCCGTCCCCCCGTCCCCCGGTCCCGCTGTCAAACAGCGACAGGATGTGCGGGTGCTGGAGGTTGGCCGTGGTCTTGATCTCGGCCAGGAAGCGCTCGCCGCCGAGGATGGCCGAGAGCTCGGGCCGCAGCACTTTCAGCGCGACCTTGCGGTCGTGGCGGATGTCCTGGGCGAGATAGACCGTCGCCATGCCGCCGGCGCCCAGCTCGCGCTCGATGACGTAGCGGTCGGCCAGCGCCGTCGCGAGACGGGAGATGCTGTCCGTCAAGACCGCTCCATGGGTGGGGAAGCTGGGAAGTATGCAGCGGATCCGGGTTATTCTCCAGTCATGACGCGACTGGCGGCGATCGGCGAAGTGACTGTGACGGCACGTGACAGGGCGTGGGCCACAGGGATCGGGGCCAACCCGGGCGCCGCCCGATGTCAATACATACGTATTGACAGTTGGTGAACTCGATGGCAGATTGGCGGCATGCCGGCCAAGACCCAGCAGCTCCAGATCAGGGTGACGCCGCACCAGAAGGCCGCGCTGCGACGCATGGCCGCAGCGGCGGGGCAGGACGTGTCGAGCTACGTGCTGTCACGGCTGGTGCCCGACGAGCCCGATCGCTTCGCCCTGATCCTGCGCGCGCTCGCCACGGACGCGGACCACCGGTACGCACTCGCCGAGCTGCACGACTTCCTGCACCGCTCCGCGCCCTTCGTCTTCGGCCAGGCCGTCGCACGGGCGGAGCTGTCCGGGCTCACTCCGTTCCTGTGCAACTACGTGGCGGCGATGGTGGACGTCGCGGCGCACCAGAAGCGCGTCGCGCCGCCGGCGTGGACCCGCGAGGTCACGCCGCTCGAGGTGCCGTGGTTCGCGGCACCGCTCGCGGGCCTGCGCATGCACCTGCTGCGCTCGGCGCCGCTGCCCTTCAAGCGACGGAACATCTTCGTGGACGCTTCCGTCGGCGCGCGGGTCTGACCGTGGCCCAGCCGGTGAAGCTGTCGAGGGACGACCTACTGCGGCTGTTCGAGCTGCTCGACGCCGAGCTCGCGGCCGGCGACACGCACGCGGAGATCTACCTGGTGGGTGGCGCCGTCATGTGCCTCGCGCTGGGCGCCCGCGATGCCACGCGTGACGTGGATGCCTGGTTCAAGCCGACGACCCTCGTTCGTGAAGCGGCCGCCCGCGTCGCGGCGCGCGCGGCGGTCCCCGACACCTGGCTGAACGACGCGGTCAAGGCGTGGCTCGGCCCCCGAGGCGACTTCGACCGCTACCTGGAGCTGCCGCACCTCCAGGTGTTCGTCGCGCAGCCCGCGTACCTGCTGGCGATGAAGTGCGTGGCGATGCGGCTGGGCGAGGAGTTCCGCGATCTCGACGACGTACGCTACCTGCTGCGGTATCTCAACATCACCACCGCCGCCGAGGCCCTGGCGGCCGTGCTGCGGTACTTCGACGCGACGCACGTCCCGCCGAAGACCCGTCTGGCGTTGGAGGATCTGCTAGGGTAGCTGCGCCGCCAGCACCCGGCTCACATCGGCAGTGACGAAACGCGTCTTGAACCGGCTGCTGACATGTAGCAGCGACCGGCCGTCCGGCGTCCAGCGCGGAGTGAACTCGTTGGCGTCCGCCGCTGCCGGAGGGCGACGGGTCGTGCCGTCCGCAACCGACACCACCATCAGGTTGTTCAGATTGGTTTCGAAGTTCCAGTCACTCGCGGCGATGCGCGAGCCGTCCGGCGACCATTGCGGGCCACCCTGATAGACGCGCACACTGTCGGTGGCGAATCGCCGGGGTGTTCCGCCCCCGGAAGGCACGACCTCGAGGAACTCCCACCCACCCACCAGGTACCCGTACGCCACCTGCGCCCCGTCGGGCGAGAGATCGAAGGCATCGATGCTCGCGTTACCCTCGGCGCGCGTCAGCGCCCGCGGCGTGCCGCCCGCGGCGGGCACCCGGAACAGCTGCCGGGAGCCGCCGGCCGTCGCGCCGGTGTAGAACAGCGTGCGGCCGTCCGGTGCCCAGCGCACGTTCCCCGCTGCCACGTTGCCGCGAGTGACACGCGTAGCCGCCCCGCCGGCTGCCGGAATGGTCCATACCTCGTTCTGCGACGCATCCCGGCTGGATACGAACGCGATGGTCGCTCCATCCGGCGACCATAGAGGGGTGGCCTCGGCGGAGGGCCAGTCGGTGAGCTGCCGCGGCTCGCCACCGCCGGCCGGCATCACCCAGAGGTCCATCGTGCCGCGGCGTCCCGACTGGAACGCGATCCACTGCCCATCGGGAGACCACGCGGCGTTGCCATCGAACGCCGGGCTGGCCGCCACCTGCGCCATCTCACCACCAGCCACGGGCACCGACCAGAGGTCGCTGGCGCCGCTGCGGTTCGACTCGAACAGCACCGTCCTGCCGTCGGGCGAGAGGGCCGGGTTGCCGACGAAGTAACCATCGAGCGACACCAGCGTGCGTGGCGCACCGCCGTCCGCCTCTCTCGCCACGAGCGCACCCGACGTCGGCCCCGTCCCGTAGGTGATCGAGCGCCCATCGCGCGACCAGATGACGTTGTTCTCGTAGTCGGTGTCGGCGGTGACGCGACGCGCCGGCCCGCCTTCGGCCGGCACCACCCACTGGTCCTCCTGGCCGCCGCGGGTGGACTCGAACAGCACCCAGCGCCCGTCGGGCGACCAGGTGGCGCCATAATCGTCGCGGATGTCGTCCGTGAGCTGGCGCAGCACACCGGTCTCGACGTCGGCGACCCAGAGGTCCTGGGTCCCGGTGCGCCGGGAGGAGTAAACGATGTGCTTCGAGTCGGGGGACCACATCCGTGAGATGCGCGCGCCCTCGAACCCCTCAGTGGTGAGCCGGCGCGCCGGGCCACCAGCCGCGTCCTGCACCCAGAGCGTCGAGCGCCCGCCGTTCTGGAGCAAATACCCGATCCGGGAGCCGTCGGGAGACGGCCAGGCAACGACGTTACCGGCCGGAGCGTCGAACAGCGGCCGGACCGCGCTGCCGTCCACCGGGGCCACGAGCGTCCGGAGGTCACCGACGCCCTGGCGAAGGAAGATGATCCCGGTACCGTCCGGGAGCCATCCATTGGGATTGTCAAAGGCCGGCCCCGACGTGAGCTGCCGCGGCTCGCCGCCCGCGCCGGGCACCACCCAGACATCCGCATTCTCGTCCGAGTAGTAGGCGATCCAGCGGCCGTCCGGCGACCAGAGGGGGCCCTGGTCCCAGACGCCGTGGGTCAGCCGGACCGGGTTCGACCCGTCGGCGTCGGCGACGTAGATGGCCGACAGGCCCTCGATCTGCATCGAGTAGGTCAGGCGCGTCCCGTCGGGCGACAGCTCGACATCCCGGTTGAGCAGCGGCGATTCTCCGGTCGCCAGGACCCGGAGATCAACGTCCGGGCCATCCGCGGGTCGCGAACAGGCGGCGAGCACGAACAGCGAAACGCAGAGCAGCGGCTTCCGGATCATGCGATGGTCCTCATGGTGACGGCGAAGGCGGCGCGACGGCGCCATGGATCCCCGCGGCGATCTGGCGGACCACGGAATCCTGGGCGCCGAGCACGTCGGAGACGTTCACTTCGTAGCTGTGGCTCCACAGCTGCCGGATGCTGCGCGGCTCGGTGAGCTGGACGTTGATGCGCATCCGCTCGCCGGTGCGGAACACGGTGCCCTCGAGGATGGCGCCCACGTTCAGCTCGCGCGCCACGTCCATCATCGGCTTGGGCTCCGACCGGTAGATCATCATCGCCGATCGCGGCGCGACGGCGAGGCCGCCGGCCTGGCCGAGCGCGATGATGAGCTGGTCGTGCATGGCCTCCACGAACTGGCCGTCCGCGCCGGAGATGTCCTGGATGGGGAGCACGGCGATGCGGTTGGTGCCGGGCGCGGCGTCGCCGCGCGCCACCAGCGCTATGCCGGACGCGACCGCGACCACCACGACGCCCGCGGCCACGCCGATCGCCCAGCGGCGCCCCGCGGGCCCACGTCGCGCGTCGGTCGCCTTCACCGGCCGCGTGGTGGTCGGCGTGATGCCGCCGCTCGGCGTGGCCATGATCTCGAGCGCATGCAGGATCTCGTCCGCCGACTGCCAGCGGTCGGCGGGGTTCTTCTCCAGGCACTTGAGCAGCAGGTCCGAGAGCGCCTCCGGCACCGCCGGCCGGAGGTCATTGACGGGCTTGGGGCGCTCCAGCACCTGCGCCGAGAGCACCGCCTGGGCGGTGTGCGCCACGAACGGCGGCTTTCCGGTCAGCAGCTCGTAGCCGAGGATGCCAACCGCGTAGATGTCGGAGCGGTGATCCACGTGGAGGTCGCCGGTGGCCTGCTCCGGCGACATGTAGGTCGGGGTCCCGACGGCGACACCGACGGTGGTGAGCTTCTCGCCGCCGGCATCGCTCACCGCCTTCGCCACGCCGAAGTCCATCACCATGGCGTGGCGTCCGGACAGCATCACGTTGTCGGGCTTGATGTCGCGGTGGAGGATGCCCTGGCCGTGGGCGTACGCGAGGGCATCCACCACCTCGCGCAGGACGCGCACCGCGTCGTGGACCGGCATCTGGCCCTCGCGGGTGAGCCGCGCGCGCAGCGATTCGCCCTCGACGTACGGCATGACGTAGTACAGGAATCCGCTGGACTCGCCCGAATCGTGGAGCGGGAGGACGTGCGGGTGCTGCAGCTTCGCGACGATCCGGATCTCGCGGGGGAACCGGTCGGGACCCAGCGTGGCCGCCAGCTCCGGCCTCAGTACCTTGAGCGCGACCTGGCGGTCGTGCTTGAGGTCCCGCGCCAGGTACACGGTGGCCATGCCGCCGGCGCCGAGCTCGCGCTCGATGGCATACTGACCGGCCAGCGCGGCCGACAGGCGCGTTGCGGCGTCCGTCACGAACCCTCGGGTTTCAGGGGGTGGGCAAACATACGGCGACCGGCCCTGCACAGCCAGCCGCGCGCCCGTGCTTGAAGTCCTGCGCCAGGTACACCGTGCCCATCCCGCCCTGCCCCAGCTCGCGCTCGATGCGGTAGCGGCCCTCGAGGGCCGAACCGAGGCGCGCGCTCACGTCGGTCATGCCTGACGCCTCCGTTCCCATTCGACGACGGCTTCCCACCGCGGCTTCACCTCCGTCAGCAACTGCCGGAAACCAGGCTCGTCTCGCACGTCGCCGAGGAACGGGTCGTGCTCGGCCAGGAACCGATAGTTGATGAAGCCGTGCTCCACTGCCTTCCGGACCCAGCGGAGGGCGTCGTCCCGGCGCCCGATGAGCGCGTACGCTTCCGCCGCGAACATCGCCGCGAATTCGTTCTGGAGCGACGCCTCCATCGCCGGCGTTGCGAATCGCAGCGCGCCGTCCCGGTCGCCGGTGAGCGCGCGCTGGAGGAACGATGCCCCCGAACCGAGTGGCGTTCCCGCGAGCACGGTGCCGGTGCGCCCCAGGATCTCGCTGGCCTCGTCCCGGAGCCCGGCGGCCGCGATCTGCATCCCCGCGATGAACGGAACCATGGATGCCGCCAGCGACATCGCGCACGCGCGGCGCCCGGGATCGACCCCCTCCTGAAACCGGCCATTCACCCACTGGTACGTGCTGACCACGAGGTGCGTGATCGCGGACAGGGGGTCGTCCTGAACCAGCTGATCCACGAGCCGTCCGTGAAGTCGAAGCCCGGCACTGTTCGAGTACCGGCACAGCTCCGCGACGAGGGTCGCATCGCCCGGCCACAACTCCCGCGCGCGGTAGAGGTCGGGTAGCGCCTCCTCCGGCCGGCCTCTGTTCCCGGCTACCAGACCGCGCACGAAGATCGCCAGCGCGTGCCCGGAGTCGAGCGCCAGGGCGCGCTCGACGAAGTCGGACGCACGGGGAAGGCCGACGTCCGCGGCCACGAAGTTCGTGTTGACCTCGCTCCAGTAGAGCTGCGCCTTCATCGCGAGCAGGAGGGGGGTGTCGCCGACGATGACAAGTGCGTTGTCCACGAGTTGCAGGGCGCGGCGCAGCGCGTCCGGAGTCCAGTTGTACATCTCCTGGCGCGCCCGCAGGTAGCAGTCGTAGGCAATTGCGTTCTCGATGGGCCGCGCCGCGACCTGCCGGTCCTCGCTCTCGGTAAGGGTCATCCTCAGGGCCGCGACGATCCTGCGCGCGATCTCCTCCTGGATGCCGAACACGTCGTCGGTGGTGCCCGCGTACTTCTCGCTCCAGACCGGCCTGTCGCTGCGCGCCTCGACCAGCTCCGCAGTCACGCGCAGCGCGTTGCCCGCGCGCCGCACGGAGCCCGTCACGACGTGGCTCACGCCGAGCTCCTTCGCGAGGGTGGGCGTGTCCTTGGTCGTGCCCTTGAGCATCATCGCCGAGTTGCGCGATATGACGCGCAGCGCGCGCACCATCGAGAGGTCGGCGATGACCTCCTCCCTGAGGCCGTCGCTGAAGTACTCGTTCTCGGGGTCCTGGCTGCGGTTCACGAATGGGAGCACCACGAGGATCACCGGCTCGCCGGCATCTGCGGCGCCTCCCGACCGCAGCGCGGCCGCGAACGCCCCGGCGCTGGCCGGCCGGTCGGCGGGGGCCTTGTGCAGCGCGCGCGCCAGCGCGGCGGCGACCGCGGCGCTCACGTTGCGGCGCACCGTGGTGATCGGCGGCGCCGTGTCGGTCATGTGCCGCGCGATCACCGCCGCCGCGCTCGACGCGACGAACGGCGGATCGCCGGCGAGCATCTCGTAGGTCAGGCACCCGAGCGCGTAGACGTCGCTCCGCGCGTCGAGGTCGCGTTCGCCGGCCGCCTGCTCGGGGCTCATGTAGGCGGGCGTGCCAAGCGACAGCCCGGTCTCGGTGAGTCGGTCGCCCCCGGCGGACGAGACGGCCACGGCGATCCCGAAGTCGGCCACCAGCGGCACGCCGTCCTGCAGCAGCACGTTCTCCGGCTTGATGTCACGGTGGACGATGCCGCGCTTGTGCGCGAAGTCGAGCGCGCCGGCGATGACCGACGTGATCTCGAGCGCCGCGTCCACCGAGAGCTGTCGCTCGCGCTTCAGCCGGTCGCGGAGCGTTTCGCCCTCGACATAGGGCATGACATAGTAGAGGAAGCCGTCGGCGGTGCCCGAGTCGAACAGCGGCACGATGTGCGGATGCTGGAGCGCCGCGGTGGTCGTGATCTCCTGCACGAAGCGCTCGGCGCCGAGAACGGCGGCGAGCTCGGGACGCAGGACCTTGAGCGCCACATTCCGCTTATGCTTCAGATCCTCGGCCAGGTAGACCGTCGCCATGCCGCCCTGTCCCAGCTCGCGCTCGATGCCGTAGCGGCCTTCGAGGGCGGCGTTGAGCCGCTCGATGACGTCAGTCATCGATCACCTGCAGCCTCACTGCGCGCGCCGCAATGGCGAGCGCCGTGTCGTGGGCAGCCACGTCGGCGTCCCGAGCCTGTTTCACCCTCCCCGGCGTCGCTCGTGGAATTCGTCATGGCCGCAGGCTCTCCGGCAGCCCCATCCGCTGTCGTCGGTTCGAGCTCGATGAGGCGCGTGGATGCGGCGATGCCCTCGGCATACTGGCCCGTTCCCCACGGGTACCAGCTGTAAAGCGCCTGCGCCAGCGTGGTCGGGTTGCGATCCATGCCGAGGCGGAACTCCTCCGCCGCGGTGGCGAAGTCCCAGTCGAGCAGGTAGTGCATCATCCCGCGTGCGATCAGCGGGTCGCCCAGCTGCTCGTCGAGGGCAAGCGCGCGGTCGGACGCCCGCCGGATGGCGGCCCGGGCGGAGTCCGGCGGGATGATCTGAAAGAAGACCGCGAGCCCGTGCGTGATGGCGAGGGTCGCCCAGGCGGGAGCGAAGGTCGAGTCGATCGCGATGGAGCGGTTCAGGTACTCGACGCCGCGCCGGAAGCCCTCGGCGTTCCGCAGGTTCGCCTGCTCCGCGCCCAGGAGGTACTGCGCGTAGGCCCTGGGGTTGACCGGCCTCGCCGTGCCGAGCGCGCGTTCCTGGTCCGGCGTGAGGCGGGCCCGGATTCCCCTGGCGATCTCGAGGGCCACCTCGTGCTGGAGCGTGACCACGTCGGGGGCCGGCCGTGAGAACGTCCGCGCCCAGAGGTTCTCGCCCGACTCCGGGTCGGTGAGCTCCACCGCCACCTGCACCACGTCGCCCGCCTGGAGCACCGTTCGGGTGACCAGCGCATCCACGCCGAGCTCGCTCGCGATCCGGTCCGCCGGGAGCGAGGTGCCGCGGTAGGCGGCCACGGCGCGGTGGCCGAGCACGCGCACGCCGGCATCGGTCAGCACGCCGATAAGCTCGCGCGTCATCCCGTCGGCGAAGAAGGCCTGGGTTGAATCCCCGGTCTGGTTGTCCAGCGGCAGGACGGCGATGCGCTCGATCCTCCCGGCGGGTCCGGCCCCGAGCAGGGCCCGGCCGCCGAACCAGGCGGCCGCGACGGCGACCACCGCGACCGCCAGGAGAAGCGTGGGACGGTGGGACCGCGGGACCGTGGGACGGACCTCGGCGTGCGGTCCCCCGACCTGGAGCGCCTGGACGAACTGGGCCGCGGGATTGAACCGGTCGGCCGGGTTCTTGGCCAGGGTGCGCGCCAGCGCCCCGACGACCTCAGCCGGCACGGTCGGCCGCAGGTTGGTGACCGGGGCCGCCTCCGTGACCAGGTGCTGGCGGACGACGCCCTGGGCCGTCGGCCCGGTGAAGGGTGGCTGCCCGCCCAGCATCTCGTACAGGACGCACCCGAGGCTGTACAGGTCGCTCCGCCCGTCCACGTCGCGATCGCCCGCGGCCTGCTCGGGGCTCATGTACATCGGCGTGCCGACCGCCATGCCCGTCTGCGTCAGCTTCTCCCCGCCCGCCGCGCTCACCGCCGCGCGATGCCGAAGTCCGCAACCACGGCGTGCCCGCTCTCGAGGAGGATGTTCTCCGGCTTGATGTCGCGGTGGACGATGCCGCGGGCACGCGCGTAGCCCAGGGCGTCGGCGACCTCGCGCGCGATCGCCAGCGCCTCATCAATGGGCAGCTGCTTGTCCCGGGCCAGACGGTCGCGCAGCGATTCCCCCTCCACGTACGGCATCACGTAGAACAGGAACTGCGTCCTTCCGTCCCCCGGTCCCGCCGTCCCACTGTCGTACAGCGGCAGGATGTGGGGATGACGGAGGTTTGCGGTGGTGGTGATCTCGCGCAGGAACCGCTCGGGCCCGAGGGCCTCCGCCAGCTCGGGCCGCAGCACCTTGAGCGCGACCTTGCGGTCGTGACGCGGGTCGTGCGCGAGGTACACCGTGGCCATGCCGCCGGCACCGACCTCGCGCTCGATGGTGTAGCGACCGGCGAGGGCGGCGGTGAGCTCCAGCGGCGTCACGGCGTCAAGCCCATGCGGCGCAGCAACGTGGCCCAGCGCGGATCGGCCCGCAGCGGCGCGAACTCGGCGTACCAGCGCACGAACACCAGCCAGTTGGTGCGTTGCTCCCAGGCCCGGTCGAGCCAGGCGAAGGCGGCGTCGGCATCGCCCAGCGCCGCGTACGCCCGGGCCACGCTGAACGCGTTGTAGTACCCGCCCCGGAATGCGGCTACCATCGAGTCCACGGCGGCGCGCGCGAAGTCCCGCCGCCCCAGGGTGAGCTGCGCGCGGACGTACTCCGCCGAGAGCACGCCACCGTAGTACCACCACGTCAGGCGTTCGGCCGCTCCCGCCGCGTCACCGCGCTCCAGGCGTACCACCCCGTCGAAGGCACGCAAGTCCTCGGGAGCGAGCGCGGTCCCCATTCGCGATAGCGCCGTCGCGAGAGTGTCGGTCCGCCGCAGGGCTCCGAGGGTCATCAGGTAGTTCCACGCGGAGATCGCCGACAGCGTGTCTGACTCCCAGGCCTGCCGCGCCTCCGCGAGAGCGCTGTCAGGCCTGCCGTCCAGGAACCAGGCCCAGGAGAGCGTGACGTGCGCCAGCCAGGACCTCCGCTCCAGGCGCAGGGCGCGCTGCGCCCAACGCCGCGCCCCGGCGGCATCGGCGTCGAGCGCGATGGCCGCCGCAGCGAGGATGCTGTGCGCCGTCGCCAGCGACGAATCCAGGCGCAGGGCCCGCTCGGCGGCCTCCCGCGCTCGCGCGTATCCCACCCGGCCCTCGACGTAGCCGTCCGCGAGCAGCCCCCAGGCTACGGCCTTCTGAACGTACGCATCCGCGAACGTCGAGTCGCGCGCGATGGCGCGGTCAAGGTACTCGAGGCCGGCCCGGATCGCCGGCTCGGCAAACGTGTTCGCGGCCCCCACGCCGCGCAGGTAGAGGCTGTAGGCGACCGGGTCGCGGGTCGGCATCCTGGCGAGGGACGCCTGCTCCTGGGGGAGCAGGCGTCCGGTGATCGCGCCGGCCACCTCGCGGGCGATCTCCGACTGGATGGACAGGATGTCCCCGGCTCGGTCGTACACGTCACCCCAGACCTGTGCGCCGCTCTGCGCCCGGACCAGCGCTGCGTTCACGCGCACCCGCTGGCCCACCTGCTGGAGGCTCCCCGCCACCAGGTACTCGACTCGGAGCGTCCGGCCGAGGCTGCGCGGATCCGCCGCGTGCTGGCCGCGGACCCGCTGCGACTCGAAGCGCGACCGCACCTCGAGGCGCCGCACCTGGCTCAGCCGCGTGATCAGCTCGTCGGTCAGTCCGTCGGCGAGAAAGACGTCGGCCGAATCGCGGGAGAGGTTGTCGAAGTACAGCACCGCCACGCTGTTGGCCGGCGGGACGGCGGAGCGCGCTGCCGCGCGCGCGCAGGGGGGCGGAGTGCCGTCGGGGCACTGGGCCAGCAGGGGGAACGACATGGAGCCGGCCAGGAGTGCCATCGCGGCCGGGGCGAGGGCCGAGGGGGAATGGAATTGCATCAGTCCCGACGCGCGCCGGCTCCCCCGGCGGTCCGGGGCTGGTCGAACCAGTTGAGCAGCACGTTCACCTGCCGCTCCGAGGCGACACCGGCGTCTAGCACGAACACGAACCGGCGGCCGCTCGGGTCCACGTCCCAGCCGGCGTGGTTTCCCGCACCACCGGTCCGGTACACGTCGCGGAACAGCGCGCGGTGGCGGCCCACCCGCAGCTCGTTACCGGCAGGCGCGACCTCCGCAGCGTACACCGAGTCCCGCGAGCGGTACAGCAGCTGCCGCCCGCCGGGCCCCCAGCGCGGCTCGCGCCCGCCGCTGGAGGAGATCTGCACCCGGCCGCCCGACCCGGGGAGCGCGCGCACGTACACCTCGTCGGACCCGGTCTCGTTGGACACGTAGGCCAGCCACTGCCCGTCGGGCGACACCGCGATGCCGCGTTCCTCGAACGGCGTGGTGAGCACAGGCACCGGCTGGCCCGCGCCGCCCGGCAGCCACCAGATGTCGCGCCGCGTCTCGGGACTGGTGACCCGGAACACCAGGCCGCGTCCGTCGGGGCTCGGCACGCCCTCCCAGTGGTCGTTAGGGCCGACGACCAGCGACTCCTGCACGCCGCTCCCGTCCGACCGGGACCGCCACAGGTCGTAATCGCCGCGGCGGCTCGTGGCGTAGTGGACCCACGCGCCGTCCGGGCTCCACTCCGGGTACACGCTCGACGAATCGAACGTCACGCGGCTGAGCGTGCCCTGGGCCTGGTCCAGCACCCAGATATCCGGCCGTCCGCCGAGCAGGTCGCCGATGCCGACCGCGATGCGCCGGCCGTCGGGCGAGAAGCGGGGGCTTTCGTACAGGTCAGGCGGCGTGCGCGTCGGCTGCACGCGGCCGCCCGCATCCACGAGAACCAGCTCACGGCGGGCGGCGCTGCCGCCGAGCCAGACCAGCATGCCGTTGCGGCTGTGGCCCACCTTGGCGGCGCCGCCCGCGCCGACCCGCACGTTTGCCGCGACCGGGATCGCCGGGCCGCGGACGCGCAGGCGGGCCGGGTCGAACGGCACGGCGAACAGCCCGCCCTCCGTCGCGGCGTACACCAGGTGGCCGCGCCCCACGTAGCGGGGGTTGCTGCCGGTGATGCCGAGATCAGTGACCCGGCGCGAGGACAGCGACAGCGCCTGGATCCTCGGCGGCCCTTCGCCCGCCGTCATGAACAGCACCGTCTTCCCGTCGGGCAGGAACTCCGGCCAGCGGAACGCCTTGGTGGAGTCGCGCAACAGAGTGTCAACCGGGCCGCCGTCCTGGGTGGTACGCAAGAGGATGCCGTTCGTCGCGATGACGATGTCGCCTCGGCTGCCCCACGAGCCGCCCTGAAAGCCTCCGCTCACCGTGGTGAGCGGGATGACGGTGCCGCCGGCAACGGACACCTTACGGAGCGCTCCGTTCGACCAGAACGCGATCCACAACCCGTCTGGCGAGAAGAACGGCTGGACCGTGTTCTCCGTGGTGCCGAGGACCGTGGACGACGCCTGGTCGAGCGCCCGGACGTACAGCCGCACCTGCGGGTCATCCAGCGTCTGGGACGCGTACACCATCCGCGCGCCGTCCGGCGAGAGCGCGAGGGGCGAGCCGCCCAGGTCGCTGATCGACGCCAGCAGCTCGATGGTGAAGGCGACTACCGGCAGATGCTCCCTCGGTCGCGACCGGAACGTGCCCCAGGCGCCCGCGATGCCGACGACGACGAGCAAGGCCCATGGCAGGAGAACCGCGGGACCGCGGGACCGGGGGACCCGGGGACGGAGACCAGCGCCTCGCGTCGGTCCCGCAGTCCCCCAGTCCCCCCGTCCCCCGCCTTCCAGTGCCGCCGCGAACTCGGCTGCCGTGGCGAATCGGTCGGCCGGCAGCTTCTCCAGCGCCTTCCCCACCGCCGCCTCGACGTGCTGCGGGATGGTGCGCCGCTGGAGGGTGAGCGAGCGCGGCTGTTCCGTCATCACCCGCGCGATGATCGCCTGCGCCGTGGCGCCCGTGAACGGCGGCTCCGCGGTCAGCATCTCGTACAGCACGCAGCCCAGTGCGTAGATATCCGCCTTGGGCGTTATCTCGCGCTCGCCCATGGCCTGCTCGGGACTCATGTAGTGCGGCGTCCCGAGACTCATCCCCGTCTCGGTCATCCGCGTCCCGCCCTCGGAGCGCGAGGCCGCCAGCGCGATCCCGAAATCCGCCACCTGCGCGTGACCACCGTGCAGCAGAATGTTCTCGGGTTTGACGTCCCGATGGACCACCCCGTGCCGATGCGCGTACTCCAGCGCGTCGGCCACCTCCCGCGCGATCCGCACCGCCTCCTCCACCGGCAGCTGCTTCTCGCGGTTCAGCCGGTCGCGCAGCGACTCGCCGTCCACGTACGGCATGACATAGAAGACCAGGCCGTCGGCCTCGCCCGAATCGAACAGCGAGAGGATATGCGGGTGCTGGAGGTTGGCGGTGGTCTTGATCTCGGCCAGGAATCGCTCGCCGCCCAGGATGGCCGAGAGCTCGGGCCGCAGCACCTTGAGCGCCACCTTGCGGTCGTGCCGCACGTCCTGGGCGAGGTACACGGTGGCCATGCCGCCCGCGCCCAGCTCGCGCTCGATGCGGTAGCGGTCACCCAGTGCGGTGGCGAGGCGGGCGGTATCGGGCATGGAATGGCCTATTGGTCGCCCAGCTCCCGCTCGATCCGATAGCGGTCGCCGAGGGCGCCGGTGGGGCGTGTCGGGTCGGTCATGGGATCGGCGGCGTGCCGGACGTCGCGGAGCTGCTCGCCGGCCCGCGCCGCCGTCGCCGTGTCGCCCGCCGCGGCAGCGGCGCGGGCGAGGCCGCGAAGCGCCAGGGCGCGCCTGGGTGCAAGGGCGAGGGCACGCTGGAATTCGACCTGAGCGTCCTGCGGGCGTCCGAGCTGCAGCAGGACCTCGCCGAACAGCTCGTGCGAGGGCTTCACGACGACGGGGGGACCGAACTCGAACGGCATCCCGTCCTCGAGCGCGGTCGCCTCCCGCAGTAGGGCGACCGCGTCCTCCGGCGAGCCGCCGCCGAGGCGCCGCAGGGCCCGCAGCTCCGTTTCGAGAATGACCGGCACCACCCGGTTGCCGGTGTCGCCGACCCGCACGGCCGCAGCCGCGATCCCGCGCGCCCGGGTGAGCGCGGCGAGCGCCTGTTCGGCGGCGGCGCTGTCGCCGCGCCGGGCTGCCGCGAGGCCGGCCGCGAACATCGCGTACTCGTACCCGTCTTCGCCAGGCGCACCGCCGGCCGCGGCCAGCCCCTGCGCCTCGGGGCCATCCCAGGCCTCCGCATCCACGACGTACCGCGCCCGGAGGTTCGCGAGCACGCCGTGAGCGTGGGCGCCGGCCAGGTTGCCGCCCAGCGTCTCGAGCAGGCGCCGCGCCTGCGCGTAGCGGCCCTGCTGCAGGTAGCCGTAGACCAGCCACGTGGTGTAGTGACCGGGCCGCCACCGCCCGCGGTCGGCGCCGGAGGCGACCTCGTTCTGCGCGACGACCTCGTCCCACATCCCCATCGCGAGGAAGATGTGGGTCGTCATGTGCTGGGCATGGGCGGCGCCGGGCGCAATGTGCACGTACGCCCGCGCCGCGTGGAGGCCGAGCGGCGCGTGGGTCGGATCGTCGAAGGCGTGGATGATGTAGTGCGCTGCGCCGGGATGGTCGGGGTTGGCGCGGAAGACGGCCTGGGCGATCGCTCCCGCGCGCATGTAGGTCGGCACGTCCCGCACGCCCTGGTTGAGGCCCAGCAGCGCGAGCGCGTAGAACGCCTGCGCCTCCTGGTCATCCGGGTAAGTGCCGGCGAGCCGCTCCATCGCCGCCGCGTACAGCGTGTCGCGGCGCGGCTTCGGCCCCTCGCCGTAGAGAACCTCCACCGCGTCGAGGTACGCGCGCTCGCGGGGCGTCCGCGCCCCAGCCCCGCGCGCGGCGGCCGTGGGCGCGAGGCGCGCGAGGGTGGCGCGACCGGCCTCGGCATCCTGCTCGTTCCACACCGGGTGCGTAGCCGTCATCGCCTCGCCCCAGTACGCCATCGCGAAGTCCGGATCGAGCCGCTGCGCCTCGCGGAATTCCCGCGCCGCGGCGCCGTACTCGAAGCTGTGCAGGTACAGCACGCCGGTGACGAAGTGCGGCCGCGCCGCGGGGGCGCCCGAGGTGGGGAAGTTGATCGCGCCGAGGCGCGGCGCCTGCGCGGCGAGCGGCGCGGAGGACGCCGCCGC
>Ga0299915_10000627_pt1 | contig 26548 bp, 28 predicted proteins | sample RVTome_13_FD_200263 | JGI IMG/M metagenome (GOLD analysis project Ga0299915, IMG submission 200263) | Soil microbial communities from uranium-contaminated site in the Upper Colorado River Basin, Wyoming, United States - RVT92D227 (version 2) ... | reverse complement strand
GGGGAAGTAAAGGTGGTCCATCTTCTGGAAGTATTGAGAGATGAGGTAGGATGGGAGGCCCTTTCGCAGAAGGTGAAGCTCCCTCTCCGGGGATTGAAAGCAGCCCCGTATTACGGATGCACTCTGCTTCGCCCCCGGGAAATAGCTATAGATGATGTAGAGAACCCTACCATCCTAGGGGACTTTCTTAAAGCCGTCGGGGCCAGTCCCGTTGATTTTCCTGAATCCACGAGGTGCTGCGGTTCTTATCAAGTAGTAAGCAGCCCTGGTGATATTGCTGAATATGCGCGGCCTATCTTGAACTCGGCATTGAGTCACGGGGCAGAAGCCCTGGTCCTCACCTGCCCTTTGTGTGATTATAATCTGGGACGGGGCCAGAAAGAGTTAGCTAAGAAGCAGGGCGGATTCAGGGAAATGCCGCTATTGTATTTCACTCAGCTTCTGGCTCTGGCCCTGGGGCTCAGTCCCCGGGTATGCCATTTTGATCTGAATCACGGCAGCCCGGAGTCACTTCTGAAAGAAAGAAACTTGCTTCCTCAAGGCGAAAGCGTTCAACTGATTGGGGGTCAACAATGAGTGCCAAACAGACAAAGAAAAAATCAGCAACGAGAGCAGTCAAACCCAGAACGAAAAAACCAGCAGCGACAGCAGTCAAGGAAGAGAAGAAGATAGCGGCTAAGCTGATCCCGATATATATCATGGGCAAGCGCTATGAGGTCCCCGAAGGCCTTACTATTATGAAGGCCATGGAATATGCCGGCTACATACTGATTCGGGGTTGTGGATGTCGCGGGGGCACCTGCGGCGCCTGCGGCACGGTCTATCGCAAGCCCGGCGATTATAAATTACAGGTTGCGCTTGCCTGTCAGAAGACGGTCGAGCCCGATATGTACATAGCCCAGATTCCCTTTTTCCCTGCCAATCGGGCCACGTACGAGTTTGCCGGACTAACTGCTGCTCCTGAAGAGGTCTTTAAGCTATATCCCGAGCTGTTTCGCTGTGTGGCCTGCAACTCCTGCACCAAGGCTTGCCCTCAGGGGATAGAGGTCATGGACGCCGTCTCAGCTTTGAAGCAGGGGAATATCGCCGGGGCCGCCCAGCTTAGCTTCGATTGCATTCAATGCGGCTTGTGCACCAGTCGCTGCTTTGGAGAATTGGCCCAGTATCATATGTTCCAGCTGGCGCGTAGGACCTATGGGGCCAGGATTGTGCCCCGGGCCGAACATTTGGCGGAGATGGTAAAAGCAGTCAATGAAGGAAGGTATGACCGGTTTCTGGACGAGTTGAAGCAGGCGAAGGAGGATGAGCTGAAAAAGGTGTACCAGGAACGGGAGGTAGAGCCGATGGCGGCCGGGGAGGATTGGAAGCCGAAAGATACAAGGTACCTGTAGGAGGCGAGATGAGTTACTTAGGATATCCCGATTTTTTCGAGCCCTATATCAAGAAGGTAGAACAGACCAGGCCTGCCCGCGTGGAGAAAAGGAAAAAAGGGGAAGAGTTTACCTTCATGTCCTTGCAGGAAAGGCAGGACATGTTGAGGTATCACCCCGATTATAAAGAAGAGGGGAGGAGGGAGATAAAGGTCGGCCCGAGCAAGGGTTATAGAATAGCTCACGAGTTTGTGGACCTGCTGGAAGCTAAGAGCAGGGTTGACCCCAACAAGGTTGATTTATCGAGAGTCGATTATGAGACCGATGTCCTGGTTATCGGTGGTGGTGGGGCTGCTACTGTCGCTGCCCTTATCGCCGAGGAAAATGGCGCTCAGGTCCTCATGGCTACCAAGCTCCGGCATGGCGATTCCAATACCATGATGGCTGAAGGGGGGATCCAGGCCGCCACAAAAAGAGAGAAGGATTCTCCCTACTATCACTACCTGGATGTGCTGGGGGGAGGGCATTTCAAAAACGACCCGGAGATTGTGGCCGCTTTTGTCAAGCAGGCTCCCGATGCCCTCCAGTGGCTGGAAAGCCTGGGAGTCATGTTCTCTAAGTTTCCCGATGGCAGGCTGGGGGCTATGCATGGCGGGGGGACCTGCCGCAAGAGGATGCACTACTGCGCCGACCTCAGCGGCATGGAAATCATGCGCACCGTGCGCGATGAAGCCCGTAACCGGCCTAACATCAAAGTCCTGGAGTTTTCCCCGGCGGTGGAGCTTATTCTCAATGAGCACGGACAATGTGCCGGAGCGGTGCTCTATAACATGGAGACCGAGGAGTATCTTGTTGCCAGAGCCAAAGCGGTAATTCTGGCCACAGGTGGTTCCGGCAGGCTCCACGTCCAGGGTTTCATGACCACCAATCACTACGGCGCCACTGCCGATGGTGTTGTTTTGGGCTACAGGGCAGGAGTGCCTCTATCTTTCCTGCACACCGTTCAATATCACCCCACGGGCGTTGTTTTCCCGGAGCAAATAGAGGGATGGCTCATTACCGAAAGGTTCCGCTCGGAGGGGTCGGACATTTTGAATGTGCACGGTGAGAAATTTGTCAATGAGCGCGAGCCCCGGGATGTGGAATCGGCCCGGTTTATCAAGGAATGCCTGGATGGCAAAGGTGTTCCCACTCCTACCGGGAAGGTAGGGGTCTGGCTCGATTCCCCTATGCTTGACATCCTCCACGGCGAGGGGAGGGTGCGGACCGCTTTTGTCGGGAAATGGAAGGTATATGACCGCCTGGGAATCGATATATCTAAGGCGCCCATGCTGGTCTATCCCACGCTCCATTATCAGAATGGAGGGCTCAAGGATAACGCCGAGTGCGAAACCGCTGTGCCCGGGCTTTATGTTGCCGGGGAAGTGACCGGTGGACTGCATGGAGAAAACAGGCTGATGGGCAACTCGCTTATGGATATCGTGGTATTTGGCAGGATTGCCGGTAAAAATGCTGCTATATTCGCCAGGGAGAAAGCCAGAGAAGGAGAGCTGACCTTGAAGCATGTGAAGGCGTATCATAAGGAGCTCAAGGAGGCCGGGATTGTAACCGATAGGGTAGCCCCGATGCTCCTCCCCGATTACACCACGCCTGAAGTAAAGGAAAAGCAGCTTACCGTCAGCTACCTGGGCACTTTGAGATAGGGGGTTACTATCAACTAACAACCACCAGCTATCAACTACTAAAAGAGGTGAGAGCTATGGCAAAGAAAATCACGCTTCCGTTAAACGACGAAATCTTGAAAGACCTCAAGGCCGGGGACAATCTCCTGCTCACCGGCGTCATCTACGTTGCCCGCGATGCCGCTCATAAGAGGATGGTCGAAGCTCTCGACCAGGGCAAGCCTCTGCCCTTCGATATCAAAGGGGCCACAGTATATTACATGGGGCCCAGCCCGGCTAGGCCGGGGAGGGTAATCGGCTCGGCCGGTCCCACCACCAGCGGCAGGATGGATGCCTATGCCCCCCGTTTAATGGCCGAAGGACTGAAGGGGATGATTGGTAAAGGCCTGCGGTCCAAAGCGGTGAAAGATGCCATGGTCAAGCACAAGGCAGTCTACCTGGGGGCAATAGGGGGTGCCGGCGCCGTAATCTCAAAGAGCGTCAAGAAAGCGGAGGTAGTAGCCTACGAAGAGCTTGGTGCTGAAGCCCTGCGCCGGCTGGAGGTAGAGGATTTTCCCGTCACGGTCATAAACGACATTCACGGCGGCGACCTCTACGAAGAAGGCAAAGCCAGATACCAGGTCAAAGCCTCCTGAGTCGGGCTCAGCATCCCATTGAGACTGGCATGCCAACCCCTTTTAGCTTCATCTGGTTTGCTACGATAGTATCTTCCTGAACCCCAAGCTTGCCAGGACAACTAGCATGATTGTGGTTGCACCAATCACTAGGATATCTACAGGAATAGAAGATAAGTCACCCGTGACCAGCAGCGCCCTTATCGCGTCGACAACGTAGCTGAGAGGGTTGCCTATAGCAATGACCTTGAGCCAACCTGGCATGATGGAGAGGGGATAGATGGCGTTACTGGCGAAGAACAGAGGCATCATGATGGCTTGTCCAATGCCCATCATCCTTTCCCTATTACGGAGAACCGAGGCAAGAGCTATACTCATGCTGGAAAAGCACATACCGCAGAGAATTATTATGGCAAAGGTGCCCAACACGCTGAGAGGAGTAAGAATAAGCTCAATCTTCATGATGAGAGCTAGGATCACGATGGCAACCGCTTGAAATAACCCTCGCACTCCAGCTGATAGAGCTTTGCCGATAACAATAGCTGACCGTGGTGCTGGGGTTGATAGGAGCTTATTAAGCAACCCGAGGTCACGCTCCCAGACAACGATGATTCCATAGAAAATAGCCACGAAGATAACTGATTGGGCAAGTATACCCGGAGTCATGAACTGCAGATACGAGTAATCTCCGGTGGGTATAGCCCTTATCTTGCTGAACGTAACACCGAATACTGTAAGCCAGAGAACTGGTTGAACTATTCTCAGCCAGATCTGTGACTGGTCGTGTCTGATCTTTCTTAACTCAAGCTCAGTAATTACTAACACGCTTGATAAATACCGTTTCAAGTTCACTTTGCTAGCCTCCTGAAAGTTCTTCTTGTCATACGCGCCTGCGTCCAGCTCCCGCCCTCACCTATACGAGCACCGGTATACTTCAAAAAGACGTCATCGAGGGTAGGCTTCTTCAGAGACACCGAGGCGATCTCCACTCCTTTAGCTCTAAGGTCTTCCAGAAGACGTGGAATAACGGCTTCACCGTTTGCAACCAGTAGCTCAACAGTGCCATTCGATGACTCAGCTATAGTTGAGTAGCCAAGCTCTTCGACAACCGCCGGGAGGTTGGGGGCTTGGGAGACTATACTCAATATATCTCCCCCCACACCTGATTTTAGCTGGAATGGTTCACCAACTACCACTAGCTTGCCTCTATCCATTATCCCTATCCGGTCACACAAGGTGTCTGCTTCGACCATATCATGGGTAGTGAGGAGGATAGTTGTGCCGAACTCGCCCCTCAATTTTCTCACCAGTTCCCATATGGCGTTTCTAGCGTTTGGGTCAAGACCAATGCTTGGCTCATCCAGAAACATTATCCTCGGTCTGTTCACCAGTGACTGCGCCAATTCGAGCCGTCTCATCATGCCGCCTGAGAAAGTATTGACCATGGTATTGGCTCTATCTTGAAGGTCCAAATACTCCAGTACCTCTTTAATACGTTGTTTCCTCTGGTCCCTTGGCATACCGTATAGCTTGGCGTAGATTAGAATGTTCTCGTAACCTGTAATTTCCCCATCTACTGACACATCTTGGGGTACGTAACCGGCCATTTCCCTCACTTTGTCCGGGTGGGTTAGCGCATTTATGCCGAACACACTTACACTTCCTGAGGTCGGTCTTATGAGAGTTAGAAGTATCCGTATAGTTGTCGTTTTGCCGGCTCCATTGGGTCCGAGTAACCCGAAGATTTCTCTCTCCGGTATAGTGAACGAAATTCCGTCAACAGCTTTCACCCCGGGGTAAATTTTGACCAGATTCTCGACAACGATTGCTTCAGCCATTCCCAAACGACTCCTTTCTTTCGCTGATTTCAGCGGCTCTTGCCACTAACTCGAAGCTACGCGCAACTATCGACAGCTCTTCTTCGGTCAACTTATCCAGAATCCTGCGCATCTCCTGCGCTCTCCCTTCTCTCAGGTCATTGATGAGCGTCTTTCCCTTATCGGTTACGCTCAACCAGGACACGCGGCGGTCATCGGTATCAGGGGTGCGTGTCAACAAGCCTTGCTCAACCAATCGGTCAACAATCCCGGTGACATTGGCAGGAGTAACCCGGATTCCAGATGCTAAGCCGCTGAGGTTCACCCTTCCATGCCGGGAGATGTAAAACAGGCTTTTGAGTTGGGGGATCGTTAGGTTCAATTTCACCCAGGAGTCGAGTGTGCGCTCCCGGATTACCCGGTTCATCCGGCGCTGCGCTTCTGTTATTTGGGCAATTAGCTCTTCCTTCACTGAATATCCTCCTTAATTATTATCGACACTTAAATAGTTTAAGTATCAATAAGTAATTTGTCAAGTTTTTTCCAGACCGATTTGAACGTACGGGCCAGACTACCCCGTGAGACGGAAATAACCAGACAACCATCAACCAGATTACCGCTTACGTGCCTGTGACAGGTCACCCTTTCGTCTTGGAAGGTCAGGCTTCAGGCCGCAGAATAGCACGCACGCGCTCGAGCAGGGGCGGATGAGAATAGTTGAGAAAAACGTAGAAAGGATGGGGCGTCAGATTTGAGAGATTACCTGTATGGAGTTTCTTCAATGCCTCCACCAGCTCCTGCGGGTGCTGAGTAGTCTCGGCTGCGAAGCGATCAGCCTCATACTCGTTCTTCCGTGACAGCATGTGCATTGCGACGGAGAGCACCATTTCCAGTGGAGTGTAGAGCAAGCCGAAAAACAATATGCCGCTGTAGATGGATGGTTGTTCCATGTAGAATGCGTCGTAGAGGCCGGGGCTTCCCAGGAAAACAGATAACAGAAAGAAGAGTAGTCCTGCGTGAAGAATGTTGATTATTGTGTCCTGTAGTATATGCTTCTTCTTGTGGTGACCGATTTCGTGGGCGAGCACTGCTATCAGTTCGGGCACTGTGTGCTTTTCGATCAAGGTGTCGAATAAGGCAATTCGCTTGTTGCGGCCGAATCCGGTAAAAAAGGCATTTGATTTGGTGGAGCGCCTGGAGCCATCCATCACGAAAACGTTCTTGACCGGGAAATCAACCGAGCGGGCGTAGTTGAGAATAGCCTCTTTCAGCTCCCCCGGTTGCAGCGGGCTGAACTTGTTGAACAGCGGCATGATCCACGTTGGAGCTACATATTGCAGGATCAAGGAAAATACGGCGAAGCCCATCCAGCAGTACACCCAGGCGTGGTAGCCCACATATTGAAACAAGGCCAGAAAGCCGCTTAGCAGGGCGCCGCCGACCAGTGCCGCCAGGGCCAGGTTCTTAATCATGTCCAGCACAAAGGTGCGCGGGGTAGTCTTGTTGAAGCCGAATCTCTCCTCAATTACGAATGTCTCATAAATGCTGAAGGGCAGCATAAGAAGGCTGTAGCCTGCCAGCAGAGTACCAATGTAAAGTAGTCCACTTAAGATAGGAACAAAGCCCCAGGACCTGACTATCTGGTCAAGGTAATTGAAGCCGCCAGTAAACCAGAAAGAAAGCAGAACAGCCAGGCTGAATGCGCCAGTCACGAAATCAAAACGAGTGTTAGTACGAATGTATTCCTGAGACCTGCGGTAATCCTCCGGTTGATAAACCCCTTCAAGATCGGGAGGCAGTTCTGACCTCAGAGACTTCAGATTGAGCACATCTGCAACCAGTCCTATGGCATACTCAATAATGAGCGCGAAAAGTATGATAAAGAAAAAGGGGTTCATCATTGCTCCGCCAGTTATCGAATAGTCTATTACATACTGACGCAGCCATCAACAAAGATGCGAAGGTCCTGTTAATTTTGACGCATCGATACCCTTTTCGGTAACAATAATCATGACTCAATTCGTGGCTGACCTAGTTCAGATAGATGGGTGACACTTCATACGTTCATAACATCGGGTAGTGACGTCCGTGTCATTGCGAGCGAAGCGCGGCAATCTCTGTAGTGCGAGGCTTTAGCCTCGTGCCAAGAAGTCCCCCTTAAGGCATGTCCTGAGCGAAGTCGAAGGATCAGAGGGGCCAGGGGAGTTATGAATGTAGTTCGAGGCTTTAGCCTCGTGCCAAGAAGCCTCCCTTTTAAGGCATGTCCTGAGCGAAGTCGAAGGATCAGAGGGGCCAGGGGAGTTATGAAAGGAGCCTCGACTTGTGGGGGGCGAAGAATCTCAGGGCGCTACCAAACGCTGTCGCCGGGCTTGACAAGCGCCTGTAGAAATAGTATCTTCATTGTAGATACCGTGAATGGAGGGTTGATATGAAGACGCGTGTTCAGAAATGGGGTAACAGTCTCGCTTTGCGCATTCCGAAATCCTTCGCTGATGAAGTCGGACTCCAGAAAGAGACATCGGTCGAGCTATCGCTGGCCGACGGGAAAATCGTTATCACGCGGTTAGCCAGGCCGGAGCTGACCATCGAACAGCTCCTATCAAAGGTCACCAAAGATAACCTGCATCACGAGGTTGATACCGGCTCTGCCGCGGGGAACGAAACGTGGTAGACCGCCGCGCCTACGTGCCTCGTTGCGGAGATGTGGTGTGGATTAGCTCGAATCCGCAAGCAGGCCACGAACAAGCCGGACGACGTCCGGCGGTGGTGCTGTCACCGCAAAGCTATAACAGCAAGGTAGGACTGGCCATCCTTTGTCCGATAACCAGCCAGCCCAAGGGCTATCCTTTCGAGGTCCTTCTTCCCGCCGGTTTACCGGTGGCAGGAGCAATATTGTCCGACCGGGTCAAGAGCCTGGATTGGCGCGCGCGACATGCCGAATTGATATGCACTTTGCCAGCCGGGACAATCTCGGAGGCCCTCCAGAAGCTGGCAACGTTGTTATCGGAATAGAGGAAGGCGACATTGTAGAAATAGAAGTTGAAGAAGAGGGGGCTGTGTTGATGCCGAAGAAACTGATAGACAAAAGCCAGGCTTACTTCTGGACCAGGCGGTGGCAGAAAGGCGAGCGAGAAGCCGATGAAGATATCAAGGCTCGGCGCGTTAAGACCTTTGACTCGGTCGACGAGCTTATCAAGGACCTGGACCACAAGTGAGGCAACAGGTCCCTGACCGCCGGTGGGGATCCTGTTCGATTTTGCTATATGCCCGATTCCGTTCTTTTCTGATTGACGCCCGGTTTTCGGAGTGCTAAATTCCGCTCTGTGTCCAAAACTTACAGCAGGGTCAGTATCGGACTAGGCTTAGTCTTTCTCTTCGTCGGTGCTCTGGATGTACGGGCACATTCCGGAATCTGGGCTGCACCTTCGCTCCTGCTTGGCGTATTCCTTATTCTATTTGGCGCAAGCTTTGTTGCCGGTGCCGAACGTCAAAAAGTCACACGCCGCGTGAGCTTCGGTTTCCTCGGAGCTGCTCTAGTTCTTCTGGGCATCGCATTAGCGCGGTTCCTGTCCTAGACTTTGATACAAAGAGCACAAAAATAGCTTCAATTTCCTTTTGACTGTGAGGGAACAAGAAAGTTATCTTCCTCAAGGGCGTGAGTGTAGCAACTGATTGCTTCCCTTTTTGTCTTCCCCTGGCTGATGCAACCAGGCAGGCTCGGGCATTCCACTACCCAATAGCCATCCTCACCGGGATATAAAATGACCTCTCGCATTTCCCCTCCTCTCTAATTCTATCAGCAATCTGTAGTTCTGGCTTCATCCATTATAGATTGTTTTGCCCGATTCTTAACAAAGGACTAACCTCCCGTGTCATTGCAAGCTCGTTCTCTACCTCACGGTCATTGCGAGCGAGGCGTGGCAATGTCACGGCCAAATGCAAACTTCTAATATCTAAAATCTAAGTAGTTTTGGCCATTAGGATTTTGACATTGATTTGTCATTTGGGCTTTGTCATTTGGGCTTACGCAATTTTTGCCTTTTGACCTGTCATTTTGCATTTTGATTTTTGACTTTTCTTAAGGGTTTCCCCTCCCTTGGTACTTCAGGCCGCAGCCAGAACGCGTCCCTGTAAACGTGATTGACTTCCGTGGTAACGAGGCAATGCGAGTTGTATGTTTGGCAGATTTCGCTTATGATAAACAGCGGAGGACAAGCAAGATGAAATTTGAGCGGATTACTGTTAACCCCGAACAGATGGGTGGTGTCCCCTGCATCAGGGGGCTGCGCATTCCTGTGGCCACTATTGTGGGCATGGTGGCTGAAGGGATGAGCGAAGCTGAAATTCTTCGAGCCTACCCGGACCTCAAAAAAGAAGATATCCGTGAAGCGTTGCGCTATGCTGCCGAAGCGGTCAAGGAGCGTGAGTTGCCGGTAGTAGCCCCATGAAGTTTCTGGTGGATAATGCCCTGTCGCCGCTGGTTGCTGCCGGACTGCGTGAAGCGGGTCACGATGCTGTTCATGTCCGGGACTATGATATGCAGACTGCAACTGACAGCGAAGTCTTGGAACGGGCTCGTGACGAGGGGCGTATTCTCGTTTCGGCAGACACTGATTTTGGTACATTGCTAGCCTTGCGCCAGGAGTCAAAACCCTCTGTAGTTCTGTTTCGTCGTTCGTCAAGGCGCCCTGATAATCAGGTAGCTTTTCTCTTAGCCAATCTGGCAACCCTCCGGAGAAGCTTGGAAGAGGGCAGCATCGCAGTGCTTGAGGATACGCGGATTCGCCTGCGTTCTCTGCCTGTAGGCGGTGAGGAAACAGCGTCAACCTGAAGGGAAAATTCATCGAAAGCGCTCAGCCGACTCGACAATTTCTTAGCCTGAGGTTCGATATTCCTCACTTACGCTCGGAACAGCCTCCGCAATCGTCCCTTTTGTTATTGCCTGTTCCGGTTTATCGGGGCCTGCCAATCCCACGGCCAAATCTGAGATTCTGATATCCAAATAGCCTTGGCATTTGAACATTTGGACTGCAATTGTCATTTGGGGCGTATATGCAAGAAACGTTGTTGTTTGGGTGCTGGTCACAGGGGGAGGGGCATGAGGGAAGCCGGGATGATTCGTTTTGCAAAAATGGCTATTTTTTCTGGAGTTCAACAGCCCTTTTTCATACGTAAGGCGGTTACCTCGGGAAGATTCAGTTGTTAAAGTACGTACGATTCGTTTCGTCGGTTTGCCCTTTATGTTTGTGAGCCCTGGAGGCCGGCGGAGTGACGTATGGAGGCAATTTCCAAAAGATTCTCGACAACAGTTTTCAGGTAGTTGCGGTCGGTCGGGTCCAACCGGTAATTTGCAGAATACCATTTTACGAGTAATCTGGAGGCTTCTCTGATTACGCGGCGGTTACCAGGGTCGTATTGAAGAGAAGACTGTAACTTGACGCGAATGAACGCTATTTCAGGGTCAACACCTTCCAGATTGGTAATGTTCCACAGTTGGGATGTTTCGGCAGGGCTAAGGGTACCGGAATAGAAGCCATGTTTACGGGCATTCCGGTTGCCTTTCTGGCCACCGTGCTTCCTCTTAACCTGTGTTGGGTTTACAGTCAGGTTCTGGGAAGCCTCACCTGCGGGATTTGATTTATCAGGGTAGCACATGGGTTCCAATCAGAAATTAGCATGAATTCTTCGTTTGAGCAAGGGGAAAATGTCACTTCTTCCCCGAAGGGTTGACTGAGGCTGTGGATCCCATGGTTAAAAACGATGGAAGAGATTGGGGATTGGAGGCTGCCAGCTGTCTGCCGTCGGTTGCCCCAAATGTCAAACACCAAATGACAAACGAATCACTGCAGTGCGACCTTTTAAGGTCGTGCAATTCTGTCCCTGGCACTTAGCTGAAGCTTGGCACTAATCTCCAGTCTCTAATCTCTAGTCTCCGGTCACCAATCACGGAGCAAAAGTAAACAAAGAACTAAAATGCAAAGAGCAAAGAGGCAACATATAGCATTTTTGGATTTTGACTTGTCATTTTTATTTTTGACCTTTGATTTTTGACTTTTGTCCAGGGTTTCCCCTTTTGGGCGTGGCGACCTCTACGAAGAAGGCAAAGCCAGATACCAGGTCAAAGCCGGCTGATTAAGCACGAAGCGGCAAACACTCATCCTTCTCTCCAACCAGAGACAGATTGCCATTACGCCTTAGCTCTTCTACGCGAATCGACAAAATGCTATTAGCCGAGACAATGGGGGGATTGACTATCACACCCATCATGAATATGATACGTACGGCAGCCTTCGGCAGGTGTCGCGAGGTCATTCCCTGCAAGTATCTAGTAGGTAAATAGATATGACGAAAGCACAGAACAACTACGCATTTATTGATAGCCAGAATCTTAACCTTTCAATTCGTGAGCAGGGATGGGTAATGGATTTTCGAAAATCCAGGCAGTATCTCGAACGCAAGTACGCAATAGCCAAAGCGTTTCTGTTCATTGGCTATGTCTACGAAAACCGCGACCTGTATGTCAGCCTGCAAAAGTCGGGCTACATTCTGGTCTTCAAACCCACACTCAAACTGCCAAGCGGAAAAGTGAAAGGAAATGTCGATGCGGAGTTAGTGCTTCATACCATGATTGAATACGATAACTATGACAAGGCCTTGATTGTCACTGGGGATGGTGATTTGTATTGTCTCGTGGATTACCTGACAAAGAAAGACAAACTGCTGAAACTGATGATTCCCAACAAGCAAAGCTTCTCATCGCTGTACAGGCGACTGATGCCTCATGTTATTTTCATGAACAATTTGAGAAAGAGATTGGAGTATACCAGCGCTCAGAAATAAAAGGAGAGGCATTGCTGTGGTACACATCCCACAGATTGGCCTCTCATCGTGATTATGCTATAAGGTTACCATAAACTACATTCTTTGTCAAATTCGGGACAGGGGCATCAATGTAGTGCGAGGCTTTAGCCTCGTGCCGCACGACCCTGAAGGGTCGCACTACAAAATCTGGAGGTGGAGGACTTCCCTGTCACGGTCGTAAACGACATCCACAGCGGCGACCTCTACCTATTTCCGCTTGCCTTTCGGGATTTTGATGGCGAAACGGCATCTTGTGTCACCTTTCAGCAGTGTCTCAAGCAGTTCGACTTCCGCAGGTTCGCCAAAGATTGCGTCGAAATGGAGTTTCTCAAAGCCGGCGCTGCAATAGCAGAAGGTGGCTGGTATCTTGGGCTTGCCGTCGCGCAAAGCCGTTCTGACAAGTTGGCAGTGGCACGTATAGTACTTCCTCATTGTAGGGTCTCTTTCTTTTAGGAATTGCTTGGGCGCATAGGGTATCTTGGTCTTGTAGACCTTATCACCCTGTCTGAGCCCGGTGCATATTTCCTGATTACCTTTCACGAACTCCACGACTTCGGGAGTGATCTCCTGCTCGAACCACGGTCGTCCTTCTCTCATGCAGTCTTCCAACTCCTCGATAAGCCTCTCATGTTCGCCCTTGAGATACTCGTCGATGCTTGCAGCCTTTTCAAAACGTTCCTCGCTGTCCTTGAAGGCCTCAATCGGGATGTTGTGGTAGTTCCAGGTGAGAATGTCCCTGCAAGTCTGGCCCGGCAACTCGGCTTCCATTCTATCTAGAATTATTTTGGTCAGCTTCGGGTAGCTGTCTTGTGGCGAACCCAAAGGCGGCATCTCTAAATCATGAAAGACCCTCCGATGGGCGGCCTTTCCAGCGATCGTCGTCAATCTTTCGCCAATTCCGGGCAACACATCTGAAGCACCAAGAAGGCCGGTGAAGTAGATGTACAGGTCATTTTTCTTCGCAAAATAGCAGTAACGGGCGATGGCGACCAGTCTATCCTTCGAGTTCTTGTCTTCCTCTATGAGCAGGGAAATATAGTCCCTGAGCGCGTCTAGGCCGGCGGACTTGAGTGTAGTCTTCCTCTTCCTCAGATACTTCTCGAATTCCCTCACGGCCGTTACTGAGGACTCTATTCTTGTCGCACTTAGTTTGCGCCCTTCCAGATACTTCCTGAACGCGATTTCCTTCAATTCACTCCTTCCTCTTGGTCGAGCCATCTTCGAGATTGCTGCCTGGTGACCGTCTTTGACTCAAACCGTCCTCGCCTCAAACCTCAATGGGCTGCCAGTGCCATCTCTCTGCCCTCGGCACGACATGACCCAAACCCGGGAATGGGAAGTGAAAAGCAAGCACTAGAGCGTTCTCGGTTGCAGCCCTGGTCAGGAGCTTGTGCCTGGTAGCCTCAACTTGTCTAGGATCCCAATCGACCACGGCACACCACTCTGGCCGCTCTAAGTGAATAGGATGGAGCACTGCATCGGAGATGCAGAGTAATTGCTCATGCTTGGAAGAAACGGCGAGTGCCATGTGTCCCGGTGTGTGTCCTGGCGCAGAAACGGCCTCTATGCCAGGCAAGATTTCGCTTTCACGGTCGACGAGACAAAGCTGGTCCCGAATCGGTGGGAGGTTCTTACGTGCATATCCTGCAAGGATTTCTCTGGTGTGCTCATCAAGTTTCAATAGCGTCTCTTCTGAGTTCCAAAAATCCCATTCACCTTTCCACATGAAATACCGGGCATTGGGGAAAGTCAGCTTGCCTTCACTATCAGTGTTCCCACCAATGTGATCGGGATGTCCGTGCGTTAGGATTACACTGTCTATATCTTCAGGCTCGATTCCTTCATTCTTGAGGTTCTGGACAAGTTTTCCTGTGCTCTGGCTGAGACCATTAGCCCCTGTATCTACTAGCACTTGATGCTCACCCGTGTTGATCACTAGACAGATGTACGGACTCACCCACTCTTGCCACCGTTCTGGCTGTAGGCTATGTTTGCCAAGGGTCTGCCCAAGGAGTTCTTTTGGCGCGTTGGCAAAAAGAAATACGGCAGGCGGCGGGAAAGTTGGAGGTGCGTATGTGTGAGTGCCGTCGCTGACGGTTATGCATTGAAAACTCCCTACCGTGAAGCTATGAGTTTGGCTGCTCATAACTGCCCCACTCCTTTCTAGCCATCGGACTCACTTCAAGTATAACATCGAACAAAGCCAATGGTATAGTGAACCGACGAACCGCTGCTATGTGCAGCAATAAGATGGGAAATCCATGCCTGTCAATTATCTTGGCGTCATTGAGCGATTTCCCCTGACTTCACATCAGAGGCTGATAGTAACATAGTAATCTCGTAAATGTAGAAGAGGGCAGCAGTGAAGATCACCCGTACGGCCCCATTCAAGAGGGCCTGGCAGGAGTTGACCGCAGAGGGAAGGAAATTGAGTAGGAAGGCGCTAAGGAATCTGGCGGCGACCTCTACGAAGAAGGCAAAGCCAAATACCAGGTCAAAGCCTCCTGAGTTAGCGCTCTACGTGCCGGGGCACCATTGACTCATCACCGTATCCGGCGCAATTTGTCCAGCACAGCCCGATACAATGTAAGTCGCCCTCACTGAACGAATTAGCGTTAGGGGAGCACTCTATATGGCGCCTGCCAGCGCTGCGTAGCCAAATGCTAGAGCCAGGTAGGCAGAATTCGCAACCAGCACGACCACGATGTACGCCCACGCCGCCCGCCCTCCCGAGACACCGCGTTCGCGCCGCTGCCTCCTGACAAAAAGCAAAATGCTGGGCAGACCAAACAGTGCGACTAATATCAGCAACCCTGCTACTATCAGGACAGCCACAAGCCCGGCCGTACCTAAGAAGAATCCCGTGAAAGATGCCAGGAGGAAAGCCGCGCCAGCCAGGGCGGCGACCGCCAGCACGACACCAACGTTTATTCCCAGGTAGGTGAGGGAGTCCTGCCATAATCTGGAGTCGCGCCAGTGGTATTCCATTCCCAGCATACGAGGCATACAGTAGCGCCAGGCTACTACCCATAGCAGAATCGCTATCAACAGCCCGAGCAGAATGGGTGGGACTATTCCCCACTCTCGTAATGACTGTCGTACCGTGGTGAGAAATCCACTTGATGACCCCAGTGAAATTACGACGTCTTCTGCGGAGTTGCTCTGAGTGTAGGTGGCCCGCCAGATATGGCCGAAATCGCCCCTCGTCTCGTCTACTGCATAGGCGGGCGTGTCGTAGTGGTCCATAATCCGCGGCCTGGGGGGACCGAACGGATAGAGATAGAACGGTAGCACAGGAAAGCCGGAGTAACCCGAGTAATCGGTACCCAGCCTTGGATACTCTGTTGTGAAGTCCATACCGGGTGGAGCCACTACGTAGATTCGGGTCAGCCCGATGGGGTGGGCCCATGATGAGCCGGTACCCAGGGGATAGGAGTAAGCGACGCTGGCAGATTGAGGAACGAGTGCCGTAGTCCACCCCAGATGAATACCGGGCTGGCCGGTTGGTTCATACCAGCGGTCTTCACCATCGTCGGGCAGCGGTGGCTGGGTCTGAAGCGTGACTATCGCAATCCGCTGCCCCGTGAGCCGTGACAAAGTCTCCCGTACCGACGGGTCCAGCCCGGTGGTATTAATAAGCGCCTCCAAATCTGTGTCCTCATCCAGTCCGTAGATGTCAACCCGCGAGCTCTCTGTTTCATAGGTTCCTTCCGGTGTAATCCCGGTACAGCCGCTTAGCAGCAGAGGGAAGCAGAGCGCCAGCATCCATGCCCCATTGGTCAATAGTGTTGCCGGGAGCAATGACAGCCACACATTCGCTTTACTTCCCGCCTCTTTGCGCAGGGCCTCGTCCAGTGGCTCGACTAGCTCCTTGTCAAAATCCAGGGACGTCTTCTCCATCACGCTGAAATCCATGGGGTCTGTTCCCAATGGGACGAAGAAGACGACCTCATGTGACTCCCCGCTCTTATCCAGTAGTGAGACAAAGAGGTCCACATCGACGATATTATCACTCTTCAGGGTAACTACAGCCGTCTGCTGACCTTCCTCAAGTTGGGCCCACAGCTCCGGATCGCTGAGGACCGGTCCGCCATCTGCAATAGTCTGCGATGGAAAGCACAGCAGCAAACTGGCGATTATGAAGGTAGCCGCCAGACAAAACTTTTTCCGCCTACTCCACACGCTATAACCTCCCACCCTGTATCCGGCTTACGGAATTCATACTACGATTATATCATACGATTGTTAAAATGTTGTTAAAGAAACCATCACATGTGGTGGAATTATCAAATTCTTATTAAAGAGACTGTCAGTCGCCTGGAGGTGGAAGACTTCCCCGTTATGGTCGTAAACGACATCCACGGCGGCGACCTCTACGAAGAAGGCAAAGCCAGATACCAGGTCGAAGCTCCTTGAATTGAGAGCTTTGCACGCCGTGGCAACGAACCTGACTAGCGAACCACTGCTATTAAAAAAGGCCAAATTTTGTAAGACACTGTGTTTGGGCAAGGCCCGGACATTGGCAAGTTGCATGATTATCGGACACGTGATATTCTAACTTATATGGAAGTTAGTCTGGCAGTTTTAGCTGATTATGCAAATGTGACTAAGGAAGGTAAGCTGAATGTGATGGGTCTTTTTACTCACATAAATGCTCGGGTCATTCCTTATATTCATCCTCAAATGCTGTTGGTATGGGAGGCAGAAGCTGGCCCAGCCGAATGGGGAACACGAAAGGACGTAGAAATTAAGCTACTGGATGAAGCTGCAAACCAAATCTTGTCTGTGCGGGGCAACCTTGAAGTACCAAGGGGCGAGCCGGGTAGACCTGTGCGAATAAATTCGCTTATGGGCTTCAACAACGTGAAATTTGATGCGGAGGGAGACTATGAGTTTGCCATTCTTATAGGGGGAGAAACCAAAAAAAACGTATCTTTCCGAGTAAGCTATATACCTCCTGTGGCAAAGGCTTAAGATGAATGCCATCAGTTGAGCGCTTATTGGAGAGCATGCGCCGCAGCAAAAGCGGTTGGTCTAGTGATGACTTAGAAAAACTGTATCTTGGATTGGGTTTTGAGTTTAGAGAAGGGGGTAAACATCGTGTATACATTCATCCAGAATTTCCAGAGTTGAGAGCGACTGTGACACGTTCTCGATCTCTGGCGAAAGGATACATCGACCACGCGCTGCACATTGCCAAAAGGCTTGAAGAATTGGAGGCTAAACATGGGAAACAAGGCTAGAGAAGATACAGGCACCCCTTACTCTACCATCGTTGTTCCTGATGTAACAACAGATGACGAACCCTGTTTCATGGCGTATCACCCTGAATTGGAAGGCTGCATGAGCCATGGCAGCACTCCAGAGGAAGCTCTTCACAACCTTCGAGAGGTTATGGAGCTATATATTTCAATGCTGCAAGAAAGAGGACTCGAAATACCTTCTCCCCAAGGAGTGAAAATAACTTGGGATGTGGTAGGGCCATCGAGAGAGCCAGAGGTAGAAATATACAGCTGGCCGTCTGTAGCTCCACCTAGTTTTGTCCCTGTCTAATGACCATCGAAGCCGCATCGCTGCAACCATTCTTGGTTAGCTGACTAGGCTTGTTGTATCCTACCCGCTTGCCTCGAAAACCAAGCACGGTCTCACAAAGTTGGTCACGAGGATCCTCAATAACTTAGCTAGGGGAGTTCCCGGTAGGTATGCTGGAGCAGCAGCGCATCAAGAAGTCAGAGGTGGTAGCTTACGAAGAGCTTGGCGCTGAAGCCTTACGACGCCTGGAGGTGGGGGACTTTCCCGTCACGGTGGTAAACGACATCTACGGCGGCGACCTCTACGAAGAAGGCAAAGCCAGATACCAGGTCAAAGTCTCCTGAATCGGGTCCAAATCTTGCGACACTGCCGCGACTGCACACGTTGTCAGGTTGCCGCCTGTGAGCATCTGCTCGAGGGCCGAGGACACCGTGCCTGCCTAAAGCTTTTGGTATCTATCGACAAGACACAAACTGGTCTACCGCAAATTAGGTATGTTGTCCCGCAAATACCAAGCAAGACTCTCTAAAAGTGATTATCGAGGCCCAGAGGCGGATGGCGATTGTAGGAACGAACCTTCTTGCTATTGAGTTGCCGGCCCAATAGAAGTAAAATAATAGTAAATGGCGCCAGAGTTACTGACAATCAGGCAAGCCAGCGAATGGGCAAGTCAGTATTTGCACAGAAACGTCACGCCCTCAAACATCTCTTACCTGATTCAGTACGGCAGAATCAAAAGGCTTACAGACAATGGGAATAATCTAGTTAGCAAGGAAGACTTAATCAGCTACTACGAATCGTGCGTTGGCAGAACAGAGACCAAGTGGATCAGTATATTGGGTGAGGACCTAAATTGGGCCTTGTCTTTTGACTATCTGAAGGAGTCTGAAAGAACAAAGCATGTGCACAGATTACATCCCTATAAGGGAAAATTCATACCTCAATTAGTAGAGTACTTCTTAGATAGCCAGACTGATGACTTTAAGAAAGGGGTCTGCTTTCAACAGGGTGACATTATCCTTGATCCGTTCTGCGGTAGCGGCACCACTCTAGTCCAAGCAAATGAACTCAGCATGCATGCAATAGGTGTTGATGTCTCAGCCTTCAATGCGCTGATAGGTAACGTGAAGATTGCCAAATATGACCTGGCTGAACTGCATAATGAAATACGCAAGATTACTTCATCTTTGAGACAATTCCTCTCTGGTTCAAACACACGAGAATTTGAAAGCAAGCTACTAGAGTTTCTAGCAGACTTCAATAAGAGATATTTTCCATCTCCCGAATTCAAAATTAAAGTGAGGACCGGACAGATTGAAGAAGACGAATATGGCCAGGCTAAATCGAGAGAATTCGAACAAATATATGAAGCGCTCCTCAGTATATACAAAATTGAACTTAAACAAGAGAAGGTTGCCAGCAACTTCTTGGATAGATGGTATATAAAACCCATAAGGCAAGAAATAGACGTGGTACGTTCTTTGATTGAACGAGTTCAAGACGCTAATACTAGAAATGCGTTGACAATAATCCTTAGCCGTACGATTCGTTCTTGCCGGGCCACAACACATTTTGATTTAGCCACACTAAAAGAGCCAGTATTATCCACCTACTATTGCCATAAACACGGTAAAATATGTAAGCCTCTCTTTTCTATCCTAGATTGGTGGGTGAGATACAGCCAGGACACAATTAGTAGATTGTCAAAGTTTAATAAATTGCGGACTGAGACTAGCCAGATTTGCCTAACAGGTGATTCAAGGACTATAGATATTATCAAGGAACTGACAGCATGCAATCCGGCTCTCGCCAAACTTGCCAGAGACCAAAAAATCAGAGGTATATTTTCAAGTCCCCCCTACGTAGGCTTGATAGACTATCATGAGCAACATGCCTACGCTTATGACCTATTTCGCTTCGAAAGAAAAGATCAACTAGAAATAGGCAAATTATCAAATGGGCAAGGCCCCGAAGCTAGAAAATTATATATTCAGTCAATTTCAGAGGTTTTGAATAATTGCAGACCATTTCTGGTTGATGAGTTTGATATTTTTTTGGTCGCAAACGACAAATATAATCTCTATCCACTTATTGCAGAGAAGGCTGGAATGCGAATCCTCAAACGATACAAGCGCCCTGTACTCGATAGGACTGAAAGGGACAAAGGGGCGTATTCAGAGACTATATTTCATATGAAAGCGAGATAGAAAATGGGACTTTCAAAGGAACAAACCTCCAACGTTGAACGGGTTCTGAAAAGTAGCCTGAGGCATAAGTTCCAAAACTATAACCCGGAGCCTGCTTCAATGCCTTTTCATACGAGGTTACTTGGCAAGGATCGTCTAGCATTGTATTCCTTCATCCATTCCCTAAGTACCAATTTCGGTACTACAATTTTTGAACCGGTCGCAATTGCGATAGCGAAAGACAGATTCAAAGTTGCTAAATCACACGCAATAGCAGGTGAATACATTTATGAAAACGCATCGCGGGAAATTCAAAGAATGATAGATGGCCTAACAACAGCAACATCTTCACCAAACAAGAGCGCAGAAATTGATGCCATTCGAAAGGTCTGCCGAAAGGGAACGAAAAGGAAGGTTAATCTAACAAGAGTAGATATACTGTTAGAAAGCAAAACGAATGACCTATATTTATTTGACTTAAAAACGGCGAAGCCAAATGTGGGTGGGTTTCGAGAATTCAAAAGAACATTATTAGAATGGACAGCGGCAGTATTAGCATCAAATCCAAAAACAAAGGTGAATACGTTAATCGCTATCCCATATAACCCCTATGAACCGAAACCGTATAACCGATGGACGATGCGTGGAATGTTAGACCTGGAAAACGAACTGAAAGTTGGCAAAGAATTGTGGGACTTTCTTGGTGGTATAGGAGCGTATGAGAACTTACTGGATTGCTTCGAAAGAGTCGGCATAGAATTAAGAGATGAAATTGATGAGTATTTTGCCAGATTTAATAGATAAACAATAGGTATAAGAAATACGAATTATGGGGAAATTACTTGGTAATCTCTCTATGGCTATAAGGCACATTGCTATATTAGGCGATGATTCCGAATTCCAGAGATACCATACCAATCAGGCCTGCTACAAATCAGGTATTATGTCCCCAGAATACCAACGTTGACTCTTTGCATCGGTCCTCTCCATGTATTATCATGTCGCTAAACAAGCGGTTTATAAGCAGGTCATATTCTGGATGAGGAGCAAGCCGCTTTGAGGATGCGGTCGTGAAAATATTCGCATTCAGTGACTGGCGGGTTCAGTCGCTTGATAAGCTTGTGGACCTAGTGAATCAGCACAAGCCTGACGCCATATTATATGCAGGTGATGATCTGGATCGGTTTGTACCTGAAGTCAATAATATTCTACTTAGGACGACCGGTCACTTGATTTCTCTCTCTTGCCCCGAGTACAAAGCCGCATCAAGGGAATGTAATAAGGCTCTGTCTCAGAAAGTAAAGAGATTACTTCCCAAATTAGCTTTGCCATTCAATAATGCCTTGTACGAATTGAAAATCCCATTCTATCTGGTAAACGGCAACGATGATTTTGCCATGACAGTTGATGGCTATTATTTTGTTCGTCTAAATGAAGGGCGATACTCCTACGGTGATAAGTTCTACCGCCTAGCGGAGGATAAACATGGCAGAGTAACCCTGTTAGAAGACTCACCGTTTTTGTTGAAGATTATCGATCTCCTAGATAATGAGGTATCAATAGATTCCGGCATTTATGGTCCTATCTCCGCGTCTTTCGGAGAGTTCACGATAGCAAAAGGGAAAGAAAGCGTTAGCGTATTTGGGGTCGAGTGCCAGTATGGGCGTCAGAACAAAATAGTTAATGTTCCTAGGGAGTATGCAGATATATACCTCTCACATCTTCCTCCTCTAGGTTGTCTTGATCTTTCAAGTCGCTTCGGCGTTGAGCACATCGGGTCCAAGAAGTTACTCGCAGCTATAATAAGGTACAGCCCCAAGTTGGTTATTTGCGGTCATAGCCATATGTGGGGAGGTAATATCGCCAAAATAGGGGACACAACCGTGGTAAACATCAGCTCTCACGACGACCCTGAAGCTATAGGAAACTACGCATTGATAGACACGTCTGATTGGTCAATTGATGTGAAAGCCACCGAACGAAGCCAGATACATGCTATGCCTGGCATGCGAGCACTAAGAAGAAGGTGTGTAGATTTGAGGAACGCTGAGAAATTGAGTGGTCTGTACGGTGGCAGTGAGGCCGACCTATTAGAGTCTTTGGATTACGTCGAAACATTTGATATCGACACGACTTTGGTACGAGAAAGGCTCAAGAGTCTAAAATGGAAGAAACCCAAGATTACGAGGCCAATAACGCTAAATCCTTACAACCAGGCATTTGTGGACGTAGAAACCGGCCTGGCCAAAGGCGGGGTGCCAGGGGAACTATGGCTTGTCGGTATCTGGTACCAAGGAGGAACCACTCAATTCACGTTCCCAAGTGAAAAGAAAGCATTTCTAAAATACATAAGAGATAATAATATCACTGGCCTTGCTTCTTGGACCCAGTACGATGCAAATGCTCTGCGCCCGGTATTTGAGAAGGCGGGGATCCCGATGTATTTCATAGATGCCTGCCAACGAACACGGAATTGCGTAGTATGGCATACTTACAGTCTACACGATTTCTACAATGCTCTCTTCACGACCAGTCAAGCAGAAGACCTCATCGACGGGTATAAAGCCGGTCTCTACGCAGACCATCTGATAATTCCAGGTAATGAGTGCCCTTATTGTTCATCGCCTCAGGACACGATAGAGCGAATCAAGGAAAGGAACAGAGTTGATATAAAGCAGATGATTGATATCTGCATTAAGCTATGGGAGGGCTAAGATGCAGAATTCTAGGGGCACCATACCAACTAGTCCTACTACAAATTAGGTATTATGTCCCCAGAATACCAAAACTTATGATTTCTAAGCTATACCCCGGTTTTACAGACTATCAAATGGCACTTTTGTGAAGTGTCTTTTGACATAAGACAGCTTAAATACTAAGATGGAAGTTAAAGGTAAAAATGGTCATGAATATACAAAAGCACGATGCTTACCATGTAGCCTTAGAGCTACGTGAACAACTATCATCACATACACGTCGATTTGGCCTCTTACTTGGGGCAGGGACTTCAATAGCTGTCGGGTTGGATGGAATAAATGGTTTGACGAAGAAAGTAGGCACAAAACTAGATAAAGATGGAAAAGCGGCATATGAAAAGACACTGGGCGAATTAGGTGAAAAAAGAACAGTTGAGTATGTGCTTAGTAGGCTTAACTTATATCGTGAACTCCTTACCGAGAGTAGTACAAAGGAAATTGACGGGTTCACATATACATCTGCTAACACCCTTACCCGAGCCGTTCGTTCAGCAATTTATCAACTTCTTAATATTGATCCGCCCGGCGGACTTAGGCCCCAACAGACATTAGCACAGTTCATCAAAGGAATAAGACGGGACTACCCTGTGGAGATCTTTTGCACAAACTACGACCTGCTTCTAGAGCGAGCTATGGAGTACGTAGGGGTTCCTTACTTTGATGGTTTTGTGGGGTCAGTATCTCCGTTTTTTGCTCCAGACTCGGTCGAGGCTACGGGTGAGGCAGAAAGTAGGGATGTTTACCCGCCAACTTCGTGGACACGTATTTGGAAGCTACACGGGTCCATAGGATGGTATTTGAAAGAAACCATGGACGGTACACATAGAATAACCCGCTTACCAAGCTATGTACCTAGAGAGGGTGAGGAGCTTGTGATTTGGCCCTCAAGGGAGAAATACGTTGAGGCGAGGAAAGTCCCATTCATGTCCTTATTGGATCGACTTCGTAAGTTTCTGGCCTCTGGCGAATGCCTACTATTAGTAATAGGATATGCTTGTCAGGATGAGCATATTATGGAGATGATATTCCAGGGGCTTCGTGCAAATATGCGGCTTGCCGTGGCTATAATGAACCACGGGCCTTTGAGTAACAATCTGCAATCTGCAGCTTACAACTACCGGAATCTCTCTGTTTATGGACCAGATTATGCTTGTATTGGCGGCGTATGCGGGACTTGGTCTGAACCGTCACGAAAGAGAAACGAGGGTGAAAATTGGCCATTTTGGGACGAAGCGAACAAGAAATTTACCCTAGGTGATTTCCGGTCCTTTGCTGATTTCCTCGAACAAATAATAGGATTGATGCCGGAGGAAACTAAGCCAAATGATTCTTTAGAAAAGAATTCTAGTACGGCATAGAAATAGGTTCAGTGCAATGAAGACAGATGCAAGCTTTCTCGGGCTCGTGAGAAGAGTAATCGGATCAAAAGTAGATGTGGAATTATCATCAGAGATACCCTCTGCAAGCCCTATCATCCATGGCCGTGTGTACCGCTTAGGCCAGATTGGCTCTTTTGTTCGCATTCCACTTGGTTTTCTCAACATATATGGGGTAGTCTCCATGGTTGGGTCATCAGAGATAGTCGGGCTTGAGGAAACAACAACCTATGCTGTCCGAGGGCAACGTTGGATTGAAGTCCAACTCATTGGGGAGTCATATGGCCATGAAGGCTTCAACCGAGGTGTCAGTGTTTTCCCTACACTAGATGACGAAGTACACATCGTAACTGAAGATGACCTAGCTATCATCTACGGCAGTGCCGGAGGGATACATATCCCAATTGGGACTCACGCCACATCAGAGAGTCTGGTCGCAACTGTAGATTTAGACAAAATAGTTACTCGCCATGCGGCAATTGTTGGTTCTACCGGGAGTGGCAAATCAAATGCTGTATGCGCGATTCTTAGATCGCTTACTACCGGACATTATCCCAACACACGTGTGATAGTGATTGACCCACACGGTGAGTACGCTCCAGCCTTTGAAAATATGAGTCGAGTCTTTCGAATAGGAGACACTAAGTATCCCCTTTATGTTCCATATTGGGCTCTCTCCTTTGATGAACTAGCTTGGTTTCTTGTTGATCGAAGGACAGCTTCCGAGTCTCTCCAAGATGCTACACTACGTGACAGAATCTACGAGATGAGAAGGGAACACTGTAAGAAGTTGAAGGCCGGAGCCGTAGACGAGGATGAGATCACAGTGGACTCACCGATCCCTTTTAATGTTAAACAACTATGGTACGATTTGGATCGTGCAGAGAGAACCACGTATACAGACATGGCACAAACCCAAGAAGCTCTAGACGAGGAAGGAGATGCTGAATCACTGAAACCAGCACGTTTCAAGGCTCCAGGAGCAGGCAGCAGCCCCCCCTTCAAAACCAAAAACGCTCGGGGTTTAGGTTCATATCTGAATAAAATATTGGCTCATCTCCATGATAGGCGTTATGATTTTCTTCTGTCAAATACCGAATATGACGGGGAGCAAAAGGACTTGCATGACCTGCTAAGGGAATGGATAGATCATGAATATCCGCTTACCATCATGGATCTTGGTGGAGTTCCTTTTGAGGTCATTGATCTTATCGTCGGTGTAGTGACACGTATCTTGTTCGAAGGAATGTTTTGGGGGCGTGACCTACCTGGAATTGGTCGACAACGACCACTTCTAGTAGCATTTGAGGAAGCGCACTCTTATTTGCCAAGATCAGAGGCGCGATTCATTCATGGCTTTGCTCGCCAGAGCGTACAGAGGCTTTTCAAGGAGGGTAGGAAGTATGGCATTGGCGCAATTGTCGTAAGCCAACGCCCATCGGAATTAGACGAAACTATTCTCTCACAATGTGGTACATTTTTCGCTCTACGCCTTTCAAATTCCGACGACCAAGGCCGCGTGAAATCAGTTGTGCCTGATGCCTTGGCTAGTCTGATCGACTTGTTACCAGTATTACGAACCGGTGAAGCGCTGGTATTAGGAGAAGGAGTACAGATTCCAAGCAAAGTCAGAGTAAATCTTGTAGAGCCACGACCCAGAAGTAATGACCCAGAGGTATCAAAGTGCTGGCAGGAAGGTAAGATAGTTGACGTGGCATATGACAAGGTGATAACAGGATGGCGTTGCCAAAGACTACCATCTGCTGACTTAAATAGTCCGCAGAACAAGTGAAGGCCAAATGGATAGGGTTCCTGTCTCTTCATCAAACTTGGCTTCAGTTGGATATGACCCAACTAGTCTAACCTTAGAGGTTGAGTTCCAGAATGGTTCCATTTATCAGTACTTTGGTGTCCCTGCTCATGTCTTCCAAGAGCTTCTGAACGCTTCGTCTAAAGGTTCTTATTTCTACCAGGCAATCAGAAACGTGTATTCATATTCTAGAGTCTCGTAGCGAATTTCAGGGACACCATACCACTCAGGCCTGCTACAAATCAGGTATTATGTCCCCAGATTAGGAAGCAATCACTTATTGTAGATGTCGCCCCGAGGACCAATGGCAAGGACGACCACTACGTTCTTCTTGGCATCCAGTCCATACACAGCCCGCATACCGCCGATGCGCAAGCTGAACAACCCTTCCAGTTCACCACGGAGCGTCTTTCCACCGTGGGGCTTGGACCTGAGTCTTTCCAAAGCAACGATGATGCGACGTCTCATGGCTGGGGTGGCTTTTTCCAGTGTTCTGGAGGCATTCCGGCTCAGAACAACGTCATACATTTAGCTTCGCCTTCAG
>Ga0299915_10000626_pt1 | contig 26558 bp, 24 predicted proteins | sample RVTome_13_FD_200263 | JGI IMG/M metagenome (GOLD analysis project Ga0299915, IMG submission 200263) | Soil microbial communities from uranium-contaminated site in the Upper Colorado River Basin, Wyoming, United States - RVT92D227 (version 2) ... | reverse complement strand
ACGTCTGCGTTCCGCGAACAGCACCGTTCTCATGCCCTCGACCGCCGCCGCGTCGAGGTTCGGCTCGCTGTCGTCCACGAAGACCACCTCATCGGCTGCGCACCCGAGCCGGCCGAGCAGGATCCGGTAGATCTCCGCCGAGGGCTTTCGCACGCCTACATCGCCGCTGATGACCCACTCGGAGACAACCTCCTCTAGGCCGAACCGTCGCCGGAGGATCCGGGACCACTCCGAGACGTCGTTGCTGAGGCAAGCGATCCGCGCCCCGCGCCCGGCCATCTCACGCGCGACGTCGATAACTCCCTCGTTCAGCCGGTGCGACCGGCAGTGGTCCTCGTCCGAGCAGACACCCTCGACGCCCGTTCGGCGCCATAGCTCGGCCGACGAGAACCTGCCGAGGGTGCACTCGACGTACAAGGCTCTGATCTCGACGTCGTCGAGCGGGCAGGCGTGCGCCCTCAGATACGGGATCAGGAGTTGCCGTACGTCGTCCCCGGGTTGGTAGATCACTCCCATCGCATCGAGGGCGACCCACGAAGGCTCGGTTCCGACCACCTCCCACCTCCACGGGCACTGTGCAGTGGGATGGTGAGTCCCCCCACCCGGCTGGTTGCTTCAGCCGTCCATTGTGCCGGCCGATGCCAACAAGAGCGACCCAGCATGGCGCGACGAGCGCGAGGGGGGTGGGATGCTGGTCGGCAGGTCCGCTAAGGGGCGGCACACGGAGAGCGTCCACGAGCCCGCTGAGGGCTCCAGAGAGGCGTACGAGGACAACTGGTATCGCGTGCTGGCCGGAAAGGCCGCGCGCGAGGACCAGGGGCCGGACTCCTCCGATGAGGTTGAGCCCAGCCCCTCCGAATCCGCCCCCTCCGAGCCCCGACAGCTGCAGCTGCCGCAGCAGGCTTCCGAGCCACCGGGCGAGGGCGAGGACCAGCCGGTCGTCGAGGTCGTACCGCCCCCCGTGAGTCAGACCCGGGCAGCGACACGCACGCCGGAGGCCCCACCGCCGCCTCAGCCGGCGACCGTTCCCACATCCGTCCGGATCGGGGTCCGGAGACTCGACGATCCGGAAGGCACGTATCTTCACTACCTGACCCGCTCTCGCCACGCGGAGTACTTTCGCAGCGATCTTTGGCCGACCACCCGCGAGCTCACCCCGGTCCACCTCTGGAGGGCCAATCACATCGGAGCGAACTGGGATCTGGACGGCGTCCTGAAGTTCATGCATGGTCCTGCCAGACGGGTCGAGCAGCTCGTGGCGAGCGCTCCGCTGTCGGCAGCTCCAGGCAGCGCCGACCGACGCACGTGGATCAAGCGTCTCCTCCACTCGGAGTGGGTGGCCGAGTTCGGGCTCGCTCGGATCACGAAGACCATCCATCCGCTCCTTCCGAACCTCGTCCCGGATCTCGACGTCGAGATGATGTCGTGGGCGAGGACCGAATGGCTGGGAGTCCGAGGTGACCCGGACGACGTCGACGCCTGTGTCGAGGTGTGGGAATTCCTCGAGGACTCGCTGATCGTCCGCGCGGATGCCTTCGACCAGATCGTGAGGAGTGTGCGCGGGAAGGCGCAGCGTCGCGCGCCCACGGGACGGCTTGGGCTCGTCGCCGCGGCCTTCTGGGAGAGCTACTGGCAGGAAGCCGGGCTTGAGCCCGAATCGCGGCCGGAGCTGGAACCATCCGACCGGACGGAGCATGACCAGGAGGATGGCAGCGAACCGCCGAGGCGGGCCAAGGCACCGACCGCCAAATCGAAAGCCTGCAAGCGAGCCGCCACGAAGCCGAAGAGCCCGAAAGCGGCGACCAGCGGTGAAGCGCCGAAGCCGCGGCGGTCGCGGGCGAGCGGGGCCACAGCACCAGGCTGATCGCGTCGAGTGCAGGAGATCGGCTCGTCCTCCCTCGGGTCGGAAACGCCGTTGTGTAGCATCTCAACACCATGCGTAGGTACGACCCGAGCGAGATCGAACCCAAGTGGCAGGAGGCCTGGGAGCGGGAGGGCCTCTACCGCGCCTCGGAAGACCCGGATGATCCCAGGCCCCGCTTCTACGCGCTCGACATGTATCCGTACCCTTCCGGCGACCTCCACATGGGTCACGCGGAGGCGTTCTCGGGCGGAGACGCCGTCGCCCGGTTCGCGGCGATGCGCGGCTACAACGTCTTGCACCCGATCGGCTGGGACGCCTTCGGCCTGCCGGCTGAGAACGCCGCCATCAAGCGCGGCACTCCCCCGAAGGAGTGGACGTACGCGAACATCGAGCAGCAGGCGCGGTCGTTCCGGCGCATGGGGATGTCCTTCGACTGGACTCGGAGGCTTCACACGTGCGACCCCGAGTACTACCGCTGGACCCAGTGGCTGTTCCTGAAGCTGTTCGAGCGCGGGCTTGCGTATCGGAAGACTTCGCCGGCCAACTGGTGCCCGAACGACCAGACGGTCCTCGCGAACGAGCAGGTCGTCAACGGGGCGTGCGAGCGGTGCGGGGCCGCCGTCGTTCGCAAGGATCTGACTCAATGGTTCTTCAAGATCACCGACTACGCCCAGCGACTGCTCGACGACATTGACGAGCTCGTCGATTGGCCCGATCGCGTGATCACGATGCAGCGGAACTGGATCGGGCGCTCAGAAGGCGCCGAGGTCGAGTTCGAGATCGCGGAGACCGGCGACAAGGTGAAGGTCTTCACGACCCGGCCCGACACGCTGTGGGGCGTCACGTTCTTCGTGTTCGCGGTCGAGCACCCGCTCGTACGCAAGCTGGCCGCGGTGGGAGGGTCCTCGCCCGAGGCGAACGAGATGATCGAGCGACTCGAGGGCACCCCGCTCACGAGCCGCGAGCAGGCCGAGAGCCGCGAGGGCGTTCGCCTGGGCGTCCACGCCGTCAACCCCGTGAACGGGGAGAAGGTGCCGTGCTTCGTCGCTCCCTACGTCCTGATGGAGTACGGAACCGGCGCCGTCATGGGCGTTCCGGCCCACGATCAGCGCGACTTCGAGTTCGCCACGGAGCACGGTCTGGATATCCGCGTGGTGATCAAGCCAGAGGGGGCGGAGAGCGAGGAAGCCCTTGCCGTCACGTGCCATGAGGGCTCGGGTGTCATGGTCAACTCGGGGCCGTTCGACGGCGCTCGCTCGCCCGAGTCGGTTGCACAGGTCGCCTCCTGGCTCGAGGAGAGGGGCAAGGGTAGAAGCGCCGTGACCTACCGCCTGCGCGACTGGCTCATCTCGCGCCAGCGCTACTGGGGGGCGCCGATCCCGGTCATCCACTGCCCCGAGCACGGCGAGGTCGCGGTGCCGGAGCACGAGCTTCCGGTGCTCCTGCCGGACGACGTGGACTTCCGGCCGGGCGGAGAGTCGCCGCTTGCGCGCCACGAGGGCTTCGTCAACACGACCTGCCCGGTTTGCGGGGAGCCGGCGAAGCGCGACACCGACACCATGGACACGTTCGTCGACTCCTCCTGGTACTACTTCCGGTACTGCTCGCCGGGCCTCGAGGACGCACCGTTCAGGCCCGAGGACGTTGTTCGGTGGATGCCGGTCGGCCAGTACACGGGCGGGGTGGAGCACGCGATCCTGCACCTCATGTACTCGCGTTTCTTCACGAAGGTCCTGCACGACATGGGCCTGGTCGGGTTCACGGAACCGTTCCCTCGACTGATGAACCAGGGCCAGGTAATCCATGGTGGAGCTTCGATGAGCAAGTCGAAGGGCAACATCGTCGAGCCGAGGTCGATCGTGGAACGCTGGGGGGCGGACACGATTCGCCTGACCTTGCTGTTCGCCGGCCCGTTCGAGGACGACATCGACTGGGAGCTCATCGCGCCCGACCCGGAGCGGCGGCCGGGTGTGAACAGCTGGCTGGGGAGGGTCTTCACGGCGGTGTTCGACGCCGCCGGCCGCGACTCGGCCGAGCCGGAGGCGCTCAGGCGGCTGATGCACCGCACGGTCAAGGCGGTCACCGAGGACCTCGAGAGGTTCCGGTTCAACGTCGCCATCTCCAAGCTCATGGTGCTGACGAACGAGATCCGCTCGACGCTCGACGCCGGTGGAGGCGCCCGGGAGGCGGCGGCTGCCCTCGTCCAGATGCTCGCCCCGATGGCGCCGTTCATCACCGACGAGTTGTGGCACGAGGCGCTCGGCAACTCCGCGAGCGTCCACGTGTCGGCGTGGCCGTCCTACGACCCGGATCTCGCGCGCGAGGAGCGTGTGGTCCTGGTAGTCCAGGTCGACGGGAAGGTTCGCGACCGGGTCGAGGTCGACGCCGGCGCCTCGGAGGAGACCTGTCGCGAGGCTGCGCTGTCGTCGGAGAACACCCGGCGGTTCCTCCAAGGCCGTGAGATCCAGCAGGTCATCGTCCGGCCGCCGAGGCTCGTGAACGTCGTCACCGCGTAGGGTCACGCGTTCGCTGTAGCTCTAAACCCCGAGCCAATCCCTCCCGATAGGTGAAGCGAACCGGTCAGGTCCACCGGGTTCGTCGTCGTGAGCAAGAAGAGGGGGCAATGAGTCGGTCCGGAGACTCCGAGACCGAGAACACGAACGCGAAGAAGGCTCTGTCGGCCAGCGAGCTTCGAACGGAGCGTTCGATCGCGCTCATTCGCATCGCCGTCATCGTCGTCGTTGCCGGCGTCTACCTGAGCTCGATCGGGATCCGACGGCCTCTCGGTCCGCTCGCCGTCTCGATCCTCGCGCTCGTGGCCATCTACAGCCTTTGGACGCTCGTCGCCCGCCCATACGAGTGGATGTCACCCGCTCGGTTCCGGGCGGCGACCCTGATCGCCGACGCGGCTTTCATCACGCTCTGGTGCAAGGCCACGGGCGGCGCCGCCAGTGAGTTCTGGACCCTGTACCTCATCGCCGTGATCGCTGTCGCCATGCGGTTCGATCTCGTCGAGACGCTGGGCGCAGCGCTGGGTCTTGCGCTCCTCTACGTCGTGGTGATGAGCATGGAGGGGGGCTTGCCGCGCACCTCGCTGCTCACGCGGCCGCCGCTCATGCTGATCACCGGGGTTGCCGTCGGCTTGCTCGCCCGCGAGCGAAGGGTCGACGAGCGGCAGCGCGAGACGCTGACTGTGATAGCCGAAGACCGATCCCGGGCACTTGCCGAGGAGCAGGCGCTGGTGAGCCGCTTGCGCCAGGTGGATCTGGCGAAGACCGAGTTCGTGGCGGTGGCCTCGCACGAGTTCCGCGGCCCGCTCGCGGGGATCCTGGGGGTCGTGGAAACGCTCCGAGCGCACGATCAGGAGCTCGAGCCGGACGTCCGCATCGAGCTGCTCGAGGCCGCGGCAGCCCAGGCCGAGCGCCTCACCCGTCTTGTCGAAGACCTGCTCACGGTCTCGAGGATCGACGACGGCGCCCTGCCGCTGGACATACAGCCCGTGCATCCGCGGCGCCTGATCTTCGAGGCCATGCAGGCCTCGGGGACTTCGGATCTCGTGAGCCTGGAGACCGGGGGCGTCCAGCGGGTCTGGTGTGACGCGGACCGCATCGTGCGGGTGCTCACCAACCTCCTCGACAACGCGAAGAAGTACTCGCCGCCGGGCGGGATCGTGTTCGTCACGGTCTCCGAGGACGAGAACGCGGTGACGTTCAGCGTTCGCGACGAAGGCGCCGGCATCCCGAGCGAGCAGCGGGAGGAGGTCTTCGAGCGGTTCCGGCGGCTGATGGTCCCCCCCGAGAAGCCGGGCGCCGGTCTGGGTCTGTACATCTCGCGGTGCCTGGTGGAGGCCCACGGCGGCGGGATCCGCGTGGTGGAGGCCGAGGGCGGGGGCGCGGAGTTCCTGTTCTCGCTCCCGAAGCCGACCGCCGGCGAGATCCCGGTGGCCACCGAGTACCCGATCTCCGCGCGAGCGTGAACTAACTCACAGCGCGGCGACCCATGCGGCCGCTAGGTTCCAGCGTGCGACTCTCCCTCACCCATGACGTCCGGGGGAGGTTAGGTGTCGAAAGAACCCCTACGCGAGCGACTGTCTGCTCTTTCTCGCGCCGAGCTCGTCGGGGTGGCGCTCCTCTTGGCGGTGACGCTCGCGGGAGCGGGCCTGTGGTACCTGCGCTCGCTGCCCCGGCCGATACAGGTCCGGTCGGGTGGGTCGTCCGGCCCTGCCGCCGAGGGCTCGCCCACCGCCGAGGCCCCCGTGATCCTGGTCGACGTCGCCGGGTGGGTCCGTCACCCCGGGGTATACGAGTTCCACGAGGGCGACCGGGTGATAGACGCGATCGAGGCGGCCGGCGGCGCACGGTCGGGGGCGGCGCTGGAGTCGCTGAACCTCGCCGCGCCACTCGCCGACGGTACACAGGTGCTGGTCCCGAGGAGGGCGCCCGCGGGGACGGCGTCCGGCTCGACCTCCGGAGACATAGGGAAGATCAACATCAACACGGCCTCCGCAACGGAGCTCGAGGCGCTGCCCGGTGTGGGCGAGGTGATCGCACAGCGGATCGTGGAATACCGCACGGAGAACGGCCCGTTCGCCTCGGTGGACCAGCTCCTCGACGTTAGTGGCATCGGCGATGCGACTCTGGCCGAGATCCGCGACCTCGTGACGGTGTGAGCGGCTGGACCCTGCCCTGCGCGGCAGCGGCGTTCTGGGCGGGACTGCTCTGGTGGCCGATGGTCGGTGCGCGGCTGCCCGTGTGGGCGTGGATCGTTGCGGGGATGGGGGCGATCGCCTGCGGTGTCACCTTCGCGCCACCGCTCGCATGCGGGGGCGACCCGGTCGAGGCGGCCGGTCTGATCCTTGCTGAGGTGGAGCCACCGTCGCTGAGGGCGCTCGCCCCGGTACGTGGGGGGCCCGGCCGAGGACCTCCCGCGGTCGCCCTCGCGCTCGTGCTGTTGGGGACTCTCGCGCTTGGGGTGGGGTGGGGCGGCGTGCGTGCTCACAGGACGGAGGGGTCGCTCCTCGGTCGGCTGGCGCCGCGACAGGTCGAGCTGGAGGGAAGCCTGCGCACCGATCCATCGCAGGGCGACCACGGGTGGAGTGCCGTCATGGACGTCTCGTCGGTTGACTGGGGGGCCGGCGCGGCCCGCCTGCGCGAGTCCGCGTGGGTCCAGGGGTCGGGGGAGCGACCTGCCGCCGTTCGAGGAGATCGCGTCCGCGTGTTCGGCGAGATCGAAAGGCCGCAGGACGCGGGATTCGCTGGGTTCCTCGCCCGAAGGGGTATGGCTGTCGAGCTACGCACGGACCGCCTCCTCCGGCTCGGTGGCGCGAGCGCGCCGCTCGTCCGCATCGCCCAGGCCTTCCGGGCCTTCGTCGGGCGCTCGATCGGCCGGCTGTTCCAGGCGCGGGAGGCGGGGTTGCTGATGGGTCTCGCCCTCGGGGACGACTCTCGTCTGGACCCTGGCCTCGCGCGCGACTTCCAGGCGACGGGCCTCGGCCACCTCCTCGTCGTGTCCGGGGAGAACGTGGCGATGGTGCTGGGACCAGTGATCGGCCTCGCTGCGCTGCTGCATCTCTCCCGCGTTCCGCGGTTCCTGCTCGGCCTTTCGACCGTGGTGTTCTTCGTCGTGCTGACCGGCGCTGAGCCCTCGGTGATGCGCGCCGGGGTCATGGCATCGCTGACGCTGGTCGGGGTGTTCCTCGGCCGGCCTCGAAGCACCGCCGCGGTCCTCGCGAGCGCCGTTCTGGTGCTGCTCGTCCTCGATCCGACCCTCGTGTGGTCGATCGGCTTCCAGCTCTCGGTCGCGGCAACGGCTGGCATGATCGCGCTCGCCTCTCCCGTGGCCGAGCGGTTGCGGTTCCTCCCGCGACCCCTGGCGCTCGCCGCCGGTACGACGATCGCCGCACAGCTCGGGGTCACGCCGATCCTGCTGTTCCACTTCCACGAGGTGCCAGGCGTCACCGTTGCGGCCAACCTCCTGGCGTTCCCGGCCGTGTCGCCGGCGCTGCTCCTTGGGTTGGTCGCCGCCGGTGTCGGCTTGGTCGTCGAGCCCCTTGGACGGGTGCTCGCGCTGGCGGCGGCTCTTCCGATGCGGTACCTGGAGCTCGTCGCCGACCGGCTGGCGAGCGCGCCGGTCCCGTGGATCACGTCCGGCGGAGGTCTGGTGCCACTCGTCGCGGGTGGGCTCGCGGTCGTGCTCTCGGCGTGGTGGATGAGGTCCGGACGGCGCCTTCCTCGGAGCGTGATCGCGATCGGGTGCGCCCTGCTGCCGTTGTTCGTGTGGTCCTCCGCCGTCTCGTCGGGGCCTCCCACCGGGTTGGTGATCCACTTCTTCGGTGTTGGGCTGGGAGACTCGGCGCTCGTTACCTCGCCCGACGGCGCGAACATCCTGATCGACGCCGGTCCTGATCCCGCCCAGGTGGCGACGAAGCTCTCCTCCTTGGGGGTGAAACGGCTCGATCTCGTGGTGGCCAGCCACCCGCACGCAGACCACGTCGCGGGGTTCCCGGCGGTCCTGGCTAGGTTCCCGGTCGGGCTCGTCCTCGACGCGGGGTGTGACGAGTCCACCCCTGCCTACGCCGAGCTCCTTGAGGTGCTTGCAGACGAGGGCCTGCCCGTGGAGCATCCGCGCACGGGTGACACCTTCGCCGTCGGCAGCGTTCGCGTCGAGGTTCTGGCGCCCGACGGTTGCGCCCACGGGACCGACTCCGATCCGAACAACGACTCGCTCGTGCTTCGCGTTACGTACCGGGAGGACGTCGTGCTGTTCACGGCCGACGCCCAGGTGCCGTCGCAGCAGGCGATGCTCGACGAGCATGCCGCCCTCGCCGCGGATGTGCTGAAGGTGCCGCACCACGGCGGAGACACCTCGCTCGCTGCCTTCTTCGACGGGGTCGGTCCGCAGCTCGCGATCGTGAGCGTCGGGCCAAACGACTACGGGCATCCGGTACCGAAGGTGCTCGAGGAGCTTCGCGCAACCGGAGCTCGGGTTCTTCGAACCGACCGACGAGGCGACATCACCGTCACCTTCGCGCCGGAGGGCCTTCTCGTAGAATCCGGCGCGTGACCTCGCACAGGGCCCCCGTGCACCTACTCTGGGGCGAGAGCGCGTTCCTGCTGCGGGAGTCGGCGCTCGAGATCCTCGGGCCCGACGTGCGTCCCCGAGAGGTCGATGCCGCCGATTGGCGGGGTGGGGAGACGGCCGACTTGGCCACCCCGTCCCTGTTCGGCGAACGACGTGCGTTGATCGTCTCCAACTGCCGATCGCTGTTGGACGACGCGATGAAGGAGCTCGCCGGGTACCTCGCATCGCCCGCGCCGGACGCACCGCTCGTCCTCAGCGCGACGGTCGGAGAGCGAGCCAAGGCCCCTGCAGCCCTGGTGAAGCTGGTCGAGCCGGTCGGAGAGGTGCGGGAGGTGAAGCTGGCGCGCAAGGACCTGCCCTCCTGGCTCCTGGCCCGCGGGCGGAACCGCGGCCTCGAAGTGGCTCCCGACGGCGCCGTGGCCCTCGTCGAGACCATCGGGGAAGACCCCGCCTCACTCGACCAGTCGCTGGACCAGCTTGGGTCGGCGTTTCCCGGGGAGCGTGTCACTCGCGACATGGTCGCCCGGCAGTTCCGCGGGCTCGGCGAGCAGCACGTGTGGGACCTCTGCGATCGGGCGTTCGGACGGGACGTGCCCGGCGCCATGCGCTCGCTCCGGACCCTGCTCGAGGCGCGCGCGGACCCTCTCATGATCCTGGGCGGGATCGCTTCACGCCTCCGGGACCTGTTGAAGGTCCGTGCGCTTCCCGATCGGCTCCCCCCGGGCGAGCTCGCGCGGGCGGCCGGGCTGCGCTTCGAGTGGCAGGCGCGTCGCTACAGGGACCTGGCCAGGCGCTTCACACTCGAGGAGCTGGTGGACATTCACGCCCTGGTGGCCCAGGCGGACCGGACGTTGAAGTCCGGCGGTGGGGACAACGTGGTGTTGCCGCTGCTCGTCGCGGCGATCGCGGGCGCCCCGGCGACGGCGTCGGGCCGAGCTTCCGGCTAGGACTCGCTGGCTCCGGCGGCGCTGTTCGCCGCGCTGGCCAGGCGTGACTTGTGCCGCGCAGCCGTGCGCTTGTGCATGATCCCCTGGGAGGCCGCCTTGTCGAGCGCTCGAGCGGCCTCGCGGGCCCGCTCGACGGCGTCAGCGTCTCCGCTCGTCGCGGCGGCGCGCACCTTCTTCGAGGCGGTCTTCAGCGCCGAGCGAACCGCCTTGTTCCGTTGGCGCCGATGCTCGTTCTGGCGGTTCCGCTTGATCTGAGACTTGATGTTGGCCACGGCGAGCGAGTGTACCAGCGGAGCCGTGCCCTCCGGGCCGAAGACCCGATCGAGGCCCGGCCGAGCCCGGCACCCGTACGATAGGCGGGCCGTGATCGACTCGAGCCGCATACGCAACTTCTGCATCGTCGCCCACATCGATCACGGCAAGTCCACCCTGGCCGATCGGCTCCTCGAGCTCACCCACGCGGTCGCCGAGCGCGACATGCGCGCCCAGTACCTGGACAAGATGGACCTGGAGCGCGAGCGCGGGATCACGATCAAGGCACAGGCGGTACGCCTTTCCTACCAGAGCGGTGGGCGTACCCACGAGCTGAACCTGATAGACACCCCCGGCCACGTGGACTTCACGTACGAGGTGTCGCGCTCCCTCGCCGCGTGCGAAGGGGCGGTCCTGCTCGTCGACGCGGCCCAGGGGATCGAGGCTCAAACGCTCGCGAACTTCCACCTGGCGCGCGATGCCGGTCTCACGATCATCCCCGTCCTGAACAAGATCGACCTCCCGGCCGCGGATCCGGACCGAGTCGCGCGAGAGCTAGGCGAGCTGGTCGGCTGGTCTCCGGCGGAGGTCCTGCGGGTATCGGCGAAGACCGGCGAGGGCGTGACGGGCCTGCTGGAGACCGTCATCGAGCGCGTTTCGCCTCCCGAGGGCGCACGGGAGGCCCCGCTGCGGGCGATGATCTTCGATTCGAGCTTCGACCCGTACCGGGGCGTCGTCGCCTACGTCCGTGTGCACGACGGCGTTCTTCCGTCCCGCGCGAAGATCCGCCTGATGGCAGCGAACCTCGACTCGGAGGCCGAGGAGGCCGGCATCTTCGCGCCTGAGGCCACCCCGGTGCCGGACCTCGGTGCCGGCGAGGTGGGGTACCTCGTGACCGGTCTCAAGGACGTGCACCAGGTGAAGGTCGGCGACACGATCACGCTTGCCGGGAAGAAGCGGGCGCGGGAGCCGCTTCCCGGGTACCGAGAGCCGAAGCCGATGGTGTGGAGCGGGCTGTATCCCGCGGAGGGCGGGGACTACGGCGATCTCCGCGACGCGCTCGACAGGCTGAAGCTCTCGGACTCGGCAATGCAGTACGAGCCGGAGACCTCGCAGGCCCTAGGGTTCGGCTTCCGGTGCGGGTTCCTCGGCCTGCTGCACATGGAGATCGTGAAGGAGCGCCTGGAGCGCGAGTTCGACCTGGAGCTGATCGCGACGGCGCCGAACGTCGAGTTCCACGTCGTCCGCGGCGAGGAGATCACCGTCGTCCACAACCCCTCGGAGATGCCTCAACCGGGGACGTACGACCTCGTCCGCGAGCCCGTCGTGCTCGCGACGGTCATCACCCCGTCCGAGTACCTCGGCCCCGTGCTCGAGCTCTGCCAGTCGCGGCGGGGAGAGATGGTCGACATTAAGTACTTGTCACCCGAACGCGCCGAGGTCCACTACCGCCTGCCGCTCGCCGAGATCATCTTCGACTTCTTCGACCAGCTGAAGTCCCGGACGCGCGGCTACGCCTCACTCGACTACGAGCACTGGGGGTACGAGAAGGCCGACCTGGTCCGCGTCGACGTCCTGCTCCACGGCGAGGCGGTCGACGCCTTCTCGAGCGTCGTGCCGCGCGACAAGGCCTACCAGTACGGGCGGCAGATGGTCGAGCGGCTGAGGGAGCTGATCCCGCGGCAGCTGTTCGACGTCGCGATCCAGGCGACGATCGGATCGCGGATCATCGCGCGCGAGACGGTCAAGGCCAAGCGGAAGGACGTGCTCGCCAAGTGCTACGGAGGCGACATCACGCGCAAGCGCAAGCTCCTGGAGCAGCAGAAGAAGGGGAAGGCGAGGCTGCGCCGGGTGGGGAAGGTTGACGTCCCCCAGGAGGCGTTCATCGCGGCGCTTCGCCTGGACCGGCGGCCGGGAGTCAAGTCGTGAACGCCGGGATCTACGTCCACGTGCCCTTCTGCCTGACGCGCTGCGGGTATTGCGACTTCAACGCCTATGCCGGGCTCGACCACCTGCGCTCGCGGTACGTGGCGGCCCTGATCCGGGAGGCCGAGCTCGTTTCGCGCGAGTGGGCGGGGGAGGAGTTCGTCTCGGTCTTCTTAGGGGGCGGGACGCCGACGACACTGGAGCCTGCCGACCTCGAAGCCCTGCTCGAAGGCCTGCGGGACCGGTTGGCGGTGACGCCAGACGCAGAGGTCACGATCGAGGCGAACCCGGACACCCTCGATGCCGCGAAGCTGGAAGGGCTGCTGAAGGCGGGTTTCTCGCGGCTCTCGATGGGCGCTCAGTCCTTCGACTCAAAGGTTCTCGAGGCGCTTGAGCGGATCCACCGTCCGGACGGGGTACGTCGCGCCTTCCGCGAGGCACGGGCGGCCGGGTACGCGAACGTGAGCCTCGATCTGATCTACGGGGCAGACGGCGAGACCCTGGACTCCTGGGAGCTCTCGGTTCGCGAGGCGATCGATCTCGGTCCCGAGCACGTCAGTGCCTACGCGCTCACGATCGAGCCGTCGACGCCGCTCGGCCGCAAGATCGGAGCTGGGCTCGTCTCGGCCCCCGACCCCGACGTCCAAGCCGACATGTTCTTCCTGGCCTGCCGGCTCCTCGGGGAAGCCGGCTACCGCCACTACGAGGTCTCGAACTGGGCCAAGCCCGGGTTCGAGTGCGTGCACAACCTCGGCTACTGGGAGCGGCGGCCGTACGTGGGGCTCGGCGCGGGCGCGCACGGGTTCCGCGGGAACCGTCGTTCGTGGAACGTACGTCCTCCCGAGGAGTACCTCGTCCGAGTCGAATCCGGCATGTCGCCTGTCGGCGGCGAGGAGCGCCTGAAGCCCTCAGACGCGTTCCTGGAGGAGGTGTTCCTGCGGCTCCGCTTGCTGGAGGGCATCCCAGCCTCCTGGGTGGAAGGAGGCCGAGCGGAGCCGCTCCTCGAGACCGGTCTGCTCGAGGACCACGAGGGGGCACTTGCGCCGACCGACCGAGGGATGCTGCTCCTGAACGAGCTCGTTCTCGCCCTAACCTCCTGAAAGAGTCAGCACTCAGGCTCGGTGACTGCTAAGAATGTAGGTGTGAAGGAGGCAGGAGAGCTCGGATCGCGCAAGGTCGCCGTCCTGCGGGCGGTGGTCGAGGAGTACGTGCGAACCGGCGAGCCGGTCGGCAGCGAGACGATCGCCGACCACGCGAGGCTCGGAGTGTCCTCGGCCACGATCCGCAACGAGATGGCGGCACTCGAGGAGCTCGGCTACCTGACGCACCCGCACACGTCGGCCGGCAGGATCCCGACGGACCTCGGGTACCGGCGCTACGTGGACTCGATGCCCGTCGTAGCACCCCTGCGGGACGCGCAGCGTCGAGCCATCACCGCGTTCTTCGCGCAGACGATGCTCGACCTCGAGGAGGTCCTGAAGGGGACCACCCTGCTCCTTTCCCGCATGACCCAGTACGCGGGGCTCGCCGTCCCACCGAGCATCGGCGACGAGTCGATCGTGCGGGTGGAGCTGATCGAGCTCGGGCCGACCGTCATGATCCTTGTCGTGGGTCAGCACGGACGAGTCGAGAAGGCGGTCCTCGATCGGCCGAAGGGCCTGGATGCCCAAGGACTGGAGGCGCTCGAGCGCAAGCTGGCGAGCGCCCTTCGTGGGAGGAGCCTGACCGAGGCCCAAGCCCGGGCGCTCAAGCTCGCCGGAGAGTCCGCCCAGGCCGAACGTGAGCTGCTCGCGGTAGTAGCCGGCACGCTCGGCGAGATGCAGCGTGGAACGCGCGGCGAGCACGTCATGGTGGGCGGCGTCGCGAACCTCGCCGACGAGGCGGCCCACTGGCGCCGCGAGACGGTGCGACGCCTCTTCGATGCGCTCGAGCACGAGTCGGAGATGCTGCGGCTGCTCCACGACGTGTCTCCGGCCGAGGACGTCTCCGTCACGATCGGTGCCGAGCATCCCTCAACCGACGAGTGGCAGGCGGCCCTCGTGGCGGCTCCGTTCAAAGCGGGCGACATGACGCTCGGTACGATCGGCGTCGTGGGACCCACCGCGATGGACTACCTGACGGTGGTCGCGTCGGTGCGCGCCGTGGCCAAGCGGCTGTCGGAGCTGACCACCGAGCTGGGCGCCTGACGAGTCATGGCGGGGGTCCGCGACCTGTACGAGATCCTCGGCGTGTCGCGGACCGCGACGCAGGAGGAGATCAAGAAGGCCTATCGCCGGCTCGCCCGTGAGCTGCATCCGGACGTGAGCGCGGACCCCTCCACGGAGAACCGCTTCAAGGAGGTGACCGCCGCCTACGAGATCCTCTCGGATCCCGGCAAGCGACGGCAGTACGACATGTACGGGCAGGGCGGCACCGACGTCTTCCCGTTCGCCGACGTCGGGGACATCTTCGAGGCGTTCTTCGGTGCCGGGACGTTCGGACGGCGAAGACCCACGCGACGGCGCACCCGCGTCCAGCGCGGAGAGGATGTGTTCGCCTCGCTCTCGGTCTCGTTCCGGGAGGCGGCGTTCGGAACGCACCGCGAGATCGAGGTGGAGACCCTGGAGTCGTGCGACCGGTGCGGGGCCACGGGCGCCGAGCCCGGGACGGGGCCGAGCCGCTGCCGCAGGTGTGGCGGGGCTGGCCAGGTTCAGGACGTGCGCCGGAGCATCTTCGGGACCGTGATGACCACGCAGGCGTGCCCCTCGTGCGAGGGGACCGGGGAGGAGATCGTCTCGAAGTGCCCGGCGTGCGCCGGCGACGGGCGCGTGGCGCGTGAGCATCCGGTGCCGGTCGACATTCCTCCGGGTGTGTCGGATGGAATGGACCTGCGGGTCCCCGGCGCCGGGCATGCCGGCCGGGCGGGTGGCCCTCGAGGAGACCTGTACCTTTCGATGGCCGTGGCCGCAAGCGCTGTCTTCGAGCGCAGAGGCCAGGATCTCCTTGCCGTGCTGGAGGTGCCCATGGTGCAGGCGGCGCTCGGCGCGGAGCTCGACGTGGATACACTCGACGGGACCGAGCGCGTGAAGGTCGACGAGGGGGTCGAGTCGGGCACGGTGATTCGCCTGCGGGGCAAGGGGATCCCGAACCTCAACCGGCGGGGAAGAGGCGACATCTTCCTCACGGTCCACGTCGAGACCCCCAAGGCTCTCCGGCGGGACGAGCGGCGGCTGCTCGAGCAGCTCGCGGAGATGCGGGGCGAGCACGTGGCCAAGCACCAGCCGGCTCGGGCGACCCTTCGCCGGCCCGGGTAGTCGCCGTGCGCCCAGGTGGGGGGTTAGAATCGATTCTATGTGGGGTCGTCGAGTGACGACCCCTTTTCCAACAGGAGGAGCTGGGGAAGCCCCAGGAAGAGGCACTTGGCGAGAGCCAACATCCAAGTGAAGATCCTCGTGCCCGGCGACCAGTCGATGGTCGCCCTCCTCGGCCAGCGTGACGAGCTTCTGAAGCTCGTCGAGGCGGCATTCGACTCCGAGATCGTGGTCCGAGGGAACGAGATCACCATCTCGGGACCCGAGGCCGAGGTCGAGCGGGTCGGGCTGCTGTTCGAGGAGCTGGTCGCGCTCCTCGAGCGCGGACACCAGCTGACGGCCTCATCGGTCGGACGCTCCATCGAGCTCATCAAGGGCGAGGAGGCCACGCCCACCGAGGTCCTCGGCGATGTTCTGCTCACGAGCCGAGGCAAGGGCATCTCTCCGAAGACACTCGGGCAGAAGCGTTACGTGGACGCGATGCGCCGCGCAACGCTCACCTTCGCTATCGGTCCCGCCGGTACGGGGAAGACGTACCTGGCGGTCGCGACGGCGGTTGGCGCGCTTCGGGAGAAGCAGGTCTCTCGCTTGATCCTCACGAGGCCGGCCGTGGAGGCGGGCGAGCGGCTCGGGTTCCTGCCCGGGACCCTGTACGAGAAGATCGATCCGTACATGAAGCCGCTCTACGACGCGCTGTTCGAGATGACCGGCGCCGACACGCTACCGCGACTCATGGAGCATGGGGCCGTCGAGGTGGCACCGATCGCATACATGCGCGGTCGTACCCTCAACGACTCGTTCATCATCTTGGACGAGGCCCAGAACACCACCCCGGAGCAGATGAAGATGTTCCTCACGCGCCTGGGCTTCGGCTCGAAGGCGGTCGTCAACGGCGACGTCACTCAGATCGATCTGCCGAACGGGCAGCAATCCGGTCTCGTGGTCGTGGAGGAGGTCCTGCAGGACCTCGACGGCATCGAGTTCTGCCATCTCGGGGCGCGCGACGTCGTGCGCCACAAGATCGTGCAGGAGATCGTCGAGGCGTACCGCTTGCACGACGAGAGGCGGACACAGCCGAATGGATGACGGCGAGCATCGATCCAGCGTCCTCATCTCCGATCGGCAGTCCGCTCCGATCGACGAGGGATCGCTCGCGGCGGTAGCCGCCGCTTGCCTCGAGGGCGAGGGGGCGGGCGCTTGCGAGCTGTCGGTCTCGTTCGTGACCACCGAGGAGATGGCAGATCTGCACCGACGGTACGTGGGCGAGGAAGGCCCGACGGACGTCCTGTCGTTCCCGCTCGACGAGTCGGATGAGGACGGTGTGCGGTTGCTCGGCGACGTCGTGATCGCCCCCGAGATTGCAGCCGCGAACAACCCGATCGATCCGGCGGCGGAGCTGCGGCTGCTCCTGGTCCACGGGATCCTCCACCTGCTCGGCCACGACCACGAAGAGGAGGTCGACCGGGCGGCGATGTGGGAGCTGCAGGAGCGGTACGCGGGGGTGCGCGTCCCGTGAGCGGAGCGGACTGGTTCGAGCTCGCCTCGATCGTCGTGCTCATCCTGATCGTCGGGGTTCTGGGCGCCTCTGAGGTCTTGATCACCCGGGTGAGCCGGGTGCGCGCTTACCGGTTCGCGGAGGAGAAGCGACGGGGCTCGGCCTCGCTCGTGAAGATCGCCGAGAACCCGGCGCCCTACCTGAACGTCGTGCTGCTGCTCACGCTGCTCGCGACGATCGGCGGCACCACGATCGCCACCTCTCTCGCGGTGCGGCTCTTCGACGGTGTCGGCGAGCTCGTCGCGACGGTCGCGATGACGCTGCTCCTGTTCGTCTTCGCCGACGTGACCCCGAAGACCTTCGCGATCCAGCAGACGGATCGTGCCGGGCTGGCCCTCGCGCCGCTCCTGGTCGGTCTCGGTCGTCTCTTCGGGCCGGTTGCCACGGGGCTTGTCAAGGTCGCGAACGCGATCATGCCGGGCAAGGGACTGCCGCACGGTCCCTTCATCACGGAGCGTGAGATCCGTGCACTCGCGGAGGTGGCCTCCGAGGAGGAAGAGATCGAGGAGGAGGAGAAGGAGCTCATCCACTCGATCTTCGAGTTCGGAGACACGATCGTTCGCGAGGTGATGGTCCCGCGGCCCGACATCGTCGCGATCGAGAGCGACAGGGCCCTGCGCGACGTGCAGGACATCGTGCTCCAGCACGGGTTCTCTCGCGTCCCCGTCTTCGAGGACGATCTTGACAACGTCATCGGCCTGATCTACGCGAAGGACGTGCTGAAGGCGTTGCACCAGGGGCGGAGCGACATGCCGCTGCGCGACGTCGTTCGCACGGCGCACTTCGTCCCCGAACAGAAGAAGGTCGCCGACCTCCTGCGCGAGATGCAGCGGGAGAAGTTCCACATCGCGGTCGTGACCGATGAGTACGGGTCGGTATCGGGGCTCGTCACGCTCGAGGACCTGCTCGAGGAGCTCGTCGGTGAGATATCCGACGAGTACGACCGCGAGGAGCCGGAGATGGTCGAGCTCGGCGAAGGCGTCTTCCGGGTGGACGGGAAGGTGGCGATCGACGAGGTGAACGAGCTTCTCGACGTGGAGCTGCCCGACGAGGAGTGGGACACGGTCGGCGGGCTCATGCTCGGACTGCTCGGGTCGATCCCTGGTGAGGGTGAGGAGGTCGGGTTCCAGAACCTGGTCTTCCGGGCCGAGCACGTGCAGGGAAGGCGGATCGCGAAGGTCCTCATCACTCGGAAGGAGCCTCACGAGGCCGATACCGAGGAGGTTCCAGCCGAATGAACGAGCGGATCACCGATGACCTGGAGCACCTGGTCGAGGCCGCGCGCGAGGCCCGAACGCACGCCTACGCTCCGTACAGCAAGTTCTCGGTCGGCGCCGCCGTGCTGGCCGGCGGGCGCATATTCACGGGTGCGAACGTCGAGAACGCCTCCTATCCGCTTGGCATCTGCGCCGAGCGGGCAGCGGTCGCCGCCGCCGTCACGGCCGGTGAGCGAACGATCGACGCGGTGGCCGTTGTCGGCTCGGGCGAGGACATCACCCCGCCCTGTGGGGGCTGTCGTCAGGTGCTGAACGAGTTCGGGCCGGCCATGGTCGTGATCGCGGAGTCGCCGGGCGGCAAGCGCCGGCGCTGGACGCTGTCCGATCTGCTCCCGGACGCCTTCGGGCCGGGATCGCTCGGTTAGCGTGGCGGAGCCGGGGTTCCGGTCCGGCTTGATCGCAATCGTCGGCCGCCCGAACGTCGGCAAGTCCACGCTCGTGAACGCTTTCGTCGGCGAGAAGGTCGCCATCGTCTCCGACAAGCCGCAGACGACCCGCGCGGGCCTTCGCGGAATCCTCACGACCGGTACCTATCAAGTCGTGTTCACGGACACACCGGGGTTCCACAAGCCGCGGACGCTCCTGGGCTCGCGGCTGAACGACATCGTCGGTGACTCGGCCAAGGACGTCGACGCGATCGTGCTGGTCGTCGACGCTGCGGCCGGGGTAGGTCGGGGGGACGCGTTCGTCTACGAGCGACAGCTCGCCCGAGCCCTCTGCCCGAAGTTCTGCGCCGTCAACAAGGTCGACATCGTGCATGGGCACCTCGAGGTGCCGCAGCTCTCGGCCGCAGCCGAGCTCGGCGCGTTCGACGAGATCGTTCCCGTCTCGGCAAAGACGGGGAAGGGCGTCGCCGTGCTTCTCGACCTGATCGTCCGGCGGCTACCCGAGGGGCCTTTGCTGTTCCCGGGTGGAGAGGTGACCGACCAGTCGCTCGATGTGCGGCTGGCCGAGATCGTGAGGGAGAAGGCGCTCGATCTTGCGCGTGAGGAGCTGCCGCACTCGATCGCGGTCGTCGTCGAGGACCTGGAGCAGGACGCGGGACTCTCGCGCGTGCGGGCCACGGTCGTCGTCGAGCGTGACTCGCAGAAGGGCATCGTGATCGGGAAGGGCGGAGCCACGCTGAAGGAGATCGGCGTTCGGGCGCGTGAGGAGATGGAACGGCTGCTAGGCGTGAAGGTGTTCCTCGATCTCCGCGTCAAGGTGCTGAAGGAGTGGCAGCGGGACCCGAAGGCGCTTCGGCGCCTCGGCTTCTAGGTCTTCCTGCGTTCGTCCGCGACGTCAGACGACGAAGATCGTGCCGGTCATCTCCGGATGGAACCTGCAGTGGAACTGATACGTGCCCGGCGCTAGCCCAGCCGACTCTCCGTTGAACGTGTCGCCGGCGTTGATCGTCACGTCGACCTGAGTTCCGTCGATCGTGAACGAGTGGGTGACGCTGTCGTTGTTCACGATGGTGATGCCGGACGCCGAAGCGGCCTTCAGGCAGTTCGGCTGGAACGCGAAATCCCCAATCGTGATCGTGAACGGGTTGTCGCCCGAGAGGTCGACCGCGTTCGCCTCGGTGCAGCCGCCACTGCTACCCATACCTCCGCCGTATGCAGACCCGCCGCCGTTGTTGTTGCTGCTGCACGCCGCCCCCACGAGCGCGAGGGTTGCGATCAGTACCAGCGCTGCTCTGCGCATGAGCGTCCTCCCGACCACGGTTTCCAGATCCAGCATAGGTGCAGAACGAAGAAACGTTGGCTCCGTGGCGTCCGCGCCCTGATCGACGTCGCGACGGACGTTCCCAGGCGCCGTTGGACTACCATTGGTGCCCCGGGCCGAGGAGCTCTTCCCATGTCCCAGGCAGGCGAGATCGAACCGAGCGGCGCCGCCGGTCTGCCATTCGGTTCGAAGGACGCCGTCCGGCTGGTGACGCGCGCGACGGCGGTGGACGCCGTCGGCCTGCAGGAACGGGCGGCCTCGCTCGGCAAGCGGTCGATCAAGCGGGAGTCGAAGCTCTGGGCGCTGGATCTCGCAATCCGGTGCATGGACCTCACGACGCTGGAGGGCCAGGACACAGCCGGGAAGATCATCGCGATGTGCGCGAAGGCCGTACGCCCGGACCCGCTCGACGCGACGATCCCGCCGGTGGCGGCGGTGTGCCTGTACCCGCAGCTCGTCCCGGTCGCCGTCGGACAGCTGAAGAACACCGGCGTGAAGGTCGCGAGCGTCGCCGGGGCGTTCCCGAGCGGCCTGGGACCGCTCGACGCCCGGCTGGCCGAGATCCGCGAGGTCGTCGAGATGGGCGCCGACGAGGTGGACATCGTCCTCAACCGCTCGCTGTTCCTCGGCGGGCTGTACGAGTCAGCCTTCGAGGAGCTCGTCGCGGCGCGCGAGGCCGTCGGGAGCGTGTGCCTTAAGGTGATCCTGGAGATCGGCGAGCTTGGTAGCTTCGACCGGGTGCGGCAGGCCTCCGTCCTCGCGATGGTGGCCGGAGCGGACTTCATCAAGACATCGACCGGCAAGCTCTCGGCGGGCGCCACGCCCCCCGGCGCCCTCTGCATGATGGAGGCTGCCCGCGAGTTCTTTCAGGAGACCGGCCGGCGCGTCGGCGTGAAGGTCGCCGGCGGCGTCCGGCGCTCCAAGCAGGCGGTTCAGTACCTCGTCCTCCTGCACGAGACGCTTGGTCCCGAGTGGATGACGCCCGACCGGTTCCGCATCGGCGCGTCGTCGCTGCTGAACGACGTGCTCATGCAGATTGACAAGGAACGAACGGGGCGGTACCAGGGCCCCGACTACTTCACGATCGACTGAGTCCAACGACGGATTGAAACGGACGATCATGGGCGACGCGACCGACATCGAGAAGCGCGAGACCGGGACGCCGGAGGAAACGCCGCCCTGGGAGTACGCGCCGGCGCCTGAGAGCACCGAGGTCGTCCACCTTCGGGACCGCTACGATCTGTTCGTCGGCGGACGGTTCGTGGAGCCGAAGTCCGGCCGCTACTTCACGACGATCAACCCGGCCACCGAGGAGCCACTCGCTGAGGTTGCGGAGGCCGGCGAGGAGGACGTGAACCTCGCGGTGCGCGCAGCGCGCGAGGCGTTCGAGGAACGCTGGCGCGATCTCCGCGGCAAGGAGCGTGCGAAGTTCATCTATCGCATAGCGCGCGCCCTGCAGGAGCGCTCGCGCGAGTTTGCTGTCCTGGAGACGATGAACAACGGAAAGCCGATCAAAGAGTCGCGCGACGTCGACGTGCCACTCGCAGCGGCGCACTTCTTCTATTACGCGGGCTGGGCCGACAAGCTCGAGTACGCGTTTCCGGGCCGAACGCCGCGGCCGCTCGGCGTCGCCGCTCAGATCACCCCGTGGAACTTCCCCCTGCTCATGTGCGCCTGGAAGCTGGCCCCGGCGCTCGCCGCCGGGAACACCGTGGTGCTTAAGCCCGCCTCGACCACGCCGCTCACGGCGCTGCTGCTCGCCGAGGTGATCGAGCAGGCCGAGCTCCCGCCGGGTGTCGTGAATGTGATCCCGGGCCCGGGCGGCAAGACGGGAGAGTGGCTCGCTCGGCATCCGGACGTGGCGAAGATCGCCTTCACCGGCTCGACCGAGATCGGAAAGGTCCTGCGCCGAAGCGTGGCAGGGACGGGCAAGCGCCTCACGCTCGAGCTCGGCGGCAAGGCGGCGAACATCGTGTTCGAGGACGCTCCGCTCGATCAGGCGATCGAGGGGATAGTGAACGGCATCTTCTTCAACCAGGGCGAGGTCTGCTGCGCGGGCTCGCGGCTGTTCGTCCAGGAGTCCGTGTTCGAGCTGCTCCTGGACAAGCTCAAGGCGCGCCTGGACACGCTTCGCGTTGGTGATCCGCTCGACAAGAACACCGACGTCGGCGCCATCAACTCCCGCGACCAGCTCGAGAAGATCACCGAGCTCGTGCAGAGCGGGATCGAGGAGGGCGCGGAGATCTACCAACCGGATTGCGTGCTTCCGGAGCGCGGGTTCTGGTTCCGGCCGACGCTGTTCACCAACGTCTCGCAGTCGCACCGGATCGCGCGCGAGGAGATCTTCGGGCCGGTCCTTTCGATCCTCACGTTCCGAACGCCCGAGGAGGCGGTCGAGAAGGCGAACAACACGCCGTACGGGCTGTCGGCCGGCATCTGGACCGATAAAGGGTCGCGGATCCTTTGGATGGCCGAGCGGATGAAGGCCGGGGTGGTGTGGGCGAACACGTTCAACCGGTTCGACCCATCGTCGCCGTTCGGCGGCTACAAGGAGAGCGGGTTTGGCCGGGAGGGTGGCCGGCATGGGCTCCAGCCGTACCTGCACCTCGACGGAGGTGCGGCGTGAGCGAGGATCGAGTGGAGGTCAGGCGGACGGCCAAGCTGTACGTGGGCGGGGAGTTCCCGCGGAGCGAGTCCGGCCGCTCGTACGAGGTCCACTCGGCGGACGGTCGGCTGCTCGCGTGGGTGGCACGGGCGTCCCGCAAGGACCTTCGAGACGCGGTGCGTGCGGCCCGGTCCGCGCAGCCCGGCTGGGCGGGCAAGACCGCATACAACCGCGGCCAGATCCTCTACCGAGTCGCCGAGCTCATGGAGGGCCGTCGGGCGCAGTTCGAGATGGAGCTGGCCGACGCGGGGGCCTCGGACCCCCGGCGCGGCGTCGACGCCGCGATCGACCGCTGGGTCTGGTACGCGGGGTGGTGTGACAAGGTCCACCAGGTGCTCGGGGGCACGAACCCCGTGGCCGGCCCTTACTTCAACTTCACGATCCCCGAGCCGACCGGCGTGGTCGGGATCGTGGCTCCGCCGGACCAGTCGCTCCTCGGTGTGGTGTCGCGGCTCGCGCCGGTGATCGTCTCCGGCAACACGACGGTGGTGGTGGCGAGCGAGAAGGCGCCGCTTCCGGCGGTCTCGCTCAGCGAGGTGCTGGCGACCTCGGACGTTCCCGCCGGCGTGGTGAACGTCCTCACCGGCCTCACGCGGGAGCTCGTCCCGTGGCTCGCCGGCCACATGGACGTGAACGCGATCGACGTCACCGGCGTCCCTGACGACCTACTCAAGCAGGTCGAGGAGCTGGCGGCCGGGAACGTCAAGCGTGTCCACCGGGCGCCCGAGGTGGACCCGTTCTCCCCTGGGGCGCAGAGCCCGTACGAGATCACCGCGCTGATGGAGATGAAGACCGTCTGGCACCCGATCGGCGCCTGATCGGATAACGTCAGCCCCCCGCATCTCGCGGCATCTCCACGGAATCGCCAAACCCTTACTTCTGTCCGGTACCTGCTCGGAAGTACGATTCGGCCGATGCCCCTCTACAAGGAACAGGGCGTCGTCCTGCGTTCGGTGAAGCTGGGCGAAGCCGACAAGATCGTGACGGTGATGACCCAGGGCTCGGGCAAGGTTCGCGCCGTCGCCAAAGGCATCCGAAAGACCAGCAGCCGGTTCGGCGCGCGCCTGGAGCCGCTCACGCACGTCTCGCTGATGCTCTACCGGGGCCGCGGCGCGCTCGACACCGTGAGCCAGGCCGAGATCGTCTCGTCGTTCCGAGCGATCCGGGACGATCTCGCGCTGTTCGCGGCGGGCGAGACGATGCTCGAGGCGGTCGACAAGGTGTCCGAGGAGCACGAGCGCAACGTCCGCCTGTTCCTTCTGCTCCTCGGCGGCCTCCGAGCACTCGACACGCGCCCGGCGGACGCGGCCGCCGTCGCGGAGTCGTTCCTGCTGAAGCTGCTCTCGCTGTCGGGCTTCCACCCGAGCCTGAGCGCGTGCGCCGTCTGCGGACGGCCGGACCCCGGCCTGTTCTCCAGCGGACAGGGGGGCGCGGTGTGCGCGTCGTGCGCGGACCCCGACGCCGGGCGGGTGTCTCAACCGGTGTTGGCGTTCCTGGCGGCCCTCGCGGCGTGCGACCTGGTGACGGCCGGAGAGGTCTCGCCCGAGCCTCGCGTGCGAAGGGAGGCAAGACCCTTGCTGTTCGGGTTCGCGGAGTACCACCTCGAACGGCGGATGAAGAGCCTGCCGATCCTCGCTAGGAGCCTCGTTCCGTGAGCACCTACCTGTCCGACATCGACCTGGAGCGGGTACCGGCGCACGTCGGGATCGTGATGGACGGCAACGGGCGGTGGGCGAGGCAGCGTGGCCTGCCCCGGACTGAAGGGCACGCGGCGGGAGAGGCCGCGATGTTCGACACGGTCGAGGGGGGTGTGGAGGTCGGCCTGAAGTGGCTGACGATGTTCGCCTTCTCAACGGAGAACTGGAACCGGCCGAAGAGCGAGGTTCGCTACCTGATGGGGTTCAACCGCGGCCTGCTCCGCCGTCGGCGTGATGAGCTGCACGAGCTGAAGGTGCGCGTGAGGTTCCTCGGGCGTCGTGACTGGAGGGTGCCTCGTTCGGTCCTGAGAGAGATGGAGATCTCGGAGGAGCTCACCCGGGGCAACACCGGCATGACGCTCACCATGGCGTTCAACTACGGGGGCCGTGTCGAGATCGCGGACGCCGTCAAGCGCATCCTCGCCGACCGCGACGCGGGCCTCTTGAAGGGCGAGAAGATCACGCCCGAGAGCATCACCTCACGCCTCTACCACCCGGACATGCCGGACCCCGACCTCATCATCCGAACGAGCGGCGAGGAGCGGATCAGCAACTTCCTACTGTGGCAGGCGGCCTACTCCGAGCTGTACTTCACGCCGGTGCTCTGGCCCGACTTCAACCGCGAGCACCTGTACGAGGCGATCCGCGACTACCAGAAGCGCTCGCGGCGCTTCGGAGGCCTCTCGGACGGGTAGCGCGATCTACGGCAGGTCCGCGAGCGCGAGACCGCCGAGCAGCGCGGTGAGGTGGTAGGCGGCGAGTACCAGGAAGGCGAGCGACGGCCAAACGAGGGTCTGCGGCCGCTTCCAGTAGAGCACCGCGCTGCACGCCGCCACTAGGGCGAGCTTGACCCACGGCCCGATCGCCATGACCAACGGGTTGAGCTCTCGTCCCACCCCTGCTCCGATCGCCGCGTCCGACAGGATCAGATCGAGCAGGTTCAGGCCGTTCAGCATGACGAGGGCCCCGAGCGGATGCGCTCGTGCCTCACCAATGGCTTCGGCCACCCCGGCTGCTGCGGCGGGTAGCGCCGCGACGGCAAGGAAAGACAGGGCCGGAAGGTAGCCGAGGAACATCGCCCGCGATGCGAGGGCCACGGCGAACAGGATCGCTCCGGTGGCCGCCGACACCGCGCGAACCCTCTGGATTGTGCCGACCCGGAAGACCATCCCGGCAGTCGATGTGGGTCCTACCAGGTCCCTCCTCCAGATCCCGACCAGGATCAGTCCCGCGAGGGGGACGTACGCGACCAGGTAGAAGAGGGTCATAGGAGTGAAGACTCCCCAGGGCAGCCAGAACAGGACGATCGCCGTGAGGGCGAGCCGGCCCCACAGCCCGAAGGCGGTCGCGCCCGGACGCACCCTCGAGTAGGTCGGGCTCTCGAGCCGGATCCAAGCCTGGTCGCGCCGGATCATCGCCGGATCGATGGGTTCGAGATCGGTCCGCGGTGGGAGCGGCGGTTCACGCGGGGTGAGGTGACGGACAGGCTCGAGGCACTGCGTGCACCACGGAACGTTCGGGGGCAGGTGGGCCGCGCACCGCCTGCATTCCCGGGGGGCGGTCACGCCACTCTCGCCCGCTTCCAGATCTGGACGATGAGGTAGGTGGCGACCAGGGTCGCGACCACCGCGTAGCCGATCAAGAACGATCTACCGGGAGCATCCACGCCGACGAAGGCGACCAGCCATCCGCGGATCATCGGGTAGCCGACGACGCCGCCAGCAAGCACGAGGATGGTCATTGCGATCCGGCCGGCGGCGCCGAAGCTCGTGGGGCCCGACCTCCAGCGCGAGTAGACGGCGTCCTCGAACGTGACGCGCTCCCGACGCTGGGACTGCATCCACAGGGGCGCCCGGGTCGCTTCGTGGGACGTGTCGGACGAGACGGGGGGGTCGCAGTGGCCACACCGATCCATGTCGGGTTCGATCGGGCTCCCGCAGTCCCTGCACTCTTCCATGGTCGCCGGTGTGAGCATCGGCCCGAGGGCCTTCGAATCTGAAGAGCCGGTTCCGGGCGCCGGCTGCCGGTCAGCGCGCGGGCACGCGGAGGTCGTCAGCGCGACGCCGAGCCGGGGTGACCGAGAGGACTTCGCCTTCGACTCGCAAGACATAGGGTCGTTGCGGCCGCCAGGCAGACCACAGAACCGGGGCCGCCACGATTGCCCAGACACCCAGAAGGATGGCCGTGAAGGCGAGGGCAATGGAGCCGAGCGTGTCCGTCCACACAAACGCGAGGGCGCGCACCCCCAAGCCGATGGCGACCATCAAGGCTGTGACGAGCAAGTTCAGGGCGAGGCCG
>Ga0299915_10000624_pt1 | contig 26623 bp, 23 predicted proteins | sample RVTome_13_FD_200263 | JGI IMG/M metagenome (GOLD analysis project Ga0299915, IMG submission 200263) | Soil microbial communities from uranium-contaminated site in the Upper Colorado River Basin, Wyoming, United States - RVT92D227 (version 2) ... | reverse complement strand
CGTCAGAGGAGGAGGCGTCTGGGCGGTGGGCACTCAGTCCCTGTCCGAAGCACTTCACCATCCGTCCTCGCTGCGCGAGATCTGTCTCTACCGCATCGGCGCCTTCGAACAGGGTTTGGACCTGCGGCGGATGGAACCGAGGAAGGCAAGAAACTGGTAAGGGTTTAAAGGAAACGAATGACCTGGGAGGATAAGAAACGGGCGATGTCCTCGGTCGCAAAAGGCCAAGCGTAGACGATCTTCCGAGAGGGGAACCTCTGCTGCGCCCGGCGGACGGCTTCCGGGATGTCCAAGGCGGAGTGCTCTCCACCGCGCGTCATCATCGGGGTGACGACGACGATCTTATCGGCTTCCCTGGCGGCGGCTCGCTCAAGGGCTTCGTCCAGGGTCGGAGCGCAGAACTCATTGAACCCGATGATCACCTCGAACCCCGACTCCTGCCTGAGGTGCTTAGCCAGTTCCTGTGACCCAGCGCAGAAGGGGTCGTTCTGGCCGGTCCGGGGCCAGGCGCGCATCTTGGCCTCCAACTGATCATAGCGAAGTCTCTCCGCGCTCACTGCCGGTCCGGAAATGTGTCCGAGTCGGGCGTAGAGCCCCATAAACTCGGACATTTCTTCTTTAGGGAAGTCCAGCGGGGGCGATCCGTGCATGGCTAAGACGATGACCGCCTTCGGCTTGTCTCTCTTTTTCTCGACCATCCGCTCAGCCTCCTTTCTCGTGCGGGTCTGACGACCGGATCAGCCTTCACCCCGCCCGGAGGTGATCCGCTTCAAGATATCTTCGTTCCGACCTCCATCCGGCCCCCAGGCGAAAACATAACATGTCGATGCCCTTCGGAATTTGTCGTAGCCCGACCTTTTCTCCGGCCTCTTTATATCACACGTTTTGGGTCTCTTCAATCGCCCACAGCCAGCGATTTGGGAATGGCTCCGCTCCCACTCAGGAACGGTTTCGCTTGGAGCTCGTATTATAATAAAGAGGAGTTTACTTGATTTTTGCAGATCAATATAATCGATGGACACGTAAGGTCATGAGCACAAAAAAGGGCCGTCTTTCCATTGTGCTTCTGGCGTTCTGTGGCCTTCTTGTCACCCTTGCGTCTGCCTCCACTTCTCCCCCCATCATGCTCAAGCCGCTCAAGACCGATAAGCCGCCGGTGATCGACGGCTCGCTCGATGACCCGGTCTGGGCCGAAGCTCCCTCCGTCACGGGTTTCAAGACCTTCATCCCCGACTTCGGCCGCGAGCCGTCCGAGGAAACAATAGCCTACTATGCGTATGACAGCGAGAACCTCTATTTCGCTTTCCAGTGCTACGACCGGGAGCCGGACAAGATCAAGGCGACCCTCTCCAAGAGGGACGACTTCCGGACCGACGACTTCATCTGCATCAACCTGGATTCGTTCAATGACCAGCAATCCCTCTACGCCTTCTATGTGAACCCCCTTGGCATCCAGATGGACAGCCGCTATGCCAACAACAAAGAAGACTACAGTGTGGACGTGGTCTGGTACAGTGCCGGCAAGCTCCACGAGAAAGGCTATGCCGTCGAGTTGCGCATCCCTTTAAAGAGCATCCGCTATTCATCCGGACAGCGCATCGAGATGGGCATCTTCTTCGAACGCTGTATCGGCCGCCGCACCGAACACGGGTCCTATCCGGCGCTCGACCCGGCCAAGGGATTCGCCTTCCTGACCGAGATGGCGCCCATAGAATTTTCCGCCCTCAAGAAATACACCCTGCTGGAACTCATCCCGGCGTTCACCTATTCCCAGGGGTATGTACAGGACAAAGGCCGGCTCGCCCGGGAGAAGGCGGCCCGCGACCTGAGCCTGACCGGTAAATACGGGATCACTCCGAGTCTCATCCTAGACGCGACCGTTAATCCGGACTTCAGCCAGGTCGAGGCCGATGCCGGGCAGGTGGATGTCAACCTCCGTTACGACCTCTTTTTCCCCGAAAAGAGACCATTCTTCCTGGAGGGGAGCGAAAACTTCAACCTGGCTGGGACGACCGAGCAGGATTTCCTTTTGGAGACTGTTCACACCCGGAACATTGTCGACCCCAAAGGCGGGGTGAAGCTCTCGGGAAAGGTAGCCAGGAGCGATAGCATCGCCACGATCTTCGCGGCCGACGAATCTCCGGTCTCCTTCGGTTCCCTCGAACCGACGGGGAAAGACGCGTACTTCAGCATCGTGCGCTACAAGCATGCCCTAAGTCAGGACAGCTCCCTCGGGCTCATTCTTACCGACCGGGAGTATGAGGGCCGGTTCAACCGGGTCGTCGGCCCGGACGGGCAGATCCGGCTCGGCCAGTCAAGCATGCTCAGTTTTCACGCCCTGGGTTCTTTCACCCGGGCTTCGAACGAATCGCCGCGTCAGGACGGCCATGCCCTTGGCCTCAACTATCTCTACGATACCCGCGACTGGAACATCCAGCTCGGCGCCCAGGACCTGTCGCCGGATTTCGAGACCGATGCCGGCTTCCTCATCCGCAACGGCCTGACCCGGGTCAGGGCATTGATCGCTCCCAAGTTCCATCCCCGCTCCAAAGTCGTGCTCCAGTTGACACCCGGCCTGTTCACCTCTCAGCTCAGGGACAAATTCAGCGGTCTCTGGGAGACCGAAAACACGTTCTCTCTCAGTTCAGTCATGGTCAGAACCACCCGAATAGCGCTGGCCGGTTCCTATTCCACGGAGATCTTCCTCGGTCAGAAGTTCAATACCAGCGGCTGGACTACCCAGCTGATCAGCCAGATCACCAAGGAGTTCTATGTCCGATTCACCTACACCAAAGGAAAGGCCGTCCGCTACTCGGAATCACCGTTCCAGGGCCGCGGGCAAAGGGCGCTGGCCACGCTGGGTTATCAACCTTCGGAAAACTTCAACTGGACTCTCAACCTCACCTACTCCGACCTCTTCCGGGACGCCAACGGGGAAAAGATCTACGATTACACGATCGTCTGGAACCGGCTGATCTATCAGGTGAACAAATACCTGTTCTTCCGGGCGGTCGTCGAGTACAACACCTACCGCAAGCAGCTCCTGACCGACCTCCTGGCCTCGTTTCTGTACATTCCGGGGACCGTCATCCAGCTTGGATACGGCTCGCTCTATGATAGAATTCGCTGGGAGGACGGCGCTTATGTGAATGCGGACCGCTTCCTGGAGACACGGCGGGGGATCTTTTTCAAAGCTTCCTATCTCTGGCGGCTCTGACCGAGCTAATAGTATCTTTTCAGGTTCATCCCGGCGTAGAGGCTCCCGACCTCGGCTTCATATCCGTTAAAGATGATGGTCTTGCGCTTGCCGTCCTCGCCGACCCGGCGCTCGGTCGCTTGGCTCCAACGGGGGTGGGAGAGGAAGGGGTTGACGTTGGCGTAGAACCCGTACTCCTCTGGACGGGCCTTCATCCAGGCGCTCTTGGGCATCTTCTCTACGAAACGGATGCGGACGATGGACTTGATGCTCTTGAACCCGTACTTCCAGGGAACGACGAGCCGGATGGGCGCCCCGTTTTGAGGCGGCAAGTACTCCTCGTACATGCCGACAGCCAGCAGCGTCAGGGGATGCATCGCCTCGTCCAGCCGCAGCCCCTCGATGTACGGCCACTCGAGGACTTTGGCCTTTTGAAAAGGCATCTGCTCGGGATCGAAGAGGGTGGTGAACTCGACGAATTTGGCCGCCGGAGTCGGTTCGCACCTCTTGATGAACTCGGTAAGGGGGAACCCCATCCACGGGATGACCATGGACCAACCTTCCACACAGCGCCAGCGGTAAATGCGTTCCTCCAGGGGGAAGTGTCGGATGAGCTCATCGATGGCGAATTGGCGAGGCGATTTGACGAGCCCCTCCACAGCCACGCTCCAGGGCCGCGTGCGGAAGTTCCGGGCGAGCACCGTGGGATCGCGCTTGGCGGTCGAGAACTCGTAGAAGTTCGTATAGCCGGTGGCGTCAGCATACGAAGTGTTTTTTTCGTCAGGCACTGTGAATTCCCCGCGTTTGGCGACCGCGGGTTTTTGCGGGACCTGCGGCGCCGCGGAAGCGGCCGGAGGGGCATCCTGACGCTCAATGACCAAGCCGCGCGAAAGCAGCGGGTTCGCCGCGGCAGAAGCGGCCAGCGCCGCCGAACCGACGATGAAATCGCGGCGGCTGAGGTAGAGCCTTTTCGGCGTGACCTCGGAATAGCGGATGTCCGGCGGCTTCTTTACCAGCATATTCGCGCCTCCTTCTCCTCCCATTTTCCCATAACTCGGGGTACAATACCAATCTCTCGAGGCCGCGCCGACAGGGAAACGCCGAGCAGAGCATAGCCTAGGGTTGAACCTTTTTCCGTCTGATGCGTCCTATGTATTGAGATGAACGGCAGTTGTGAATTCGACGCGGCCTACGACCTCTACAAGGCCGATATCTTCCGGTTTGTTTTTCACCTGACAGGAAATCGGGCCGAGGCCGAGGACCTCTTCCAGGAGACCTGGCTTCGGCTGGTCAGGCACGGGCCGCTCCGGCCGGGCGGACAAGACTTGAAGCCCTGGCTGCTGACGATTGTGCTCAACCTGCACCGGGACGCCCTGCGCCGAAAGAGAGTCCGGCGCATGTTCCTCCTCCGGCAGTATCGCGGCGCACAGCCGGGTTCCCCACGCTCCGAAGGATACGCTCCGTCGTCAACCGAGCCGGCCCAGGTCACCGAACAGGCCCGGCTGCAGCGGGAAATTGATCAGGCCGTCGCCGGACTGCCGCAGAAGCAGCGCCGTGTTTTTCTGCTCTCCGAGATCGAGGGGCTGAGACAAATAGAAATCGCCGGAATCATGGGGATTCCGGTGGGGACGGTGAAATCCCTGCTCCACCGGGCCGTCAAGAAGCTGCAGAAGGAGCTGGCCGTGCATAATCCCAAAGGGGAGAGGATCAAATGCGATGCCAAGATTTTGAGCGTCTGATGCTTGAATCGGATGAAAGGGAACTCCTCCGGGAGGAATGCCTCGCCCTGGAAGAGCATCTGGAGACATGCACCGATTGCGCCGCTTTCCGGAGCTTCTGGGGAGGCCTCCGGAGTCGCCTCAAGGAGGCGACCGGACCGGCGATCTCCGCCGAGCTCTCGGACAGTGTCCGGCTCCGCTGCCGCGCCGAGCTCGAACCTGCGCTCCCGTCCCGTCCAAAGCCGGTGCCCTCGAAGGGACCGGCGGGAGTCCCCTGGCCGATCTGGGGGGCGCTCCTCGTCCTGACGGGCCTGACGCTCTGTTTCTTGATCCCCGGGCTGGAGGAATTCAGGCAGAGTCAGAAGCTGACATTCGGTACGGTTATTGTCCTGCTGGTCATTCTTCAGAACGCCCTGATGCTCTTCGCCGCGCCGCTGCTCATGCGCCGGGGCCGTTTATCTCAATTCCGGTTTCGACAATCATAACGACATGCTAAGGAGGTCTATCATGGCCAAACCAAAAGGAAAAATGAGTGCCCTGGTCATGCTCGTCCTGGTGATGGTCTTTTTGGCGTTTGTCCTGACGCCACTGATATTGGCCCCTCTGGGGATATTCACCGGGGTGGCCAGGGGTACGGGGTGGACGCGAGATGCGCTATTTAGCGGCTGGTCTCACATCCCCTGGTTCCCTTTTGTCCCAGTCTGGTCTTTCTCTCTCCTCTTCGTCATCATCTGGCTCTTTGTCATCCTCTGGGTGTACAAGGACGCCGAACGGCGTCGCATGAGCGGCTTGCTCTGGGCGCTCCTGGTTTTCATCGGCAACTTGATCGGCCTGCTGATCTACCTTATCATCCGCCAGGACCACCCGGTCTGCTGCGGACCGGCGGTGCCGGTCTCTTCGTCCTCGCCTTCACCGCCAGAGGCGGCGGATAAAACAATATTGACCTGTCCGGCCTGTCAGAAAGCCTTAGAGCCGAGCTTTGTCTACTGCCCGCACTGCGGCGCGTCGCTTCAGCAGACCTGCCCGAGCTGCGGCAAGCCGGCGGAAACTGGCTGGAAGGCCTGCCCGCACTGCGGCGCCCAGCTCAAGTCGGAATGAACTCTGTCTCTGCTTGCGGCCGCGGTTGCCTTTGTGATAATTCAATGACGGGCACAGGCAATGGGCGTCCTCCCCGAGCGTTTTCTCTGCCGGCTGGATAAGGCCGAGCTCTTGAACCTCAAAGTCTGGGACTTTAGCTTCCGCAGCCTGCCCCGCGAATATGCCTGGCTGTTCTTTCTGAGGGCCGTGCTCGCCCATCCGGTCAGGACGGTCCGCGGGCTGGGCCGGTATCGGCGGTTCATCCGCGAGAAAAAGCACTGGGCCCCTAAATACGCGCGCCTCCTTTCGATCCCGGACGAGGCGATTTTTCTTCAGCACGCCCGCGCCCGGAAGTCCGGGCCTCTTGTCGGGCTCGGGTTCTGTCTCAAGCCCTCTGATCCGAACGATTCGTCGGCGTCCTGCCCGTCCGGCCGGGCGAACCATGACTGCCTTTATCTCGAGCGGAGAGAAATGCGGCCCGTCTGCGCGGGCTGCGCCATCTATGAGATCGGTCGCCTCGCGATCGAAAAAGGATGCCCGGTCTACATCATGACGTCGGCCAAGGACATCGCCCGGGACTTCATGTTCCCCCAGATCAGCGGCGGTCTATTCCCGGCGGCCGTCCTCATCCTTTGTCCCTATTCCGTCCAGGCCATCATCTTGCCGCTCCTCATCTGCGGCCTGGACATGCTCTTGCTTTCTTATGCCAGCGGGTCCTGTGCGGATTACGGACAATGGCTGAAGGCCGACCGGGGGATCAAAGACGAACGGACGAAAATCGACGCCGAATCACGGGAGAAACTCTTCGGCTTACTGGAGAAACTCGAAGAAGAGGAAACGAGAGGGAGTCGGAGCAAGGGGCATCGACGGTTTCGCCGCGGCGGGAATGTTTTTTATCCGGATTAGTGAAAAATAGGGACGGTTCTATTTTTGTGGCTTCGCACTTCTTCAGAAAAAGAGAGGAGGGGAAAAAATAGAACCGTCCCCATTTTACAAGGACAGTCTCGGGCCGAGGCGATTTTGACCGGAGATCATCCCCACAGGTGAACAAAGAGACTGGCCAGTCCGCTGGCCGTGACCTGGATGGTCAGGTTGTCGGCGCCGTGTGGTGAGGCCGCTTCGACGAAAACGACGGCCATAGAGAGAAAAATGGAGGAGAGGAGCGAACGGGAAAGGGGGAGATGGTAATACGCGTAGAAGAAGACCGCTGAGAGGACGATCGAAACAGCTAAAACCGAAAGGCTCCCTTCCACCGACCTCTCAGCAGTCTTGACTTTTCTCAAGCTGGGCACTCGGTAGCGATGCCGGCCGAAGCGGACGCCGACCGGTTCGGCCACGGCATCGGCCGCTCCGCCGACGAGATATCCCATGACGGCGCAGGCTCCAAAGAGCCAATTGGAAAGAAGACCGCCCAGGGCCGTGGTCAGATAGGGGAGGACGATGAAATAGCCGCGCCGGGGCGAATCCTTCTCCCGGGCTAAGGCCTCAAAGAAATAATTTCCGTCGCCGGCCCGGACAATCAGGATCACATAGATCCCCATGCCCAGACCGAGGATGTTGACGGCGGGGATTCCTGCCCAGAGATGAAGTCCGACGGCGGTGAAGAAAATCAGGAAATGAAATAGCTTCCGGGTGTATCCGGTCGGCCAGCCGGCCCGGCGCTTGAGGGCGCCGCTCAGGGTCCCGCTTCCCAGGATCGCCGCCGCCGAGACGGCCACCGAGATCAGGATCTCAGGGAAGGGCGGGAGATAGCGCCAGAGAAATCCGGTCAGTTCTTTCATTCCCGGGGTCCATCATATTCCACCTGAATCGGCACCTCAAGTCATTATCCCTAGTTCCGGCGGTCTCCATTTCCCTTATCTTAGATGATATTCTATCTGCGGTTTCCCACGTAGTGAAAATTTTCTGATCAGAAGATATAATACATCCGGCTCGAGATAATCATATAGCATTGATCGGATCGATATGAATAGTAAAGGAAAGCGGGAGATGAAGACGGCTGGCGCCCCGCGGCCGAAATGGCCGTCCCGCAGAGACCGTCTTTCTCCTCGAGTCCTCGAGGCGGTTCGGCAAGAGTCCCAAGCCTTTTTCCGCAATGCCCGCGGGAGCCACGACTGGGACCATACGGAGCGGGTCTATGAACTCTGCTTCCGCCTCGGTCGGAAGGAGAGGGCCGATCTCGACGTCCTCAGGCTCGCTGCCCTGCTCCATGACATCGGCCGGGATGAAGAGGACCGGTCGAACGGCCGGACCTGCCATGCCGAAAAAGGCGCGGTCCTGGCAGATAAGATCTTGAGGAAGCACGGGATCGGAGCCGAACGAATCGCTCGAGTCGTCCGCTGTATCAAGACCCACCGCTACCGAGGACGACTCGTCCCGGACTCGCTGGAAGGGAAGATCCTGTTTGATGCCGACAAGCTGGACTCGATTGGCGCCGTCGGCGTTGGGAGGGCGTTCCTGTTCGCCGGCGAAGTCGGGGCCAGGCTTCATGATCCCAAGATCAAGGTCCAGAAGACGAGACCCTACACCAAGGAGGACACGGCCTATCGCGAGTTCTTGGTAAAGCTGAGCAAGATCGAAGACCGGATGTTCACGACGGAAGGCAAGCGGATCGCCCGCGACCGCCACAAGTTCATGGGGGACTTTTTCAGGCGGCTGAACAGGGAAACCGCGGGCAAAAAATAATGGGGTTTCGATGAGTCCCCATCCGACTGCAGAACCTTGACAGCCGGGATGCTCCGGCGTATATAAGGAGAGAGACTATGGCCAACATCAAGACCAAGAAAGGGATCATCGGCATCCTCACGGGCGGAGGCGATGTCCCAGGTCTCAACCCGGCCATTCGCGCGGTCACGATCCGGGCCATCCACGAAGGGTATGATGTCATCGGCATCCGCCGCGGCTGGGCGGGGCTCATCGAGATCAACCGGGACGAAATGACCGATGATCCGGAATGCTGCCAGGTCCTGACCGAAGAAATCGTCAACAAGGTCGGCCGCACCGGCGGCACGTTCCTGCATACCTCCCGGACCCGGCCGAGCCATGTCCCCGACGTCAATGTGCCGGCGCACCTGCGGGCCAAGTACAACGATAAGATGAACGATCTCACCGAGGAAGTCCTGAAGAATATCGAACGTCTGGGCATCGACTTTCTCGTCCCCATCGGCGGCGACGACACGCTGGGCTACGCCGCGGCTCTCCACCAGAAGGGCGTCAAGGTCATCGCTATCCCCAAGACCATGGACAACGATGTCCCCGGGACCGATTACTGCCTGGGGTTCAGCACCTGCGTCACCCGCACCATCAGCCTGACCCATGCCCTGCGGACGACGGCCGGCTCGCATGAGCGTTTCCTCTGCATCGAGGTTTTCGGCCGGTACGCCGGGTTCACCGCCCTCCTCCCCACCATGGCCGGTGCGGCCAGCCGCTGCGTCATCCCCGAGTACAAGTTCGATATGGAGCGGCTCTGCGAGCTTCTAACCGAGGACCGGGCGGAGAACCCCAGCCTCTACGCGGTCGTCCTCGTCTCCGAAGGAGCGATGATCGAGGGCAGCGAGATGGTGTTTGCCAACGACGAGAAGGACATGTACGGGCACAAGAAACTGGGCGGTTTCGGCGATTATGTCTCTAACCAGCTCAAGGAGCTCTCGCCCAAGTTCAACGACGGCCGGAGGATCAACGTCATCAACCAGAAGCTGAGCTATCTCGTCCGCTGCGGCGACCCCGACGCCGTGGACTCGATCGTCCCCATGGCCTTCGGCAACCTGGCCCTGGACCTCATCCTGGACAAGAAGTTCGGGCGGATGGTCTGCTTGCGGAACGGCGAATACGACAACGTGCCCATCGAGATCGTGACCAGCAAGAAAAAGATGGTGGATGTGGACAAGTATTATGATCGGGAACGACTCCGCCCCCTCTACAAGAGCTTCCACCAGAAGCCGCTGTTCATCATGACCAGCGATTAAATCGGGGACGTTCCCCTAGGGGCCACCCTTTAGGCGGCTTCGTCGACCAGCCGAATCTCTTTAAACCGGGCGAAAAACCCGAGCTCTTTTGTGATGTCTCCGTAGACCGTCTGGCGGTGTAACCCGTCCCTCCAGTTTTGCCAGAGCCGCGTGATATCTCCGTCGACTCTGACTTCGATCTTGGTGCGGCAGCCGCGGTCGTCTTCCAACCTCACCGGCGCCGCGATCACCGTCCCGGTGAAATAGCGCATCGTGTCCATGCCGACGAGGATCGCCTGGGTGACCTTCTCGCCGATGCGCATCTCGACCTGGGGGACCACACCCTCCTGACGCTCCAGGACCGTCCGGATCTTGTAAGGCGCGGCCGGCTTCGCCGGGCCGTCCATCCGGGGCGTTCCCAGGCAGTGGGCCAGGATGATGCTTCCCTTGGATTCATCGACCGTCGGGTCGCTGACGAACCCCGGCCGGCCCACCAACCCCTGGAAAATGATGTGGGTTATGGTGGAGCGGAGGTCGGACTCGCAGATCCCGCCGAGCCCCATATTATTGAGTCGGGCGAACCCAAGGCAGGGATAGGCGGGGAGCTTGATGGTCTTGTCCCACATCGAGCCGTAGCAGTCGACGGTCATCACTGTGGCGTCCTCTTCATCGAGGAGCTTCTCGAAGGCCAAGGCCAGCTTGGCGGACCTAAAGATGTCTTCAGGCGGAGGCTCGACGACCCGGACGGCCCCCTTGATCCAACGGTCGGCCTCGGCCCCGGCATCCCGGTCGCTGATGCTGTTGTAGACCGCGACCATCCGATCAAGGCCTACCGGCTTGATCTCGGTCCCGAACTTGTCCTTGACCTTGGCGGCGTATTCGGAGAATTCATAGGTTGTCAGGTTGATGACCTTGGCCTCGCGGAGATGATGGATGGCCCGGAACGGCCGAACGGCTTCCGCTAGCCGGCTCGTATCGCTCGTCAGGATGCAATCCAGTTTGGCGCCCAGCGGCTGCCGGCGGATTTCCCCGAAGTCCACCCATTCGTGTCCAGAATACGGGCGGGCGAAGATAATGGTAGGCTTTGCAGCGGCCAGGATCTCGTTGAAAATGTCCCCGACATCGATGTTGAGGTGGATGACCAGAATGCCGTCCACTTGCGCCAGCCTGTCCCGGAGGGCGGACACCTGCGCAGGCGAGGCCACGAGCTCATCCACGGAGAAATCGATATCAGCGAACTCCTCCTTCATGCGGGCGAATTCGGCCTTGTAAAAAGCGATCTCCTGCTGGAGGTCAAGGGTCGGCTTGGGCCAATTGCCCCTTGGGATCGCTACGAACAGACGGGCGACCTTGACCTTGGTCCCCCGGCAGCCCGGGCTGACCAGCCTTGACCCCGCCCCCTGACCGGCTGCGGCGAAGGGCCAAAGCCTTGGCCCGGCTGCGCACATCGCGCTTCCGGCTGCTGCGAGTTGGATGAATTCTCTCCGCTTCAATCCCTTGTCCATGGACACCTCCCGTTCATCCCGGTTTTGAGATAGAGATTATGTTTTAGGTTGTTCAATTATTCAAGAAGATTTCTACCGGCCGCTTTCCCGGCGGCCGCTTTCTCGGAAAAAACCTCAGGCCGGTCCGCAGTAAAAGATATCAGTTTTTCGTGCGTTGACCATAGACAAAATCGACTGAGAAGGGAAGGGCTTCTATTTAAGGGCCGCCAGGGCTTTGGCCGCCTCGGAGTAGTCCGGCTTCAGCTCCAGGGCCTTTTTATAGGCGGCCTTGGCTTTCTCGACATCTCCTTTTTTCTGGAGGGCTGTGCCGAGGTTGAAATAGGCCTCGGCAAACGGTTTTTTCGCGACGACCGCATCGAAATCTTCTATGGCCCCATCGAGATCGCCGCCGAAACCGGGAGGCGCCATCAGCCGGACCATGCCCCGTCCAAAATGCCCATCCGCGTTGTCGGGATCGAACTTCAATGCGGTTTCATATTCCTGCATGGCGCCCATCCCGTACTTCATCATGTCGGCGGGATTGCCCTGCGCCAGACTCCCCATGGCATGTCCCTTCCAGGCGTGAAGGTCGGCGTTGTTGGGGTCTTTGGCCAGGAGCGCGTCCGCCATGTCGAGGGCTTCCGAGAACCTTTTCTCCTCGAAAAGCTTCTTGACGTGGTCTAGAGACGCGTCCTTGGGAACTTCGGCGGGTTTGCCCCCCGCACTCGGCTGAGCCGCCGCTGGTTTGGACCCGAAAGGCGATTTGTCTCCCATCATCTGGGGCAGCATCTTCAGAAGAACAGGGAGCAGCTCTTGAAAGAGAGACGGCTTTTTCTCTTCTTCGGGGAAGAGCTCGACCCGGACGTCCTCGCCCTCGATGATAAGGATTCCGAGCGGGACCGTCTTGCCGCCCATGCCTCCGCCGAAGGCCATCATGGCGCCGCCTCCCCCCAAGCCGAAGCGGATCTTGGCGAAGGGGACGATGAACGTATCTCCGACCTTGACCGGCTCACCCACCACGGCACCGACCCTGAGGTTCGAGACCAGCTTGTCGAAATTCGCCAGGGGCTGCTCGAGCGGGGCCTGAGCATTCAGGAGTCCCGAGACAAGTAACAGGCCGCCGAAGAAAAAGACTGTGGACTTATTGGCGTTCATGGAAAGCTCCTTATTTCCTGGGGATCTTGCCGACGCTGACGAACTTCGTCCCCGCCTTGCTCACCACGACGAAACCCAATGGCCGGGCCTCGCCGCTCATGTAGAAGCCTTTGCCGCCCATGTCGGGAGCTTGGGGCGCGCCCCCCCCGCCTCCGCCGAACCCGATGTCGATCATCATGATCGGGATGAGGGTCACCTTCCCGAGCTTCATCGGCTCGCCGACCACGGTCCTTACCTGCAGGCTGCTGTTCAGCCGCTGGGCCATCGCTTCGGCCAGCTGGTACATGGGTTGGGGGGACTTGGCCTGGGTGGGCTGCAGCTTCTTTTCAGTTTGCGCTTGGCCCTGGGCCAGGGCACAGAAAAGAAGACCCACGACGAGAAATGTGAGAATCTTGCTCTTCAATGGAGCACCTCCTTTTTATGATGTGAGAGACTCTGCCATGGTTGCGACTTGGTCTCTGCTTACCCTTAATATCACTATATACTACGAACATTTGGGAGACAAGGTTCACTCGGCCCAACTTGTCTTTCTTCCCATTTCGTGCAAAATACCGCCCTTTATTTCAATCGGAAGGAGAAAGCCCGATGAAGAGATTCGCACTCGCTGCGCTGGCCTTGGCCGTTCTCGGCAGTCTGGCCGCGCCGGCCGGCTCTAATCTTCCCGCTCCGTTCTTCGGCCGAGAGCGGCTATTCTCCCCGGGCCTCCATTGGGGTTATAACCATCAGGATGACCTCGAGCAGAGGTCTGACGGCGTCCGCGTTCTTGCCGGCTTTAACCTGAGCCAGGGCGGACCGAACCTGGTTTCGCCCATACTCGATGGCCTGAGCGATGCTGGATATTTCGGCCGGCATCTGGAACGGCTTCCCCGCGTTGAGGAGCGTGTAGGCCTTTCTCAACTTGTCGCCGCCCTGCTGGTCGAGGATGGATCCACGGCGGAAAATCTCCAGCGCCCCGCGGATCTCACTCTGGAATCCGGCCGGGAAGCTTCCTCCTGCGGCGGCGAGGTCGATCGATTCGACGAACAGCAGAAATCCCAGGTCCTTGTCCTCCGATTTCTCGGAATCTAAGAGCAGGGAAGTCGCTTTCTGGATCTTTTCCTCCAGGCTTTCGGTCCTGGCCAGCAGACTCGACTTAGCGAACGTAAAGAAAAGGAATAAGATTGCGGTCAAGATGAGAAACTGTTTTTTCATTATGACCTCCTTGCGCATCTTTCTTTTCACGAGTCATACCGTGGGCGGAGTCTGCAATGTGGACATGACTCTGAAAAATGAACCCTGCTGTCAACGGCCGGCTCTTGTCTTACGGGCGCATATCAGGAAATAGATATCTTTTTATTGAGCGGGGATTTTGAATTCCTGGAGGCGGTTGTTCTCGAGTTCCAAGACAAAGACGTTGCCCTTATAGTTGACCGCGACGGACACGGGCCCCATCATCTGGCCGTCGCCCGTCCCCGCCGAACCCCACTTGGCGACGAACCTTCCGTTGAAGTCGAATTTCTGGACTCGGTTATTCCCGGTATCGGCCACATAGATGTAGTTTTGCGCGTCTACGGCCAGGCCCAGCGGCCGGTTCAGCTCACCGTCACCCGTCCCGCCTTTGCCCCACGCCGCAACCACCTCTCCCTCAGGGGTAAACCTCTGAACGTGGACCCGGTCGACGACGACGATCTCGTTTTGCGAGTTGACGGCCACGGCCGCCGGGAAGACAAATTCGCCCCGGCCCATGCCTTGCTTGCCCCAGGCTTTCTTGGCCACGCCGCCGGTCGAGTACTTGACGATGCGGTTGTTCCCGGAATCGGCCACATAGATGTCACCGCTGCGGTCGACGGCGATGCCGAGGGGCCCCATAAGCTCGTCGGGCTTGGTGCCCTGCCTTCCCCACTTGGAGACGAACTTCCCGTCTTTGGAGAATTTCATCACACAGGCGGCCTCGGCGTCGGTAATGTAGATGAATCCCTGGCCGTCGATGGCTATTCCAGAAGGCTTTTTCAAGGACTTGAATTCCCGGCCGGCATCGCCCCAGCCGCCCTGGAGGCGGCCCTGGGGGTCGTACTTTTTGACCTTGAAATCGCTCTCGTCGGCCACATAGTAGAAGCCCTCTTTGTCGAAGGCGACGGCCCGGGGCAGCTTGAAAAACTTGCTTTCCGGCCCGCCCATCTTCTGCCCGAGCACATAGTCCTTAACGGTCAGGGCGGCGACGATGGTCAGAGGGCCCGGCCCTTCCAGGACCTCGATGCTCTGCTCGTGGTCGGCCCAATTGGGCTTTTTCAGCTTGAGGGCATGAACGCCGTAGGTGACATAGGGCAGTTCACAGTCGGTGACTTTTCCCGTGTCCTGATCATCCAGGAACACCTGCGCGGCCGGCGGTACCGAACTGATCAGCACCATCCGTCCGATATTCTGGAGGACGATCTCTTTCTTGGAGTTGGCCTGGGCGAGGAAGACCTCCTCTTTGTAGGGCTTGTAGCCTTCCTTGACGATCTCCAGAGTGAACTTGGGAATGGGGGTCCTGTAGACCTCTGGAGTGAGGCCGATCTCCTTGCCGTCGATCTTGATGGCGGCTTCTTTCGGCTCGGTCGTGATCTCCAGCGAGTAATCGACCAGCAGTCCCCGGAAGTGCTTTTCGGCCTGGTCGATGAAGCTGCTGACCGTGGGGTCGTAGATGTTGCGGGTGACTTCTTTAGCGTAAATGTAGTCCACTTCGAACATGTTCCGGAACTCTTTGAGGGCGCCGTAGTTGTCGCCCCGTTTGGCGCAGGCGAGCCCGAGCCAGAGATAGACCTCGCAGGCGATCTGCTTCTGCCGGATGCGGTCATCGATGCTGAACGCCTTGGCCAGGAGCGGCCGGAGGTCCTCGGTAGCCTTGTCCAACTCCTTCTCCTGGCGGACCAGGCTCTTGCTCTCCTCCATTTTGAGCTCGATCTCGGCGCTGATCTCCCCCTGGGATTTCATCACGCCGCCCGAGGAAGCGCCCGACGTCGTCTCTCCTTCGCCGATCTCCTGCACCAGCATCTCATGGATGTATCCGGTGATCGGTTTCCCGTCTTTTGTCGTTGTCACCTTGTACCATTCCCCCTGTTTCAGCTCGACATCGAGAACTGTGCTGAGCGCGACATTGGCCAGGGTCTGGCTGCCGATCTCCGGGGTCGCCTTGATGCTGGCGTTGTCGACGATAACCTTCACCTTGACGGCGGCGGCCGTGGAGCCTAGAACCAGAAGGATCAGGAGGAATGAAGCGAGTATCGCCCGGGCCATAGACCGTCTTGTGGCTTCCATCGTCCGTTCCTTTGTCGCCGGGGCATTCTATTGGACGGCGCTGATCTTCCAGTCTTTTCCTTGTCTCCGGAGCCGCCAGGTCTTCTGTCCCTCGAAGACGATCTTCCTCTGCCCTGTTTTTTTGTAGACGGCCGTGAGCAGCTGTGAATAGGAGGCCGTGGCGCTCGTCCGGCTGGAGAAACTGAGCGAGACCTTGGAAATGATGGACTTGATGCCGTCGTAGCCGTTGAAGAGGAGCTTATACTCGGCCTGAAGCGAATCAGCCAGTGCCGGCGAGTCAAAAAGGCTGAGGACGGTGAGCAAGTCTTTGTTTTCTTCCGCCACCCGGTGACGCTCGATCATTGCGGTGATCTCCGGCTTGGACAGGGCAGTGTCAGCTTGGAAGAGATGTTTTTGCGCGTCCTTATTGTCCTTGTCGATCTTGAGGACCTTCTCCATGTCCGTGATGCACTGAGCGTAGTTGCCGTCGGCATAGCTGGAGATCCCGGACTGGAGCAGGGGAGCTACCTGGGGGGCAAGGATCTCGGCCCTGGCCTTATTCAGGTACTCCTTGGCCGGGACGTTGGCCGGATCGCGTGCCAGGATCTCATCGGCCAGCCGGACGGTTTCCTGGTAGGCCTTGCCGTCGAAACTTTCCCGCAGCTTGGCCTGACCCTCGTCGCTCGGAGCGGTCAGCGCAGCGGCCGTCCCGGCGGCCGGGCCGGCCGAACGGGTGACCGGGCTCAGGCCCTCTTTCTTGATGGTCTCCAGGTTCTGGGCCAGGTCGGAGGGCTTCTCGGAGCGTCCTGAGAAGAGCAGGTATGCTCCCCCGGCGATGAGGGCGACAAGGGCCGCCGCCCCCGCCAGGACAAAGGTCATCTTTCTTTTTTTCGGCTCGCCGCCGGCCTCTTGGCTGAAATCGTAGGCCAGCGTGGCTTCGGCCATGCGGCTGGGGTTTTCCAGGTCGGTAATCATCTCCCGGCAGCTCTGATAGCGGTCTTCGGGGTTCTTGGCCAAGGCCCTGCGGACGACGCTCTCGTACCCGCCGTGGAGCTCCTTGTTGATTTCGGTGACCCGCTGGGGCTCTTCGTTGACAATCCGGTAGACGATGGTGGACATGTTGTCCCCGCCGAACGGCTTCTTCCCGGTAAGGAGCTCATACAAGATGACGCCGAGGGCGAAGATATCCGACCGTTTGTCGACCGTCTGCCCCTTAACCTGCTCGGGAGACATATAGCTCAGCGTCCCGACCGTCGTTCCGGCCAGGGTCAGGGTCGAGGTCTCGATCCGGGCGACCCCGAAATCGGCCAGGAAGGGCTGGCCGGACTTGTCGATCAGGATGTTGGCCGGTTTGATGTCCCGGTGGACAATCCCGCCCTCGTGGGCGAAATCCAGGGCTTCGGAGACCGGCTTCAAGGTATCGATGATCTCCTGGGGCGAGAACGATTTGCCGGAATCGATCACCGTCTGGAGGCTCGGCCCGTCGACATACTGCATGACGATATAGGTTAGGTCCTTGTCCCGGACGACGTCGTAGATGGTGATGATGTTGGGGTGGTTCAGCCGGCCGGCGGCCTTGGCCTCCCGGATGACCCGGGTCAACAGTTCTTCCTTCTCCATGCCCTCGGTGAGGGTGTCGAAGCGGATGGTCTTGATGGCCACCTCTCGTTCGATATCGGGGTCCAGCGCCTTGTAGACGATCCCCATGCCTCCCTTGCCCAGGGTGCCGAGGATCTTGTACTTGCCGATTTGCTTCATGGTTGGGCTAAAAAAGGAGAAAAAAATCCCCGCTCAGTTTCCTGTTCCTTTCATAAAAGAGGTATTTAATACATATCCGATTGGACCGCTCCTTGTCAAGCAGATTAATTTCGTCGGCGGGGTCCCAAGTTCCGTGTTAGACTCTTAGCTTGAAAGAGCGGGCCATGTCATGGCGCGTCCCGTGAAAACCCCCTGGTTCTCCAAGATCGTCCTGGGACTCCTGGTGGCGGCGACGGGCGTCGGAGCCGGCGACCTGATCACGGCCAGCCTGGCGGGTTCGGACCTCGGTCTGGTCATACTCTGGGCGGCGGTTGCCGGGGCGCTCCTCAAGTGGGTTCTCAACGAGGGGATCTCCCGTTCATGAACCTGCTCCTGGCTCTTACCCTGGCCTTCTTTTCCACCATCGGTCTCAGGGAACTCACCGCCTTTCTTGTCGGCCGTTAAATCGCTAAACCTTTCAAATTGACTATTCGGGGGGGTTCCGCTACAATTTTTGAACCCGGCGGCGTAGCTCAGTTGGTTAGAGCATGCGGCTCATATCCGCAGTGTCGGGGGTTCAAATCCCTCCGCCGCCATTTGCGCTCCCCCGGAGCAAAATCTTATTCATCTTATAGAAATCGCCGGAAAACCAGGGTAAGTAGATGCTCTTGCGCCAGGTCAAAAAGACGATCGCTCGCCATGGCCTCCTCGAGAGCGGAGACAAGGTCCTGGTGGCCTGCTCAGGCGGCGCGGATTCCTCGGCCCTCCTGGCCGTCCTCTTGGAGCTCCGCGAAGAGTACGCGCTCCGGCTGGCCATCGGTCATTTTAACCACCGTCTCCGCCGCGCCGCTGACGATGATGAGCGCTTCGTCATCCGGATGGCGCAGAAGCTCGGGCTTCCCGTTTATGTAAGGAGAGAAGACATCCGTGTTTTTGCCGCCAAGTACGGCCTGAACATCGAGGAGGCGGGCCGGGAGAGGCGCTACAAGTTCCTCCTGGAAACGGCCGGCCGGATAGGCGCCACTAGGATCGCCACCGCTCATACTCTCACCGACCAGGCGGAGACCGTGCTCATGCGGATTCTCCGAGGATGCGGACCCACCGGTTTGGGCGGAATCGCCCCCTGTATTGACGGCCTTATAATCCGTCCCCTGATCGAGGTCGAGCGCCGGGAGATCGAGGCCTGTGTCCGGGCCCGGAAGATCCCCTATCGCGAGGATGAAACCAACCGGGACCTGCGCTACCAGCGCAACCGGGTCCGTCGGCGGCTTGTCCCGTACTTCGAGAGGAACTTCGAGCCCAAGATCGTGCAACACCTGGGAAGATTGGCCGAGATCAGCCGCGAGGAAGAGCAGGTTTGGGAACAGTATTCCCAGGCCGAGGCGAAACGGGCGATCTTCCGGAAAGAGGGGAGGATCCTTCTGGATGCCCAACGCCTCTCGTCCATGCGGCCGGCTTTGGGCCGCCGCCTGGTCCGGGCCTTTTTGAGTGCGGTCAAGGGCGATTTGAGGAGATTTTCATTCCGCGATATCGAGGCCGTCCGCTATCTGGCCGAGCGAAAGGAAGCGACGCTTCCGGGAAAGATCGTCCTCAGGCGGGAGAAAGGCCTGATCTCGGTCAAAGAGAGAACAGAGCCCGGTCTCCGTTACGAGTATGAATGGGACGGGAGAAAGAAGCTGGCGATCCCCGAGATTAGGCTTTCTTTCGCAGGGAAGTTAATAAAAAAGGGGAAGGCGAGGCTCCCCTCGTACAACGATAACCGGAGAGCCCTGCTCGATGCGGCCAAGGTCCGGTTCCCTCTGCTCGTCCGGAGCCGGCGCGAAGGCGACCGCCACCGCCCTCTGGGTTCGTCCGGTCGCAAGAAACTCAAGGAGATCATGAGGGCGAAAGGGATTCGGGTGAGCGATCGGAACCGCCACCCCGTTTTTCTCTCCGAAGGAAAAATCATCTGGGTCCTCGGGCTCCCGGTCGCCGAGGATTTCAAAGTCAGTCCCGCTACCAAGGCAATTTTTGTCATAGCAAAAGGCACTTTTTAGTGAGTCAAGGCCTTTGGGGACGGATGATGCGACCATAGAAGGTTTAGCCTTCTCAAAGTTTTTCTCTAAAAGAGGGGCTCCTATTCGTTAGTGAAGGCGAGGGGGAGTCCCTACGAAAGCCCTCCGCAGCGGCGCGGGCGTCGCGAGGCGTCGAAGACGCCGTGGCGATCTCGTGGAGATTGCTTCGTCACTTCGTTCCTCGCAATGACAATTTTTCACGCCGGGAAAAATCCGCGTCTTTCGGAGGGACTCTCCCGAGCCTTGATTATAGATAGTTTTCTCTCCAAATTTCGAAAACAAGCAGCGCCCAGAGCTGGTGGCTGTAATTTTTCCGGCCAGCCAGGTGAGCGGCCATCATCTTCTGCACCGGCTCAGGGTTGATGAACCCGGCTTCCCTGATCCGTTTTTCGCTCAGGTGGTCCAGCATCAGCTCCCGGAGCTCCCCCCGCAGCCAGTGTTTGATCGGGATGCTGAACCCTTCCTTGGGCCGGTAGATGTTCTCTCGGGGGAGGAGGCGCTCCATCGTCTTTTTAAAAATCCACTTGGTGGTCAGGCCGTGGAGCTTGAGCCGGCCGTCAAGCCCGAACACGAATTCGACGAGCTTGTGATCGAGGAGCGGCTCCCGGGCTTCAAGGGAGGTGGCCATGCTCATCCTGTCCACTTTGACCATGATGTCGTCAGCCAGGTAGGTCTTGAGGTCGAGGTAGAGCTCTCCCGTGACGGTGTCGAAAGCGGGCAGCTTTTCGAAAACTTCCCGGAATGGCGATACCCTGCGGACCTCTTCGATTCCGCCCATCTGCTCTCGAAACCCGGCGGAATAGAGCCCGGACTTATCTCTCCGGGACAGGAACATCATCCAGCGCAGGTGCCTGTTTTCGGCCCCGTGCTCAAAGCCCTGGAGGAACCGCTGCAGCTTGTTCCAGGCGCCTTTTTTCTTGGGCCTGGGTGGGAGGCGGTTTATGAAGGGGGATAACAAGCTCCCCGCCAGCCTGACCGGCCCGCAGGAAGCGATCTTCTGCGCCTGGTAGTGCTCATAGCCGCCGAAGACTTCGTCTCCCCCGTCGCCGGATAAAATCACCTTGACGTGCGGCCGGGACATTTGTGAGACCAGAAAGGTGGGGAAGATGGAAAAATCGCCGAACGGCTCGTCGAGGTGGCGGATGAGCTTTTCGGTGAGGTCCAGCGCCTTGGGTTCAATGATGAACTCTTCGTGCTCGGTGGCGAACCTCTGGGCAGCCCGACGGGCGTAGGGAAGCTCATTGTAGGAGGTTTCTTCAAAGCCTATGGAAAAGGTCTTCAGGGGGGAGGCGCCGAGCTCCCGCATCAGCCCGACGATGGTCGAGGAGTCGATCCCGCCGCTCAGGAACGCGCCCAGCGGCACGTCGCTTACCAGCCGCAGTTTGACGGACTCCTTGAGCAGGTCGTAGAGCCTGTCCATGATCTCCGGCAGGCTCTTTTCTTTCGGCCCGCCCTCCTCCCTGGCCGCGGTCTCGATATCCCAATATTCTCTGACCTCGACCCGGCCGTCCTTATAGGCGAGCCAATGGCCGGCCGGGAGCTTGTGGATGTTGCGGAAGATGCTCAGCGGCGCCGGAATGTATTCGAGCGTCAGGAAAAAATCCAGCGCTCTCGGTTCAACCTCCCGCTTAACCCGCGGATGAACAAGGACGGTCTTGAGCTCGGAGCCGAAGACAAGAGTTCGGTCGTCGAGAAGGGTGTAATAGAGCGGCTTGATACCCAGCCGGTCACGCACCAGGAGAAGCCTCTGCTCCTGTTCATCCCAGAGGGCGAAAGCGAACATCCCCCGGAGCCGCTGGACAAAGTCTGGCCCCCATTGCTCGTAGGCGTGGACGATAGTCTCGGTGTCAGTCCGGGTCGAAAACCTGTGCCCGCGCGAGATGAGCTCTTCGCGGAGCTCCGGGAAATTATAGACCTCGCCGTTGTGGGCGATCCAGATGGAGCCGTCCTCGTTGCTGAGCGGCTGGTGGCCGCCCGCAAGGTCGATGATGCTCAGCCGGCGCGCGCCCAAGCCGGCCCTTGTCCCGGCGAAAATGCCCTCATCGTCCGGACCGCGGTGAACGAGAGTCCGGCACATGGCTTGGAGAAGAGCGGCCGGTACCGGCTCAGACGAGGACGGGGTTGCGATTCCGCAGATGCCGCACATTATTCCTTGGGGACGAGGTCAAGCCCGAAGAAGACGCCCAGGTACCTCCGCTCCAGGCTGGCCGGGTCTTCATAATAAGGGATGGAGCCCTTGGCCGCCCTGATCTTGATCCGGTAGTGATAGCGCTGCTCCACCTGGAAGCCGTTCCCGACGGGGAAACGCAGCGTCCCCCACTGCTTGGATTGGAGGATGATCTTTTGCGTCCGGCCCTCGACCTTGACCGTGATCTCGTTGTTGCTCCTGGGGTTGTTGAGGAGCCTAACCCCGACCTCCCGCAGCGGATAGTAGGTTTTCAGGATGAATTCACAGGTTTTGTCGCCGCGGGTCCAGATGCCCGTGGGCTCGAGCTTGGGGTGGAAGTTGTCGTCCAGGAAATGGAGGAATTCTCTCTGGGGATAGGGCTTGTCTGGCCAGATGTGGATCCGGAAGGCGTCGGGATTGGTGTTGGTGGGAAAATGGTTGACCTGGGTCATCTCGAGAGGCAGCGCTTTGATCGGGAACTTTTTGGCGTGGGTGGCGGGCTGGGCCGAGGAGCGGAAGGGGCTGACCAGGATCTGGGAGATGAACAGGGCCGCGACCACCCATATCAGGACAACCTCACGCCAGCTCTTCTTCTCGGCCGGCAGGAATAGAAACAAAGGATAGATGTTGAGGAAGTACCGGTTGGCCAAGGTGCCTCCGCCGCCGCCGTAAAACTCGGGAGTGAGGATGATGTAGATGAGTATCCCACCGGCCAGGGTGGTCAGGGTCAGCCAGTCGTGGAACCGGCGTTTCGCCCGGAAAAATAAAAGGAGGGCGAGGAAAGCCGGGAAGAAATACCAGGTGATGCCGGTAAAACGGCCGAAAAAATAATAAAAAATATTGTAGAGAATGAACTTGGGTGGAATCAGGAAACGCTGGAAGTAATTCTCCGAGGTCATGGTGCCGCCCAGGCTGTCAAAGGTCAGGTTGTCTTTCTCCAGCGGGAAACTGCCGATAAAAGTCTTGCGCTCTCCCCCCTGGTAGTTCCAGTCTGAGGTGAGAAGATAATTGGCTCCAAAAAGGAGCCCGATGGTTAGGAAAAAGATGGCGGCAAGAACGAGCGCCTTAAAGAATTTTTTCTCATAAAGGGCGTAGAGGACGAGCGGGCCCAGAAGGACGATGTTGGGCGGCTTGGAGAAGACCGCTATACCAACCAGGAAAGCAGCCAGGTAGTCCGTCCCCGGAGAGAGGAGGAAGGAACGGGGGTTTCCGGCCGGGCTCGAGGAGGGCGGCGATTCCCGGCGTTTGATTTTGTAAATCCAGAGGAAAACGATGATGAAAGCCAAGCAGAAGTTGAAAAAATCAGGCGAGATCCAGAGAAAGTACACCCCGGTTACAGAAGCAAAAAGGAAGGTCAGGAGGTAGGAGATCGAGGTGAGGGGTGAATTGGCCCGGGAGATATAGGCGAACCCCAAAAGCATGACGACGAGCAGGAGGAAGGAATGGAAGACCAGGAAGCCGTTATACCCGAATATCCGGACGAAGGGCGCGGCGAACAGAGAATACGCCCAGGACTTGGCGAAGAATATCTTGCCGTTCCGAGCCTTTTTGAGGAAGATGCCCTGCGGCCCGGCATCGAAGTCGTGGTAGTAGCGGGCCAGGTCCTTCTTGGTGTATTCCAGGTCGAGGTCATGGGCGATACTCTGGGTCAGGGCGTAGTAGACCGCCTGGTCGGCGAACAGGAAATTCTGGTCGATAGTCGGGAGGTTGATGAACAAAGAGAACCCGAGGGAGAAAAGGAAAACGAGTAAGATAACGGTGAGGGCGGCCTTTTTCGGCTGGGCTTTGTCCTCGAGCATTGGGCTTAACCTGTCCCTAGTGGAATATCACAGTTAAGACCAAAATACAATTTACGCTGGTTCCTGGTCCTTTTCCTAGATCGGAGTGGGTCCTGTCGCGGCGCGTCCCCGTCCGTCCTCGCCTAAGACCCGCCCACCGACCCTGCCGGAGACACTAACCTGCTCCAGAGCCTCCCCTGATTCCCCAGGGGAGGTAGGAGAGGTTAATATGATAAAGTTAGAGTCTTTGTGAGTGTCTCCGAGACTTCGCGGCGGGCGGGGACTAGCGCCCCGCCACCCACTCCTAGGGGAAACGAGCGGGCTGACGAATCCCATACCCGAGCCTTCACGGCGTGAAAAACCTGAGCGGGAGCGATGACATTCCCGAATGGCTGATTGCCATGAATGAATATGGGGACGGTCCTATTTTCGGTAAAGGCTGAGGTAGGCGCGGATGATGCGGTCGCCCCAGACGAGGGCGACGAAGGCGGCCGGCGCCAAGAAGGTTCCGAAGGGCAGGGAGAACTGGAGGTCCTTCTTCCGGAAGGACAGCAGGAAGACACCCACCAGTGCCCCCGCAAAGGAAGCCAGGAGGAGTGTGAAGAAAGCCTTGACCCAGCCCAGATAGGCGCCGACGAGAAGCATCATGATCACATCGCCCATGCCCAGGCCCTCTTTCTTCCGCAAGAGCCAATAGAGGCCGTAAATGATCAGCAGGAATCCGGCGCCGGCGACCGCGCCGATGAGGGCCTGACGTAAGCTCAGGTTTGGGCGGAACCCGGAATAGACGAGGGACAGAGCCAAGCCGGGCAGGGTGATTTCGTCGGGCAGGATCTGGTGGTAGAGGTCGATGAAGCAGAGGCTGATGAGGGCGCTGGCGAAGAGACAGGAAGCAAAGAAATGGAAGCTCAGGGCGAAGCGTCCATAGAGCAGCAGAAAACATAGCGGCGTGACCGCCTCGACGAACGGATAGGAGAGGGAGATCTTCAGGCCGCAGGAGCGGCACTTCCCCCGGAGCAGAATGTAAGAGAGGACGGGGATGTTGTCGCGGGGTTTGATGCGCGTCCGGCACTGCGGACACGACGAAGGGGGCCACATCAGGCTCAGGCCCCGGGGGAGGCGGTAGATGACGACATTGAGGAAGCTTCCCCAGACCAGCCCGAACAGGACGATGATTATCTTTTCCACCAGACGCTCGGAGCCTTGATTTCACCCGTTTTTGGGTTATAGATATAGTCCTTGCCGTCCAGATCCCTGGGCAGCGAGGAGACAAGCCCGACGCGGACAAGGTCTTCCAGTCCGGCCGGCAGCCGCTCGTATCTCTCCCTGAACTGCCGGACGGCCTCCTTGAGGAAGTTGGTGTCCGATGTGGCCTTGACCTGGTAGAGATGCTTGCCGGCGATCCTCTTAGCGCGCTTGTCCTGGGCCGTGTTATAGACTTCCAGCCAGGTTTCCCAGGACTCTTTCAAGTCCATCACCCGGAACCCGGCCGCGGCGTAGAGCCTCTTGGCGATGGCCGGTGCGCCGGGGATCGTCATCGTTTTCTCGTAATATCTCCTGGCCGTGTCGTAATCCTTGGCCCGCTGGGCATAATGACCGGCCTCGAACGGAAAGATCCACTGGTCGGGGTTTTTGGCCAGACCCATATCCAGGATCTTGAAGGCGAGGTTGAGGTCCTTGGCTTCATTGACGGCGATCAGGGCGCCGATCTCATAGGGGTCCGTATACCGCGGGTCGAGTTCGGCGATGATCGAAAAGATATGCTCCAGGTTCTGGAAGCGGTCGACGATGGTGTAGGTCGTGTAGTACTGGATGGCCCAGAGGTAGACGAGGTCGGCCACGAGAGAGGAATAGCCGAAGGTGGCGTATTTCAGGTATTTGCCCGAGGGGATGTAGATAATCGAAGCACCTGGGATCCTTTTCCTGGGGACCCGTTCTACGGCCAGCTTGAGCCAGACGATGCCGGCGCAGGACAGGAAGAGGAGGAGGACGATCAACAAGGTGGCGGACCCTTTTCTCCGGACGCTTACCGTCTTCATCACGATCAGACGAAATCCCTCTTCTTGAAGATCAGGACGGCCAGGGCCAGGATGAAGAGAGTGTAGACCAGCCCATAAAGGGCCGAGAAGAGGTAGAATTTCGGGTCGATGGCCAGACCGTGGACGATCTCGGTCTTGAAATTGAAGTTCTCGAGGTCGGGGAGGACCGCCGAGAATCCCCGGATCATCATCCTCGCCGTTCCGGAGCGGGTCTTCTGGATGAGCGTTTCAAGCCCCCAGGAGAGGTGCCCGATGAGGTAGAAGGACAGCGAAAAAATCGAGCTCAGGATGGGTGTCGAGAAGCAGGAGAAGAGGATGGCCACCGCCGTGATCAGGACGAGCTCCAGGAAGATGAACAGGATGGCCAGAAGCATCCGGCCCTCCAGCTTCCCCGTGTGCAGGAGGACGATGACGAGGAAGATCAGGCCCATGGCCAGGGTCATGATGAGCAGGGTGAGGGCCAGCCCGAAGAACTTGCCGAGCAAGAACTGCCAGCGCTGGATGGGCTTGGAGAGAAGCGTGTAGATCGTCTTCTTGTCGATCTCCTTGTAGACCAGGCCGGTGCCGATCAGGATGGCCATGAGCACCCCGAAGATCGAGATTGAAGCCAGACCGACGTCTTTGATGATCTTGACCCGGTCACCCACGGTGAGCACGGCCAGCAGGCGCGAGAAGCCCAGGGCCACGGCGGCGAAGAAGAAGAGCAGGTAGAGGATCCGGTCCCGGATGGCCTCCTTGAACGTGTTCAGGGCGATGGCTCGTATCTTCATCCCTGTCTGACCATCTCCACAAAAATATCCTCGAGGGTCTCGGTCCGGGGGACGAGGGAATGAATCCTCCCTCTCCGCTCATGGACGAACGCTATCAGGTTCTCGATGTTATCTTCCTGGAAGACCTTGAGCAGGATCCGGTCGCCGAGCGTCGAGACGGGCTCGCCGAGGTCGACGAGGTCGGCGGGGTCGATCCCCGACAGGGTGACTTCGGTGAAGAGGACCTTTTCCGAGATTAAGCTTTGCAGA
>Ga0299915_10000623_pt1 | contig 26640 bp, 24 predicted proteins | sample RVTome_13_FD_200263 | JGI IMG/M metagenome (GOLD analysis project Ga0299915, IMG submission 200263) | Soil microbial communities from uranium-contaminated site in the Upper Colorado River Basin, Wyoming, United States - RVT92D227 (version 2) ... | reverse complement strand
CATCGCCGAGCCGCGAGCGTGCGTGTAGAAGCGAGCCTGATCGACACTCGTGCGACGGCCCGCTCCCTCGGCGATGTTTCGAGGCTGCGACTGTGCAGCGCGTAGCAGCTGATCGGCAAGCTCGGCAACCCCTCGGAAGCTCGCCGATGATCTCGAGTGCCAACGCGAGGAACTCGATCGAGCGCGAGCATGCGCCGCCATCGACAGACGCACTCCGATGTTCCTTGGTCAACGTCAGTGGCGTCGACGTTCAGGTTCAGGTCAATGTCATTGTTATCTGAGCGGCAAGGCTAGCAGGCGCTCAGCGTGGGGCGGACCGTTCGGCGACGACCTGCTCGACGATGCGGACCAGCTCCTTGATCCGGAACGGCTTCTGGATGCAGACACTGGTCGGTCCGAACCGCTCCATGCGCTCGCTCAGCTTCTCGAACGCGGTCATCACGACCGTCGGGATCGTCGCGAGCCGAGGATCGCGAGACTGGTGGACGCGGAACTCGAGGCCGTCCATGCGCGGCATCATCAGGTCCAGGATGATCAGCTGCGCGCGCTCGGAGCGCAGGCGCTCGAGCGCCTCGACCCCATCCGACGCGGTGACCACGCGGAACCGTGCGGCGGTCAGCGCCCGCTCGATCGCCCGACGAATCGACGGATCATCGTCGACGAGCAACACGACGGGGCGCATGAAGGCCGTGACCTCCGCGTTGGTTGCCGGGAGCGTGAACGAGAACGTCGCGCCTCGCCCGGGCTCGCTCGCGACGGCGACGGCTCCACCGTGCGCGTCGACGAGGCCCTTCACGATCGAGAGCCCGAGCCCCAGGCTCGTCTTGTCGTTCGGCCGGCCGCGCCAGAACCGATCGAACACGTGCGCGAGGTGCTCCTGCGGGATGCCGGGTCCGCTATCGGCGACCAGGATGACGATCATCTCGCCTTCGCGGTGCGCGGACACCGTCACCGAACCGTGCTCGGGGGTGAACCGGATGGCGTTGGCGACGAGGTTCGACAGGATCTGCAGCAGTCGCTGGCGGTCCGCGTGCGCGATGACCACGCCGTCGAGCGCCGTAGCTCCGAGCCACTGTGACTTCTGCGCCGCCAGATCCGCGTGTGCCTCGACGGTCTCGAGCAGGACATCGCCGACGTCGACCGCCTGCTGGACGATCGCGAGGCTGCCCGCGTCGAGCCTGCCGAGATCGAGCAGGTCGTTGATCAACGTCTCCATCCGGCCCGCCGATCGGACGATCATCTTCGCGATCTTGTGGACGCGCTCCTTCTCGATGTCCTCGAGCAGCATGCTGGCGCCCGACAGGACGGTGGAGAGTGGATTCCGCAGGTCATGCGAGACGATCGCGATCAGCTCGTCGCGCGCGCGCACCGCGCGCTGCAGCTCCTCGTACAGGTGCGCGTTGTCGAGCGCGAAGGCAGCTCGGTCGGCCACTCCCTGCGCGACCTCGAGATCCTGCTCGCCGTAGCGCCGGTCCGATTCTGCCGTCGCGAACGTGATCGCACCCAGGATCTCGCCGCGGGCGATCATCGGGACCACCATCGCCGAGCGGAACCCGAAGCTGCGGAGCAGTTCGAGGTGACGAGCGTCGTCGGCGAGCGCGATCAGCACTTCATCCGGAACCGACTCGTACAGCGCGACGACTCCCGTGCGGAGCACGTGCTGCACACCGTGCGAGGCGTCTCGATCCGCCGGATAGGTTCGACGGAGCTCGCGCAAGCGATCCGCTTGCTGCGGATCGGCGTGCATGATGACCACCTGTTCGCCGTCGGCCGTACCTCGCGCCAGCTCGACGATGCACCAGTCGGCGATCGCCGGGACGGCGAGCTGGGCCACCTTCTTGAGCGTCGCTTCGACGTCGAGCGACGACGCGAGCGTCGTGGTCGCATCGACGAGGAATCGGAGAGTTCGTAGTTGATGGTCGCTCATCGACTTCGGCAGAGACGTCCATCGTGCTCGACGGCAACGCCGCTTGGAAAGAGCGTTGTTTCGCCTACACATGGACCGATGTAGAACACGAGGGCTACTTGATGAGGTTCTCCGGATCGAGCTCGGTGACCGGCTTGCCGGTGATCAGACGATTGATACCCCAAAGCAGGGCGCCGATCCCGATGAGGATTCCCGCGATCAGATAGATCTTTGGCTCGCGACCCGAGAGCGGGCTGGCGAGGATGAGCGTCGCGATCGCTCCGAGCACGGGTGCCAGCGTGGGGGTCCGGAAGTGGTGGTGGTCGACCGGCTTCTCGCGCAGCACGAGGACGGAGATGTTGACTACCGCGAACACCAGCAGGAGCAGGAGCGTGGTCGTGTTCGCGAGGTCCTTGACGTTGCGGCCGAACACGATCAACGCGGCCGCGATCGCGACGGTGAACGCGATGGCGACGATCGGCGTCTTGCGACCTGGATGGATGCGCGCGAACGCCTTCGGGACGATCCGCTCGTTCGCCATCCCGTAGAGCAGACGCGAGGCCATGATCATGTTGATGAGCGCCGTGTTGCAGATCGCGAACAGCGCGATCACCGCGAACAGCTCGAGCGGGAAGCTCGCACTCCCGGCCTGCACGACGGCGAGCAGCGGCGCATCGCCCCCGAGCTGCGCCGGCGCGACGAGCGTCGCCGTGATCACCGCGATCACGATGTAGATCACGCCGGTGAGCCCGATCCCGACGAACAGCGCGACCGGGAACGTCCGGCTCGGCTGCTCGCACTCCTCGGCGAGGTTGACGGAGTCCTCGAATCCGATCAGCGCGTAGAATCCGAGCGCGGTGGCGCCGAGGATCCCGAGCAGCGCGCCGTCGGCAGGGAGATCCATCGTGCGCGACACGTCGCCCTTGCCGGACGAGATCGCGATCACGCCGACGACGATCACGATCACGAGCCCGCCGAGCTCGATCATCGTGAACACGAAGTTGACCTTGATCGACTCCGAGATGCCGATGAAGTTGATCGTCGTCACGATGGCGAGGAACCCGAACGCGGCGAGCAGCTGCGGGAACTCGACGAGCCTGGCGAGGTAGTCGCCGCCGAACGCGATCGCCGCCGCGGAGGCGGATGCGATCCCGCTCATCATCACGGCGAACGCGACCAGGAACGTCAGGAACGGCTTGCCGAACGCGCGGTGCGTGTAGAGCGCGGCACCGGCGGCGCGAGGATACTTGCCGACGAGCTCGGCGTACGAGCCCGCGGTGAGCCCGGCGATCACGAAGCCGATCGCGAACGGGAGCCAGATCGCGCCGCCGACGTAGCCCGAGAGCTTGCCGGGGAGCGCGTAGATTCCGGCACCGAGGATGTCGCCGACGATGAACACGATCAGCATGCGGCCGCTGATCGCGCGGCGCAGTCCGCCGGTTCCGTCGCTCATGCAGTCGATGTACCGCGAGCGCTCGTATCCGCGCGGGTCGCGACCACGCAAATCGCGGCGGTGACCATGGTAGCGTTTCGCGCATGCGCGCACGAACCCTCCTGGTCATCGGAATCCTGCTGTCGCTCGCCACGCTCGCTCATGCGGCGCCGCAGCCGTTCATCGGCAAGTGGAAGCTGTCGAAGGTGGTGACCAAGGCCGGGCCGGTCGCGAAGGACAAGCTCGACAAGGGCGGGATGATCTGGGAGTTCAAGGAGGGCGGCGCGATGACCATCACCGTCACCGCCGGTGACAAGACGGCCTCGTCGAATGGAACGTGGACCGCCGACGGCGACAAGATCTCGGTCACCGAGAACAAGCAGGTCAACGTCGTGACGTTCAAGCGCAAGGGTGCCGAGCTCGTGCTCGCGGGCACCGGCAAGTCGACCGTGGTGATGACGTTCACCAAGGCGAAGTAGTCAGACGGCGCGCTGGCGGCTCGCGAGGAAGTGCTTGCGGAGCTCCGGATCGCGGAGCTTGGCGGCCTTGGCCTCGACCTCGGCCGCGGCGCGATTTGCGGCGGCCTTCGCTTCGGCCGAGCGACCTGCAGCGGACAGGATCTCGGACCGCCAGCGGTGGACGTGCTCGGCGCCCTCGGGGCGAGCGCCTTCGAGCAGCTGCACGGCTTCGTCGATCGCGGCGACCGCCTCGTCATGGCGGCCGAGCTTGGAGAGCGCGAGCCCCTGGAAGGCGCAGCCGTAGATGATGCCGACGAGCATCGGCATCTTGCGCGCCCACTCGGTCGCCGACTTCGCCATCTCGAGTGCGGCCTCGGGCGGATCTCCGACGGCGAGGTGGGCGAGGGCGATGTACTCGAGCGCGCGCACTTCCTGGTAGCGCTCGCGGTTCTCCGTCGCGAGGGCGAGCCCGCGCTCGAACATCGCGAGGGCGCCCTGGACGTCGTCGCGCTGCATCTTCGTCTGGCCGAGCGAGACCGCGGCATCGGCGGCGGCGGACAGATCGCCGGTCTGCTCGGCGACCTTGAGCGCCTTGCCGAGGTAGCTCTCGGCGCGCTCGATGTCGCCGAGATCGGAGTAGCACTGGCCGATGTTGCCGAGCTTGAGCGCGATGCCGCTACGATCGCCGAGGACCTGATCGATCTTGAGCGCGCTCTTGTAGTGCGCGAGCGCTTCCTCGTACTCGCCGAGCGCGGCGAACACGATCCCCATGTTGTTGAGCGCGCGCGCCTCGTGACGGGCCATGCCGATCGCGCGGTAGATGACGAGCGCCTCGGCGTAGCTCTCGATCGCGTGCTCGAGCCGGCCGATGTTCCACAGCGTCGTGCCGCGCTGGTTCAGGATCGTCGCGCGCGCCATGAGCACCGGTGTCGGCGGACGGGTGTTGTCACCCGGGTTCGTCATGCCCGGCGCGCGATCGCACAGCTCGAGCGCTTGCTCGACGAGCCGCAACGACTCCTCTCCGTTGCCGACGAGGCGAGCGATCGCCGCGCGCAGGCGGAGGGCCTCGGCCTCGAGCAGCAGGTCCTTGGCTTCGCGCGCGTACTGCAGCGCGGGCGCCGCGGCGCGCAGCGCGGCCGGAGCCTTGCCGACATCGATGTAGAACTGCGCCAGCGAGCAGTGGGCCTGCGCGAGCTTGCCCGGATCGCCGATCGCGATCGCCTCCTTGCGCAGGGCGTGGAGCTCGCGCAGCTGCTGCGGGCGCTTCGCGAGCCGGCGCAGGATCTCCTCGCGCAGGCGGTGTGCAGTGAACCGGCGCTCGTGATCGTCGATCGTGAGGAGCTTGAGCGCACGGCTCAGCTGGCGGAACGCATCGGCGTTGCCGCCGAGGTCGACGGCATGGGTCGCCGCGCGCAGGTAGCGATCGGCGGCGGGCACGTCATCGCCGGCGAGCTCGAGGTGGCGCGCGATGAGGGCATCGTCCTGACCGAGGCGATAGCCGGTGGCGCCCGCGATCCGCGCCGCGACCGCGCGGTGCATCTGGATCCGTGCCTCGTGCGGGATCAGGCCGTACGCGACGGTCATCGTCATGTCGTTCTTGAACCGGTACTCGCCATCCATCGGCGAGAGCAGGCCGCGCCTGACCAGCTCGTCGAGCTCGAGCCGCACCGGCCGGGCGAGCAGCTGCGAGAGCGCCGCGGCGGAGACATGGCGACCGAGCACCGCGGCGTGGACGATCGTGTCCTTCTCCGTGATCGGCAGCGAATCGATGCGCACGAGGATCAGATCCTCGACCGTCGACGGGACCTGGATCGGCGCCTCGCGCTTGACCCACCGCAGGAGACCAGGCGCCTCGCCGTGGTCGCCGTCGGCGACGAGGATGCCGCGCTCGATCAGCGTGTCGAGCAGCTCCTGGATGAAGAACGCGTTGCCGCCACACCGCGCGGAGATCATCTCGGCGAGCTCGTCGATGTCGTGGCCGGGCACGAACCGCTCCGCGAGCATCTGCTTGCGCGCGGCATCCGACAGCTCGTCGAGCTGGACGACCTCGGTGCCGAGCTCCTTCGCGAGCTTGATGATGCGCGGCTCGGGCCGGCTCGTCATCAGGCCGAAGATCGGGCGAGGGGTCTCGACCTTGAGCAGCGCGGCGAACAGCTCCTGGCTGTCCTGATCGGTCCAGTGAATGTCCTCGCCGACGAGCACGATCGGCTTCTCGCTATCGAGCCGCTGCTCGATCCGGTTGAGCAGCTGGAGCAAGGTCTGCCGGCGGGTCTCGGCATCGACCTCGGCGACCGGCGCGGCGCCCCGTGCGCCGAGCAGCATGCCGAAGATCTGCAGCGCGGTGCGCGCCTCTCGCGAGGTCTCCTCACCGGGGAAGATCAGCGGTACCGCGCGCAACAGGCGGCGCTCGACCTCGTGCGGCTCGGCATCCTCGGCGAGCCCGAGCACGTCGCGCGCGAGATCCGCGATCACGCCGTAGGGCGTCATCGCGGTACCGACGCGGCCCGAGGTCCGGATGATCACCGCCTCGGACGGATTGATGCCCTCGAGGAAGCTGCGCACGAGCGTGCGCTTTCCCACGCCGACATCGCCGACGATCACGATCTGCCGCTTGCGCTTGGTGACGAGGACATCGCGCCACGCATCGCGGAGCGCCTTGAGCTCGAGCTCGCGGCCGTGCAGCCGGCCGGTCGCGTCCATGCGCCGCTCGCGCAGCCGTTGCGAGCGCTCCTTCGGCCCGCGGAGCCGATGGACGCGCGCGCGCTTCACGCCCGGATCGGTGTCTTCGTCGGTCGTGGGCTTGCTCGCCTGGCTCGCCGACGTGCCGCCCGGACCCGAGTCCTCGGGGAGATCGATCGCGGGCAGCGCCTCGAAGTTCCAGTCGCTGCGCGCCGCGCGGAAGACGCGCCCACCGACGAGGATCTCCGCGCCGCGTGCTTGCCGCGCGAGCTTCTGCGCGAACGACGCGGTCGCCTCTTCGATCTCGAAGCTCGGCTCGCCCTTCACCTTGGTGCGACGCACGAGCGCGACGCCGCGCTGGACCGCGAGCGCGAGGCGGAGCTCCGGCTCGACATCGGAGCCGATGCCGTCGAGCGCATCGACCAGCGCGAGCGCGAGCCGGATCGAGCGACTCGGGTCGTCCTCGCTCGCGATCGGCAGCCCGACGACCACGCGCAGGCTGGTCTCGCCACCGCTCGTGACCGGCCCCGGCGACGACGAGAACTCGAGCGGGGCAGCGGTGGCCGCGTTCGGGCCCGCCGCGATCGAGCGCGGCAGGTCGAGGATCGCGTCGTGCTTGAATGCGACGTCGCGCGCGACCTTGTAGAACTCGTTGACGAGCCGCGCCGCTCCGGCCACCCCGAGGCGTTTCTCGAGCGCCGTCATCCCGCGGAGGATGCCCTGCAGCACGTAGACGTACTTGCGCTCGCGTTGATCCTTGAGCTTCGGGTCGGTGGCCGGCGACGGTGACGGTGGGCGCGCCTGCTTGCGCATCGCCTTCGAGCCGTCGGGGGTGCTCGAGCCTCGCATCGGCTCGACCGCGACCAGCGGCTGCGAAGGCGGCTCGAGGACGACGGGCTCGGATCCCTCCACCGCGACCGACTCGACCTTGTCTTCGCCTTCCATCGCGGGGCGAGGCACGACGACGCGCTGCTCCTGCGGCACGAGCCCCGAGAGCATCTGCGCGAGCGTGCCGGAATCGGTGAGCACGCCGGCCTTCTGCGCCCACTCGAGCTGGAACCGCCCGAGCTCGTGCTGGAGATCGCGCGCGGTCTGGTAGCGATCGCTGCGATGGAACGCGAGGGCCTTCAGGATCGTGCGCTCGAGCGAATCGGGCAGGTCGGGCGCGAAGTCCTTCGGCCGCGGGATCGCGCCGGACTTCACCATCTCGAGCGCCTCCTTGCCCTTGCCGTGGAACAGCGGCCGCGCACAGACGAGCTCGAACAGCACGATGCCCGCGGCGAACACGTCGCTGCGGCAATCGACCGGCTCGCCGCGCGCTTGCTCGGGCGACATGTACGCGAACTTGCCCTTGATCACGCCCTGCTCTTCGTGGACGTCGCGCGCGCGCGCGATCCCGAAGTCGACGATCTTCACCCCGCCGTCCCACGACAGCAGCACGTTCTGCGGCGAGATATCGCGATGGACGATGCCGAGCGGCTGACCGAACTCGTCGGTCTTGCGGTGCGCGTAGTCGAGTCCCTTCGAGATCTGCTGGACGATGTAGGCGGAGATCCCGTAGGGCAGCCGCTGGCGCGCCTTCGCCGCCTCCTGCAGGAGCCGCAACAGGTCCATCCCCTCGACCCACTCCATCGCGAGGAAGTACGTGTCGCCGACCGCACCGAAGTCGAACACCTGGATGATGTTCGGGTGATTGAGGCCGAGCGCGATCTTCGCCTCGTCGACGAACATCGTGACGAACTGTCGGCTCCGCGCGTACGCCGTGTGGATCTTCTTGATCACCAGCGTCTTGTTCAGGCCCTGCGCGACGACCGTCCGCGCCAGGTACACCTCGGCCATTCCGCCGGTGCCGACCTTACGGATCAGTGAATATTTGCCGAACTGCTCCATCCCCGAGGAGCCGACAATTGACCAAAGTCTCGCGAGGCCGTCTCGCTGAGCGAGCGAGCATCCGGACAAGTGTCCGGATGCTCGCTCATCCTCGCGAGACTTTGGTCAATTCGTCGGCCGAGTGATTGTAGCTCAGAGCGGCGTGATCACGAGGTTGTCAAACCACGTATCGGTCTCCCAGTTGTTGAAGCCGAGGTACTCGTGCCCTGCTCCTTCGAGCGGGTGCGCATCATCGAGCTGGAGGAATGGCGAGGTCATGTCATCGACGAACCATTTGATCAGCTTGCCCTTGCGTTCGATCTTCCAGTGGTAGCGCTGGTTCGGCACGACCTTCTTGTCGGTACGCTGCACCATGTCATTGCCGTGCTCGTCGAGCCTCGCGATCATCGACTTGGAGTTGAACCAGCCCCCGAAGATCAGCTCGTAGCCGGAGGCCATGTACTGGCCCGCGTCCGCGTCGTACGAGTGGCCATCGCCGAACAACTCGATCTTGATGTCGCCGCGCTGCTCGGTCGACCACGCGTCGAGCTCGATCTTCACGTCGCGCGGGAGCTTGCGGGTCAGCCACAGCGGATGATTCTTCGCTCCCTTGGCGGACAGCGCCCCGTTCACGACGTCGTAGCCCTTGCCGGTCTGGTAGTAGTTCTGGCCGACGCCGTCGCGCTCGAACTTGTCGGCGAACGGCTCCTTGATCGGCGGCGAATCTTTCACCTTGCAGGCGACGAGGAGCAGCAGGGCAGGCAGGCGGCGCAGCACGGAGGCGATGGTAGTGTGGCGCGCGCCGCGGAGGTACTGGCCGATCCCTGACAACGCTAACGTATTCGATCGCTTGGCGATCCCGAGCATTTGACTGTCAGAGGGTACCCCTAGAGTCGGGGAGTGGAAGGCACACTGTCGCTGTTTGATTGGCGCCCGCAGGCGTCGTCAATGCCCGAGGGGCCGGCACCGGCGCCAGCGGCGGTAAAGCCGGCACGGATCCTGATCTTCGACTGCGAGACGACCGGGACCGATCGCGTCCACGACCAGATCATCGAGCTGTGCGTACAGAGCGGGCTGGACGACAGCACGAGCGACGCGGTGAGGACGTGGCGGATCAAGCCATCGGTGAAGATCCATCCGGGCGCCCAGGCCGTGCACGGGATCGCGATCGCAGAGCTCGAAGGCTGCCCGACCTTCGCCGATGTCGCGGACGAGATCGCGCAGATCTTCGTCGGTGCCGAGGTGATCGTCGGCTACAACATCGCGTTCGATATCGACATGCTCCACGCCGAGTACGCACGGATCGATCGTCCGTTGCCGGACTTCGCCGGCAAGCAGATCGTCGATGCGTTCCGGCTCTGGCAGCAGTGCGAGCCACGGAGCCTGCAGCACGCGCACCAGCGCTTTGTCGGCAATGGCTTCGAGGCAGCACACACCGCGAGCGCGGACGTCGCGGCGACGGGACGCGTGCTCGCCGGCATGCTCAAGCACTTCAAGCTCGACGGTCAGGACTGGATGCAGATCGCCAGCGTCTGCGATCCGGGCCGCGCGAGCTGGGTCGGCGCATCGCGGCACCTGCGCTGGGAAGGCGACGTGATCGTCCTCGGGTTCGGCAAGCACGGAGGTGCAGCCGTGCACGAGCTCGCGGCGGGGCCCGACCGCAGCTTCCTCAAGTGGATCCTCGAGCGAGACTTCCCGCAGCACGTCTGCGACGTGTGCCGGGCGGCGCTCGAGCTCGGCGGCGAGGACTTCCTCGTGTGGGCGCGCGGGCGCTATGGCCAGCCGGCCCCGACGACGCAGCCGCCCTTCGTGAAGTGACACTACCCATTGCGCGGACCGGCCGCGATCTTCGAGGATGCCGCCATGCGGAAACTCATGCTCGCGGTCGTGCTCGTCGTCGCGTGCAGCAAAGAAGGCACGCCGGTCGGCGCCAGCAGTGGCAGCGGCAGCGCGACCCCCGGTAGCAGCGCGATCGCGGGCAGTGCAAACACCGCGGGCAGTGCAGGGAGCGCGACGCCCGTGCCGGCGAACAGCGAGGCGTTCGACAAGGCGCTCGTCGAGCTCGAGGCCTACCGCGTGAAGATGTGCGCGTGCACGGATCCCAAGTGCACGGAGGCCGTGCAGAAGGACTTCAAGGCCTGGCGCACGGGCCTCAAGAGCCAGCTCATCGGTCAGAGGCCGAGCAAGGACCAGGATCAGCGGGGCAACGGGATCGACCGAGCGATGAGGGAGTGCCGCAGCAAGATCGAGGCGGCGACCGCCGGATCCGGGACCCCGACGGCGAGCGGCGATCCGATCGAGGCGGCGCTCGTCGAGCTGGCCGGCTTCAAGGGCAAGATGTGCCAGTGCGCCGACAAGGCGTGCAGCGACAAGGTTCAGGAGGAGTACAAGGTGTGGAGCAGGGCCCTCCGCGCCAAGGTCGCGGAGAAGCCGAACGACGTGCAGAAGGAGAAGGGCAACGTGCTCGAGAAGGAGATGAAGGAGTGCCGCAAGAAGGTCGAGGCCGGCACGCCGGGCACGCCTGACTCCGGCGGCAAGATCGACGCGATGCTCGTCAAGATGGAGGGCTTCCGCGCAAAGATCTGCACGTGCAAGGACAAGGCGTGCGGCGGGGCCGTCGAGAAGGAGCTGGAGACCTGGATCACGACCGCGGCGAAGGAGCTCGCCGACGCCAAGCCGTCGAAGGATCAGGACGCGAAGGCCGACAAGCTCGCCGCCGAGATGAAGGCCTGCTCGAGCAAGCTGAAGTAGCTCAGGCCTGGATGCCTTCGACTTCGAGCGCCGCAGCCACCGCCGGACGCGCGGCGATTCGCTGGTAGTAGTCGACGAGCGTCGGCCACCGTGCGAGATCCTGCTTCTGCGCGTGCTGCCAGCTGCGTGCGACGTAGAACGCGTAGCCATCGGCGACGGTGAACCGCTCGCCCATGAGGAACGGCCGATCGCTCACCATCGCGGCGAGCATGGCGAACCGCCCGGCGATCCGCTCCTTGAGCTGCGCCTTGTACTCGTCGTTCGCGACCTGGCTGAACAGCGGGCTCATGCCCTTGTGCAGCTCGGTCGCGATGAAGTGCAGCAGCTCCTGCAGGCGATAGCGCTCCATCGTGCCCGCCGGCGGAGCGAGCCGCGCATCCGGCCGCAGGTCGGCGATGTACTGGACGATGACCGCACCCTCGGTGAGCACCTGACCGTCGGGCAACCGGAGCGCCGGCACGTAGCCCTTCGGGTTGATCGCGAGCCAATCGCCGCCATCGGCCAGCTTCTTGGTCCTCAGATCGACCCGAACGAGCTGGAACGCGAGGTCCGCCTCCCGCAGCGCGATGTGCGGAGACAGCGAGCATGCGCCGGGCGTGTAGTACAGCGTGGGGTCGGTGGCCATGTGCTGTCATACCCCGGATCGATTTGACGATGACGATGACCGGTCTGGCCGAGGTCACTCGATGCCGTACTTCTCGAGCTTGTAGTAGAGCGCCGAGGTCTTGATGCCGAGCAAGCGCGCGGTCTCGGTCTTGACCCGGGCCGCCTTCGCGTACGCCTTCAGGATCAGCTGGCGCTCGAGGTCATCGAGGATCTCGGGGAGCGAGAGCTCGCGCGGCACGTCGAGCCGATCTTCATCGCCGCCGCCTTGCAGGAACTGCGGCAGCGAGCCGGGCGTGATCTCGTCGCTCTCGGCGAACACGAGGGCCTGCTCGATCGCGTTCTCGAGCTCGCGGACATTGCCCGGCCAGTGATACGCCATGATGCGACCGAGCGCGGCATCTCCGACGGCGCGGACGCGCGCGTTGGTCTTGGGGCCGAGCTTCGCGATGAAGTGCGCGCACAGCATCGGGATGTCCTCGCGGCGCTCGCGCAGCGGCGGCAGCTTCACCGGCAGCACGTGCAGGCGGAAGAACAGGTCCGTGCGGAAGCGACCCGACGCGACCTCGGCCTCGAGGTCCTTGTTCGTCGCCGACACGACGCGCACGTCGACCTTGATCGGCGTCTCGCCACCGACGCGTTCGAACTCCTGCTCCTGCAGCGCGCGCAGCAGCTTGACCTGCATCGCGGGTGGCACGTCGCCGACTTCGTCGAGGAACAGCGTCCCGTTGTCGGCGAGCTCGAACCGCCCGAGCTTCTGCTTGATCGCGCCGGTGAACGAGCCCTTCTCGTGGCCGAACAGCTCGCTCTCGAGCAGGGTCTCGGTCAGCGCGCCGCAGTTGACCTTGATGAACGGCCCGTTCGCACGCTTGCTGAGCCGGTGGATCGCGCGTGCGACGAGCTCCTTGCCGGTGCCACTCTCGCCCGCGACGAACACCGTGGTGTCGCTCGCGGCGACCTTCTCGACCGTGCGCCGCACGATCGCCATCTTCTCGCCCTGACCGACGAGCTCGGGGAACTTGCCGTCGGCCTCGGCGCGCAGGTAGTCCGTCATCGCATCGGCCTTCTTGCGGCCGCGCCTCGCCGCGCACAGCTCGAGCGCGCGCTCGGTCTTGAGCCGTACGACCTCGGTCTGGATCGGTTTGGTCAGGAAGTCGAACGCGCCGAGCTTCATCGCCTCGACCGCGGTCTCGACGGTGCCGAACCCGGTGATCAGCATGATCGGGACGTCGGCATCGAGGCCGGTGATCACGCGCAGCACCTCGACCCCGGTGCCACCCTCCATCTTCAGATCGGTGATCACGAAGTCTGCGCGCTTCGCCTTGAATGCGGCGATGCCGGCGTGACCGCTCGCCGCGGTGACCGCCTCGTGGCCCATCTTCTTGACCGTGTGTGCCAGGCCTTCGCGGATCGTGTCGTTGTCGTCGATGATGAGGATGATGGCCATGCGCGGCTCACATGGTACACGAGCGGGCGATGGCGCTCTCGCTGGAAGATGGAGAGCTGGAGCTGGTGACGGAGACGGTCACCTGCCTGGTCGATGGGCCCCCGATCCCCGACGGTGTGGTCGTGCTCACCGATCGCCGCATCGTGCTGTTGACGCCGAGGAAGCTCAACCTCCGGCTCCCCGTGACCCGACCGCTGCTCCGCGCGCTCGCCGACGGCGCGACCACCCTCGAACCGACACACGAGATCCGGAAGGCCGAGTTCGCAGAGGTCACGATTCGCAGGCGCGACGAGCTCGTGTTCCGCGGCGGCGGCATCGCATTCGCGGTCGCCAGCCGAACACCGTTCGCGACGTGGGAGGATCGCATGGACCGGTGGGTGACCGGCACGTTCGATCCGGCACCGTTGCCGACCGCGCGCGTCGTCAAGCGCTGACGTCGGGCGTCACGGGCACACGCTGTCGCTGACCTCGGACTACGCCGGCAAGACGAACGTGAAGGTGGTCTCGCCGCCCGCGCTCGCGACCTCGATGCGCCCACCGTGATCGACCGCGATCTCGCGTACGAACGCGAGCCCGAGCCCGGTGCCTTTCTCGCGCGTCGTATAGAACGGCTCGAACAACTTGCCCGACGTCTCCGGCGAGATCTCCTTGCCGCGGTTCCACACCTCGAAGTGGATCTCGGTGGCGGTACGGCGCGCGGACAGCCGCACGGCGTCGGCGCCGCGATGGCCGGCCGCGGCGGCTGCCTGCACGGCGTTCTTCGCGAGGTTCAGGAGCGCGCGGCGCAGCTGTCCGCGATCGGCGCGCGCCTCGAGTGGAGCCTGCTCGGCCCCGACCTGGAGCTCGTCGGTCGACGCGAGCTGCCCGACCTCGGCGAGCAGATCGCTCACCTCGACGGGGCCGAGCTCAGGCTTGGGACGGCGGGCGTACTCGAGGAAGTCGTTGACGACGCGCTCGAGGTAGCCGAGCTCGCGCTGGATCTTGTCGACGTGCGAGCGCCGCTCGTCGCCGTCGGGGAGCTCGTCGCGCAGGATCCCCGCGAACAGCGTCATGCCGGCGAGGGGATTGCGGACCTCGTGCGCGATCCCCGCGAGCATCTGCTGGGTCCTCGCGTCGCGTTCGGCGAGCTGCTGGCGCATGCGCTCCATCGTCTGCCCGAGCAGGCCGAGCTCGTCGTTCGACGAGATGTGGACGGGCTCGCGCAGCTCGCCGCCACCGATTCGCTCGGCCGCGGCCGCGAGCCGGCGCACGTTGCGCGTGATGAACAGCGTGGTGATCACCGCGGCGAGGATGCTCACCACGACGAGCCCCGCACCCCACACGAACAACCGATCGCGCAGATCCGCGAGCCGCGCGAAGTACGACGCGGGTGCCTGCGCCCGGAGCGCGAGCACGATCTGCATGTCATCGTCCGAAGCGCGCACCGGTGCGTAGCCCGCCTTGTAGGTCACGCCGTCCTGACCGACGAACGTGACCGACGACGCGGACTCGCCACGCTCGAACACCCGCGAGAGCTCGTCGCGATCGAGCTCGGCGCGAAACAGGTGCGTGCCGATGCCGATGTCGTCCTCGGAGTCGCCGCGCGAATCGAACCGGCGGTCGAACAGCGAGAGCTGGACGCCGGTCGCGTTCGCGAAGGTCTCGAGCTTGCGCGCCGCGTTCTGGTAGCCGCGATCGGCCTCGTCGCCCGGGGCGAGATCGACGAGGTACTTGCCGCGGATCTGGGTCGCCGCCGAGGCCGCGATCGCCTCGAGCCGGCGCCCGAGCTCCTCGTCGAGATCGCGGCGGCTCACCTCGTACGCGACGAACGCGAACAGCGTGAACAGCGCGACCGTCGGCAGGACGAGCGCGACCAGCAGCTTGACGAGGATCGTCGCGCGAGGTCGCACGCGCACAGCGTATCACCTGCGACGATCACGGCTACGGAGCGATGCACTCGCAGACGGCACGGTGCGGGTCCGCGCAGCGCTCGTCGGTGAGCTGCGTGGTGACGTTCGACGCGAGCACGCAGTCCTCGCCGGGCGGGTCGTTGTCGGGTTGTCCCGCGCTCCACGGCAGGAACGTCGCCGGCATGTCGAGCACGTCCACGAACGTATTCTCGACCACGAGGTCGTTGATGCCGACCCAGATCGTCGATCCAGCGAGCACGAGGATCGCGCCGAGCTCGGACAGCTCGCCGGGGATCGCGAGGAACGCGCCGTCGAGCGCGCACAGATCGCGGTGCGCCTGCCACGAGCTCGACGTGGTGATGAGACGGTAGCGATGGCCGGCGGTGCCACCGGGGATCGGTGAAGCCGACAGGGCCTTGAGGATGATCGCGTCGAGCTCCGGGGCGAGATCTTGGCGGAACTCCGACGGTCTCGGGACGGTAGTTGGAGCACCGGGGTAGGCGTCGAGCACGCGCTGTCGAACGCAACGGAAAACCGAAATGCTCCATACGAAGTCGCGGCCGAAAATGCCAAACGCCGCATCCAGAGGGACGCGGCGTTGGTGGGTCGACGTCGACCTCAGCGCTTGCTGAACTGGAAGCGAGCGCGCGCGGCCTTCTGGCCGTACTTCTTGCGCTCCTTCTTGCGAGGATCGCGGGTCACGTAGCCAGCCGCCTTGAGCTTCGGGCGCAGCTCGCCATCGATCTTCATCAGTGCGCGCGTGATGCCGTGACGGATCGCGCCGGCCTGCGACGAGATGCCGCCGCCCTTCACCGTGGCGACGACGTTGTACTGGTCGAGCAACGCGACCTCCTCGAGGCCTTGCCGGATCACCATTCGCGCGGTGGGCCGCGAGAAGTAATCCTCGTCGTTGCGATCGTTGATCACGATCTTGCCATCGCCGGCGGTGAGCCACACGCGAGCGATTGCGGTCTTGCGGCGTCCAGTTGCGTAGGTCTTTTGCATGGGACTTCCTAGTTCCTAGACGTCTTGAGCTCGAGGACGCGCGGCTTCTGCGCCGCATGGTCGTGTGCCGCTCCGGCGTAGATCTTCAGCTTCTTGATGACGCGACGGCCGAGCGGGCCCTTCGGCATCATTCCCCAGACGGCCTCACGGATCGCGCGCTGGGGATCGTCGGCGAGGACTTCCTTCGCGAGGCGCGTGCGGATACCGCCCGGATACAGCGTGTGGTGCTGGTACAGCTTCTTGTCGGGCTTGGTGCCGGTGAGCTTGACGCCACCAGCGTTGAGCACGATCACGAAGTCGCCCATATCGCAGTTGGGCGTGTACGTGGCCTTGTGCTTGCCGCGGAGCACCATCGCGATCCGGGATGCGAGTCGACCGAGCGTGTGGCCGGCTGCATCGATCACGTACCACTCGCGCTGGGCCTCACCGGCTTCCTTGGTGAGCCACGAGCTTCTCTGCGTCGTCGTCGTATTCATGCGCTTTTCTCGATCGAGCTACGGGGGGTGAACGTGTACAAAACCGCGAAACGCCTGTCAAGCCGGGCGAGGGTCGGCCACGCGAACGGCACCTTATAGGCCGGTCCTCCGCACGGCAAGTAGCACTGTGCCTTAGTTCAGTGTCAGGCACGTGTGATACGAACGAGGGGTGTCGAGAGTTGGTTTCATCCTAAAGCCGGATAAGTCCGAGGCCGGCGTGCTGCTCGAGGAGCTCGTCCGCTGGTTACGGGAAACGGGCCATGTGCCCGTGGTCACGACCGAAGATCAGGTCGCCCCGACCGGGGCCGTGATCGTGCCCGAGGAGGAGCTCGGAGCCTCGGTCGATCTCGCAGTGGTCCTCGGAGGCGATGGCACGATGTTGCGTGCCGCGCGGATCGTCTCGGACCACAAGCGGCCGGTGCTCGGGATCAACCTCGGGCAGCTCGGGTTCCTGACCGGGTTCCCCGCGAGCGATGCGAAGTCAGCGCTCGAGGCAGCGCTCGCCGGCAAGCTCAAGCGCGAGGCACGCATGCGGCTCGCCGTGCGGTTCGTCCGCATGGGGAGCGAGCCGGTGATGCGGTACGCGCTCAACGATGCGGTGCTGCACCAGGGCGCGATGGCGCGGCTCGTCGGGATCGATGCTTTCGTCGACGAGCAGTTCGTCGCGTCGTACCGGGCCGACGGGCTCATCGTCGCGACGCCCACCGGATCGACCGCCTACAACATGGCCGCGGGCGGGCCGATCGTGGTGCCCGGACACGACGCGATGACGATGACGCCGATCTGCGCACACGCGCTGACCAACCGGCCGCTCGTGATCCAGGAGAACGCGACCATCCGGCTCCAGCTCGGTGCCGACGTCCGCGGCGTGATCCTCACCGTCGACGCGCAGTGGGCACACTCGTTCTTGCCGGGCGACACCGTCGAGATGACGGCGGCCGCGTCGCCGTTGCTGCTGTTCTCGTCGCCGAAGAACTTCTTCGACGTGATGCGCGACAAGCTGCACTGGGGCGAACGCTCCGATCGCAAGGAGGACTGATGTTGCGGCACCTGCGGGTAACGAACTTCGCGATCCTGTCGGACGTCGAGATCGAGCTGGGCGCGGGCATGAACGTGCTCACCGGCGAGACCGGCGCGGGCAAGTCGCTGATCGTCGAGGCGGTGAACCTGCTGCGCGGGGGCCGCGCGTCGGCCGACATCCCGCGCGCGGGTGCCGACGAGGCGGTCGTCGAGGCGATCGTCGAGGTGCCGGAGGATCTGCGCGCGCGGGTGGCCGGCGTCATCGATGGGGCGGGGCTGCCGAGGCAGGACAACGACGAGGTCTTCATCCGGCGCGTCATCCAGCGAGGTGGCCGCAGCCGGACGTACGTCAACGGGGCGCTGACCACGGCGGCCCGGCTCGCCGAGCTCGGAGCGCTGCTGATCGATCTCTCGGGGCAGCACCAGCACCAGGGGCTGGTCGATCCGAGCAGGCACCTCGAGATCCTCGATTCGTTCGGTGCGGCGGGAGAGCTGGTCGCGACGATGGCTGAAACCTGGGAGGAGCTGCGCCGCTGCGATACCGAGGTCGCGGCGCTCGGTGGAGACGAGCGCGCACGCGACGCACGGGTGGACTATCTGCGCTACCAGCTCGAGGAGCTCGATGGAGCATCGCTCGCACCGGGCGAGGACGTGTCGATCGATCTCGAGCGCGCGCGGCTGGCGTCGGTCGATCAGCTGCAAAGCGCGGCACGCGCCGCCGAGGAGCTGCTCTACGGAGGCGATGACAGCGGGCGCGATCGCGTCGCCGCGGCGGCGCGAGAGCTGGAGCGAGCGCGCAAGACCGATCCCACGCTCGAGCCGGTCGTCCGCCAGCTCGGCGAGATCGAGACGCTGATCGACGACACCGCCGACCAGCTGCGAAGCTACGCCGATCGGCTCGAGGGCGATCCCGAACGGCTCGCTTCGCTCGAGGAGCGGCTCGCGCTGATCCGGAGGCTCGTCCGGAAACATGGTGGGACCCTCGACGAGGTGATCGCGAAGGCGACCGAGCTGCGCGGCGAGCTCGAGACGCTCACCGGTCGCGATGCACGGCTCGCCGACCTCATCGCGGCGCGAGCGAAGGCCGAGGCGGTGGCGATCGGCGCGGCGAGCGAGCTGACGCAGAATCGCAAGCAGGCGGCGCGCCGGCTCGAGAAGGAAGTCGGGGCGGCGCTCGGCGAGCTCGGGATGGGATCGGCACGGCTGTCGGTGTCGATCGATGCGCGCACGCTGGGGCCTTCGGGCGCCGATCGGATCGAGCTGATGCTCGCATCGAACAAAGGCGAGGACACGCGGCCGCTCACGAAGGTCGCATCGGGCGGCGAGTTGTCGCGGATCATGCTCGCGCTCAAGCTGTCCTTGCGCCGCGCGGACGAGGTCGCGACGTACGTGTTCGACGAGGTCGATACCGGGATCGGCGGCGCGACCGCGCAGGTCGTCGGCTCGCAGATCCGCTCGGTCGCGTCGATGGATGCGGGGGAGGCGGGGCGACAGGTCCTGTGCGTGACGCACCTGCCGCAGATCGCCGCATTCGCGGACCACCACTTCCACGTCGAGAAGACCGAGGTCGGCGGGCGGACCGAGACGCACGTGCGCAAGCTGTCCGCCGCCGCTCGCAAGGACGAGCTCGCCCGGATGCTCGGCGGCCACGCGACGTCGAAGGCCAAAGCGCACGCAGCGGAGCTGCTCGCAGAAGCAGCGCGGCCACGCAAGCCGATCGCGGCTCGCGCCTGACGGCGTCGTAGAGCTCAGCGTTGCTCGAGCGGCGTGGCGGAAGGTTCGGACTCGGCTCGCTCGCCGTTGGCGCGATGCGGCGCGGGGCTGCGAAATCAGCGTGCCGCGAGGCAGGCCCTAGCCGATCGGGCGAGTCGCTCGACGCGCTCACCGCCTTAGCTTGCTCGCATGGCTGGCTGGCTGAACGCGCGACGTCGCCGACGGATCCTCGCCGAGCCGTTCCCCTCCGAGTGGGACGGCTACCTCGACGACAACGTCGCGTTCGCGCGGCGGCTCGACCCCGCGGCCCGCGCGAAGTTGCGCGAGCTCGTCCAGATCTTCGTGGCCGAGAAGCACTGGGAAGGCTGCGGTGGTCTCGAGCTCACCGACGAGATGAAGGTGACCATCGCCGCGCAGGCGTGCGTCCTCGTGCTCGGTCGCGACGACAGCCTCTACAAGGACGTCGCGTCGATCCTCGTCTATCCGTCCAACATGATCTCGCCGCCGCGTCAGCTCGGCGTGTTCGAGCAGGCCCGCGCTCCGATCGGCCACGGGACGACCATCTCCGGCCAGGCCATCCTCGGCGGTCCGGTGATCCTCGCGTGGGACTCCGTGCTCGCCGGTGGTCGCGAGGAGGTGTCCGGCAACGTCGTGTTCCACGAGTTCGCACACAAGCTCGACATGGCCACGGGCGCGATCAACGGCACGCCGCCGCTCGAGTCCAAGGCGCAGTTTCAGCGCTGGGCCGAGGTCTGTTCGGCGGCCTACGACGAACATCGTACGCGCGCCGAGCTGGGGCTGCCGACGGTGATGGACCACTACGGCGCGACCAACGAAGCCGAGTTCTTTGCGGTCGCGACCGAGAGCTACTTCCTCCAGCCCGGCGCGCTCGCCTGCGAGCACCCGGCGCTCTACGCCGCGCTCGCCGACTTCTACCAGATCACGCCGAGCCGTGATCGCTCGCGCGCTCTGGCTTCCTGGCCGTTCTGGTCTCCGCCCTCGTTCTGAGAGACCGCAACAGCAAAACCTCGAGCTGCGATTGCTGCTCCCGTACCGAAGAACTGGATCGACACCAAGACACGGAGGACACGAAGCAGAGGTTCGTCTCGAGACCGCAACAGCAGAAACTCGAGCTGCGATTGCTGCTCCCGGAAAGGGGTAGGCTGTGTTGATGTTCGGGTGGTTGACAGAGCGCCGTCGCAACAAGTTGCTCGAGCAGCCGTTCCCGCCGGAGTGGGTGGAGTACCTCGACGAGAACGTCGCGATCTGGCGCCGGCTCGACGAGCCGATGAAGGAACGGCTCCGCGATCTGACCGTGGTGTTCGTTGCCGAGAAGACCTGGGAAGGCTGCGGAGGGCTCGAGATGACCGACGAGATCCGCGTGACCGTCGCGGCGCAGGCGTGCGTGCTGCTGCTCGGGCGGGAGCACGCGCTCTACGCAGGTGTGGAGTCGATCCTCGTGTATCCGTCGACGGTGATCTCGCCCGCGCGACGGCCGGGCGTGTTCGTGGGCGGGGCGACCGTGGTCGACGAGGCCGGGACGGCGGTGCTCGGCGAGGCGCATCATCACGGCGGTCCGGTGATCCTCGCGTGGGATGACGTGGTCGCGGGCGGGCGCGAGCTCGGAACGCGCAACGTGGTGTTCCACGAGTTCGCGCACAAGATCGACATGGTCGACGGAACGATCGATGGCACTCCGCCTCTCGAAGACCGGACCGCGCGACGGGCTTGGGCCGAGGTCTGCAGCGCGGCGTTCCTCGAGCTGCGCGAGCGGGTCGAGCGCGGCAGGCGAACCTTCATCGATGACTACGGCGCGACGAACGAGGCGGAGTTCTTCGCGGTCGCCACCGAGGCGTACTTCGTGCAACCCGACAAGCTGAAGCGCAACGAGCCCGAGCTCTACGCGATCCTCGCCGGGTTCTATCGCTTCGATCCGGGCTGAGCGGCCGAGCTCCGAGCGAACGCGAACACGCGCTGGCGAGCTAGCATCGATGCAGGCATTCGGTATTCGATCAGAGCTTCGCGAATCTCGATCCTCAGCTCGATCTCGACGTAGTCAGAAGGAACGCCAGGCTCGCCACGAGCCGCCGACAAGCACGCCAGAAGAGATCGTGTTTGAACGATCACGAGAGCGCTCGAGATCATCAACGGTTCCAGATCACGCAGCGCAGGCGGACCGACCTCAAGCCTTCGTGCTGGACTCGAGCTCGCCAAAGCCTCGACTGACGCTAACCGTCGCGGTGTGCGATCGCGCCGTGAAACGCGACCGGATCGAACTCCATGCTCGAGTACACGTCGGCGGTGCGTGGCGGGTTCGCCTCGGGCCAGTGCTTGGAGACGCTATCGACCCGCCGAGGCAACCCCACACGAACACGGCGAGACCACGAATGCGATCGCGAACAGGATCGCGATCGAGCCGGGGAGGTCCGCGCGCCACCGCCCGCTGCGGGTCAGCACGTAACCGGCGTACGATGTGGCCACGTGGCAGCGGTAGCACGATCGCGTGCATCGAGACCACGGGCGCCATCCCGCCGCGTGTAGAGTGAATGGCGTGAACGCGAACGTTGCGAAGTGCTTGATCGTCTCGAAGGTGCTCGTTGCCGACGGCATGATGACCGACGACGAACGCGAGTTCCTCGACACGATGATGACGACCCTGGGACTCGAGGACGACGAGCGCCGGCGCGTGATCGACCTCGAGGGCTGGGACGAGGCCGATGCGATCGTTCGCAAGCTGTCGATCGACGAACGCCGCGACATCATCTCCACCCTGGTCGACGCGGCGGCGGCGGACGGCCGGCTGTCACCGCACGAGCTCGCGACCGTCAAGCGCGTGACCGCGGCGCTCGGCATCGACTGAGCTCGGCCCCGAGGGGGCCGCGGCTCACGGGCACTTCGCGACGTCGAACGGGATGGGCACTGAATCGATGCTGTGAGCCGTGGTCCACAGCTCGCGCGCCTCGTCGCACCGGCTGGATTCTCCGACGCAACGCGCGAGCGTTCGCAGCACGACACCCGCGGCGGTCCGGTGATCGCGCTCGCTCGCCTGCGAGGCCGCGGCCCGGGCGGCAGGGAGGTAGTAGCTGCACCACGCGAGGTTCTTCGGCTGGTAGCTCACCTGGGCGAGCAAGCGCTTGAGCCGCGTCTCGACGTCGCCGGTGATCGGGCAGTGCAGCAACCCGAGCGTGTCACCGGTGTTGGCGGGCGAGCCGAGTGCCTCGAGTGCCTTGTTCGCGCGCTGGATGCCGCGTTCGCAATCTCCCGAGGCCATCTCGCACCTCGCGCGCACGAGGTCGATCTGGTTGGCGAGGCTCGGCAGGACGTCCTGCGGCAGGCCGACGAGTGCCGCATGGCAGCCGCGCGCGTCGTGACGGTTGAGCGCGGACTGCGCGCCGGCCAGCATGCCCTGAACATCGATGAGCTTGGCCGGCCGCACGGTCGAAGGCGGCGGCGCGGACGGATCGTGCGGGCTCGCGACGTCACGCTTCGGCGGCGGAGTGCCCGAGCCGTTCGTCGCCGGAGCAGCCACACTGGCCGTCGACGGAGCGCTCGCCGATCCAATGCCGCGCGGCTCACCCGTCGCGAGGTTCGGGCTCGCGGATCCGGTGCGGTGCGGCTCGCCCGTCGCCAGGTTCGGGCTCGCGGATCCGGTGCGGTGCGGCTCGCCCGTCGCGAGGTTCGGGCTCGCGGATCCGGTGCGGTGCGGCTCGCCCGTCGCGAGGTTCGGGCTCGCGGATCCGGTGCGGTGCGGCTCGCCCGTCGCGAGGTTCGCGTTGCCAACCGGCGGTTCCGCGGGTCCGCGATTCGCGTTGCCCTCGGACCGCGCGATCACGAGCACGGTCGCCACGCCGGCGATCGCCGCGACCGCCGTGATCACCAGCGTCCGGGCGCGCCGAGCCGCCGGAGCGTTCGCGACCGGCGCGCGTGGAGCGGGCGCCACGATCAGCTCGATCGCGTCGGCGAGCGCGTTCGCGTCGGGGAACCGAGCGCTCGGCTCGGTCGAGAGGCCGCGCGCGATCACGCCGCACAGCGCATCGAGCTCGGGCTCGCGGGCGCGACGCTCGGCGACGAACGCGATCAAGCCGTCCTGATCGATCGGCTCCTTGCAGGCAGGGGCCGCCGGACGTCTACCGACGATCGCCTCGGCGAGCGCGACGCACAGCGCGTACTGGTCGACACGCGCGTCGGCCGGCGCGCCGGCACGTTGCTCGGGCGCCATGTACGCGGGGGTTCCGGCGATGTGCCCGCTGGCAGTGACCGACGCGTCGCCCTCGGACGTCGAACCGGACGGCATCACGGGAGTCCTCGAGCGTACCGCGAGCCCGAAGTCGGCGACCCGCACGCGGCCATCGGTCCCGAGCAACAGGTTCGCCGGCTTGACGTCGCGATGGACGAGGCCGGCGGCATGGGCAGCGGCGAGGCCACGCGCGGCCTGAGCGTAGAGGCCGGCCAGCACGCGCCAGTCGGCATTCGGGCCGGCGCGGGTCGCGAGCGTGTCACCCGCGACGAGCTCGGTCGCGAGGAAGACCTCGCCGTCGATCTCGCCGACGTCGTGCACCGCGAGCACGTTGGGATGACCGAGCCGGGCGAGCGCGCGCGCCTCGCGCAGCAGCCGTTCGCGTTCGCGGTCGTCGTCGGCGCGATCGGGCCGCACGAGCTTGACCGCGATCTCGCGGCGGAGCTGCGGATCCCACGCGGCCCACACCTCGCCCATGCCTCCGGAGGCGATGCGACGATCGAGCTGGTAACGCCCGACCCGACGCGCCTCTGCAGCCGCGCCAAGCGCGCCGAGCCCACCGATCACCGCGGCGCACTGGGCGCAACCGTCGACGTGCGACTCGATCCGTGCGAGCGAGGCGTCGGCGAGCGCGCCCTCGACCAGGCGTACGAGCTCGTCCTCGTCGGGACACGCGGTGTCGTCGCCGACCTCCGCGCGCGAATGCGTCTCGACGTGCTCGGGCGATTCGCTCATGGGGTCTCGTCCGAGCCATCGCTGCGCGACAGTGCATCGACTGGCTCCGGCGAGCGCAGCACGCGCGACAGGCTGAGATCGAGCCGGCTGTCCGCCGCACGGACGACGCTGTCGAGCGCGTCGGCGGCGAGGCCGAGCTGCTCGGCGAGCTCCTTGCGGGTCGCCTCGACGAGCTCGGCCCGTGCCTGCGCGAGCGTGCGCGCGACCGTCGCGCGGTGGATGCTGTAGAGCGCGGCGATCTGGTCGAGCGTCAGCGTGTCGACGTGCGCGTGCCGCAGGAAGTTGCGCTGGCGCGGCGCGAGCGCGGCGACCGCGCGTGCGAACGCCTGCTTGATCGCGCGGCTGACCTGTTCGCGCGAGTATGCCGCCCCGACATCGGGACCGAACGCGGGCATGCCGACGAAGTCATCGTCCGCGAGCAGCTGCTCGAGCTGGCGGGCGCGTTCGCTGCGCGCGACGTCCACCAGCGCACGGAGCGCGGTGACGCGCAGCCAGTTCTGCAGGAACCCGAATCCGGAGTACTCCGCGATCCGCGGCGAGCGTCCCGCGGTGCCGACGAACAGCTTGATGCGCAACGTCTGGCGCAATTCATCGCCGGTCACCGACAGCCGGCGGAAGCGCGCGAGCGCGGCATCGACGTCGGGGCGATGGGTGCGCTCGAATGCGGCGATCGCGCGCGGATCGCCGGTCGCGCACCACTGCGCGAGCAACAGATCGTCGATCCGGAGCCGGCCCAGCGCGGCGTCCAGATCGCGTTGCGTCGCGAGCCGAGCGGCGAGCACCGACGCGAAGCTATCGTCGCTGACCGTCGCTTCCGGCCAGCGCTCGCGTGCCGCGGCGAGCTCGGCGGTGACCCGATCTGCGAGGCCATCTTGTGCGAGCCGTGCGCGGACGCTCGCCGGTACACCGGCGAGGACCTGGTTCCACCACGACGTCACGGGGCGCATCTTGACACGAGCCGTTCGAGGCAGCGGGCTAAACCCTGTCATCGCCGGGGCGGAGGAGACGGCCGGCCGCGCCACGCCGCGCGGCGCGACAGCGGGGCACGCTGGCCGACCAGACCGGCGTGGCGGCATGACCGTTGCTGCGTCCGCCACCATGGGCTTCAGGCACCGCGACTCCGACCAGCGCTGGCCGGTCAAGCCGGCCCACAGGGCGGCGCCGAAGCCGGTCTCGCCGTGGCGATGGTTCGCGCTGCTCGCCGTGGTGGTGGCGTTCGCGCACGACCGGCTTCCCGCTCGGCTCGACGGCTCGCTCGAGGCCCGGCTGCTGCGGACCGGCAGCACGCTCGTGCCGGTCCACTCCACGTTCGTGGCGTGGCGCCTGATCCTCTTGCTCCTCCTCGGCTACGCGGTGTTCCAGCTCGCGAAGGGGCAGCGCACCGTCGCCGTCCACGACCTCGTGAGCAAGCACGTCGTGGTCGCGAGCCTGCTCGCGAGCCTGCTGCTCGTGTCGCCGCCCTCGATCGGCACGACGATGGTCCCCCTCGCGACCGCGCTCGCGATCATCGCCGCCTCGGCCTACGTCCGCGTGCAGAGCGCGGTCGTCGTCCGGCGCGTGCCGAGCTGGCTCGGCGTTCCGTTCGCGTTGCTCCTCGGCTTCACGATGATCGTCGCGCTCGCCGCGATCGCGGCGGCTGGCTTGCCGACCTCGATCATCATCGTGGTGGCGAGCGCCGTCTGCATCGCCACGATCTGGTCCGGCCTTCACTTCGGCGAGCCGGCGCTCCCCGGCTTCGTCGCGTGGATCTTCACCAGCATCTGCGCCGAGAACCGCAGCGAGGTCGGTGTGGTCTCGGCCGCGTTGCTCGGCGGCGGCGCCTGCGCAGCCGTCGCGATCTTGATCGCCGCGACCCGTCTCGCCTCACCCAAGCCACTGCCTCGTCCGCACCGCGCTCGCTGATCCCGCGGGGCAGATCGCCTCGGGTCGCCGGGGCCGATTCTAGCCGCTCTCGACCGGATGCCTGGCGCGCTCCCAGCCGGCGATGCCGTCGGGCATGACGAAGGCGTTGTCGTAGCCAAGCTCCTGGGCGCGCCCGGCGCCCGCGTGGCAGGTGAGTCAACCAGGGCCGGCGCAGTAGAAGACGAGCGTGGCGGCAGGGTCCTCGGGCAGGTCGTGACGATCGAAGCTGTAGGCGTTGAGGTTCTTCGCACCGGGCACGCGCGAGCGCTGCCAGCGGGCGGGCCCGTTGGTGTCGAACACGTGAAACCCGGGCTCACCGAGGCGCGCGACGACCTCGCCGACCGAGAGCTCGCGGATGTCGTCCATCGGCGACGGTGGGTTAGTTAGTTAGCACTACTGCGTCAGAATATTTGCTCGGAAATCCGGATGGCTTCCGATCACTTGTGAAATTCCTCCTCGGAACGATCGCGCACGGCTCGCCAGCGTGATCAAAGAGGACATGGCGAATCTGATGAATG
>Ga0299915_10000621_pt1 | contig 26645 bp, 26 predicted proteins | sample RVTome_13_FD_200263 | JGI IMG/M metagenome (GOLD analysis project Ga0299915, IMG submission 200263) | Soil microbial communities from uranium-contaminated site in the Upper Colorado River Basin, Wyoming, United States - RVT92D227 (version 2) ... | reverse complement strand
ATTAATCTGAATGATTCGGATGAGACATATACACTTACGGCTACCGCTACCAATTCGGAAGGAACTGACACTGATTCCATAGAGTTAAGCTGGGGGTGTGAAGAAGAGGTAGAAGAGGAAGAGGAGGAAGAAGAAGAGCTAGGGGTTACTGAAGCAAATGTTCCTGTAGCTTTAACTGAAGGAGGATACATAGAGTGGAGTGGAAGTATTTATTATCCTCATGACAGTATATTTGCTGGTGATTCAACAGGAGATAAACAATGCAGAGGATATATGGGTTTTGAAATCGGAGGACTGGCTGGGGTTACAATTACGGAAGCTTCTCTATCCCTTAGTCCGGAACAGGTGTGGGGCGATCCTACCTTCCTGGGATCTCTCTGGATTGACGTTGTAGATTGGGGAGCAGATCCACTAGAAATGGCAGACTATAACATAGCATATATAGCAATTCAATCATTTAATAATTCGGCGATAAACTGCACCAACTCAAAATTAAAAACCGAGCTTCAGAATGCTATTAATGATGGAAAATCAAGATTTAGGATTAGAATCCGCTATACGACGCCGGCAACTGATTCTGATGGTCAATGGGATGGTTGGGATTACTTAATAAATACTGTAGTTCTGCATATTGCTTACACAGAGTAAAAATAGAAAGATTTTATTTTAAAGTGTAAATATTTAATATCTTTACGGATATGTAGTTAAATATATTTAAGCCCCGTCAGTATTGGGGCTTAAATATTTCTATAATTATAATTCCACTATAAATCCGGACATAAATTTTAATAAAAGGAAAACCAAAATGAGCTAAAAACTATTGCTACAATAATCATTATTATCCAGGCTGCTATTCCCAGTGCGCCAAGCACTATGCCTGCGATGTCAAAACCTTTACCTTTTTCGCTTGCCACTCCGTTTTTTATTCTGCTTATATCAACTATACCAAGTATAAGCGGGATAATTGATAATCCCAGAATACCTGTTACCAGTGCTGCAATCGAGAGACCGCTTGGACCCTGGTCTTGTGATGTCTGATTCATTATTTCCTCCTTTGTTGGATTAATATGCTTTGGTAATATTATAATCTTACGGTATTAAAAAGAAAAATTATTTTTGCACTTTTATTCCTTTGAACTTTAGTATATTAGGAGTAAGGCAGGTATGTAATTTATTTAATATAATGAGATTAATGGCTATGTAATGACTGTATTACCAGTATTCTTATATATCATAATTAAAAAATAAATAAAAAAAATATATTTAATTTTATTTTCAGATATAATAAAAAATCAATGGAACTGGAAAAGATAAAAGAATTACTGAAAAGCGAACCATCCTATCGGTTAAAACAGGTTGAGAAAGCTCTTTATAAGGATTTGATTGGCGGCTGGAATGATGCCACAGTTTTGCCGGTCAATCTTCGAGAAAAATTAGAAAGAGAGATTCCCATTGTTTTTAATTTTAATGCAGTTACTTCTTTTAAGGGTAATTCCGTGAAGGCAATTATGGGACTGGGGGATGGTGTAAATGTCGAGTCCGTTTTGATGAAGCATGCAGGAGGAAGGAATACTGTTTGCGTGTCATCACAGATCGGATGCCCATTGAATTGTATTTTCTGTAAAACAGGAAAAATCGGTTATTTAAGGAATCTAAGCTACTACGAAATCGTAGAGCAGGTATTATTTTTTTCTTATTATTTGAAGAGTAACGCCAGACTCATAAAGAATGGCGGAGCTTCAAGAACGGGTGAAACTGTAAAAAATATTGTATTTATGGGTATGGGTGAACCATTTTTAAATTATGATAATGTGATTAAGGCTATAAGGTTTTTAAATGATAAGGATAAATTTAATATAGGAGCGCGCCATATTTCTGTATCTACTGCAGGAATCCCTGAAAAAATTAAAGAATTTTCGAATGAAAATATGCAGGTTAATCTGGCAGTTTCGTTGAATTCGCCGGATGATAAACTCCGCACAAAAATAATGCCCATTACCGAAAAATATCCAATAAAAGAAATTATTGATGCTGTTAAATTTTATATTAAAAAAACCAATCGAAGAGTAATGTTTGAGTACATCATGATTAATGATTTAAATGATGCGGATACTATGGCCAAACAGCTGGTCAAACTGATTGGCGGTCTTTTATGCTTTATAAATATTATCCCATACAACGGGGAAGATAATAACCTTAAACCCTCACCCAGAAGAAGAATAGTTAAATTTAGGAATATTCTTGAGGCCGGTGGTATAAATGTAACAGAGCGGTTCAGATTCGGGGAAGATATAAACGCAGCCTGCGGCGAGCTTGTTTACAAAAAAACTTCTGACTGTGGAATCAATTATTATGATACAATCAACCATAAAAAAAAGAAGGATGGGTACAGTTGAAAAAGAATACGGCAATTAACTATTTAATAGAATTACCAAATTTTTTAGCTCTTTTTATCGGTTCGTTTTTTATGTATTTTATAAGTCCGATTTTAATTGAAATTAGCAATTCAATCGGCTCAACTGTTGAAAATGTAATATTGATCTCATCTTATTATATGATTGGTTCTATATTTGGAATGATCCTGTCACCATTTTTAAATAGAAAATTAAAGAGAATTTATATTTTTATTATTTCTTACATTACTTTATTACCATGTATTATTATATTAAATTTTATAAATAATATTATTGTGTTCTATTGCATTTATTTTATTTCCGGTTTTATTTTTGGAGTAATAGGGATCCAGGCAAATACAAATATGGCTGAAAGTGCTTTGGAGAATAAAGACAATGTTATGAATATAGGACATAGTTTTTTTGCAATTGGTGCGATAATCGCACCAATTATTTCTTCTAATATCGTAAAGAACGGAATTAATTGGAGATACCTATATTATTTTGTTATTTTTTTTGCAATTTTAAATATCATTTTATTTATTACCATTAGAAGAAAAATCGATAATGCAATGCCAAAACAAAAGGCTGTATCGTTAAAAGTTGTTTTTACTAACAAAAAAACAAATTTATACCTGTTTCTGGCTGTAATAGCATTGTTTTTTTATGTCACCGCAGAAATAATAGTATCTATCTGGTCCCCTACATTTTTTAGAATATTAAAACACTTTGATGTACAAAGTGCCGGACTAATATTGACAATTTTATGGATAGGGATATTTTCCGGCAGGTTACTGGTAGGGTCTTTGTCATACAAAATAAAAACAGATTATATGCTAATGATCCTTGCTATAATAAGTATTATATCATTGACTTTTCTTGTTTACTCTAGTTCTAAATTCATAAATTACCTTGCAATATTCTTTACGGGATTTGGATTTTCAGGAATAGTGCCCCTGCTAATATCATCTACGAGTTCATTTTTCCCAAAGGGGAAAGAGGTAATTATGACCATACTATTTTTAATGCCGGCAGTCGCTGGTATGTCAGCACCATATATCACACGAAATATTGCGCAGAAAAGTATGTTTTTTTCCATTGCCGTAACAATATTTTTTATGGCTGCAGTCCTGATAATTGTAACGATAAGAATGTATTATGGAAAAAAGGCTTTAAAAAAATAGAACTAAAATTATACAAACCGTTTTATAAATATAGGAATAAGAAAGTATGGTTTTTTACCAATCTTTTACATATTATATTTTTCTTTAAGCTCTTTTATCCTGTTATAGGAACTGCTTATCTTATCTTCTTCTATTTCTCCTTCTATGACAGCTTTCCTGACTGCTTCTACTGCTTTTTGAGCAATGTCATCATCATATTTTTGGTTATTATTTGAAAGTATTAATAAATCGCAGCCGGCATTTATTGATCTTACAATAGCTTCTTCAAACCCAAAATAGGTGGCAATTGCTCCCATTTGCATATCATCAGAGACGATTACACCTTCATAATTTAATCTACCTCTTAATATATCCTTTAAAAATATAGAAGATAATGTGGCTGGATTATCAGGATCGATGTTTGTATTCATAACATGCGCGGTCATAATAATGTCAGTTTTACCGCTTTCAATTAATTTCCTGTAAGGAAAAAGCTCTACCTCTTCATTATAAGTATCTGTTATGTCAACCAGTCCCAGGTGGCTGTCTTCCGTGGAGCTTCCATGTCCGGGGAAATGTTTGATTGCTGTAATAATATTATACTGGTGCATGGCATCAATAAAATAGCCTGCATGTTCATATACTTTTACCGGATCATCCGAAAAGGACCTTTCCAGACTTCCTATTACCGGATTATCTTTATTTATATTTACATCAACCACAGGTGCAAAATTTAAATTAAATCCAAGATCATTAAGTTCCATTCCAAGCTTTGATGCTTCCAGTAAAGTATCTTCGGGATCACTTTCTCCCATTTCCTGCGCACTCTTAATCTGCAAGAAGCCATATTCTGCTTTTAACCTGTTTACATTTCCTCCTTCCGCATCGACTGCTATGAATAAATCACTGCGCGTAAGCTTTTTTAAATCTTCGATTAGTTTCTTTGTTTGCTTTGGGTCTACAATATTTCTGGGAAAGCTTTTTGATGGAACGTCATAATCAAATAGTATAACACCCCCAATATAATATTCATTGATATCCTTTACTATCTTAGAAGAGCTGTCAATCTCTGTTCCTCTGAAGCCTAAAATAATCATTTCTCCAATCATTTGATCTAGTGTAGGAGTGCCCGGTATTTGAGCATTGGAAGTTTCTTCGGCTGAAACTTCTGCCTGTGAAGTCTCTGTTACCGTTTCTTTCTTACATGAGGAAAATATAAGACTACAAGAAAGAATAGCGCACATCAGAAGAAAGAATAAAATTATCAGATATTTTTTTGGTTTCATTTTAAAAAAATCCTTTTAAGGAATAAAACAGTTTATATCTTTATCATTAAAAAATTCCTACAAGATAATAATGAAAATAATATCATGTTTGGAAACATAAAAAAAATATACAGTTTATGATTAGGTGATTTAAGAATTATCTATTTTTTATAAGATATGGAACTTGTTGTTTTAAGAATTATTGACAGAAAAGATTTAATGAAAATTATTGATTCAATTAAGCGTTCGTAAATTATGACAGTGGCATTGATAATTAATTTATAGATCAAAACTGAGCTGGGGATTATTTTCTTTTAAATATTTTTTAATTATTTCGATTAGTTCTATTGCTGTATCAATTGCTTTTTCAGCTTCTATCTTAGAGCATGGAATATCCGGTTCATAAATAAACTTATGTCTTTTTTTTCTCATAAAATCATAATTATTTATTAAGCTTGAAAAACTTTTACCCAAAACTGCATTTATGAATTTAACAATAGTTACATGTTTGCCAGTAATATCAGGTCTATAACCTTTTGATTCCATGAATGCTAGACCAGCGTGTAAAACAGCATTGTACGCGTAGTTATAAGAGCAGTCATTATCAACTTCCAGGTTTCTTTTCGCTGTTTCAATATCCTTAAAAGATCTTCTTATTAAATTACTAATGACTTTAATATCAATTGGACATTCTTTTATAGACTCATCTCTTTTAAGTGATATTATTGTATCTTTATATTTATAAATCACTTTCTTCACCGATCAATAAAATTTTAGGTTTTTTTAAAATATCCAAAATAAATTGGCTGTTTTCCTTTTTTTTAAGTTGATATTCTTCGAATGAATACACTACCGGATTTATTTCTCTTTTTAGTTTATTTTCAAGCAATGAAATTATATAATTTAATTTTGTTATATCAGGTTCACCAATTATCATTAGATCAATATCACTTTTTTTACTTTCTTTTTTCGCTGCAAAAGAACCAAAAATAAGAGCAGTTTTTATCTTATTTATTTTAGAAAGCTTATTTCTTAGACTGTACTCCACACCTGCAGTTTTAGAAATTATACTTTTCAGCTCATCGAATAAAGGATGATCTTTATTTAGAGAATAATATAATAAATTACCTGTTCTTTCTGTTTTAAATAAATTATCATTTGCAAATTTTAATAGTTCTCTTCTTATACTCCCGGCTGAAAAACCCAGGAGTCTTTCAAGTTCCCGTAAATAATACTTTTTTTGAGGATTTGTAAAAAAAAGTACAAGCAAGCTCTCTCTAATTTTTGATTTTGATATATATAGCGATGGTATCATAATATTTTTAAATTTGGTTTAATTATTATATTGTATGCTTATTTGAGTACAATTGTACTCAAATTGGAATACAAAAACAATAAAATTTATTTTTTATCTATAAAATGTGCATATACATAAAGGTACAATATTATTATAATATAATTAAACTAGTTTCAAAAGTATTTTTTTGAATATTGGCTGTTTATCTCTATATACCTCTGAAAATTTTAAGTAATGTACCACGAAGTATAAAATTATTTTCTTTTTAGCTTATTAATCCATTTTGCCGCGACAGCAATGAATTCTTTTTGCTATTTGACTAGTTATATTAAATATGGAATAATCATGCCATAAGAAGTAAGATGTAAGATGTTGGATATAAGATGTAAGAATTAATACATTGGAGGATATAAAATATGTCAGAAGAAGAGATTTTAGATGTGCAACTAAGGCCCAAACGGCAGATAACACTTCCATTGAAAGTTTGTGAAATACTGGGTATTGAGTATGGTGACAGGTTGGAATTAAGAATAAAGGACGATTCAATTATAGTAAAACCAAAGAAAACCATAGCTTTAAATGCTCTAAATGAAATTAGAAACGCATTTACAAAATCGGGTGTTACGGAAGAAGAACTTATAAAATCTGTCGGGGAAAAAAGGCATGGAAAAGCTTAAAGTTTTTCTCGACAGTAATGTTTTTATATCGGGACTCTATTCAGGAAAAGGTGGTCCCGGTATAATACTTGATTACTTAATTGCAGGTAAAATAGTTATTATTATTTCACAGAAAGTCTTAAACGAAGTAATAGAAGTATTACAGGAAAAACTCCAGAAAATACTGCCCTTTCTGCAGGAATTCTTATTAAGTTATCCTCCTGAAATAATTAAAAATGCAAAACCTGAAAATATTAAAAAATGGTCAGGACTGGTAAATGAAGACGATGCAATGATTTTAGAATCCGCAATGTCCTGCCAGCCGGATTATTTTGTAACTGATGATAAGCACTTCTTTAACAGTCCGCAAATTGAAAAAAGATCAGGCTTAAAAATTTTAAGACATGAAAATTTTATAAATATTCTAAAAAAAATTTAATAGGTAAAAACTTTAAAAGTATTTTAAAAACAATTAAATAAAGATAGATGATTACCAATATATTAAGAGTACTAATGACAAGGTCTTTAAAGCCGTTTATTTTTGAAGGTAATTGTAACTATAATCTGGATTTAAATGCCAAAAACTTAGGATTATATTTCCATATACCGTTTTGTAAAAAAATATGTTCTTTTTGCCCTTATTACAAAATAGAATATGACAGACCTCTACTTAAAAATTTTCATAATGCTCTTCTAAAAGAAATAAAGCTTGTTGCCTGCCTGGCTGGTGAAAGAAAGGATATCGAAAGTATTTATTTTGGCGGTGGAACCCCGGCATTAGTAATAAATTATTTACCTGAAATTATGGGTTCTGTTAAAAGCTTTTTTAATGTAAAAGGGAATATTGGAATAGAATTGCACCCCGACGACATAAATGAAGTTTTACTTGAGAAGCTTAAACAAAATGGATTTAATATGGTAAGTGTAGGAATACAATCTTTTCAGGACAGGTGTATTTCCATTTTAAAAAGAGAAAAAATAGATGGTATAGGTAAACTTAGATTGGTGAAAAAATTTAAATTTACAGCAGTAGATGTAGACTTAATATTCGGATTGCCCGGACAAACCAAAGAAGATTTAACGGGTGATTTTATAACAGCTGCAGAGAATGGGGCAACCCAGATCTCTACATATCCATTTATTGAATTTTCATATACTGATATTAAAAACAAACCAACTAACCGTAAATTAAAGAAGCAGATGTTGGAAAGCTTACTGGATATAAGTGAAAAAACAGGTTATAGGAGAAGCTCTATCTGGACATTCTCAAAAGATAATTCGCCAAGATACTCTTCAGTAACAAGAGATAATTTTATTGGATTTGGACCGAGTGCTGCCACTTTATTAAAAAGGATATTTAAAATAAATACATTCTCGGTTAAGGAATATATAAAGTGCCTGGATGAGAATAAGTTGCCGACTGCCCTTAGCTTAAAGTTCAGTGTCAGGACAAGGGCTCTTTACTGGCTTTTTTGGTCAGTATATAACCTTTATATAAGTGGAGAGAATTTTTATAAGCTTTTTGGTAAAAAACTTGAAGGTATATTTGGATTCGAACTTTACTGGGCTAAAAAATTTAAATATATAGAAAAACATAATGGGGGATATAAATTAACTGATAAGGGTGCCTATCTTTTTCACCTTATTGAACAGGATTATACCCATCAGTACATAGATAAAGTCTGGAGGATAGCTTTAGATAATCCCTGGCCGAAAAGGGTGGTCTTACATTAGTTAAATTATTAGTAAATACTACTTTAGAAAGGAAAACATTAAAGAATGGATCAGAAAAAAATTACTATATCAACTGTCGGAGTCTTTAGAGATGCTTTGAGAGTCTCTATTAAAAAACCTTCTCTAGCATTTTATTTCCTTAAGACTATGTTAAATCAGAGAAGAGCACAGCGAAATAGACTAAAGTGGATTAAAGAAGGAATCCAGGTGCCTCCTGTTATGATATTCAGTATCACCAATAAATGTAACCTGAACTGCAAAGGGTGCTACAATAAAGCCTTAAGAGTACCATCAAAAAATGAACTTGATACGAACGAGATAATTAATATCCTTGATCAGGCAAAAAAACTCGGGATATCATTTATAGTAATAGCGGGAGGGGAACCATTTGTAAGAAAAGACTTTTTAAAAATTATAAGGACTTTTCCTGAACTTGTTTTTCTTATCTTTACCAATGGCTTACTTATAGATGATATTCTGCTTGAGGAAATAAAAAGACGGAGAAATATTGTTCCGGTTATCAGTATAGAGGGCCGTTCGGAACAGACCGACTTGCGCAGGGGAGAAGGCGTATTCAGATATTTAAAGACAGTAATTGAAAAATTGAACAAAGAATCAATATTTTTTGGGACGTCTCTTACTATGACCAGGCAAAATTTTGAATCTCTTACTGATGATGCTTTTGTAGCTGACCTGGTAGGGAAGGGTTGCAAATTATTTTTCTACGTTGAATATACGCCTATTACAGGAGGCACGAAAGATTGGATTCTTACGGGTGAACAGAGAAAGAAAGTTCCGGATATTATGGAAACATACAGGAAAAGATTTACGGCACTTTTTGCCGGATTACCGGCTGAAGAAGAATTATTTGGGGGATGCCTTTCTGCAGGAAGAGGTTTTATTCATGTAAATGCCGAAGGAGATCTGGAACCATGTCCTTTTGCCCCGTTTTCTGATGTAAACCTTAAAGATATGACCTTAAAGGAAGCCCTTAAGTCAAGACTCCTGGAAGAGATACGGAAAAATCAATCTATATTGGACGAGTCTGAAGGAGGATGCTCTTTATGGGCTAACAGGAAATGGGTTGAATCCTTGCTAAAGTAGTGTATCTTCGTGTTCTTTTAAAGAATAGGAAGCATGATATATCATTTAAGCAAGAAAATACCGGGAACGTTTTTAAAATTATTATCAAAGGTCAACAGTTTTATTCCATGTTGCAGTGCCAGTGAAGCTATCCAGAGATCATTAGTTGGGATTGGGATGCCTATTTTTTTTAATTCGTCATAAATCTTTGCATAAAATTCAGAGGTTTCGGTGTCTATATCGTATATCAACATTCTTGGGGAATCTATAAAATCATCAAGCTCCTTTAAATAGTTTTTTTCCTTTTTTGTATTTTTAAATCCTGCAAGTAATTCGGCTATTGAAATTACACTAAAAGCAATTATTTCGGCAGTTTGCAACATTCCTACAATTTCCTCATTACCAATCATAAATTCAATGTATATATTTGTATCAATTAATACTCTTTTTATTTCCATAGTTCGTTATCAATTTTTCGCTGTTCATTAATATTTTTTGAAATCAAATTGTAATCTTCTTTGTTCCACTTGTTAGAAAGATTATCAAGATCTGTATACTTTTTTGTCTTTTTTATTTTTTTTAAGAAGCCAAATTCTGTTTCTATTATTGAAAGAATAAATTTGTTCATACTTGTTGAGTTAGTTTCAGCCTGTTTTTTTATTTCCTTATATAGTCCTTCATCTATATTTCTTATAATAAAAGTCTTCAATTCTGATTCACCTTAAACCTTAAAATATTTTTATGACATCATAATAAATATCAATAGTGATAATATTATATGATATCATAAATAAAAAATAAATAATGAAATTGTGGGTTTTTAGAAAATCGATTAAAATACTCTCTATATATATTTTGAAGACACATTAAAAACTTTCATATAATAAAAAGATTAATTAATCTGTAGTTAAAAAATAACTGTGTTTAAAATTAAAACACGAGCATCATCATTTATGCTTATTTTGGCAATATATGCAGTTGCACTTTTCGCTGGTCTGTTTGTTTTTAACTTTCTTTTTAACTTTCATTATAATATGCATGTGCTGTTATCTACATTTATTGCAGATATTACTGTAACATTGGTTGTCTGGGGTTTTGGAATATTATTTGGTAATTCCAGTGTGTATGATCCATATTGGAGTGTAGTCCCTATTATTATTCTCCTTTGCTGGATAATAATCAAAGGAGTTTCATTTTCAATTATTGACATTTTATTTCTGGCTGCAATTATTGTCTGGGCAGTGCGGTTAACGCTAAACTGGGCTACACGGTGGAAAGGACTGCACCACCAGGATTGGAGATATATAATGCTAAAAAAGAAATTTCCCCGCCTGTGGTTTTTTATAAATCTTGCAGGTATTAATTTAATGCCAACAGCAATTGTATTTATAGCGCTTACTCCTGTCTATTTCGGGATTGGTTCGGAAGGACAGATAAGTAGTTTAACCGTTATAGGGTTTGCCATATGTGTAAGCGCTGTTTTAATTCAATCTATTGCTGATAGGCAGATGGACCTATTTAGAAAAAACAAGTCAAATAAAAACCAGTATATTGACAAAGGATTATGGCGTTACTCGCGTCACCCAAACTATTTTGGCGAAGTGTCATTCTGGTGGGGAATATGGCTGATGCAGATGGGAGTTATACCACAGATATGGCTAACGGTAATTGGACCTATAGTAATGACATTTCTATTTATGTTTATCAGTATACCAATGATGGAAAAGCATATTTTGGCCTCAAGACCCGCTTATAAGGGTTATAAAAAGCAAGTATCAATGCTGATACCATGGTTCAGAATAAAACAGTAAAATATTAATAATTTTAACGGTAAATCATCTTTGGTGTCCCTGGGCAGATTCGAACTGCCGACACCAGGATTAGGAATCCTGTGCTCTATCCATCTGAGCTACAGGGACACGCATGAAAAAGATAATACTGATTGAATACACCGAAAAATACTAACAAAGCAGACTATTTCTGTCAAAAGCTTTATCTTTATCAATATATCGCAGTTAAAAAGCAGATTAACTGCTTTATATCATTATCATTTATCCTGTATTAATTAAAGCGGAAATTTAATTAATTAATCGTTTAAAGACATCTTTATAATCTTATCTACCAGTTCCTCGAAAGATATGCCTGCTTCTTCTGCTGACATTGGTAAAAGACTTGTATCTGTCATACCGGGAGAGGTATTCAGTTCCAGAACATATGGGATCTTATCTTTTCTGTCCAGCATAATATCAACCCTGGATAGTTTGGTACATTTAAGTGAGTTGTGAACCGCAATGGCAATCTCTTTTACTTTTTTATCTAAAGAAGAAGATATTCTGGCTGGAACAAAGTAATCCGTTTCTCCGATTTCAGATCTGGATTCAAAATCGAAAAATTTCTTTTTTGGTACTATCTCTACGATTGGGAGTGCCTTTGGTTTTTCTTTTCCAATAATGCTTATTGCAAGTTCGATCCCATCAATAAATTTTTCCAGTATCACCTTTTTACTATAACCAAGAGCGGAGATTATTGCATCGGGTAGGTCTTCGGCCTTATTTACCAGTTTTATTCCGAGTGCGGACCCTTGAGCGGATGGTTTTACCACGAGAGGCAAGCCTAATTTTTTTATTATTAAAGGCAGAAGCTTTGACGAGCCTAATTCCCTGAAGGAGCTCGTATTTAGAAAGTAAAAGGGTGGAGTGGGTATTCCAAGGCTTGCGAATATCTGTTTTGAGATTATCTTATCAAAGCTTAAAATATTAGGATAAACACCAGGACCGGTATAGGGGATGTTCAGTACTTCTAAAATCTCCTGAATAGTACCGTCTTCGCCGTCTTTCCCGTGAAGCGCAATATAGGCAAGGTTTATTTTTTCCGAATTCAGGTTATCTACTATAGATTCGTCCACATCTAATTTTATGACATTATATCCAAGTTTCTTCAGCGCATTTGAAACTCTCTGGCCGCTTTTTATGGAAAATTCTCTTTCAAGAGATCTTCCTCCCATAAGTACAGCAATATTTTTTTTCATTTTTATCACTCTTTTATTAATTTAATGTTTTTATTTAAAACTTTTATATAATTTAATTTTCTCTTTTAATATACCGGATAAAATTTTAATGCCTTTTTCTATTCTTTCGGTATTTTCTGTGCAGAAAGCAAGCCTTGCTTCATTTAGACCTCTGCCATCTGTATAAAAACCGCTTCCCGGAACATAAGCTACCTTATTTCTAACAGCATCTGCAAGAATTTCTTTGGTGTTAAGATAGCCGGGAAGTTTTAACCATATGAAAAAACCTCCTTTTGGTTTAGACCAGCTGGCGTCTTTAGGAAAAGTATCTTCCAGAGTCTTTATCATAACATCTCTTCTCCTGGAATATATGTTTATAAACTCTTCTATATTCTCACGCCATGACGGATCTGAAAAGTATTCATATGCAATTCTTTGGGTAAAAGTACTTACACAAAGAATTGTAGACTGGATTCCAAGAGTTATTTTTTCCAGTATGAGATGAGGAGCTACAATCCATCCTATTCTAAATCCGGGGGCAAAAAGTTTTGATAGCGTGCTAAGGTAAATTACATTCTGGTTATCTCCTTTAATGTCAAGCTCCTTTATGGTAGGAAGAGGCCTGTCTTCATACCTCAGCATTCCATATGGATTGTCCTCCAGTATTATGGTTTTATATTTTTTAGCAAGCTCCAGTATTTTTTTTCTGCGCTGCAGGCTTAAGGTTACCCCGGATGGGTTGGAGAAGTTAGGTACTAAATATATAAACTTTACCTGAATTTTTTTATTTGCCAGTTCTTTTAATTTTTTCTCCAGATTTACTGTATCTATCCCGTTTTCATCAATGGGTATCCCGATTATCTTTGCTTCATATGAACTGAATGAGTTAAGTGCTCCGGTATAAGCAGGTGATTCTGTAATAATAGTATCGCCCGGGTTAATAAAAGCTTTAGCTAAAAGATCCAGGGCTTGCTGGCCACCTGTGGTGGTAATTATGTCTTCTTCTACTACTTCGAGCCCTTCCAGCTTCATTACTTCCACAAGTTTAGTTTTAAGCGGATAATAACCGTCGGAACCCCCATATTGCAGGCTTATATCACCATCTGCTTTGAGGATTCTTTTAATATATCTCTCTAATTTTTGAAAGCTTAGAGCCTTTACTTCCGGGAGACCTCCTGCAAAGGAAATGATATCCGGTCTTGCGGAAAGTGAAAGCAGGTCCCTTATCTCAGAGGAGAACATATATTCAGTCCTGTTTGAATATAAATGTTCCCAGTAATCGAATGTAATTTTTTTACTCATAAAAATCAGCCCTGAAAGGGTTTTAAAGCTCTTATTGTTTGTAAATAAGTAATATATATTAAAAACTCTAAAAGTTCAAAAAAGTTTTTAAAAGTTTAAACAATTCTTTATAGTGCTATAATTATCGCAGTATACAATTTTAAGTTTTTTCTTCTTTAATTATGGATTTAAATTTAATAATTAAGGATCTTTCTTGTAAGCAATTGGAAAAAGTAAAGTTTAGGTGCATTGAATGCAACTATTGGTTTGATTGTGATAAAACCAATTTTTTTAAAGATTTATCTGAAGTCAGGAGTTTTCGTGAATTAGGGGGCTTTCTGAAGGGTAAGTTGTTTGAGGGAAAAACCAGGAGAAAAAGCAGGAATAAGATTATTTCTTTTAAAGAGCAAGGAGGAAGAATCAAAGCTGCCTTTATCGGAGGGAAGTGTATAGGATCGATTTTAGCAGGAAATTATTATCTTTTTCCCAGACTCAAGGATTTTAATGTTTTTCCCCCGGATTTTGAGAGTATTTTTTTAGGCTGTATCCATGTTGTTCCAGAGTACAGGGGTATGGGTGTTGGTAAAAGGCTGCTGGTTGAGATTGAAAAAGAATTATTAAAGGAAAAAGTAAAATCGATAGAATCTATCGGAAAAAGATTAAATGATGATATAGATGAAGAGCAGTATTGGAACAGTCCGCTTATTCCATTTAAATTTCTTATGAATAATGGTTTTTATTTAAAGAAGAATGATACTCTTTTTCCGCTTTTAAGACTGGATTTAAAAAGTATAGCAGTTGATTTTGCTCTAAATAGAACGATCCTTGGTAAGATGGCTCTGGAAGAAGAAATAAGAAGCCCTATAATTATAAAGAATAAGTAATCGGTCTTTAACTTGTTTTTTTAGAAATTGATATAAAAAATTCGAGACTCCATTTAACCGAATAAATAGACAAAAATCCGGAATTATGCTAGTATTCATAGCCTAAAAGATAAAAGCTTATTTGAAAAATTAAATATTTAAGTAAAACCGGTGATCAGAGAAAGTAAGCACTGAAAGCAGCATACAGAGAGCCGCTCAAGCTGAGAATGCGGTTGCAAAGCTGGTGTCTGAATGGGTCTGTGAGGTGTCTGGCTCAAATCTTTTTTAAAGAGAGTAAGTCAGGCCGGTTTCCTCCGTTATCAAAGGATAGGATATTAAAAAGTATCTGAAATATTTTGAGTGTATGGTAAAATTGATATTTAATTTTACTATAAAGTAGGGTGGCACCGCGGGAATTCAACCTCTCGTCTCTACAGATATTATGTAGTGATGGAGAGGTTTTTTATTTTTGGAAAGGAAAGGTGATGAAAATAAAAATTTTATTATGGCGCAGTTATAAAAAATATAGATAAAAATTTTGAAATTATTTGTGCTAAGAAACTATTATAATTAAGAAAGGAGAATATAAATGGCTCAAAATGAAAAAGATAAAAAAACAATATTAACAGAAAAGGAAATGCCGAGGCAATGGTATAATATAAATCCTGATCTGCCAAAACCTCTGGATCCGCCTTTGCATCCACAGACCGGTAAGCCATTGACGCCAGACGATCTTTCGGTATTATTTCCAATGGCTCTGATCATGCAGGAAGTAAGCATGGACCGTTTTATTGAAATACCCGAGGAGCTTGTAAATATTTACAGGATGTGGAGGCCAACTCCTCTGGTAAGGGCTGAAAGATTGGAAAAATACCTTGATACGCCGGCTAAGATTTATTTTAAGAATGAGAGTGTCAGCCCGGCAGGAAGCCATAAACCTAATACTGCTGTGGCTCAAGCCTATTACAATAAGAAAGAAGGAACAAAAAGGCTGGCTACCGAAACCGGTGCGGGGCAGTGGGGAAGTGCACTTTCATTCGCATGCAATATTTTTGGACTGGGCTGCACCGTTTATATGGTCAGAGTAAGTTATGATCAAAAACCTTATAGAAAAAGTATGATGAAGGTGTGGGGGGCAACTGTATATGCATCTCCTTCGGATTTAACAAACGCCGGAAGAAATATACTTAAAGAAGATCCAAATTCTCCCGGTAGTTTGGGAATAGCAATAAGCGAAGCTGTTGAAGATGCGGTTAAGAGCGGCGGAGATGCAAAATACTCTCTCGGCAGTGTGCTTAATCATGTTATTTTACACCAGACAGTTGTTGGACTGGAGACGAAAAAGCAGTTTGAAAAAATTGGTGAGTACCCTGATATCTTGATTGGATGTGTTGGTGGGGGAAGTAACTTTGGAGGTTTTTCTTTTCCATTTATACCTGATAAGTTAAGCGGTAAAAAAATAAGAATTATAGCTGTTGAGCCTATTGCATGTCCTTCAATCACCAAGGGTCCATTTGCTTATGATTATGGTGATACTGCGAAAACAGGTCCTATTGCAAAGATGTATACTCTGGGTCATGATTTTATCCCTGCAGGGATTCATGCAGGGGGACTTAGATACCATGGGATGGCCCCCCAGGTAAGTTTGCTTTGCAATGAGAAGATAATAGAAGCAATTGCGCTCCATCAAAACCCGGTATTTGAAGCAGCGGTAACTTTTGCAAAGACAGAAGGAATCATTCCTGCTCCTGAAACTGCCCATGCTATAAGGGCCGCTATGGATGAAGCAATAAAATGTAAAGAAACCGGAGAAGAGAAAGTAATAGCATTTAATTTCAGCGGGCATGGACATTTTGATCTATCGGCTTACGATGAATATTTGGATGGAAATCTTGAGGATTATGAATATCCTACAGAGAAGATAAAAGAATCCCTGGAAAAGCTTCCGAAAGTATAAAAGAAGAGGTAATTGGATGGTGGAAGGAGTGATATATCATATCCTTCCACCATTTAAAAAGATAGCTTCATTTGCTTCAATTTTCTATTAGACTTAAGCATTATAAGTCCTGCCTGGACTTATAAAAGGATTTTTATCATACGAAAAATTTCTACTTGATTTTTTTCTGATTAATCTATATATTATATAGGAAAATTTCATTTTGTTTTAATAATAGCATTTTTAATAGGAGTTTCTTCAAAATAATCATGTCTCAAATTTCTAAAAATATTAGTTTTTAAGCGTATATATTTTTAAAGCAGTCTATATTCCTGGACGCATATTAAAAATCCTTTTTAAAATATATTTGAAAGTTATAAGAAACTAACAATAAAATTCTAAAAACTTTAAAACAACATTTCGACATAACTTATTATTATTTAAACTATTTAAGAGTTTTAGATAGACCTTAAAAGAGAAATATATAGCAAGAGGCAAAAATTTAAGTAAAAGAGGCCCGAGTATGAAAGGAGCATTTGTTAATGGCTGAATTAGAAGAATTAAACAAGGAATTTCTTGATGGGAAAGTCCTGGGTGAACTAAGGATTATTGCCAGGCAATTAAATATTCAGGGAATTTCTAAGTTAAAAAAAGACGAACTTGTAGACAAGATATTGGAAGAAGTATCCAATAACGGTATGGAATCTTCTTTAAAAGATGAAACCATAACTAGAGAAGATGTTAAAGTTGAAGAAGAAGAAAAAGAGGAAGCGAGGGAAGAAGAGTCTGTAGTAGAGGAAGAAATAATAGGAGAGAGAAAAAGAGAGATTGAGAAAAAGCCGGAGTTTGAATTATATAAGGAAAGAATGAAAGGAATACTTGATATATTGGCAGATGGCTATGGTTTCTTAAGGACAACCGGATACCTGGCGGGATCGCATGATATATATGTTTCTCAGTCTCAGATAAGAAGATTTCGCCTGAGGCAAGGAGATGAAGTATATGGTCAGGTTCGGCCGCCAAAAGAAAGCGAAAAGTACAACGCACTTCTTAGAATAGAAAAAGTAAATGGGGAAGATCCGGAATTTATAAGAAGCAGGATACCATTTGAAAAATTAACTCCAGTATATCCAATGGAGCGATTAAGGCTAGAAACGGATGAGTCGGATAATATTACTCCAAGAATAATAGATCTGATTGCACCTATAGGGAAAGGTCAGAGGGGCCTTATTGTATCTCCTCCAAAAGCAGGTAAAACAACCATATTAAAAGATCTTGCAAATAGTGTTTCTAATAATAATCCTGAAGTATATATTATAGTCCTGCTGATTGATGAAAGACCTGAAGAAGTAACCGATATGGAAAGATCGGTAAAAGGAGAAGTAATAAGTTCAACATTCGATCAACCATCAGATAATCATATTCAGGTTGCTGAACTGGTACTTCAGCGGGCAAAAAGGCTGGTTGAACATGGTAAAGATGTTCTGATACTTCTGGACAGTATAACCCGTCTTGCAAGAGCATATAATCTGTCAATTCCGGCCAGTGGCAGGGTTTTATCCGGTGGGGTTGATTCTTCTGCACTGTTCCCGCCAAAAAGATTCTTTGGAGCAGCCAGGAATATTGAAAATGGCGGAAGTCTTACTATACTGGCAACTGCATTAATTGAAACCGGTAGCAGAATGGATGACGTTATATTCGAAGAGTTTAAAGGCACCGGAAACATGGAAATCAACCTTGACCGGCATCTGGCAGATAAAAGAGTTTTTCCCGCAATCGATATAACCAGATCCGGAACCAGAAAAGAAGAGCTACTAATGGAAAAAGAAGAAGCGGCAACGGTATGGAAACTTCGAAGGTTAATTTATGAAAAAGAGCCCGAAATTGCACTGGAGCAGTTAATAGACTATATCAGGAATACAAAATCCAATGAGGATTTTCTCAAAGCCATCAGGGCAAGTTTTGATAAAGAAAAAAAATTATAACAAATAACATTACTAAATCAATAAAAAACTCATGATCTATGGTATATAGATTTTTGCTGCACCTTTTGGCACTTTGATTTTAGCAAGTTATGTTTACGGTTAGTAATATTTATGTTAATATTTAGGATTTGAAATGATTAAGATAAAGGATAATAAATAATAGTAAGGATTTAATAACATGAAAAAAGACATACATCCGGAGTATTTTGATTGCACAGTTACCTGTTCCTGTGGTAACACTTTTAAAACCAGATCGACAAAAAAAGAGATAAGAGTTGAAATATGTTCGAATTGTCATCCTTTTTATACCGGAAAACAAAAGTTGGTTGACTCTGGCGGAAGGGTGGAAAGATTTAAAAAGAGACTTGTGAAATCTAAGAAATAAAGAAGGGTGTGTATATGAAGGTAAATTTAATTAAATACACTCAGGAACCGGAAAAAATGGTAGCGGTAGCTGCCAGATTGTGTTATTCACCTGTTGGTGTTGATGAACTTATGGATGAGCTTGGTGATGAAGATGTTAATAAATTAGTTAGATTTGTAATAAAAAGCGGCCATCACAGTACAACAGAACACATAAATTTTACATTTGCCATAGAAGGAGTGTCTAGAGCCTTAACCCACCAGCTGGTGAGGCATAGAATTGCTTCATATAATCAGCAATCTCAAAGATATGTGAAATTTAAAGATAATCTTGAATATATTACTCCACCTTCCATAGAAAAGGATAAAGATTCCAGGGAAAAGTTTAATAAATTAATTTTAAATATACATAATCTCTATAAAGAATTTTTGGGTAGTGGAATTGAAGCTGAAGATGCAAGGTATATACTACCAAACGCGGCAGAAACAAAAATGATTGTAACCATGAATGGTAGGGAACTTTTACACTTTTTTACAGTAAGATGCTGCAACAGGGCGCAGTGGGAAATCAGGGAACTGGCAACAAGAATGTTGAAGCTGGTTAAAAAGATTGCTCCGGTAGTTTTTGAGAAAGCGGGCCCAAATTGTCTCAGGGGCCTCTGTCCTGAAGGCAAATTTAAGTGTGAAAGTCCCCCTAAAGCGAGTGATTTTGATGCCTGCGGCTAACGAAAAGTATCAGGTAGGAGGCCAGGCGGTTATTGAAGGGGTTATGATGCGCAGCAAACATTTCTGGGCCGTGGCAGTGAGAAGGCCTGATAAGACAATATCCACAATACTTTTTAACGACGGTCCCCTGACAACCAAGCATAAAATGCTTGGTTTTATATTCATTCGGGGAATAGTAACACTTTTTGAAAGCATGGCTTTAGGTTTTAAAGCCTTAAGCTATTCTGTTAATGAGTCTACCGGAGCAGAGATAAAATTCTCCAGAAAAGAAATGATTATATCTATAATAATTGCGGTAGCATTTGCAGTAGGTGTTTTTTTTATACTTCCTACAATAATCGGCAGAACTTTTTCCGGGTTCCTACCCAATGTAATAGTTTATAATCTTCTTGAGGGACTTATTAGAATTGGATTTTTCCTGATATATATCTTATCAGTATCACAGCTTAAAGATATAAAAAGAGTCTTCCAGTACCATGGAGCGGAACATAAAACCATTCAGGCCTACGAAAATAACGAAGAAATGAAACCTGAAAATGTCAGGAAGTACAGCACTTTACATGTAAGATGCGGGACAAGCTTTTTACTTATTGTGATGGTTGTAGCTGTTTTTGTATTTGCTCTTCTGGGGAGACAGCCAATAATATGGCGGATTATATCAAGGATACTTTTAATACCAGTCATTGCAGGTATTTCATACGAGCTTATAAGACTTGCAGGTAAATATAGTAAGTACAGAATAGTTAATATAATTTTTTATCCCGGGCTATTGCTCCAGAAGATTACTACCAGAGAACCCGATGATAGCCAGATAGAGGTGGCTATAAGTTCATTTAAAAGAGTTATAGAGGCGGAAAAAGCACTGGAGGCAGGTTAATATGTCAGCATTACTGGATAAATTGAAGCTATATGAAGAGAATTATATAAAACTGACTGAAAAACTCTCAAATCCGGATGTCTCTCACAATCCCCAAAAACTAAAAGAATACGGGAAGAAAATAGCTGAAATCGAAGAAATTGTAAATATTGTCAGAAAATACCGGGAAGTTCTTGCTTCTGTTAAAGAGGCGGAAGAAATGCTCAAAGCGGAAAAGGAAGAAGAGATGAGGAGTTTCCTTAAGGATGAACTAAAGGAAAATAATGATAAAAAACAAAAGCTTGAGAAAAAAATAAAGTTACTTCTGACTCCTAAAGACCCTAATGATAAGAAAAATGTTATAGTTGAAATAAGAGCGGGTGCCGGAGGGGATGAAGCGGCTTTGTTTGCGGAGGTTCTTTACAGATTATATACAAGATATGCGGAGAGCCGGAAATGGAAATATTCTGTACTTAGTTCAAGCGGACTGGGTATCGGCGGATTTAAAGAAATAATATTTGAAATTGAAGGAGAGGGAACCTATGGAACCATGAAGTATGAATCCGGAGTGCATAGAGTTCAGAGAGTTCCCACTACTGAATCCCAGGGAAGAATCCATACTTCAACTGCTACGGTAGCTGTGCTTCCTGAAGCCGAAGAGGTGGATGTTGTAATAGATCCATCTGATTTGAGAGTAGATGTTTTCCGTTCCAGTGGACCTGGAGGGCAATCTGTTAACACTACAGATTCTGCAGTCAGGGTAACTTATATACCTACGGGTATGGTGGTAACATGTCAGGATGAAAAATCACAGCTGCAAAATAAAGAAAAGGCTTTAAAGATCTTGAGAGCCAGGATTAAAGAGGCGGAAGAGGAGAAGCAGATGAGCGAACAAACTGAGAGAAGAAGACTGCAGATTGGAACCGGGGATAGAAGCGAAAGGATAAGAACATATAATTATCCACAGGGCAGAGTAACTGACCATAGAATAAATTTGACTTTATATAAACTTGATGAAATCCTGGAGGGTGATCTGGATCAGTTAACAGATCCATTAAAGGGTGCGGATAATGAGAAGAAAATAGAGAAGATAGGTGCTTAGGTTATTTGCAAAAATGGAATGTAAAAAATATTTTAGACTGGACTATAAATTATTTTAAAGATAAAAATATTCCCCAACCCAGATTGTCTGCAGAACTGCTGCTTAGTTCTGTTCTTAATCTAACAAGGATCAACTTATATTTAAATTATGACCGCATTCTGAATAACAAGGAACTTGCTGTATATAAGAAGTATATTCTTAAAAGGCTCGAACATATTCCTATTCAGTATATCCTAAAGGAAGCATATTTTAGAAAAATAAAATTATATGTGGACAGTGGAGTACTGATACCCAGACCTGAGACAGAACTTATAGTAGAGAAGGCATTTCAACTTTTGAAGGGTAATTTAGAGAGGGAGATAATTAACATTTTAGAGATTGGCACCGGGAGCGGAGCTATTTCTATAAGCGTTGCTTATGAGATTTCCGATGAATTAGGAGTATCGGATGAATCCTGGCGGGTAATAGCAACTGACAATAATCCTGATGTACTGGAAATAGCAGAAAAAAATGCTAAAAGCATTCTTGATAGCAGTAAATTTAAGAATATAAGATTTATTGGATGCGACCTGCTGCCGGAGGAGTCTTCTGATTTTTTTAAACAATACGAAAAAAAAATTAACATTGTAATTTCAAATCCTCCTTACATTTCTGAAGAAGATTATAAAGATCTGCCCCGGGAAGTAAAAGAGTATGAGCCAAAATCCGCTCTTCTGGCAGGTAAGACCGGCCTGGAGGTATATGAAAAAATTCTTACCAGGATAAAGCCATACCTATCCCACGAATTATGTTATATTTTATTTGAGATTGACCCCGAAAAAAGCGCCTTGCTGAAGGAAATGTCAGAAGATATCATTGGCCCAAAGGAAATAATAGTAGATAAGGATCATAATCAGAGAGATCGTATTCTAATAATTAAAATATAGACGTGTTTGTTTTTTTAAAATTTAGGTGGTAGGATTTTACTAATTTTTATTTACCAAAAGATAGAAATATAAGGGAAAGAAATTGAATCCAGCTTTAATTGCAGTAGTAATTTTTGTGCTGACTTATATAGTCATAGCAACGGAAAAAGTAAATAGAACCGTAGTTGCATTTGCCGGTACTTTGCTGCTGATTTTATTTGGTGTTTTTAATATAAACGAGGCTGTAGGATTTATTAACTGGGAAACTATAGGGCTGCTATTTGGTATGTTTATTATAGTCGCAGCTTTATCGGATGCGGGATTTTTTACATTTTTAGCTCTTATACTCGCCAGGTGGTTAAAATATTCTCCCAGGAAAATATTCATCTTTTTCCCCATAATAACAGCACTGCTTGCAGCTTTTATGGATAGCGTTACTGTAATGCTTTTTTTCGCTACCCTGACCTACGAGATATGCAAAATATTGAAAATGAATGCGACTCCTCTAATAATCACAGAGGTAATTCTGGCTAATATCGGAGGAGCTGCGACTATGGTTGGTGATCCACCTAACGTAATTCTGGGTTTGAAACTTGGTTTTTATTTTAATGATTTTATAATTCATAATGGTCCTATTTCTATACTGGCTGGAGCGGTTACTCTGCTGTATTGTTATTTAGTAAACCGGAAATCGATTGCTTCTTCTGAGGAGATACCCAGGAAGGAGTTTGAAGAGATGGATCCAGCCAGAGCAATAGAAGATAGGAAACAGTTTAAGTTAGCACTGGCTGCATTTGGAACGGCAATTATCTTTTTAATTACCCACAATTACATAGAAAAATATCTTCACATTTCACTTAAAGTTCCCCTTGCTGCTATGATACCTGCTTTTATTATGCTGACTATTCTGGGTAAGAGATCGGAAAAAATCCTGTTAAAAGTAGATTATGGAGTATTATTATTCTTTATGGGATTATTTATGGTAGTAGGTGCACTGGAACATACCGGAATTATAAAGATAATCTCAGGCTCTATTATCGGTCTTTTTAAGGGCAATCATATGGGACTTTTAAGTACGCTACTGTGGGGCTCCGGTGTTGCCAGTGGAGTTATAGATAATGTACCATTTGCTCTTTCTATGGCATACATACTGCAAAACATTGTTAAGTTTGCAGGGGTCCCAGCACTATCAATAATGGTCTGGGCAACCTCATTAGGTACGGATATAGGAGGCAATTTTACTCCGATAGGAGCTTCGGCGAATGTGGTGGCATATACTACAATGGAGAAAAGAGGCCAATCAATCGGATGGGCAAAGTGGTTGAAACTTGCAGTACCTGCCACACTAATTGCACTTACTGTTTCCAATATCGGTATTTTTATTAAATATATCACAGGATTTTTCTAATTATTATCCCGTAAGCCATTCTCTTTAGCAATATTCTTGTTTCTATCTCTTATGGTTCAAATAAGTTTATTGGATTTAAATTAATGAGAGGTAATACTGTTTGAAAAAAAAATAAAAATGGTTATAATAAGTTTTTGCGATAAGAAAGTTAATTGCAAATTATCCAATACGACGCGGGGTGGAGCAGTCTGGTAGCTCGTCGGGCTCATAACCCGAAGGTCATAGGTTCAAATCCTATCCCCGCTACCAAATTTTAAAGCTTTGCCAGATATAGTCTTATACTTATATATTCTCTCAATATTTTTTAACCGGTAACAAAATAAATCTTTTTGCATATAGTATATTTTTATTAATATTGATTTTAAACTATAATTTATATATGTTTTTAAAATATATTTAAGGTTACCTGTAGAGTGAAAAAGGCAGTAAAAATAGGAATTTTAAAGGACCTTATTGTATAATGAAGAGTATTTTTTTTAAGAGATATAAATATATAATACTGCTCGGAAGGAGTTTCTTACTGATTCTGGTCCTTTTTTTATGTATCAGTTTTTCCGCCTGTACTTTTGTTTCTAATATAAAAAGCTTCTTTACCGATAAATTTTCAGTTGAAGATGAAATGGATGAGGTAGTTGAAATTGTAAATACATTTTTTAATTTGCTTGCAGATAAAGACTATGAAGAAGCATATGAGTATATAAGCAGTAAAGATAAAACCCGGAAAAATTTAGAAGGTTTTAAAGATGAATTTAAAGATGTCACAGATATTGTTTCTATAAATATTAATTGGGTTGAAGTTAAAAACAATGTAGCTTTAGTAGGGATAGATTTAACCGATTTTTATGACGGAGAAGAAAAATTATTTAAAGATATTGAAGTATCTCTTATAAAAGAAGAAGATGAAAGCTGGAAGATAGTATTTTGGAATTGAGAAGGATTACAGATTAGGGGTTCAAGACTGAATGTATAATTTATAAAAATAAGGAAACTGGAAAGGTGCAAGTTGAAAGTATTATTTTTAGGAGATGTTTTCGGAAAGCCCGGAAGAGAAGTCTTAAAAAAGGAACTGCCTGGAATTATCGAGGAAAATAAAGCGGACATTGTTATCGCCAATGGTGAAAATGCGGCCGGAGGAATAGGAATTACCCCTGAAATCTGCAAAACATTGTTAAATATGGGTATTGATGTTTTGACGTCAGGAAATCACATTTATAAGAAGAGAGAAATATACGATTATCTAAATAACCAGCCCCGGCTTTTAAAACCGGCAAATTATCCCCCAGGGACTCCCGGAAATGGGTATTATATTATGTCTGATAAAAGAAATAATAAGATTGCCGTAATAAATATTTGTGGAAGAGTCTTTATAGAATATCTGGATTGTCCATTCAGATGTATCGATAAAGTTCTGGAATATGTAAGGAAGGAGACTCAAATAATAGTTGTAGATTTTCATGCTGAGGTTACTTCCGAAAAAGTTGCTATGGGATGGTACCTGGATGGCAGGGTAAGCGCGCTGGTTGGTACACATACTCATGTTCAGACTGCCGACGAAAGAATACTTCCCGGCGGAACAGCATATATCACTGATGTTGGCATGGTTGGGCCAAGAGATTCGGTTATCGGAGTGAAGAAAGAAAATATAATTGAAAGATTTTTAAAGTTAATGCCCCAGAAATTTACTGTTGCAGAAGATGATTATCTGATTAACGCAGTCGTGATTGATATTGATGAAAAAATCGGTAAGGCAAATGATATCAGAAGAATAAATTTTGTAGTTACTGAGTAATTAACTTTCAAACAGTAGTATGAATTCTGAAATAAGAAAAATATATAACTGCGAGTTTGCCGGAGATAAAATTATAACCAAAGCTTTAGAAACTATAGAGTCCTCTGATATGATAAGAAGCGGGGACAGGGTACTAGTTTCTGTCTCAGGCGGTCCTGATTCTATATTTTTAACGCATTTGCTATACCTCATACGGCCGGTTTTGAACTTAACCCTTTTTGGCTTTTGTCTTGATCATATGACAAGAAACGGAGAGTCTGCAAGAGATGCTTTGTTTGTAGAAAAATTATACAAAGAATTGGATATTGAACTGTTCAGACAAAAAATAGATGTAGCGGGATGGTGCAGGGCAAACAAGCTTTCCTTTCAGGATGGGGCAAGAAAACTAAGGTTGGAAAAACTGGTGGAAATTTCGGATAAAAACGATATAGGAAAAATTGCTACCGGTCACAATGCTGATGATAATATAGAAACTTTTTTTATGCACTTTTTAAGAGGTGCCGGAGCCAGAGGCCTTTCCGGTATAAAGCCGGTAAGTGGTAAATTTATAAGACCTATTATTGATATATTCAGGAAAGATATCATTTCTTATTTAGATGATAAGAAAATATCCTATTGTGTGGACAGGACCAATCTTGAGAATATATATTTTAGAAACAGGGTAAGAAATATTCTCATACCATTTATAAGCAAACATTTCCAGCAGTCTTTTAAATCCAATGTATTGAGATCCATAAATATATTGAAGGAAGAAGATGAATTCTTAAGGGATTACGCGGTAGCCAGACTGACTGGTATAGCTTCCGTAAAAAAAAGCGGAACCAGCAGATATG
>Ga0299915_10000620_pt1 | contig 26657 bp, 25 predicted proteins | sample RVTome_13_FD_200263 | JGI IMG/M metagenome (GOLD analysis project Ga0299915, IMG submission 200263) | Soil microbial communities from uranium-contaminated site in the Upper Colorado River Basin, Wyoming, United States - RVT92D227 (version 2) ... | reverse complement strand
TCAAGAATCACAACCCGCGCCCCCGGCCCCAGATTCCCCTCAATCAGGGACCTCGTGCCATGCTTCTTCGGCTCCTTGCGCACGATAAAGCCCGGAATCGGCCGGCCCTCAGCCTCGCTCAAGGCCACGACCGCCCCCACAATCGGATCCGCCCCCAGAGTCGGCCCGCCTATGGCATCAACCGGCTGCCCCCGCAAGGCCTCCAGGATAATCTTGGCGAAAAGATAGGCCCCCCGGGGCCGCAAGGTTACCTGTTTTCCGTCAATGTAGTAATTGCTCGTCCGACCCGATGTCAGGGTTATCTCCCGCCTCTCAAAAGCGTCCCGCGCGGTGATGGCCAGCAATTCGGCCCGCTCCGCCTGCACCCGCTCGTTCACCCCGTCCCAGTCACAGAGCACTCTTTGAGCCTTTTCCCCGCTAGCACCCGCCATATCGCTCCTCCCCTCGAAAAGAAGTCGGTAGTTGTAGGGCGGGGGTGCCGGCCCCCGCCGAATGATTCACACATCGAATGTCACCGTGCCTTTCCAATCCCGGTCATGTTTTACTGAAAGATTGTGATAGGTAACGGCCTTTACGACCGCGCCGGCGCGGTGAACCTTTTCATTATATCCCCCGCCCCAGACCTCGGCCTCAATTTCCCACTGGGAGAAGGAGTTTATCTTGAAATCACAGAGGGCGACTTCCTCCCGCTCGGAGAGAAAGATGAGTTCTCTCAACCAGGCGACCAACAAATCCTCCGCCGATTCCCCCTTCGCCGCAACCGTCCATTCTTGCTCTTTCGCAACTGTGGCCAAATCCACCTGCTGGGCGAACATCCCGGCCGCCGCGCTCTCCAGCATCTCCTCAAACGTCTTGCCATGCGCGGCAATCGCCTTGTCCGCCGTATGTTCAATCTGCTCAAAGCGAAATCGCCCGATCCGCCGCACCTTGCCCTCCCGCCCTATTATAGAGGAGAGCCAGCCAAAGAAGAAACCTTTCTTGCCGCAGATAAACGCGGGTTGACTGTAGGGCTGCGGTGCCGGCCGCAGCCGAAAAAGGTTGTCCGTTGGGCAGGACCTCGCGTCCTGCCCCGTGGGTTCCGCAACCGAAGGGGAATCGCCCGCCGCCCATTTTCTAGCCGCTGATGGACGCGGATGGAGAATCTATCTGCGCCTATCCGCGTTAATCCGCGGCTAAATAGGCTGTCCGGTTGAATCCCTGCAAACTCTGCGCAACTTGCTTTGGGCAACCGAAGGAAACTCAGCCGCAATCGTCGAACCATCTCAGTATCAACGCACCGCTCTTTCCGAAAGGGGGCACATGGCAAGACCAAGGCCAACAAGACTCCTTTTCTTTCTACTCCCTGCTCTCACACTCTTCTCTGCAACTGCGGTTGCCCTCTCCGCGTCACCGCCCGAAGCCGCCGCGCCAAAGAATCTCCCCATCACCCTCCAGAAGAACGATGACCTCGAACGCCAGCGCCTCGTCCTGGAGCAAGAGCGCATTGCTTTGGATAAGAAGAGGCTGGAGCAGGAGTGGCTCCTCCGCAAAGAAGAAATCGGCACCGAGAAGAGGCGCAACCTTTACCTCCTTATCGGCGGCTTGGGCGCACTTTTCACCATTCTTATCTCCCTTTCTACCTTCCTTGCCAACCAGGATGCCAAGAAAAGGGAGCACTTCGAGGCCGAGGTTCAGGCGCTCACCTCTCGGCAGGAGGAGGTGGATGTCAGCCGCCGTCTGGCCGCGGCCAACGCCCTTCCCCACTTCTACAATGCCCGCTCCTGGCTGCTGCTGCCACTATGGCCGCCACTACGGGTCTTCCGCTTGAAGTGGGGCTCCCCCTTCAGGCACGAGGTGGTCAACCTCATCGCCGCCTGTTTTAAAACCCGCGCTGTCAAATCCAGGCTGCGCAAACCTTTTCAGATTCCCTCCGGTCAATCCGCCGCCTCCATGCCGGAACAATCTGGAGAGGGTGCTGCCGACGTCAAGCCGGAACCACCCGAGGAAACCATCCTTTACGAAGCCCTGGCCTCTGCCATTCGCAGCATCTCCGAGACGGCAGCCGCGGAACCGCCTGAACACTTCATTGGCAAGGTACTCGCCTTTCTTCACATCGGGCGCGGGCATCTCCCTTTTGCAGGTGTTGACATGGCCGAAACAGACCTGAGAGGGTTGAACCTCGACCATGTGAACTTTGTTCACCTCGACCTCTCAGAAGCGCACTTGCAGCGCGCACACCTGTGGGGCGCGAACCTGCAATACGCAGACCTGTGCGACGCGAACCTGCAAGGCGCAAGACTGTGGGGCGCGAATCTGCAAGCAGCCCTGTGGGGCGCGAACCTGCAAGGCGCAGAACTGTGGGAAGCGAACCTGCAAGGCGCAAGCCTGGGGGAGGCGAACCTGCAAGGCGCAAGGCTGGGCGGCGCGAACCTGCAAGGCGCAAGGCTTGAGGGTGCTGAGAACCTAGACAAGGCGATCTTCTCAGAAAAAACCATTCTCCCCGATGGCACGAAGTGGTGGCCCGGAAGAGATTTGACTAGGTTCGCAAATCCCCAGGCCAAAGGGGAGGAGAAGGGCGAATAGCTGGCGCGGTGCATTTCCGGCCCTGGAAGTCATTTCAGCACAGTTCGTAGTAGCGCCATTCATGGCGCGTTTTACCTTTCACCGGCTGCCTGGGCAGGACACAAGGTCCCGCCCAACGACGACCAACTCCTTTGGCCGCGGATAAACGCGGATAGAGAATCTATCTGCGCCTATCCGCGTTAGTCAGCGGCTAAATAGGCTGTTCGTTGAATCGCTGCAAACTCTGCGCGACTTGCTCTGGGCAACCGAAGGAAACTCAGCCGCAATCGTCGAACCACCTCAGTATCAACCCACCGGTCTCTCCCAAAGGGAGGGCAGCATGCCATTGTCTCCAAGATTGAGAACGGCTTCGGTCTTCTTAGAGAGACTCGTATATTATGGTAACAGGAAGTGGCATGGGCATCTTGCCCATGAAGCCAGTTTTCACGGGCTGGAAGCCCGTGCCACGCTTCCTGCAAATAGTTGCTCTAATATAAGAGACTCTGTAGGCGGGGCGAGGCCGCCCCGCCCTACATTTCAACCTCTTCAAGAAGGGCATGTCAGCAGAGATTTCTCGTCATGACGTTTTCCGCGCTGCCTTCGGGCCGGAGAAGATAACCCTTCTCTCCGGCCGGCCGCGCGGCGTCATCCCGCCTTTGACTGACGCATACTTACAAGCCCTTGCTCGCCACGCGGGAATGGCGCTTGAGGCAAATCGCAAATTCAACCTCACCGCTATTACCGATCCCGCAGAAATGGCGGCCAAGCACTACCTTGATTCCTTGTCCTGCTGCCTGGCGGTTGATTTGTCATCGGTCGAGTCAGTCTGCGATGTGGGCAGCGGAGCCGGTTTCCCCGGAATTCCGCTGGCGATCCTCTTCCCGCAGACAAGATTTGCCCTGGTCGAATCAAATCAGAAGAAGGCCCGCTTTCTCGAAGCGGCAATCAAAGACTTGGGCCTGGCGAACTGCCAGGTGATTCCCGAAAGGGCGGAGAGCCTGGGGCGAGGGGAATTGCGAGAGACCTTTGGGGTAGTAATAAGCCGTGGTGTCGCTCCTTTGCCCGTATTGGCCGAATTGTGCCTTCCTTTGGTGCGAATCGGCGGATGTTTCTTGGCGATGAGAGGGAGAAGGGGAGGGGAAGAGGTCGAAAGATGCGAACAGAGATTTGCATTGCTCGGAGCAGGTAAGCCAGAAGTCTTGAGGATCAGCATCGCTGAGGCAGGTGAAAGGGTCATGGTAACCGCTGGCAAGGAGACTTCGACCCCGGAGAGGTTCCCCCGAAGGCCCGGGATTCCCCAGAAGAGGCCCCTGATATAAAATATCTGTTTGTATGTTTCACGTGAAACATTTCGAGATATGCAAAAAAAGCAGTTGACATTTCCCCGGTTGTCCCCTAAACTTATTGGCAATCACTATCGAGTTATCCCGGCAATTTCACACTAGAGTTGCAGATCTTGGACGCAGCAAGAAGATTTCAGAGTCAAGACACGGCGAATCTGGGCAAGCGCCACCCCGCCCTACACCTGCAAGTCCCCTCCTCTTCTCCCTCAACTCGCTTCACCGGCAAAGGTCAGCAATGGCTAATGTAATCGCTATCGTCAACCAGAAGGGAGGCGTTGGAAAGACCACCACCGCCATCAACCTCGCCTCCTCTCTCGCCGCACTCGGGGAGAGCGTCCTCCTTCTCGACCTTGACCCACAGGCGAATTCAACCATGGGCCTGGGATTCGATTACCTCAACCTCACGCGGTCAATCTATGATTGCCTCCGTGACGAAACCCCGCTTTCCGCAGCGATCCTTCCCACCGCGATTCCCAACCTCTCCCTCGTCCCGTCCTCAATAGACCTCGCCGGAGCAGAGGTCGAACTCGTCTCCGCCCTGGCCAGAGAATTGCGCCTGAAGCAGGCAATCGAACCCCAACTCGAAAACTACCGTTTTATCCTGATTGACAGTCCGCCCTCCCTGGGCCTTCTTACAGTCAACTGCCTGGCCGCCGCCCAGAGCATAATCATCCCGATACAGTGCGAATACTATGCCCTCACCGGCCTCACCCAACTGCTTCGCACTCTCAGCCTCATCCGCCGCAGCCTGAACCCAAGCCTGGAGATCCTCGGCGTCCTCCTGACAATGTATGACGCCCGCACCAGGCTCTCCGAGGAAGTATCGGCCCAACTCCGCCAGCATTTTCGCGGCACCATCTTTTCAGCCATAATCCCGCGCAACATCAGGCTTACAGAAGCGCCTTCACATGGTCAGCCGATCTGTCTCTATGCCCCGGATTCCAAGGGGGCGAGAGCCTATTCTGCCCTGGCGCAAGAAGTGAGAAGACTGCTCATAAAGGAGTTCAGCGATGAATCGTCCGAAGAGGGGACTCGGGTCCTTGATTCCAGTGGGTCAATGGGAGATGCCCGCCGAGAGCAAGACGGAGATGGAGATCTCCCGGATACGCACCAACCCTTACCAGCCCCGCCTCAGCCTGGACACCAACCAGATGCAGGAACTGGTGGAATCAGTCCGGGCGCATGGGATCCTCCAGCCCCTGCTGGTCCGCCCGAGTGACGGCGCCTATGAACTGATCGCCGGCCAGCGAAGACTGCACGCAGCAGCGGCCGCCGGCCTCAGCCAGGTGCCTGTCATCATTCGTGAGTGCAGCGACCGGGAGATGCTGGAACTCTCCCTGGTGGAGAATCTTCAAAGAGAAGAGATCAACCCCATCGAGCGGGCAAAGGCCTATCAAAGGCTCAAAGAGGAGTTCGGCCTCGACCAGGATTCCATAAGCGCCGCCGTTGGCAAGAGCCGCGCTTCTGTAGCGAACTCACTCCGATTGTTGAATCTTCCCATGCGGGTGCAAAGCGTCATCGCAGAAGGGAAGTTAACCGAGGGCCACGGCCGCGCCCTCATGGCCCTGGAAGATCCGGAGGAGATCATCCGCGCCGCCGACCGGGTAGCCCAAAAAGGCCTCTCCGTCCGGGCGACCGAGAGCCTTGTCAGGAGAATCTCGCGCAGGCGGCTGCCGCGCCTCGTGGAACCTCCGATCCCGCGCGATCCGAATCTTCAGGACCTCGAATCCCGCCTCTCGCTCCAACTCGGCGCAAGAGTCCGCATAATTCCGGCCAGGAATGAAAGCGCCCGCGGCTGGATGCAAATCGAATTCTACGGCACCGAAGACCTCAACCGGATCTGCGAAGCAATCCTGGGCGGCTAGCCGGCCGAGGCGGCGAGGATGACACTTCGGACAAGGCGCGGGCCATGAGCCTGCGCCCTGTTGCTTTTTGCCAACACCTCACAAGAACAATCCCTCCACTGTTGTGTCTAATCGGATACACAAGCAAGCGCGGAGAGCGGCCATGAGAAAATGCGAGCGGGAGCGGCTCCATGAATACGCCTACGGAGAGGTCTCCGGCGCCGCAGCGGGGGAGACAGAAGATCACCTCCGCCAGTGTGAGGAGTGCCGCCGTCTGCTGCAAGAGTTGAGGCAACTGAAGGCCTGCCTCTCGGCGTTTCCCGAAGTTGACCCGCCGGCGCAAGTCAGAACACGGCTGAGCGCCGCCGCGGCCGCTGCCTGTACCCAGGTTCGCCCCTTGCTGGGAGAGTATCTCGACGGCGAACTAGATAGGACCAGGAAAGAGGCGCTTGCTTTCCACTTCGCCTTCTGCGGAAAGTGTCGCCGCGAACTCTTTGCCCAGGCGCAACTGCGCGGGCTCATCTCCGCCCTGCCAGAGGCGACTCCGCCCCTTCGCGTCAGAGAAAGAGCGCGGGAGGCCCTCACCGGAAGACGTGCTCAGCCTGCAATGAGCGGGCTGCGACTGCCTGCGCTTCTTCAAACCCTCCTCGCAAAACGGGCGCACGCCTTCGCCTTCGCCGGTGCCATCGCAAGTGTTGCATTGGCCCTGGTCTGGCTCTTGCCCGTCTCTCGCCAGGTCTTCTCGACCGCGAGAGTTCCGGCCGTGACCGTCCCTGCAAATGAAGGGCATTCCTCCCACTATGCCGGAGCGCCCGGTTTGCAGCCCGGAGAGCCGGGGAATCCTCTTGGTCAGGGAACGAAAATAGCCGTGGATTCGTCTTCCTCTGCAAAGGCTGACGGTCGCGGAGACCTCGCGGCAAGCAAGGGCCTGGTCGCTGTTCAGCCAGCAGCAAGCAGGCGTTCTATTGATTCGAAGAGGCATCGGCAGATGGAAATCGCGCGCTTCGCGGTCCCGTCTGAGAGAGAGACTTCTCCGGCCGAAGTGGCGAGGATTCCTGCGCTCCCCTCCGCCGTCAATCCCGCGCCGACTCCCGCGGAGGCAAAAACCGCCCAGCCGCCGGATTTGCCCGCGGAGGTCGCCGAGGCAAGGAGAGAACTGCTCCAGGCATCAGAGCAATACCGAGTCTTGAATATGGAAAGCCTTCTCACTCGTCTGCCGCTGGGAGGAGAAGCGCCCGCTTTACCTCGGAACACTCCCCCGCCTCCAGGCTCCGGTGTATCAGTGCCCTCCTCCGGCCGGTGGGCCTAGTAGCGTGAGAAGCGGGGAGATTTGCGGAAAAAGATTCTTGGGAGAGACCGCGTTGTAGGCGGGGCTCCCAGGCGGGCCGGTGATTCGCTTGCGCGACACGAGTATTTCAGATGGGTCTTTGCGAGATGGAAAGAAGGCTGGAGAGGTCTGAGGAGAAGCCCGCGGCAGGAGCAGCCGTCTCCATCCGGCGAGGGCCCGGCCCTTTCCGGCTGATTGGAATTGCGATTGCACTGCTTTTCGCAGTCTATCCCGCCGCGGCAATGCGGGTCGAGCAGGCCGGCGGAAATCCCAGCCAGGAAAATCGCACCTCTGTTTCGGGCAGCGCCTCCTCCGAGTTCCTCTTCGCTCTCCCGAAAGGGGATCTTTCTCTCCGGCTTTCTTACTTGCCGGAGCGTAACGCGGAAGTCTCCTCCAATCTCCTTCTGGAGCGGGCGAATCTTTCCCTGATCGGCTCCGTCCAGCCGCGCCAGGAGAAACTCTTCCTTCGCGGCAAGAAGAGTCTGCTTGCCGAATACAAGCCCTCTTCTTTCTTGCAGATGCGCTTCTCCTATGACCAGTCTCTCCGGCCAAAGAGAGAAGGCGAAGCACAAGAGATCATGAGTTCCAATCTGAGTTATGGTCTCACCTTCACCCCCTCCTCAAATTCACGCCTGACCGCAGCCTGGAAGTGGCTCAAGTCCGATCGCCCCGGCGCGCCCGGGTCTGCTTCCACGCAAAGCGCAGAATTCGGCTATGAGATGAAATTCACCGGGGGGTTGATGCGCCTGGGCCGCAAGATGGCGCTGAACTCAGACGGCCTCCGCTCCGATCGCCAGGAGACCTCCTCTATGCACATGGAATGGGGCCGCGCGCAAACCTTCTCGCTCGCCGCCGATTATGCAAGCAAGAACCTTGCCGGGGTAACAGAGCAATCGCAATTGTTGGCGGCCAAGATCGCCTTTTCTCCACAGGTGAAGGCGGGCCTCAGCCTCCGCCGTCTCAACGCCTCCGGAAAGCCAGCCGAGGCCCGCTCCGACCTCTCTCTTGACGCCGACCTCGGATCAAGCAGGGCGCCCTTTCGTCTGACCGGAAGAGTCATCGAGGCTTCTCAGGGAAAGGTCGGAGGTGAATTGAGAGAAGCGGGATTTCAGGGGGGCTTCGGAAAAGATGACTTCGGCCTGAGATTCTCCGGCGCCTACGGGAAACAGCGCGGAATTCTGGAAAGCAGGCCCGCAGGCAGCCTGGGAAGATTGCAACTGGAAGCCCGGCTTCCTGGATTGAAACTCATCGGAAAGAGCGAGGTTCTCCCCCAGCAAGGCGGCCTCAGCCATAAGAGGCTATTCGAGGCCCGGCTGCCCGTTTCACCCGCCGCCGAAATCTCCTGGCTCAGGCAGAGTGAAAGCGGTTTCTCCGCGCTGGAGCGCGAGCAGTTCGCGGTCAACTATCACCTGCAGGAGATCGAAGTCGGGCTCGGCCATGAGCAAAGGCTGACCACGCTCGGCAGTCAAGAATCGAATTCACTTCGACTCTTGTGGAAGGCCGGAAGGAAACTTCCGGAATGGGCGAAAAGCCTGGGGGAAAGCCCGATTTCCGAGGAGAGCGCAAAATACGGCTTCCGGCCTGCTCCTTCCTGGGCCAAGGCCGCTGAGCCCGGCCTTGAAGCCTCCTGGAGAAAGCGTTCCAGCGCCTCCTGTGCTGCCTCAGACAGCCTCCGCCTGGTCTATCGCGGACTTGCAGGAGGGGTTCATCTGCGCGCGGGCCATGAGACCAACCCCTGGGCGGCGGACAGCGCGGCTGAAAGCGTTAACCTGGGCCAGCGCGACTTCGTGGAAATCGGGATGCCCCTGCAGGAAAAGTTCGTCGCTCTGCTGCGCCTTTCACAAAAACACGGTCTCGACCAAGACGGAGGCGGCCTTCTGCTTTCCCTCGGCGCGAACTTCTCCAATCACGAGAAACTGGAATCTTTCTACAGCAGCGAACCCGAACCACAGTTGGCCAATGGCCTCATCACCACCCGCCGCGCCTCCTACGGAGTCATCTATTCCCACAATCACGGCGAAGAGCAGTATTTGACTGTGAAGGCCTCGATTAACCCGCCGGCCGCTCCAGACAAGAACCCCGAAAACTGGCGCCTGGACCTCGCTTTCTCTCAGCCTTTCTGAGCAGAAGCGGGCGCGGGGGAGAAGAACTCGGGGAAGAAAGTGGCCAGACAGGCCTTTATCGCCGCGGCAAGAGGCAAGGCGATGAGGATTCCGATGAAGCCGAAGATCTCTCCCGCCGCCAAGAGGGCGAAGATAACTGTCAGCGGGTGCAAACCGACCCGCTTTCCGATAATGCGCGGACTGATCCCATAATCCAGCACCAGGTTCAACCCCACCAGGCAGGCGGCAATTCCGAGGAGAGCGGGCCAGGAATGACCGGTGACGGCCGCCGCGATAATGGTGACAATCGCCGCGATCGGCACCCCGAAATAAGGTATGGCATAGCCCACTCCAACCAACAGCCCCAATAGATAGCCGTATTGCACCCCGAAGATGAGCAAGACAATTATCGCCGCCGCCGCGGCCGTCGCGCAAAGCAGCAAAAGGCCAAGCAAGTAGGCGCTTACTATCTTGTTGATCTGCCCGCTCAGAGAGACCGCAGAGGCGGCATAGCGCTCAGGAACCAAGGCGAGCAGCCTTCGGCCCAGGGAGTGATATTCCTTCAATATCCAATAAGAGAGGATGATTGTCACCAGCATCAGAGTGGCGAAACTGGCGACCCCCTGGAGAAATCTTCCCAGAAAAGCCGGAATCTTCGTCAGAACCCACTTGAGGGCTTCCACCAATTTCGCACTGACCTGGGCGGTCAATTCCCCCCTCGCTTTGAGCCCGGGAAGAGCCTCCGGCAGGCGATGGAGCCACTCCTGATAACTCGTCTGCGCCTTTTCCGCCAGAGGAGCATACTGCTCAAGCAGGCCGGAGACCTCCGTCCAGAGCCGGGGAACCAGGGTGAGGCCAATCACCACCCCTATCGCCACCATCACCACTATCAGCAGCAAGATGGCATAGACGCGGGGCCAGCCTCGCCTTTCGAGACGATCCACAAACGGGTTCAGGAGGTAGGCGACCAGCCCGGCCAGGAAAAAGGGAAAGATAATCGCACTCAGCCGCCAGATGAGCCAGGCCAGAAAAATCGCCAGCGCCGCCAGCCAGAAGGTTCGCCACTGCGGATTTCCGTTCTTCATCGCCCTCCCGCCAATTCCCAGGTTGCCTGGAGTCTGCTTTGCTCTGCTACAAACTTCGTTGTGGACTGTGGGGCGGGGCTGCTAATGGGTCTCGTATATTAGGGTTAGAAACATTCGGGCGGATGCAAATCCGCCCCTACGGACTCGAACGCAGGAAAACAGCCCGTAGGGGCGGCATTGTTGCCGCCCGTTGTTGTGTCCAACCTTGTAACTGCAATCTACGAGACTCACCAGCCCCGCCGCTCTCTTAGCCAGGGATTCCCAAGGCCGCGTCAATCCGTTGGAAGTCCAGATACTCTTTCGCCAATTCCATCGCCCGTTGAATCTTCTTCGGCTCGCGGATGCGAAGTTTTCCCAGCACGCGCTCAATCCGCTCCACCGTGCTCAGGGTATCCTCCCGGGTGAGGAGAATCGGCACACGGGCTTCCTCCGCCCGGGTGAGAATGCGCGGGTGGGGATAGAGGTCGCCGGTGAGGATGAGGCAGCGGGTGGAGGTCTCCAGCGCGGCGAGTTGAATATCGGAGCGGTCGCCGCCGGTGATAACCGCCTTGTTGGCCGTGCGGCGGAAATAGCGGAGTGCGCTTTCCACGCTCATGGCGCCTACGCTGAAGTGCTCCACCAGTTCATCCAGGCACTCCTCGCAGCAGAGGAGGCGCGCGCCGACTTCCTCGGCCAATTCCCGCACGCTAATCGAACTCAATATCTGGTCGCGCGGCAATATCCCGAAAACGGTCAGTCCCTTCCTTTCCAGGAAAGGCGCTATCTCCTCCCGCACCCGCTCCCGCTGGTTGCGCGGCACTCCATTGATGATTATCCCCAGGATACGGTCGCCCAGGGCCGACTTGGCCGCCAACATCATATCCGCGGAGCGGTCATCACTGTATCTGCCGATCATCAGGGCCTTCGCCTTCAGGTGATCAATAATCTGGGCGGGATTCAGCCCGAGCACGGTCCCCGTGCAGCAGGCCGACCCAAGGCCTCCCACCAATACCAGGTCCTTATCCGCGGAGACGGCTTTGAAGGCGCGGTCAATCGCGCCGAGGAAATCGGGGGGCTGGCCGGCAAAGACCTGGTGCAGAACCTCGGGAGTGAGCAGCACCGGGCAGAGCGCCTCCGGCGGCGACTCAAGCCGCAGCGCCTGCGTGATGAAAGCCGCATCCTCGTCCGTCATCACACCTTCGTACCTGGTCGGCAGGGAGCCGATGGGCTTGAAATAAGCCACCTTCAGGCCCGCCTCCTGATAGTGGCGGCCAAGCATGAGGGTGGCCAGGCTCTTGCCGGCAAAGGATTCGCTTGAACAGACGTAGAGCACAACCATGCCTTTCTCCTTTCACCGCAAAGGCGCAGAGGACGCAGAGACCTAATGACTCTCGTCTATTAGAGTTACAAACATTCGGGCGGATTCAAATCCGCCCCTACAACCCCTCCGACCAAGACGGTTGCCCGTAGGGGCGGCATTGCTGCCGCCCGCCTCGAATTCAGTACCGTGTAACCATAACTCAGGAGACTCATTAGACATTGCTCATAGGCACTTTCCAGGAGCCCGGGGCCGAGGGCCCTATGAACTTCTATTGCTGCTGCAATAATCTCTCGACTGAGTCTGTTCTCCTCAACCATCCTATTCTTTGCGCTCCTTCGACCACGCTCAGGACAAGTCTTTGCGTCCTTGGACTCCGTAGCTTCAGCGAAGGAGTCTCTGCGGTTCAACTCTTTCGCTGACACTCTTCCTCCCCTTGCCGACGAAGGGTGCTCCGTCAAGCAATCGTTATCCGCGCGTCTATCGCTACCGCTCCCGCACCGGGTTCCGCCACCTTCAGCGGGTTGACATCCATCTCCACGATCTCCGGAAAATCCGCGGCGAGTTGGGAAAGCCTGAGCAGAGCCTCCTCTATCGCCTTCAGGTCCGCCGGGCGCTCCCCCCTCACTCCGGCCAGCAGGGGATAGGCGCGAATCTCGCTCACCATCTCGCTCGCCTCTCGCCGGCCGAAGGGAGCAACCCGAAAGACCACATCTTTCAGCACTTCCACATAGATGCCGCCCAAACCGAACATGACCAGGGGCCCAAACTGCGGATCCCGGCTCATCCCCAGTATCACTTCTTTCCCTTGGGTCACCATCTCCTGCACGGAGACCCCCCAGATATCCGCCTCCGGCATATAGCGCCGGGCGCGCATGGTCATCAGTTCATAGGTGTCAATCACCTGCTCCCGGCGGTCTATCCCCACCCGCACCCCGCCGATGTCGGATTTGTGCAGTATGTCGGGTGAGGCGATCTTCATCACCACGGGAAACCCCAGTTGCGCGGCCAAATCCGCGGCCTCCTCCGGGCTGCGAGCAAGCCCTCCCTTGGGCACGCGGAAACCATAGGCGGCAATCACCTCCCGCGCCTCCAATTCGCCCAGGTTAAGCCGGCCCTCCGCCCGCACCCGGCCCAGGGTCTCTTTCACCTTTTCGCGCTCCGCCGAAAAGGCGGGTATCTGGTCCTCCGGCTTTTCCCGCCACTCCCGATAATTCGCCGTCGCCGCCAGGGCCGCCACCGCCCGCTCCGGGAAACCATAGCAAGGCACGCCGGCTTCGTTGAGAACTTCGGTGCCCTTGCCCATCTCTTGCCCGCCCATCAAACAGCCCACAATGGGGACCTGATTGTGCGAGGCCACCCGGGCGATGACGCGCGCGGTTTCTTCAATCTTCGTCATCGCCTGCGGCGTGGCAATGGCGATGACGCTGTGCACATTGGGGTCCTCCAGAAGGGTCTCCGCGGCGAATTCGAAGCGCTCCGGCGGAGCATCGCCCAGGAGATCCACCGGGTTGTAAAAACTCGCCGCAGGCGGAAGTTGGCTGCGAAGCCGGTCAATCGTCCCCTTTTCAAAGGCCGCCAGTCTCAGGCCGATCCGTTCCGCCGCATCGGTTGCCATGATGCCCGGGCCGCCCGCATTGGTAATCAGCGCAAGACTGCGGCCCTTGGGCAGCGGCAGAGCGGCAAAGGCCATGGCATAATCATAAAGTTGCTCAACCGAAGTCACCCGGATTACGCCCGCCTGGCGAAAGGCCGCATCATAGGCCTGCTCCGAGCCGGCCAAACTGCCCGTATGCGAGGAAACCGCCCGCGCCCCCCCGGAAGTGCTGCCCGATTTGACCACCACCAGTGGTTTCTTGCGCGTCACCTCACGCGCAACCGCCATGAACTCCGGCCCGTTTTTCACTCCCTCCAGGTAGGCCAGGATAACTTTGCTCTCTTCATCCTCGGCCAGAGCGCGCAGCAGTTCGGTAAGCCCGATATCCGCGGCATTGCCGAAACTGACGAACTTGCTGAAGCCCAGCCCCTGGCCCAGCGCCCAGTCCAGCATCGCCGTGGCGAGCGCCCCCGACTGCGACAGGAGCGCAACTTTCCCCGCGGGCGGCATCCCGGCCGCAAACGAGCCGTTCAGCCCGATCGCCGGAACCACCACTCCCAGGCAGTTGGGGCCGATGATGCGGAGGCCGTGTTCGCGCGCAATCTGCGTGACCTGGCGTTCGAGTTGCGCCCCTTCGCTGCCGGTCTCCTTGAATCCCGCGGAGATGATGACAACCGAATCAACCCCGGCCTTGCCGCAGTCCTGGATTACCGCGGGAACGATCTTGGCCGGCACCGCGATAATCGCCAAATCAATCGGTTTGCCTGCGGCCGCCAGGTTCGGATAGAGCGGCTGGCCCAAGACTTCTCCGCCTTTCGGATTGATCCCAAAGACCTCCCCCTTGAAGCCATAGGAGAGCATATTGCGAAAGATGCTGTGACCCACGCTCCCCGGCTCCCGGGAAGCCCCTATCACAGCCACCGATTTCGGTTGAAAGAAATGTTCAAACATCACTATTGCTGTTCTTCGTTTTTCCCGCTCTGTTTTTGGAGTGCGGAGCATGCGGAGGTTGTTGCATAATCCAGTAATCAACCGCCCTGCTGTGGCTTCGAGCACCACCTCCCCCCTTGTGGGGGAGGACTAAGGTGGGGGGAAGGCACAATAAACGCGAGATTGATCACCCCCACCCTTCGATTTTCCCTCGACCACGCTCCCTTCGACTGTGCTCAGGGTAAACGGGATGAACACTCAGGGCAAGCCCCCGCCCTGCAGTGGCAGGACACAAGGTCCTGCCCTACGAACTGTCATCCTCCTCTTTCCTCTTGTCTTACGATTCGCCTTTACAGATTCACATACTCCCTCAAATCTGCATACTTCTTCTGCCCGATGCCGGGGACCTCCAGGAGTTGCTCTTTTGATTCAAATCCAACTCCGTTTTCGGCCTTCAGGCGCGCGCGATGTTGGAGGATTCTCTGCGCGAAGACGGGCCCGATTCCGGGGAGTTGCTGCAATTGCTCTGCAGTGGCGGAATTAAGCGGAATGGGCTTCTTCGGCGGAAGCTTGGGCTGGCTCCGAGATACCGCTCTTGTCTGAACGGACGGAGCCCCTCCTGGGGCAGCCCTCTCTTGTCTTGTTGGAACTTCAATCTTCTCCCCATCCCGCACCGCCGCAGCCAGGTTGATCTCGCTCAAATCCGCTTTCGGAGTCGTCCCTCCGGCCTTGGCAAGGGCGTCATTTGTCCTCGCGCCCGCCGGAAGCCGGTAGAGCCCAGGCTTAACAACCGCGCCGCTCACCTCCACCAAAAGAGATGACACCCTTCCCTTTCCCGCCGGAGCATCAACGAAAAACGGCCCCCCCGAATCCAAAGCCGCCAGTCTCCCGCGACCATACAACAGTGTTCCCACGCCGGCCAACAAGGCCAGCGAGAGGATAACCGCCGCCGCCTTTTCCCAGCGAGAAAAGTAAAGCATGGCAAAATGACTGGCAATCCGCCGGTAGCGAACTGCCCTACGACTTGTTTGCGATTGACGTTGCTGTACAAGGGCGGGGCTGCCAGCCCCACCGAAAATATTCCTGCAGAACGGCCGGCGGGCGTAGCACGCCCGCCCCACAGTTCAGCACTCCGATTGATCTCGGGAAAGAGTTCTGAAGTTCAACTCTCGACCCTCGACGCAAGAACTGTTTCTCAGATCGCACACCGCTGAACGCTCAACGCTGACCGCATTCACGCGACTATATTCACCAACTTATCCGCCACGACAATCGCCTGCTTCACCGCTTTGCCGGCGAGGTGAGCCTGAACCTTGGGAGAAGCCAGGGCGATTTTTTTCAGTTCCTCTTGCGGCAGGCCGGCCTCGACAGTGATGCGGTCTCTCACCTTGCCATTTATCTGGATGACCAGGGTGACAGTCTCCTCTTTGGCAATGGCTTCCTCCCAGGCGGGCCAGAGGGCGAAACAGAGTTCTCCCTCCTTGCCCATCTTCTCCCAGAGTTCAGCCGCCATGTGGGAGGCGAATGGAGCCAGCATCAGCACCAGGCTCTCATAGGCCTCGGACAGGGCGAGCAGATCGGCCGCTTCGTTGCTCTCCTCCTGAACCTCCCTCATCTGGGCCACCATTTCCATCAGTGCGCTCATGGCGGTATGGAAATGGAAGCGCTCCATGTCTCCGGTAACGCGCTTTATGGTCTGATGGGTCTTGCGGCGCAAGGTCTGGCCGGCCGGACTCAGCGCGGCCCCGCCTAGCTTTTCTCTCCAGGCCGGGGCATACTCTTGCAGGTGGCTGTTGGCCATTCTCCAGATTCTTCCCAGGAAGCGGTATATCCCTTCCACTCCGGCGTCACTCCACTCCGCATCCTGTTCCGGCGGGCCCATGAAGAGGATGAAGCCGCGCGCTGTGTCCGCGCCATAGGTGTCACACATCTCATCCACACCCACGACATTCCCCCGCGATTTGCTCATCTTCGCGCCGTCTTTACAAATCATCCCTTGCGTGAAAAGCGCCCGGAACGGCTCGGGAAAGCCGACCAGCCCCAAATCCTGCATCGCCTTGCAGTAAAAGCGCGAATAGAGCAGGTGCAATACGGCGTGTTCAATCCCCCCGATGTATTGATCAACCGGTAGCCAGAAGTCCACCGCCGCGCGGTCAAAGATCTTGTCCGACTTCGGGCTGGCATAGCGCAGGTAATACCAGGAGGAATAGGTCCAGGTGGCCAGACTGTCGGTATCGCGCCGGGCGGGGCCGAGGCATTTCGGGCACGAGGTGTTGACGAACTCCGGCAGATGCTCAAGCAGCGAGCCGCCCTTGCCGGTAAAGGGAGCCTCCTCCGGCAGGACCACGGGAAGTTGATCTTCGGGCACGCCCACGAGGCCGCACTTCTCGCAATAGACCACCGGCACCGGCGCGCCCCAATAGCGCTGCCTGCTCACCAGCCAATCCCGCAGCCGCCAGTTCACTTTTCTCAGCCCGATCCCATTTTGCTCCATCCACTCGGCAATCTTTACTTTCGCCTCCTCGCTGGGCATCCCGTCGAAGCGGCCGGAATTGACCTGCACCCCGGGGTCAACATAGGCCTCGGTCATGGTTTCCGCATCAAGTTTCGTCCCCTTCGGCTGAATAACCACTCGAATCGGCAGGCCGTTTGCCTTCGCAAACTCAAAATCCCGCTGGTCGTGCGCGGGAACGGCCATGATGGCGCCGGTGCCATATTGGGGCAGCACGTAATCCGCAATCCAGACCGGAATCTTCTCCCCATTCGCCGGATTTATCGCATACGCGCCGGAGAAAACCCCATCCCGGACCCGCTCGGAGACCCGTTCCAGTTCGCTTTTCCTGCTCGCCTTCTTCAGATAAGCGCGCGCCGCCGCCTCTTTCGGCCGGCCCTGAATCAGTCTCTCAACCAGCGGATGCTCCGGCGCCAGCACCACATAGGTGACCCCCCACACTGTGTCTATCCGGGTTGTGAATACGGCTATTTCTCCGCCGCCCTCCGCCAGTTTCAGGCTGAACTCAACCCCCTCGCTGCGGCCCAGCCATTCCCGCTGCATCATCCTTACCCGCTCGGGCCACTCCTCCAGCAGGTCCAAATCAGCCAGCAGCCTATCTGCATAGCCGGTTATCCGGTAAAACCACTGCTCCAGATCCTTGCGCTCCGCCTCTCCGCCGCAGCGCCAGCATTTTCCCTCGGCGATCTCTTCATCCGCCAGGACGATTTCACACCTGGGGCACCAGTTGACCGGCGCCTTCTTCTTGTAGGCCAAATCTCGCTTCAGCAATTGCAGGAAGAACCATTGATCCCAGCGATAATACTCCGGCAGGCAGGTTACGAGTTCTCTCTCCCAGTCGTAAGAGATTCCCAGCCGCCGGAACTGCCGCCGCATCTTGTCAATACATTGATAAGTCCACGCGGCGGGGTGGGTGCCCCGCTCGATGGCCGCCTGTTCCGCGGGCTGGCCGAAGGCATCGAATCCCATGGGATGCAGGACATTCTCTCCCTTCATCACATGCCAGCGGGCAACCACATCCCCCAGGATGTAATTGCGCATATGCCCCATGTGCAGTTCCCCGGAAGGATAGGGATACATGCAAAGACAGTAGAACTTCTTCCGGCCCGCCTCTTCCAGCGTCCGAAAGACTCCCTTCTCCTCCCAGTGTTTCTGCCACTTCTTTTCCACCTCGGCAAAAGGGAAAACCGCCTTTTGCCCCGCAGACCGATCCTCTCTCATTTCACCAGCCTCTTCACCAGTAAGATTGCCACAATAACGGCAGCCATAATGACCGCTCCCACGGCCACGTGCCGCTTCTCTTCACGGGTCAATTTCCAATGCTTCCAGTTCGATACTATCATTCCCAGGGCAATAAAGGGCAGCCCCGGCAGATTCTCGGCGATGGGAAGCGCCTTTCCCAACAGGTAAAAGAGCGGAGCCACCAGCATTATCCCAAAAGTCGCCCAGAAAGCGCCAACCTGGTTCAGCCTCAGCCTCCTGAGCGCAAAGAAGAATAGTCCCAAGAAGAGGAAATCCCCCATCCCGATTGCCCCCAGCACCGGCAGGCCCGCCTTCGCCGCCGCGCCCACCGCGGGAATCGCCGCGGAAAACTGCCGGGCAAGCTCCTGCCCCTGCTGGGTCGAAGTAAGATGGCCCACCGGCCCCCAATAGACTCCCCACAAATCAATTCCCGAGGCCACCACCGCCACCACCGGCAGCAAAGCCGCCTCCCGCACCAGCCGGCTCACCAGCCGGCCAAAAAAGGCCGCCGCCAGAACCACGCAGAGATTGCCCAGGGCCCACAGCCCGGGCGCCTCCGCGAGCCGCACAATGGGCCTCAAATCTTTCCCGCCTGCCCCCAGTGCCAGCGCCGCCAGGGCGAGCAATTGGGGATGAAAGACAACCATCCCGATGACAAAGGCAAGCCCAAGCCCCAACTCCTTCATTGCGCCGCCGCGCACCCGGCAGGCCGCCACAACCGTCACAAGCACGTAAAGCAAGAAGACGGCGGTCGCCACATAAGCAATCGCCAGCCCTGCCCAGGACTTGGAGAAGGTCCAGGCCGCCGCCTCCGCGGCCGCGGCAAAGAGCGCGAAAGCGACCGTAAGCCCGAGGATAACCCACCCCGGCCGCCACTCCAACCAGTGCCGAAGTTCTCTCATCATCGCTGCCCGCCCTTGCCCGCCTGAGGCGGGCTCTCTGATAAGATACTGGAGAGGGGGAATTCAAGCAAGAGCGGCCTTGTCTTCGCCGCAGCAGAGATGCTATAATCCGCAGGCTGGATGAGGAGAAGACGGGATGACAACCGCGGTTCAAGAATTGGAAAAAGAGCAACTCAAGAAGCTGCCGGGATTCGGCCCCGGAGATCAGGTTAAGGTGCAGGTGAAAGTCATCGAAGGGGGCCGGGAGCGGCTTCAGGCCTTTGAAGGGGTAGTGCTCAAGCGCACCGGCAAGGGGCTGGGAGAGCGGGTGACGATTCGCCGCGTCAGCCACGCCGTCGGCGTGGAACGCTCTTTTCTATTGCATTCTCCCCGGGTGGAGAAAATTGACGTGCTCCGCCGGGGGCGCGTCCGGCGGGCAAAACTCTACTATCTGCGAGAGCGCCTCGGAAGAGCCGCCCGCATCCGGGAGAAGCGCCGCGTCGAGCCCAAAGCCTAGAGACCGTTTCAAGAGTGCACTTACGGCAATATTATCCACAGATTACGCAGATCTCGCAGATTTTTTCGCCCGCCTCAGGCGGGCTCTGTGAAACTCGTGCTTCGTAGCGAAGTAGCCTCGCTTCCAGCCTTCGTAGCCGGGGCTACTTCGGCGGAGTAGGCACTTCGCAGAGTAGCATCTGCGCAATCTGCGGATGCTTGGCGTTTGAAACTGCTTCCGGTCCCTTCATGGTCGCGGCTGAGTCTCCGCAGAATTGCTGAGATGATGGCAGGTGAGCGGCCGCAACGTATTGGTCGCATGTTTTGCGTTACAGAGACTCGTATATTATGGTAACAGGAAGTGGCATGGGCTCTTGCCCATGAAGCCAGTTTTCACGGGCTGGAAGCCCGTGCCACCCTTCCTGCAAATAGTTACTCTAATATAAGAGACTCTGTAGTGCGTCTAATGGAACTCACCGCAGAGGTAGCAAAGGAGTCTCTTATCATGCGCCACAGGCGCATGATAAACGTTTTCTTTGCGTCCTTTGCGTCTTTGCGGTAAAGGTGCTGTTTGGGTGCTGCAAGTCCTCGTGCTGATTCTAGGAAAAAACCATGCTTGACACTCCCTGGAAAATCGCCGCCCTCGTGGGTGGATTGATCTTCTTGCGCCTGCTGGTGGGAGCCCTCAAGAAGCTTCCCCAGCGCATCTTCCTGGTGGAACTCCTCAATTCCGCCCTGATCGCCTTCGCCCTCGTCTTCTTGCTCATCCGGCCCTTTTTGCTCCAGGCCTTCTATATTCCCTCCGGCTCAATGGAGGAGACCTTGCACGGCCCCGACCCGTTCACTCGCCGCCCTGGAGACCGCATTCTGGTCAACAAGTTCATCTATCACCTGGGCCAGCCGCGCCGCGGTGACATCCTGGTATTCGGGGCGCCTCCGCAGGCCTTCTACGGCGATCGCTTCGATGACGGCGCATTTAACGGCTCCAAGGATTTCATAAAGCGGGTCATCGGCCTGCCGGGGGACCGCGTCCAGGTGAAGGCCGGAGATGGCGTATATGTAAATGGTCAGCGCCTCAATGAGCCCTATCTGCGCGAGCCCCCCAATTACGATTGGCCCCCCCCGACATCACCCCTCGCAGAGGGCTCTCCCGCCTACATCTGGCCCGACGAAAACCTGGGGCAGCCTTATGTGGTCCCTTCAGGCCATATCGTGGTCTTTGGGGATAATCGCAACTCCAGCAATGACAGCCATCTCTGGCGGGATCCGCAAACCGGAGAGGCCCGCCCCGCGCTTCCTCTGGATAGGGTGTTGGGACGCTCGCTCGTCATCTTCTGGCCTCCCAACAGGTTCGGCCGACTGACTCATTGAGGCCCGGCGAGGAGCCGCATCGCAAATGACGCCGGCGGACTGGGAAATAGAAGCCCCCCTCTGGGAAAGCGGCCTCCTGGTCGCAGGAATTGATGAGGCCGGGAGAGGCCCCCTGGCCGGTCCGGTCGTTGCCGCGGCCGTGGTCTTCCCGGCCGGATGTGAAATCCCTTTTTTCGATGACAGCAAACGGCTCTCCCCCGCGCGCCGTGAGGAACTGTTCCTGCTCATTCAGCAGCACGCCCTCGCCGCGGCCTGGGCGGTAGTGGAGGCCGAGGTGATTGACAGCCGGGGAGTTCTGCCGGCCACCTTCCAGGCGATGTGCGGGGCCCTCGAAAGCCTTTCTTGCCGGCCTCAGTTCGCCCTCATTGACGGACCCCTCTTGCCCCCGCAAATCTCCCTTCCCGCCCGGCCCGTCATCAAGGGAGACATGAAATGCGCCTCCATCGCCGCCGCCTCCATCCTCGCCAAAGTCGTCCGCGACCGCCTCATGCTCGAACTCCACGAAAAATTCCCCCACTACGGCTTCGCCCAAAACAAGGGCTATTCCACCGAATTCCACCTGCGGGCCCTCGCCCGGCACGGCCCCTGCCCCGCCCACCGCCGCTCCTTCGCCCCTGTCCGCAACCTGTCCTTGCCCTTTGAAGGATTTGGACTAGCAAGTGAAGGATATGGCCGCTCTCCAACAGAAAATCTTTCTCCGCGAAGGAATATGGGATATAATGCAATAGAGTCGTCCAACAGGGAGGTCGGAGATGAGCGATAAACAGAAGAGTGCGTCCTCGGGCAAGACCGGTACGCAGACCTTTAGCGAGACGATCCGCAAGGGAGGCGTGGGCCACAACCCTCCGCCCTCCTCGCCCCCCCCTGCCAAACCGGAGTCTGGTGTATCCAAGCCTAACAAGTAAGATACTTGTCCCATCAGGGCGGCCATGATGCAGATCGGTGATATTGCGCGCCTAGTAGCCTTCGTGCTTCCCGGATACGTGGCCATAGAGTTGCGGAACTTCCTGGTCAGGACGAAGAAACGCGACAACTTTGAACGCCTGGCTTCCAGCTTATTCATAAGCCTTATCGCCTATACGTTGGCAGCATGTGTCATGCGTCTGGCATATCGCGATGACTGGAAGTCGCGTACTACGATTTGCCTGGCGAACTGGTTCTTCGTTGGCGTCATATTTTTCTTCGCGATCCTTCTGGGCTACGCAATAGCGCGCCTCACGACTTGCAGACGGCTTCAGGATTATCTATACAAGCACCACGTAGATCTCACTCAATATCCCAACGTTTGGAACGAGATTTGGCATTCCGAACGGGGTGCACCTTGGGCGATCGTCCGTATGAGAGACGGTAGCGAGTGTTTAGGGGCGATCAGGGCCTACAGCGTAGACCCTGATGATCCTTACCGAGAACTCTGGCTAAATCCGGTGGCTAAGAGGGCAGACCCTGAAGCAGAGCCTAGAATAGTTCCGGGTCTGAGCCTGTATGTTCCAGGTGATCAGATATCTTCAGTTTCCGTCTATCGCCCCGACGATCAGCCCACGAATGATTGAGGAATTCGATAAGATCTCTGGGGTTGCAGGCTCGAGAGTCTGCCATGCCATCTTCAGTCCGCCTCCATCCTCGCCAAAGTCGTCCGCGACCGCCTCATGCTCGAACTGCATGAAAAATTCCCCCACTACGGCTTCGCCCAAAACAAGGGCTATTCCACCGAATTCCACCTGCGGGCCCTCGCCCGGCACGGCCCCTGCCCCGCCCACCGCCGCACCTTCGCCCCTGTCCGCAACCTCTCCTTGCCTTTTGAAGGCTGAAGGCTTCTCAGATTGGGCAGGAGGCGCGCCTTCGCGCGAAGAACAAGGTGAGGGTGAGCACAGCGCAAGCGGTCGTCTCCGAGCGCTCCTCTGGCCGCGCGCCAGCGCAGTATTCGCGAAAGGGCTTGACTGCTGAGACGACGAGGTGATACGCATATTGCCGCTGGACGTGGAGCGGTAAAGCAAGGGGCAAGGCCTTGAAGCAGATCGTCTTCTCACGGCACGCGCTCGACAACATGATTGATCGAGGGGCCACGCAGGAGGAGGTCGAATAGACGATTCGTCTGGGCGAAGAGGCTCCGGCGAAGAAGGGCCGTGGCGCCTTCCGAAAGAACTTCCCCTTTCGCTCGACCTGGAAAGGGAAGCATTATGAAATCAAGCAAGTCATGCCCATCGTTGTCGAAGAGACGGAGCGATGGATCGTGGTTACGGTCTCCGTCTTCTTCATCGGAGGATGATTATGAAAGTTACCTATGACCCAGAGGTAGATGCAGCCTACATCTCCTTCAAGGAAGGACCCGTGCAGGTCACGACGATCCGCCTCACTGAGGATGTGGCGGTTGACCTGGGCCCTCGGGAGGAGATTGTCGGCATCGAAGTGCTCGACGCCTCAGAGCACCTGGGCTTCTCTCGGCAGAACCCTGAGATCCGTGTAGAAAACCTGCAAGTAGTGAGGTAGCCTGGGGAGGGTGCCTCCTCACTGGGAGGCGGGGCAGTGATTCACCAGGTTCATGCGCGGTTGATCAGCCGATGATAAGCAATCCGCACGAGCAGCAGACTCATTGACGAGATCGCCAAGAGGCGTGAGCGACTCCGAGAGGCGGAAGACAATGGAAGACAACCGGGAGATGGGCCCACAGCCATTCCGTGGGCAAACCTACGTAGCCTGCCCAAATGAAAGGCATTATCCGCGTTAATCCGCGGCCAAATTGTCATTAAAAGGAAGTTCATGAGAATCCTCATCACCGGTGGCGCCGGTTTCATCGGCTCGAACTTCATTCACTATCTGCTCCGGTCATTCGGGCGGACGCAATCCGCCCCTACAGTATCTGCGGAATCTGCGGATAAACTGGAGATCGTCAACCTCGACAAACTTACCTATGCCGGCAATCTGGCAAACTTGAAAGATATCGAAAAAGACTCTCGCTATCGCTTCCTCCAGGGAGACATCTGTGACGCCGGAATCGTAAAGGAGGCGATGCAGGGCTGCGATGCTGTGATGAACTTCGCCGCGGAAACCCACGTGGACCGCTCCATCGAGGACCCCTCCAGTTTTCTCCGCACAGATATTCTGGGGGTGCAGGTCCTTCTCGATGAAGCCGGGCGAATCGGGGTCAAGCGCTTCCTCCAGATAAGCACCGATGAAGTCTATGGCAGCATCGCCTCCGGCGCCTTCAAGGAAAGCGACCCGCTCAATCCCTCCAGCCCCTATTCCGCCTCCAAGGCCGGCGGCGAATTGCTCGCCCGCGCCTATTGGATAACTTACGGCGCACCGGTAATCATCACCCGCGCCGCCAACAATATCGGCCCCTACCAATATCCCGAAAAAGTCGTCCCGCTTTTCATCACCAACGCCCTCGAAGACAAGGAACTGCCGCTCTACGGCGACGGCCTGCAGATGCGGGACTACATGCACGTCCAGGATCACTGCACCGCGCTCGGCCTGCTCCTGGAAAAGGGAGAGCCGGGGGAAATCTATAACATCGGCGCGGGCAATGAGTTACAGAATATCGAGATGGCGAGATTCATCCTGCGCGAACTGGGCAAACCGGAGAGCCTCATCAGAGCGGTAACCGACCGCCCCGGCCACGACCGCCGCTATGCCCTGGACTGCAGCAAACTCCGCAGCCTGGGCTGGAAGCCGGAATACTCCACCGGCCTCGCCCTGCGCGAGACCATCCGCTGGTATCAACAGAACCGCCGCTGGTGGGGGCCCATCAAAAGCGGCGAATTCCGCGCCTACTACGAGCGGATGTATGGGAAAAGGTGAGGCAAGACGGGGGAGATTTCACCGCAAAGTCGCAAAGACTTGTCCTGAGCGTGGTCGAAGGAGCGCAAAGAATCCGGTAGGGGCGACTTACCAGTCGCCCGAAAAGAAACGGAAATGCAAGTCACTCTCGAAGATATTCGGGGAATCGTCGGAGAAATCGTAGAACAGTTTCATCCGCAAAGGGTGATTCTCTTCGGTTCCCGCGCGGAAGGAACTGCAACCGAAGAGAGCGACGCGGACCTGTTGGTAATCATGGAAACGGAGGAACGCACCCTTCGTCAAGCAGCGCGCATCGCTGCCGCGATTGACCATCCATTTCCGATAGATATTCTCGTCCGCACTCCCCAGCAGGTTAGGCAGCGCCTCGCCTGGGGCGATTCCTTCCTGCGCCAAATCTTCACTACAGGACTGGTTCTCTATGAAGCCACAGACAGCAGAGTGGGTTGAGAAGGCCGAAGGGGACTGGAGAGTTGCCCGCAGAGAGTGGGCAAGCGCTGAGCCGGTCTATGACGCGGTCTGCTTTCATGCGCAGCAGACCGTGGAGAAATACTTAAAGGCCTTGCTCGAAGAAGAAGGCATTACGCTTCCGAAAACCCATGACCTAGTGGTCCTATCGGAGTTGCTGCCGGGGACACTGGGGGCGAAGGGAAAAGAGCGCGGCCCTCTGGCGATACTTAGCGCCTACTCAGTTGCCTTCCGTTACCCTGGCGACACCGCGGTGAGAGAGGACGCGGAGCAATCGTTGGAGACTGCCGGCCGAATCAGGGCCTGGGCGCGCGAGAAACTAAGATTGCCAGGCTCGTGAGATTGCGCTGAGGCAGAGTGCCCGGTGATGGGATCTGACAAGAGCGGCGAATTCCGCGCCTACTACGAGCGGATGTACGGAAAGCGGCAGCGTCGAGACACTTTTCACCGCAGAGGGCGCGAGAACGCAGAGGGACTGTCGGGCGGGCGTGGCCTACGCCCGCCGTATTGCTTATTTCTTCGTGTCTTGGTGGTTGAATCTTTCACTCCCCTAAATACGCCTGCCTCACCGCTTACAGAGACTCGTATATTATGGTAACAGGAAGTGGCATGGGCATCTCTCGACTTCGCTCGGGACAAGTCTTGCCCATGAACCCAGTTTTCACGGGCTGGAAGCCCGTGCCACGCCTGCTGACCGCGCTTAACCCTAATGCAAGAGAGTCTTTAGAAGAGACTTGCTTATTGCATGTGAACTTCTTTGGCGGGGGACAGCCTACTTCGCCCTGCGAAGGGCTTCGTAGCCCCGAAGCAGGGGAGACCCCGCCCTTGTTTGATCCCACAGGTCAGCGCTGGTAAGCTCTTTCTCCTGTAGGGCTGGGGTGCCTTCAGGCTCCGAAGCTTTAGCGAAGGAGGCGGCCCCAGCCTGAAGTTCTCTGCGCAGGCTAGCGAATACCGAACTCGACCCCGACCTCTTTCGGGCGAATGAAATTCGCCCCTACGGAGTTTCTTGGTGTCTTCGTGTCTTGGTGGTTGAATCTTTCACTCCCCCAAATACGCCTTCTTCACCGCTTCGTTGTTCGCCAGTTCGGCGGTGGGGCCTTCCAACACGACGCGGGCCGGTTTCCGGAGATAGCCGCGGCTCGCAAGGGCGAGTCCGGCAAGCAGGGGAAGGTGCAGAAGTGATGGAAAAAAGGGCAATATAGGCCCCGACCATGAGGAGGTCGCCGTGGGCGAAGTTAATCAGCCGCAGCACCCCATAGACCATGGTGTAGCCCAGGGCAATCAGCGCATACAGGCTGCCCCAGGCCAGGCCCTGAACCAGATAGAGACCAAAACGCTCCAGCCCGCTCACGCTAGACCGCTCCCGTCGCCACAAGATAGTAACGGAATTTTTCCCCGAAGACTAGATTCCCCCCTCAACCGCAACTCCTTGTCCCCTATGCTCGAAGATGCTATAATTCACCCTCATAGTCCATCGGAAGGGGCCATCATCGGAAAACGACCTGGCAATCCTGAGGGGACAAGGTGAAAAGAACCTATCAGCCAAGTAAACGCCATAGACACAAGGTGCACGGATTTCTTGAGCGCATGAGGACTCCGGGGGGGAGAAATGTCATCAAGCGCCGCCGCCGCAAGGGTCGCAGGCAACTCGCCCCCGCCTGAGGCGATTTCTGCCAGCCGCAGGTTTCTCTCGTGATTATCAGCGCGGACCTAAGGCAAAAAAGTGCCTGCCGATCTTGTTCCCGGACGCAGAAGCCTTTCCGGTTGAGGTCGTCTTGTCCTGCCATGGAGTCTCTGCGTACTAAAGGAGAATTTGAAAGGCTCTTT
>Ga0299915_10000619_pt1 | contig 26671 bp, 21 predicted proteins | sample RVTome_13_FD_200263 | JGI IMG/M metagenome (GOLD analysis project Ga0299915, IMG submission 200263) | Soil microbial communities from uranium-contaminated site in the Upper Colorado River Basin, Wyoming, United States - RVT92D227 (version 2) ... | reverse complement strand
CTTGACCAAACTGAATACGTTGAAGATATTGCTTTTGAAATCGATGCAGGATATTCACCCCATTATGTTTATGCATGGCAGGATGGTTTTTCCGGTCAGGTTTACACAGCCACAACAAGCGGCATTTACAGGGTAAAGGTAACTGATTCACGCACTTTATGCTTTGATGGAGATACGGTGACTGTATTTCTGATTTACAGTAATGTTGGAATCACCTCCACGAGTATGCCCATAAACGGCTGTACCGGTGAGTATGAAGATGTTGCTGTAAGGATTAAGAATATGGGAACTACCAATATCGGGAAGGATGCACCGATATACGTGGCATGCGATGTGAACGGCAGTCGGGTTACCCTTGATACACTGAAACGCAGCGGAAATTTCGGTGTTAATACAACGATAGACCTGGTGCTTACGGGTAAGGTTAAAGTTAGTGACGGTGGCATCAGCAACCTTGCTTTTTATACTATTTATGGCGGAGACATGAAAGACTGGGATGACACCCTTGAAATGGAATTTAATGCCCTTCCCGGCCCGGTAATTGATTTTGGAGATGTCAATGGCGAATTGAATACCGAGTTGCCGCATATTCTTGATGCAGGAGCAGGACACAAAGCCTATCTGTGGCAGGATAATTCAACAGGTCAGACTTATACCGTAATGGAGAACGGCATCTATTCCGTAACGGTAACCGGGCAGAATGATTGCCAGACAAGCAAAACGGTCAGAATCAACATGTCAAGCGGTCTTGGCGATATGGATGAACATGTCGGAGAAATCAAGATATATCCCAATCCGAACAACGGTGAATTCATAATATCTGTGGAAGGACTTGACCAGCATGAATTTAAGATGAGGATCTTTAATAACCTGGGACAGCTGGTTCATAGCCAGGAAATAGATGCTGCCGGATCCGGGAACAGTCTTATTGGTGTTCAGGATCTGCCACGGGGTATATACCACATAGTCATTTATACCGGGGGAAAGTCATATCGGAGCAAAATGATCATACAATAAATGCAGTTCACAGGAATGATATATTTCATGTTCATGGGCGACTGTCCATGACAATTGTCCTATTTTCCGCTTCCAATTCATAATACTTTTAAGCGGGTTTTAGGAGGAATAATTGGAATAAAATCATTGCCACCGAATGATAAACAAGTTGATTGTTGGTATTTTACAGTACCTGCCCAAAGATTTTATATGGATATTCAGCAAGCGGTATATTGCCGGCAAAGAACTTAAAGATGCGGTCAGGGTAACCAGAAAGCTCAACAGTCTGCGGATCAAGGCTACCATGGATCTGCTGGGAGAGTTTCAAACCCGTTACGAGAAAATTGAATATTACAGGAATGAATATATCCGGCTCATCGAAGAGTCTGTAACCTGCGGGCTTGACAATTCCTTCTCGGTGAAGCCAACTATGTTTGGTTTGCTGCTGGATAAGGACTTGTGTTATCAGACGATTCACGAAATTGTTGGCAAGGCAGCCTCATATAACCGATTTGTACGGATAGACATGGAAGATACGCAATGTACCGATATGGAAATCGATTTGTACAAGAGGTTGCTGGATGAGTTTCCGAACAATGTCGGATTGGTATTACAGGCCTATTTAAAGCGAACCCTGGATGATCTGAAAGATCTGGTATCGTTTGACCGGGGCAGGGGCTTGATCAATATCCGCATATGCAAAGGAATATACAATGAACCGGCTAAAATGGCTTTCAAGGATAAGATATCGATTAACAGGAATTTCTTGATCCACCTTGAATTTATATTCAGGAACAACATATATGCTGCCATAGCTACGCATGATAAAAAGCTGATCGAAGGGGTTTACAGGTTGATAAAGGAATGCAATATTCCGGCTGACCACCTTGAATTCCAGATGTTATACGGCGTAACCCCTGAACTGCGTCAATCAATCGTGAATAAAGGGTATACCATGCGGGTGTACGTGCCTTACGGAAAGGACTGGTTTAATTATTCTACACGACGACTGAAAGAGAATCCCAGGATGGCTTTGCACATTATCAAAGCGCTGTTTATCCGCGGGTAATTACTTTCGTGGTTCGGCCTGTGTTTTGTTTTTCCTGAGATTTTCAAGCAGCCATTTTTTAAAATCCAGTTCAACAAGGTAAATCCTCATCACCTTCTTGGCGGGAAGGAATTCCTGGAATTTCTTCGTATAGGCTTCCAGAAGCCTCGATTCTTCAAACTGAAATTCAATATATTTCTTTATCAGTTCAGTTGCTTCCAGATCCGTCAGATTTGATTTATTTGCTTCGTAATATTGCAACAGCGTATTCCTGTCACGTGTGATTTTATCCCGCCGGTTCTGGTAATCGTTATATACTGGCCAGAACATGGATGATTCCCTGGGAGTAAGCTGCAGTTTTTCAGTAAAAAAAGAAATCTTTTGTTGCTGCAGATTGTCTTGTCTTTCAGCCATTTTTGCCTGAGCCTGAACATTGTGATTTACAATCAGTGGTTGAACGGCTGTCAGCAAGGGTATGAGTAAAAATCTAATCATAAGGCGGCTCTCTTATATTTTCAATCTATAGGGAATTAAGCAGTTCATCCTCATTCACATCCTCATTCAACAGGTAATCGATTAATTCTTCAGTATTTACGTCAGGATCACTTAACTTATCCGGGGTTTCGGAGCTCATAACTTCGAGAATGATTTCTTCATTGATCGAATATAATTCTTGTTCAACAGCCCGGGAAACTTCGGAGTAGAATTGTTTTTCGGAATATTTGCTTTGCTGGTGGCCAAAGAAATAAATACCGCTAAGTATCGCTACAATCAGAAGTACTGCAGCAACAAGGTAGGGCTTCAGAAACAATACAAATTTCTGCCGGTTTGGAACATCGCTTTCAGCATGGATCTTGTTAGTCAGCCTGAATGAAAAATTCTCAAAGTATCCGTCAGGAACCCTGAAAGGAATTTCTTTGTTTATTTTTGAAAGCTCCGGTCCTATTTTATCAGGCTCTTTCATTCCTTGTATGGTCAATGTTTTTTTGACTATTAAAAGTATAAAAGGTTTAATGTTCGGTAATGTATTTTTCAATTTTTTTGACGGCATGATGAAAAGATGCTTTAAGTGCACCAACAGAAGTATCAAGTATCTCAGCCATATCCTCGTATTTTATCTCATCAAAATACTTCATATTGAATACTACACGCTGTTTTTCAGGCAGAGTAAGTAAAGCATTCTGCAATTTTAACTGCAGCTCATCTCCGTTAAAATATTCGTCATTTTTAAGAGAGCCGGAAAGTTGTTTTTCAACATCCGCCAGAGGGAGAAAAAACCTGCGCTTTTTACTTCCCAGGAATGATAAGGCTTCGTTTGTGGCTATCCGGTACAGCCATGTGTACAGGCTGGAATCTTCCCTGAAATTATCCAGGCCGGTCCACACCTTGATAAAAGTATTCTGAAGGGTATCGTCTGTATCATGATGATCGATAAGGAGCTTCCGGATGTGCCAATATAATTTTTCCTGATATTTCCTCACAATCAGGTTGAAAGCGTATTCACGGCTTCCGGGTTTTCTGAAAAGACCGGTCAGTTCCTTATCGGTATAATCGGCAACATTGCTTGTCATTCACGATCGTGCCAGGTGTTCTTTCTGCTTTGATGATAAAAAGAGGAAAAGGTTTAATATAACTGTATGACTTCAGCCCCCCCGGAGCGTATCTCAAATACTTTGTTTACCGTATAGAGGGTTTGCTTGGCATTAAGCGCTCTGAATACCACCCTGTACTTGCCGGGCTGCAATTGCAGCGATTCGTTTTTAACGGCATTATCCAGGTTACATACCCACTCTTCCAGCAGATTACTTTTCCGAAAATAAATACTTCCGTATCCTGCAGATGAACGCAGGAGTGTTACCAAACCGGGACGTGGAATTTCCACAGTTGTGGTACTGCTCTGTTTAATATCAACATCCTGCAGGTAGATGCGGGGCAATACGGGTATTTCAATATCATATTTGCCAACCAGGTATTTCTCCTCCGCATACATCTTCTGCAGGTTGAGGGTTTTCATTTCTCCGGTTTTTCGCACAATAAATTCAACGCCCCGGTATTGCACGGGATCATTAACCTTCAAGATCAGTGATCCTTGTGGAACATCGGCTGCAATAATTGTATGCTTTCCGGCCACCAGTCTGATATTGTCCACATCAACAGGGGGTAATGTATGAACCCGCATGCGGTATACCGGTATATGATCAAGAATAAGGGTATCAGGTAAACCCCTATGGTTGAGCGTGTGAATATAATTGTAATAGATTTTGCCTGAAAAACTGTCATAAAAAGTACAGTTAACATTGGACTCGGTCGGACGTCCGCGCTGATCAAGCAGGTTTATCTGAGCTGTGGTTGCATTAAGCGCCTGGCTGATTACAACATCCATTATTTCACTGAATTTTTCTTCAGCCACTGCATTGTAGTAATTACCTATGCAATTGAAGGTCTGTTCAAAATTCTCATCAATGCCAATTCCAATGACAAAGGGTTTCAGTGTTATACCCCGGCGCTGCAGATCCTGCGATACAACACAGGCATCTCCCTCACAGGCTTCTACACCATCCGTAATAAGAATGATAATATTTCTGCAGTTTGCCATGTCGGGAGGAAAATCACTACCGCCCAGTTCAAGTGAATGAGCAATAGGAGTTGTTCCTTTGGGTACAACAAAACGTAACTTCTGCCTGATGATGGATGCATTATCCTTTGCAAAAGGAACCTCGAGCCGGGTGTCGTTGCAATTCTGCGGGGGAACCGGACTCTGATGCCCGTATAACCGGAGGGCCATTTTTACATTGGGCAGTTGTTCCAGGCTGTCAATAATATGGATAAGTACCTTTCGGGCAATGGCAATCTTGGTTTCCTTCTGCCAGGTTCCGGCCATACTTTGCGAAGCATCGAAAATGAAAAGAATTCTGGTTTCCGGTGGCTGGTATTTGGGAGGGGTAATTTGGGTAATTCCGTTAAAACTGTTGATAAGGCTAACAAAGCAAGCCATGAAGCAGATCCGGATCAATTTCGCTGAAAGAGAATAATGCTTCATTATTATGTAATGATTTGATTCGTTTTTGTCACATAAATTTATGAACGATATGCGAGGAATAAAAGTATGTTTCAGTTCATTTCTTCCCTCTTGACCTGATACGGTTGATTAGTTTCACTAATTCCATGGCCCAGAGGGGGAATGAGGAAATGGTCAGAACCATTATCCAGTCGAACCACCCCAGGGACTGGGTTTTAAATATGCTTTGCAGGAATGGAACATAAACCACCGCCATCTGAAGGATGAAGGATATGAGGATTGCGTATATAAGCTTGGGATTCGACAGGAAGCCGAGGCTGAAAATCGACTCATGAGAACTCCTGCAGTTGAACGAATGAAACAACTGACTGCAGGCAAGGACGATAAAGCTGGCAGTTCTGGCTCTCTCAACTCCTTCGTCTTCAACAAAATACACCAGATAGAAGGCAAGAAGACTGCAGAAAGCAATAAAAGCCCCCTGAAGGAAGATCAGTCTGCCCATTGTCATTGTAAGAACCGATTCATGCTTAAGTCGCGGAGGACGTTTCATAATCTTTTTATCGGTGGGATCAACTCCCAGTGCCAGCGCCGGCAGCCCGTCGGTAACCAGATTAACCCATAATATTTGAATCGGAAGAAGAGGTACGGGAAGCCTGAGTATTGAAGCGATGAACATAACCATAATTTCACCAACGTTACAGGACAAAAGGTAGTGGATAAATTTCCGGATATTATCGTAAATACCTCTGCCTTCTTCAACTGCTGCCACAATTGAAGCAAAATTATCATCGGTAATCACCATTTCCGATACCTCTTTGGTTACATCAGTTCCGGTTATCCCCATGGCAACGCCAATATCTGCTTCTTTTACTGCCGGAGCGTCATTCACCCCGTCACCTGTCATGGCCACTATTTCTCCTTTTTCACGCCAGGCCTTTACGATCCTGAGCTTATGTTCGGGTGATACCCTGGCATAAACCACCGCTTTGTCCACAAGCATATTTAACTCTTTGCCGGAGAGTTTCTCCAGTTCTTCACCAGTAAAGGCTAATGAATCGGCCTTGTAAAAACCAAGATCACGGGCTATGGCAACTGCCGTGTTTTTATGATCGCCTGTTATCATAACGGATCTTATGCCAGCTGTGCGGCATTCCTGAATAGCCAGTTTCACCTCGGGCCGCGGGGGATCAATCATGGCAACCAAACCGAGAAAGGTAAGTTCTTTTTCAATTTCTGAAGCATCGAGCGTGGGAGGAAGTGTTTCAAATTCACGGTAGGCAACCGCAAGTACCCGCATAGCCTTGTCAGCCAATTCTGAATTAGCCTGAAAAGCAAGATTCCTTTTCACCTGGTCAAAAGGTATAACCTGATTGTCCTTCTCCTCATGTGTGCAATTGGACATAAGAATATCCGGTGCGCCTTTTACAAATGCAATCTGACCCTTAAGGCCGTTTTGCCGGATGATGGTCATCTGTTTGCGGTCCGAATCAAAGGGAATTTCTTCAAAGAACGGGTATTGGGTTTCCAGACTTTTCCTATGCACACCGGCTTTGCCGGCCATGGTTAAAAGGGCACCTTCGGTGGGATCGCCGACAATCCTGTAGGTTTCTCCGTCCTTTACCAGTTGTGCCCCATTACAAAGAACCGTTCCTGAAATAAGTCTGATTAATCCGGGATGATCTGCTGGTATTATTTTATGTCCATTCAGTGTAAAATCACCTGTGGGTTCATATCCGATGCCCGAAATATTAAAGTACTGATCAGCGTGGTAAACCATTTGCACTGTCATTTCATTTTTGGTGAGGGTTCCGGTTTTATCAGAGCAGATTACTGAAGTACAACCAAGGGTTTCTACCGACGGCAGTTTTCTGATAATACAATTGCGTTTCACCATCCGTTGAACACCGAGTGCAAGGGCAATGGTGACAACTGCCGGAAGACCTTCGGGTATGGCGGCAACGGCAAGGCTTACGGCACTAAGGAACAATTCCAGGACTTTTTCCCCGCGCAGGTATCCGATCAGGAAAATCAATCCGACCAGTATGAATACGACTACTACAATGATTTTACCAAATTCCTTCAGTTTATCCTGTAATGGTGTTGTAGTGTCCTCAATTTGCTGGATCAATCCGGCAATTTTCCCCAATTCTGTATTCATGCCGGTTCCTGTGATCAGGGCGCGTGATTTTCCCGATACAACTGAGGTTCCCATGTAAAGCATATTGCAGCGATCTGCCAGCGCTGTTTCTTCGACCTCAAGTGTGGAAACGGATTTAGAGACAGGAGTGGATTCACCGGTAAGACTGGCTTCCTGAGTCGACATATTCCCGGTTGCATAGACAATTCTGCAATCGGCAGGCACATTGTCACCTGCCTCTATTTCAACAAGGTCACCCGGAACGATTTCAGCCGAAGGGACTACTTGATGTTTACCATCACGTATCACTTTTGAGGTAGGGGAGGATAGTTTCTTGAGGGCAGCCAGTGATTTTTCGGCCTTGAACTCCTGAATGAAGCCTAAGATGGAATTTAAAAACACAATACCGATGATGGCAATGGCATCGACCCATTCCTTCAGGAATCCCGAAACCAGAGCGGCACCTATTAGAACCCAGATCATGAAGTCCTTGAACTGGTCAAGAAATAAACCTAAAGCTGACCTCCCTTCTTTCTCACTCAGCTGATTCGGGCCATACCTGAGTTGTCTTTCACTGACTTCCTGAGCGGAAAGTCCCTTTTCAATGCTCGTACCCAACTGTTGTGCAATCGTCTCCTTCTCAAGTGCCCACCATTTCACCATATATGACCTGATTAATTTTAGTTCTTAACTTTTATATCCACAAGCTTCAATGTATTTTCAATATCAGTTTTGCTTTCCACGCGAATGGTAATACCCCTGATCTTTCCAAATCGCCTGGATGTCCTGAATTCCTCCCTCATGGCCTGTGGAAGATTACTATTTTCAATTGCTGCTTCGGCTTTGTCGCCGAAATAAAAGGTTATCCTGAAAGTACCATTCACAATCCCGATCCAGAAAAGTGTCTTTTTCTTCCTGATCATGCGAAACAACCAGCTCTTCCCGTCGTTGTAATAATTCCAGAGTTCCTGCGCGTCAGGATATTTTGTGTGTACATCCAGCATCAGTTTTTGCCATAAAACACGTTTGTCCCCGATAATTGAAAAGATCAGATCATTGGTCGGAATCACAGATTTATCGGTTAGTACAAGAGGTTCCATGATTTTACCATTTTGCATACTTCGCCTATTTGTTCCTGGTAAAAGTAAACTTCCTTCCTCCCTGTTCCAGGACGAATTCATGTTTATCGGGACTGAATTTTATAACTGCTCCCACCATTTCGAGCTTAAAGATATTTTTTGCCACGGCTTCCAGGGGTAAGGCCGGTTGTCCTGTAGCCTGTCCATACAACATACCGTTGTTTTTTGTCATTGTTAATTGAATTGGCATTTGTGCACTGGAGTATATGCCGAGGTATTGATCAAGTTCTGCCTGCGGAACAAAATATACAGTAAACACAGGAAATTCATAAGGCAGGTTAAAATATATTTTCAGCGCACCGAAAAGAATTTCAAGAGCCGGATATACGGTGCCGTTTGATATATAGGCAAATGCCAGCTTATCTTCGGGGAAATAACCCATGGTTGAACCAAATCCGTCAACAGATCCCGTATGACCATAGGCAGTTTTATTAAGAAAAGGGTACTGAAACATTCCCATTCCAAAACCATCGGTGATGGTCTTCATCTGATTCAGACTGTTCTCATTGATAAGCTGACCTGCAAACAAAGCGTCTATGAACCTGACCAGATCCGAAGGAGTTGAAACCAATGCACCGGCGCCATGCGGAATACTCATGTCTGTCTCGGGTTTCTGAATCCATGAGCCTTCATAGGTGTATGAATAACTTTCATGCTGGGAAGTATTGGTTTTACCACTATAATAAGTATCTGTTAAACCTATTTTTGTACAGATTTTTTCCCTTAATACCTCGTTGAAGGTTTTATTGCAGATCTTCTCCACGATATATCCCAGCAGGACGAAGTTCGAATTGTTGTAAGCCGCTTGTGACCCCGGGCGAAATTCAGGCTTGCCTGCTGAAATGATTCTGATCATTTCATCGTGGGTTTTAGGCCTGGTCATCCATTTAAGGTAGGTTGAATCATCTGAATAACTGTGAATACCACTCCGGTGATTGAGCAAATAGGCAATGGTTATCAGTTTGGCATTGGGTATTTCCGGATAGTAATTGTCCAGGGTGGCTGTCAGATCAATTTTGCCTTCTTCAATTAACTGAAAAATCAGGGTAGCTGTAAACATTTTCGTAACTGAACCAATCCTGTATTTTGTATCTTCATCAGATTCAATCTTGTTTTGGGGGGTAATTAAACTGTAACCAATGGATTTCGCATAAACAATATTACCATTTCTGGATAAGGCCAGGCTGCCCATGGCTTTATTTTTTCTGGCCAGTAAATCAAGCAGGCTGTCCAGTTTTTCGATATCGAAAGTCTGGCCGGACAGAAAACCTGAAAACAATATGAAAATAATGGCCAATAAGGTGAAAGCTTTTATTTTCATGGTACAGGATTGAATTATTTCAGGCGTAAATTTAGTACTTTTAGACAGAAATGCACCCATGTATGAAAAAGACTACATACTGAGAATGATTGAGATGCTGGGTGAACTACTCAGAGCGATTTTTGGGATGATTACAAGAGGTGACTACGAACAGGCAGGCCGGGAACTAAACGAAGCCTATTTAACCATGCTCAGGAAAGATGCAGCTTTTTTCCAGCACATACCCCCTGATAAACTCACAGCAACCTTGATCACCGAGCATAATTTTACCAATTCCCACCTGGAAATACTTGCTGAATTGCTGTTCGCTGAAGCGACATTGTTATATGCCAGGAACAAAAAGGAGGAAAGCTTGTCTTATTATCAAAAATCACAGGTACTCTTTGAATTTGTAAATCAGGCTTACCGAACTTATTCCGAAGCCAGGGTTGAAAGAATAAAGATCATTCGGGAAAAGATAGCTGAGCAAAGTAAACGTTGAAAGTCCATTGTATTGATCATAAAAATCCTTAATCATGAAAAATCTTTTTTACATTTTTGGTATCAGCCCGCTGATCATGTTTATCTCATGCACAGGCAGCACTTATGAGGGAAAATCATGGCAAAACGAACTGCAGGCAATTCCCGGCCAGATTCAATGTGAATTCTATGATACAGGAGGGGAAGGGATCAGTTATCACGATACCGACAGTATCAACAATGGCAGCGGAAAGCTCAACCCTGTCAATGGTAATCCTCTGCATGAGTTCAGGATGAACGAAGGAGTTGATATTTCCTACACCAAAACCAATGGTACCGATGACAATCCTTATAACGATATTATGCCTGAAATGGATCAGTTATATGTGGGGTGGACGGTTCCGGATGAATGGATCAGGTACACAGTGAAGGTGAAGGAAACGGGTAATTATAATATTGGTCTTATGTATACGTGCAATGGGGACGGTGCCATTGAATTGGTTGCGGAAGACGGGGTTTCGACCGGCCTTTTAAAAGTGACATCCACTTATAAAGATGCTGATACACTTGCCTGGAGGCAGTGGCATCATTGGAACAAGTCTACTTCACTGGGAAGTATTAAATTAAAGAGGGGGGTACAGGTTTTAACGCTGAGGACTGTCAGCCATGGAAACATGAATTATGATTACCTTGAATTTACCCGTCAGGATTAACCTTTGATTACTGCAACGGGCAGAAGGGTTACCAGGATTTCCACCAGATCCTGCTGGTCCTCCATAACTTTATCAATATTTTTATAGGCTCCGGGAGCTTCGTCCAGATCTTTCTGACTCCTGATGGAATGAATTATTCCTGCCTGGTTGAGCCTGGCTATCTCATTATCCAGATTGAGGTTTTTCTGTGCCTGTTTACGTCCCATAATCCTTCCTGCACCATGTGAACAGCTCTGAAAACTTTCGGTATTACCTTTACCACGTACAATATAACTTTGTGTTCCCTGTGAGCCGGGCACAATACCGGTTTCACCTGCCCTGGCACTGGTTGCCCCTTTCCTGTGAACCACCACCGGGGTATTGAAATGATTCTCCCAGCGGGCATAATTGTGGGCTATATTCACAAATTCCAGTTTTACAAAATCCTTGCCCAACTGATCAGCCAATACCAGGGCTATATTATTCATCATCAGTTTACGATTGGCAAAAGCAAAATCAATACAGTATTGCATTTCGGTAAAGTAATCCCTGGCGGCCTCGGTATCACAAGGCAGAAAGGCCAGGTTTTTTGATTTCTCCACGCCGGAATAGTATTTATCATTCAGTGCCCTTGCCAGTCCGTTATAATGTTCCGCCACTTTCAGTCCGATATTCCTGCTGCCGGAATGAACCATGATCCAGATATGGCCGTCGGATCCGCATTGAATTTCAATAAAATGATTGCCTCCGCCGAGTGTACCTATTTGTCTGCGGGCGTTTTCAAATTCCCTGTACACTATACCATTCAAGGGTAAATGGTTGGTTGCCGGCATTAACGCCATATCCTGTTTTTTTTCATGGTGTTTGAATCCGAGGGGGACAAGCTCCCGGATGCCACTCATGACTTTTTTCAAGGCATCCCTGGGAATGTTGTCCAGACTTGTTTTCATGGCGCACATCCCGCAGCCAATGTCAACACCAACAGCATTGGGAACAACCGTGTCAGTAGTTGCCAGAACACCGCCAATAGGCATGCCGTATCCTTCATGGCTGTCGGGCATAATCGCAATATGTTTGAAAGCAAACGGCAGATTGGCTACATTCCTGGCTTGTAACATGGCTCCTTCTTCAATATCCCCAAGCCAGAGTTTAATTGGAATTCTTTCGGTGGTGATGATGTGTTTCATTGAACCGAAGTACTTGCATTATTCCGCTGACAGATTGTTAATCTTCTGATGATTCAGTCTTTCTTTCTTTTCCTTGCCACACCCTTTCCTCCCAGAAATCCCCATCCGCCGCTGCCAATCAAAAATCCGAATGCATACCAGGCTCCATTGTTGTTTTGGGCATAAAGGGTAATGTTTTCCTTAAAGAGCATTAACACAAAATCAATCGGGGCAATGATGCCGTGCCACAAGCCTCCCCAGAAACCGTACTGATGACCTGTAAGGCAGGCATCCACAGATTCTTTATTGGCACACCCCGAAAGGGTTAGGTTCAGAAGCAATATGGCCAGTAATGCTCCCATAAGTTTTTGTCGGGTCGTGATGTTTTTCATGATGTTTATTATTAATAACTTAAATGCAACTGTTATCCTTCCGGCTCAGGCTCTGCCACGGCTGGTCAAGGCCTCCCGGCTGAGATTCAAATTCGAGTTTCCCTAATGATTAACCTTAAAACTTCATTATAAAAATAATAAAAAGTGTCCTTAGTTTTGTAAAAACTTATTGATAAACTAACTGTCTATTCTATTAAATCCAGTTCGGCCAGCTTTGTTGAAATAAAATTGATGTCGTTTTTCGATAAACGGACATCAACAGCCTTTGCATTTTCGATGGCTTGTTTTTTGTTTCTTGCACCTACCAGGGCAATTGTTATGCCAGGCTGAGCTAAGGTCCACTGTATGACCAGCTGAGCCAAAGTAGCTTTTTTCCCCTCAGCCAGTGGTTTGAGTTTATTCAGAAAATTATTAACGCTAACGATATTTTCATCTTTATAGAATTTATTTCCTTCCCTTGTATCTCCTTCATTGAAATGATGACCGGGTTGGATTTTGCCGGTAAGAAGACCTCTTTGCAAGGGGCTGTATGCAATAATGGCCTTCTGATGTTTCATTGCATAAGGAATAAGTTCTTTTTCAATTGCACGAAATACCATGCTGTAGGGAACCTGATTGGAAGCCAGTAAAATGGTTTTTTCCGCTTCTCTCATTTGTTCAGCAGAATAATTGCAGACACCGGCTGCCTTGATTTTGCCTTGTTCCTGAAGGCGCTGCAAAGCCTCCATAGTTTCGGTAATGGGGGTCGTACTATCGGGCCAGTGAAGCTGGTACAGATCGATATAGTCTGTTTTCAACCGCAGCAGGCTCTCTTCACATTCCCGTATTATGCTGTCTTTTGATGCCAGCCTGTAAATAAGGAGATCACGTCCGGGATTGTCTTTGCTTTTAAAATAGAACTCACCGCGGGAACCGTACCAGCTCAATCCGAATTTGGTAAGCAATTGAATTTTATCGCGCTTAATACCGCGAATGGCTTTGCCGACAATTTCTTCACTCAAACCCTGTCCGTATGCCGGCGCCGTATCGATCGAAGTAACTCCGTGGTCATAACTTGCCTTTATGGCCTCAATGGCTTCTTTGCGGTTGGTGCCGCCCCACATCCATCCGCCGATGGCCCAGGCTCCGAACGTGATCACGGATGCCTCAACAGATGATGTACCTATTTTTCGTTTTTCCACAGCCGTTTTGAACTGGAATTTACAATATGGTGTAAATATAGTTCAAAACAAAAACACACCCCTGTTCAGTAAACAGGGGTGAATTCTGACTTCAGGCAAGTTTTCTTGTTATTTTTTCGCTGACTTGGTATGAATCACAATTACACTTTCGTAATTTTTTGTGGTATATTTTTTTATACTGTCCTTGTTTTTTATGACTGTAACTGTTTCGATCTGGTCCGGATCGACATCCTTAAAAGCATTTTTATACTTATATTCTACCCCGTCAATAATTACCAGCGTGTTTGAAAGATCCTGTCCGGAGGATTCCTTTATTATTACAACAGGTTTATTCAGTTTTATAACTTCAATGTTTTTATTTTCGTTTACCACCTTAAGTATTGTCACCGTATCTTTGAGATTCTTGTTGGACTCATCAGTCACCTCTTCATTAAAATAATACATAACCTTGTTAGAATCGGCCAACTCGCCACCTTTTGCATGCCATACAAAATTATTGAAATGACTGGCTGTATCATCTGATGCAATAATTTCAATAGTTTCTGTAATAGTAGTATCCGGCCGGTCGCCTGTAGTAATAATCTTGATAATGGTCTTCTTTTTTATGGTATCATAAGGAGTTACATGATTTTGCACCTTAAGTTCCCCTTTATTGCCGGGCACATTCAATACAGATCGCTTGCCGGTTATTCCGGCATGCAGCTTTTCGGAGTAAAGACCGTTTAAACAGGCCATGGCCAGCAAGAGTGAAACTGATAGCGGAATCATGGCCAGTACTTTCAACCTTGTTTTCTGATAGATTTTGTTAGTTGTCATCATAATCATTCGTTTTTTAATTAATGCGTGATTAAAACTCGAGGAAAGGCAGATTAGTTTTTCCTCTGTGATCTGATTGATCAGGAGCGCCTGGTATCTGAGCTTGTCGATGCCGGTATTAAGTGCCCCTTCATCTGCCAGGTATTCATGCACCAGCTGAATCGTATTCTTCATCATCCAGATCAGTGGATTGAACCACATTACGGCCGTCAGCAGTTCCATCACAATCAGGTCAAAAGAATGAACCTGGGAAGCATGAACCTTTTCATGAGCGATAATCTGTTCCAGATCATCGGTTGATGCGGAATCCTTTGTCACAAAGATCCAGTTAAAAAATGAAAAGTTATTTTTGAACCGGTGATTTAACAATATCACACAGTCGTTCTGTTTAAGTTTATCTGATTTCAGGTATTGATATGTAAGAACAAGTACCTGTAATACAATCCTTCCGAGAAGGGCAAGACAGACAATAAAATACAGGTTCAGGGCAAATGAAGGCCAGTTTATAGCGGATTTTGTTTGTGGTTCAATTTCTTGATCCGCGATGACTACCTGTGGGCTTACTTCATGAAGGGAAACGGAATTGTTGTTCTTTCTGCCAATTTCAATGGTGTAGTTATTCACCGGAACCAGGAGTGAAAGCAGGATGGATCCCATAAGGTAAAGCCTCAACTGTTTGAAATTTGTTTCATCCTTGTATATAAGCCTGAAAGCAAGGTAGAAAATACTCAGGCAAACGGATACAATCAGTATATATTGGATGACAGACATATCAGTGTTTTTTATTCTGAATTTCTTTTTCCAGCATTTCTTTCAGTTCTTCAAGTTCCTGAATGCTGATATCCTTACTTTTTACAAATGAAGATACCATCTGATGAAGGGAACCGTTAAACAAACCCTTGAACGTATCTTTCAAAACGTGCTGGGCATAATCCCTTTTCGAAATCACCGCATAATAAACATGGGTCTTACCATAGGTTTTATGCGAAACATAGCCTTTTTTTTCAAGAACTTTGATCACAGTGGCTACTGTATTATAAGCCGGTTTAGGTTCCTCAAGTTTTTCGAGTACATCACTCACGGCCCCTTCCCTGATCTCCCACAGTGCCTTTAGCAGGTCTTCCTGCGCTTTGGTAAGCTCTTTCATGAAGTTATGACAGATTTATTACATATTACCAGTCAAATATACTACAATAATTTATTTAATACTATAATTATAGTATATATTTCACATTATTTAACAATTATTTTGATTTGCCGGATGGAGGACAGGTCATGACCTGTCTTCTACATCAGCATTTCCAATACCTGCCTCACCACATTGTCAGCCGTGAAACCGAACTTTTCATCCAGCACCTTGTAGGGAGCCGAATAACCGAAATGATCCAGTCCGAATACCTTACCCTTTGGTCCGGCCAGTCCCTGCAGGGTTACGGGCAAACCCGCGGTAAGACCGAATACGGGTTTATCGGCGGGAAGGACTTTTTCCTGGTATTCCCTGGGTTGTTTACGGAAAAGTCCTTCTGATGGGGCCGTGACCACCCGGACCTTTATGCCCTTTTCCTCGAGCTTTCTGGCTCCGGCAAGGAGGGTTGACACCTCAGAGCCATTGGCAAGCAGAATAATATCCGGATCAGGAGCGTCCTGCAGGATATAGGCACCTTTGGTAATCTGTGCAGCATCGGCCAGGCGGCTTGATCCCGGCTGTGCCGGCAGGGTGGGTACGTTCTGGCGGGTCAGCAACAGGGCTGTGGGAGTTTTTGTATTTTCCAGGGCCAGCTTCCAGGCCTGGGTGGTTTCGTGCACGTCGGCCGGACGTAAAACCAACATGCTGTTCTCGCCATGGTGGTTCTTCAGTTGCTCCATGAGCCTGATCTGTGCCTCCTGTTCCACCGGCTGATGGGTGGGTCCGTCCTCTCCCACACGAAAGGCATCATGCGTCCAGATATATTTCACAGGCAGTCCCATAAGTGCAGCCAGCCTGACAGCCGGTTTCATATAATCGGAAAACACAAAGAAAGTACCGCAGGCAACGATCACACCTCCATGCAGTGCAATACCGTTGGCAATGGCGGCCATGGTAAGCTCGGCAACACCGGCCTGAATAAAGGCCCCGCTGAAATCACCTCTGGTAAAGGCCTTTGTATTTTTTAAAAAACCATCGGTTTTGTCGCTGTTTGACAGATCAGCTGAGGCAACAATCATATTCTCCACATTTTGTGCCAGCCAGCTCAAAACGTTACTTGATGCTGAACGGGTTGCGATATCGTCTTTCTGGATGATCTGTTCGGGTTTTATCTCAGGTGTCTTTCCGATAAAATAGAGCTCAAGCTTCTTCCCTTGTTCAGGATGGGCAGCGGCCCATTTTTTCTCTTCTTCTTTCCGGGCTTTGGCAACAGCGGATTTCTTCTGAAGGACCTCGCGATAATATTGTGCCACCTCGGGAAAGATCACAAAAGGATCAGATGGGTCTCCAAACAGGTTTTCAATGGTCTTCTCGAAGGAGGCGCCGGCTTCACCCAGTGGCATTCCATGGGTGGAGGTTTGTCCCTCAAAACTGTTTCCGTTCGCGTCCACTGCACCTTTACCCATAACTGTTTTTCCGATGATCAGTGTGGGCCGCGACTTTTCCTGTGTGGCCTTCATAAGCGAGGCCCTGATCTCATCCTGGTCGTTCCCGTCGATGGTGATCACCTGCCAGCCCCAGGCTTCATATTTCATGGCTGTATCCTCCGTGCTCACGGCCGAGGTTTTGGTGGACAGCTGTATATCGTTGGAATCAAAAAACATGATCAGGTTGTGCAATCCAAGGAAACCTGCCAGTCGCCCTGCACCCTGTGAAATTTCTTCCTGGATGCCACCGTCGGAAATGTAAGTATAGGTCTTATGCGACATCCATTCGCCGAACCTGGCACAGAGAAACCGTTCTGCAATGGCAGCACCTGCTGCCATGGTATGACCCTGCCCCAACGGCCCGGATGTGTTTTCAATACCCCTTTTGACATCCACCTCGGGATGGCCGGGAGTGGAACTTCCCCATTGTCTGAAATTCTTGATGTCGTCGATACTGAAACTCCCGGTAAGGGTCAGCATGGCATAAAGCATAGGCGACATATGTCCCGGATCCAGGAAAAACCGGTCGCGGTTCCTCCATGTCATATCTTCCGGATCCCAGACCAGAAATTCGGAGAACAGTATATTTATGAAATCGGCTCCGCCCATGGCTCCGCCCGGATGACCCGATTTGGCCTTCTCAACCATGGCGGCGGACAGGATTCGTATGTTGTCGGCAGCCCTGTTTACTAGTTCTTCTTTCATGTTGTTTTTAGGTGACTGGTGACTCCCGCCTTCGCTTATGCTATGGCGGACAAGGGTGACTTGCACAAATATAAAGTAAACTTTTTCAACACAGCTGGAAAGCAATTGGTTTTTATGGTATAAAATGAGCCGAGAATTGAACATTGGTTCATGCAACGAAATGGGGAATATGGTGTATTTTTGGGACGAATATAACCAACGAAAATATGAGCCTCAAATGCGGTATCATTGGTATTGCCAATACCGGCAAGACTACCATTTTCAACTGTATGTCGAATGTAAAGGCCGAAACCTCCATCTTTGCCTTTACTTCGAACAAGTCGAATATCGGCGTCATCCATGTACCCGACCAGCGCCTGTATGAACTGGAAAAACTACAGCCTGCCGAAAGGATTGTACCGGCAACAGTGGAGATTGTGGATATCCCTGGTCTTACCAAAGGCGCCAATCAGGGTGAGGGCGTTGGTAATAAGTTTCTGGCCGATATCCGAAATACCGATGCACTGATTCATGTACTGCGCTGTTTTGATAATGAAAGCATGCCGCATATCGATGGATCGGTTGATCCGGTGCGGGATATAGAGAATATCGATTTTGAGTTACAGGTAAAGGACATGGAAAGTGTGGAAAAGAAATTGCAGCGTTTGGATAAGATCGCCCGGTCGGGTGACAAGGACGCCAGACATGGTATCGAGGTGTTGAATAAAGTGAAGGCTAGGCTTGGATCTTTCGGTAACGTGGGTGATCTTAAACTGGATTCGCTGGAACACACATATATAGATGATCTATTCCTGCTTACGGCCAAACCCATGATGTTTGTTTGCAATGTTGATGATACTTTGGCTGTGAAAGGCAATGCCCATGTTGACAAGGTGAGGGATTACCTGAAAGACCGTCATGCTGAAATGCTTGTGGTAGCTGCCAAACTTGAGGCAGAAATCGCTGATTTTGATAACGATGAAGACAAGATGGTATTCCTGGCTGATGCCGGATTATCGGAACCCGGCGTTAACCGAATGGTGCGTTCGGCCTACTCCATGTTAAACCTGCTGTCATTTTTCACGGTTGGCCCGAAGGAAATCAGGGCATGGACCATCCAAAAGGGTATGACTGCCCCTCAGGCTGCAGGTGCCATTCACAGCGACCTTGAACGTGGATTTATCCGGGCCGAAGTGATCAAATATACCGATTTTGTTACCCTGGGTTCTGAACATGCCTGCAAGGAAAAGGGGAAACTGATGATTGAGGGTAAGAACTATATTGTTTGTGATGGCGATATCCTTCATATCAGGTTTAATGTTTAGAACATACCTTTGTTTGGCAGCATTTTTATTGGCAGCTTCCGTTTCGGCACAGCAACAAAAGAAAACTGTACAGGAGCTGGCACGGCAAATGGTTGCAGAACGGGGGGAGGTTATCCTCCGGTTTGCAAAACCAACTGCCTGGGGGCTGGATTTTCTTACTTCATTTATGTCCATTGACAATTATCAGCATGATACGGTGACAGCTTATGTTAACGAGGCCGGTTTAAACAGGTTTCTGACGCTGGGAATTCCTTACCGGTTGTTGCAGCCGCCTTCACTGGGGAAGGATTTCCAAACGAAGCGCCGCCAGGCTGTTGGCGACTGGCGGAACCGGTATCCGGCATACGCTGAATATATTGATCTGATGGAAGGCTTTGCGGCTGATTACCCAAATATATGCAGGATCATACAATTCGGGACCAGCATTAACGGGCATAAGCTGCTGGCATTGAAAATCACCGATAATCCCGGCATCCGTGAGAATGAACCCGTTGTATTACTAACATCCACCATACATGGAGACGAGCCTCTGGGCTTTGTGCTGATGTTACGGCTGATAGATTACCTGCTCGAAAACTACGGAACCAGAAATCAGGTGAATAACCTGGTAAATCAGGTTGAAACCTGGATCAATCCGCTGGCCAATCCCGATGGCGCTTACTTCTTTTCCGACACCTCTTTGGCAGGCGCCACAAGGTTCAATGCCCAACAGGAGGATCTGAACCGAAATTTTCCCGATCCGCAGGATCCGTTATGGGAGGGCCGGCTGAGGGAGCCGGAAACCATGGCCATGATGAACTTTATGGAAGATATTCACGTGGTGCTGGCAGCTAATTTTCACGGCGGGGCTGAAGTGGTGAACTATCCCTGGGATACCTGGATCCGCCTGCATGCCGACGATATGTGGTACCGCAAAATTTCGCGTGCCTATGCCGACACCGCACAATCCTATGGCCCGGCCGGGTATATGACATTCCTCGATAACGGAATAACCAATGGCCATGCCTGGTACCCGGTTTATGGGGGACGGCAGGATTACACCAATTTCTTCCGCCGTGCACGTGAGGTAACCATTGAACTGTCGGATGTGAAGATACCTCCTGAAAACAATCTGGAAGATTACTGGAACTACAACAGGCAAAGCCTGTTACAATACATAAGCCAGTCCTTGACGGGAATTACCGGCATAGTCAGTGATTCCATAACAGGACAGGCGCTTGTGGCCGAAGTCAGAATAAAAAATCACGATTTTGACAGTTCTTTTGTGCTTTCATCATCAGCTACCGGCATCTATTACCGGTTGTTGGAGGAAAGGAAATACCTGATCAACCTGCGGGCCAGGGGATACCGTGAAAAAAATCTTTCGGTTCAGGTTTCCCAAGGAGCGCTTACCCGGCTCGATGCCAGTCTGCAGCCCGTTGTGACGAGCTCTTTGTTCCCGAATCCTTTTATCAACAGATTATATCTTTATATCGATGAACCAGGGAATGATCTGACAGCTGAATTTTTTGATCTGTCGGGCCGGAAGCACTTACAGATCAAACAACCGGTGGTATCTGCCGGGATACTGGAAATAAAAACCGATGGAATAATAGGGGGCATTTATGTTGTTAAGATTACTTATGGAAATGAAGTCAGGAGACAGGTAGTGGTTTGCAGGAAATTTTAAGCCTCAAACTTGAGAAACAAAAAACTATATTTGCCGTTCAATAATTATCATACTTTAATTTCAGCATATGCATGGCATAAAAACAATTCTTTCTACCTGTATCTCAGTATATTTGATATTATCAATCCCCCTCTGTGCCCAGGATCTGAAAAAGATACCTCCCGAAAAGCCTAAGATTATTGTTGGCATCGTGGTAAGCCAGATGCGTTATGATTATATTCAGCGGTTCTGGGATAAGCTTGATGAGAATGGCATCAGGTTGCTGGTAAACCGGGGAACCTATTGCAAAAACACAAGCTTCAACTACCTGTTTTCACAGCAGGGAGTGGGACATGCCAGCATTTCCACAGGAACCACACCTGCCGATCATGGAATCGTGGGGCATGAATGGTACCTTTACCTGCAGGATAAGATTGAACTAAGCACCGAAGATCAGCAGCACAAAGCGGTTGGTGGTGATGTGGATAACGGCCGTTACAGTCCGAAAAATCTTATGTGTACGACATTCTCCGATGAGCTCAGATTATCCAATAATTTCAGATCGAAGGTCTATTCCATATCGCTTGATCCGGCGCCGGGAATCTTCTCTGCCGGGCATACGGCAAACGGTGTTTACTGGTTTGATAAGCGTACCGGTAACTGGATCACCAGCACGTATTATACCGACTCACTTCCGAAATGGGTGGTGAATTTTAATGGCAAGCGCTTCCCTGATATCTACCTTAAGGAAACATGGAATACGCTGCTGCCGATCGAGACCTATACCGAGAGTCTTCCGGATAAGAACAAGTATGAGACAGGTTTCAGGGGACAGGTGACCTTCCCTTACCTGCTTGAAGATATTTCTGAAATCAAAAAGAATAAACTCGATTACAGTCTGCTGGATAAGACTCCGTTTGGCAATATTTTCACCAAAGACTTTGCTGCTAACCTGATTATCAATGAAGGATTGGGCAAGGATGATATCACCGATGTCCTGACCATTTGTTTCACCTCCATGGAAAACATCGGCAACCTTTTTGGTCCCAATTCAGTGGAAGTTGAAGATGCCTTTCTGCGGCTCGACAAGGAAATTACTCATTTCCTGGCCTTCCTCGATGAGCAGGTGGGGAAGGAGAATGCCCTGGTATATTTTACTTCTGATCACGGTGTGGCACAAATACCATCCTTTTTGAGCGATAACAAGATTCCGGCAGGGTATTTCAACCAGAACGGGGCGTTATCACTGCTGATGAGCGCTCTCAACAACACTTATGGCAAAGGCGACTGGATAACGTCATATCATGCGCAACAGATTTACCTTAATCATACCCTCATTGAGGATTCAAAACTATCCCTTACCCAGATGCAGGATTATATTGCCCAGTTTTTGCTGCAGTTCTCGGGCGTAGCAAATACGATTACCTCACATACGCTGCAGACGGCGAATTTCACAGAGGGAGTTTACCGGAAAATTCAGAACAGTTATAACCAGAAACGATCAGGCGATGTGATCATCAACCTGAAAGCCGGCTGGGTAGAAAAAGGCGAGGTCTCTACAGGGGGCACATCATCCTATTCTTATGATTCTCGTGTTCCGCTCATCTGGTATGGCTGGAAGGTAGGGCGCGGCACCATCACCCGTCAGGTTGATATTATTGATATCGCTCCCACTATCAGCACCTTCCTCAACATCACTTTTCCCAATTCCTGCACGGGAACCCCCGTGTTTGAGATAGTACAATAGTTTATTGAATTTTATTGCATTGGCAAATTGGTAAATTGGCAAATTGGCATATTAAAATGCCAGCTGCATCGTAGCCCTAACGCTGAAAGGACTTACATTGGGATGATCGAGGTAAGAGAACCGCCACATGGCATCGACGCGAAAAAGCTTGAAGATATTCTCAATGCCCACGCCTGCTTCATAATAAGGTGTGCTCAGTCCGGAAAGGCCTTCGGGAAAAACCATTACGGATCTATTCTTTTCGGAGAGCCTTCCGTAAAGAATATTGCAACTCACCACTTCGCGCCAGTGCAACCTTCGTAACAGAGGGATCCGGTTGAGAAAGAAACCCTGGAAATGCTGTTCGGCAAACACACTGGCGTATTCATCACTCACAAATTCATAATAGTTCATCATATTGAATGAAAGCGGATCATACGCATAGGTCTCATTGCCTTCGTGAAGCTTGAGCAACGGATAGGGCAGGGTACCCCATATCTTTCCTGCTGTGACCCTGAACCGCAGAAATCCGATCGGGTTGGTCTCCAGCTTGTCGGATATTTTAAGCCTGATCCTGAAGTATTCATATTCACTGCCGTAAACTCCTTTGGGACCATAGGTCAGGTCTAGATCAAGCGTCGGATAAAGTGATCCCAGGCTTTTGCGTTCGAATTTTCCCCACAGGTACTTTTCCCGGTAGGCAAAGTGGGTGCTCAGGGTAATCTCGGCAGATGACAGAGGTGAACCCAGGATAGTGTCTACAACCGATTCATCGTTGACAAAGGGGACATAGGTAGTGGGATAGATGGTCTGGTAATTGACCTTAAATGTATTGGAAAAGCCGGGAGCCCATTCGTGTTCATACAAAGCATTGAACTGATCCACCATGGTGAGCTTGTAGTTTGGATTACGCCGCATTACTGATGTCAGCCAGTTATCATCGAGAAAGGCATTCTCACTTTTGCCGAGCTGCCTGATATCGTGGAAATAGGAGACTGTGGTGGTCCGCCGCGGATTGGTGTTGAACATATACATTACATAAAGCCCGTATTTAATGCGTCTATCACCAAAGCCATAGGCAATATGGCCCCCGGGCATGATTTTGGTACTGAAGCTGTTGCTGGTGCGGCCGCCAAACCTCAGGCGCGGCCCTTCAATAACATTGGAGCTGAAGGTGGTATAATAGGGCCCCAGTTCAACGGGGCCAACAACAATATAGTAATTGGCCAGCATGGTTGCGATAGTGTTCAGTGACTTATACAGGGGCACCTTCTTGATGGAGTCCACCATGGTGTAAATCTTGCTGTCCTCCTCGGTGAGTGCCGATTTCCGGTTGGCTTCCCAGAAAATGTCATCACGGTCAATCTCGTTTTCCAAAATATAGGTATCGGTGGTCAGCTTTTTAACCTGGTCGGGGACTGGATTGTCAAACCTGATACTGTCATACACGGCAGTCTTTCGTCCGAAGAATCCGTAGGATTTTTCAGCCACGTTAAAGTCGATCACCACGTCCTCCGAGGTCAGAAACCAGGTGGTGTCGTTAACCTGATTATATTCATAAGTGGCAATCATGTCTTTCAGCAGGTTGAGGTTCACATCGGAAGAAACCCGCAGCTGGAATTTTTTGATGGCATAGGTGGTATCAGTCACCCAGAAAAACCCGTGAAATGTTCTTTCCTGTTTTCGCCTGGGTTTGAAAGAAATCTTGTAACAGAACCTGCCGTCGATGAAAGTGCTATCTTCCAGGTAATACTTATAGTACAGGCGGCCAAAATCGGAAATCGGACTGATAAATCCAGGATCGAAGAACAGGATAAAATTGTCGTAGATATTGAGCTGCTGATACATCCTGCCGGTAAACTGAGATACGGTTTTATTTTCAATACCGCTGATCTTGAATGCTTCGATCACTTCGCGGTTAACGGGAGGATTTTTCGAATAGTATACTTTGGAGACGGTTTCGGTTATCAGGAGCGGAAGGTAGTTTTTATTGAAAACCTCAGACGAGTCCATGTACTCAAAGACAAATCCGAAGTCCTGCAACAAGCGTTGATCCTTTAGTTTCTCCCCGACATTGTTCAAATCGAGCCGCAGCTTGGTGTAGGCCCTGTACTGGTAATTAGATAACCTTGCTGGATTATTCTGCTTTTTATGATCGTTTATGGCCCGCATTATTTTGAAGGCTGGATTTTCACCGGGTGTGACAATAACCGCTTCGAGCGTTATGAATGCCGGTATCAATTTAACATCAAAGTACTGTTCAGTTCCCTTTTTCACCGGCAGGCGTTCCAGTTCATATCCCACACTCGATACCAGCAGGGTATCGGTAGCTTTTGTCGTGGTAAGATAGAAGGAACCGTCATTTTCGCTGATAGTACCTATCAGGCTGTGCTGAAAACCGATATTTGTGTAGGGTACAGGTTCATTGGTTTCGGAATCAATGACTCTTCCCCTGATGACGGTCTTTTGGGCCAAAAGGCTGAAAGAGCTAATAAGAAAAAGGAAGGTGAAAAGTATATAGGATTTGAACATGGATGGCAAGTGGATTATCTGCTAAATTTAACATTAACGGCATACCTGTGCAAATAGTATACCAGTTTTTTCAGTTACGCTGTTTAGAATTCCCACCGGATCGCCAGTGTTGGCTGAATTTCCCATTCATTCGGGCCGACGGGGAAGTTTTTGCTGATCTCCACCTCACTGCCAAGGGCGATTTTTGGCGTGAGCAGGTACCACAGCTGAGGTTCGGCCTGAAAGACAAGCTCTTTTTTTTCAGGATCACCAACCTGGTCCTGCGACCAGAGGTCGGCAAATCCAGTTAATAAAACTTTGCCTTTGAGCACCGGCTGAAACCACACCAGGGTGAACTGGAAATCGGGTACATCCATACCGCGTGGTATGCGGCAAAGCCATTGGGTGGCAAGGATAAACTGGCCGATCTTCAGCGGGTGACTGAATCCGGTGAGGAACACGCTGTTATAGCTGGCGGCTCCCATATAGTCACCGCTGTCTTTGTAGGCGGTGAAACCGTCGTTGTATTCCACGTGAAAGGTAAGCTGGTCGAATGCCGGGTTTTTACGCAGGCCGGGGATGTAAAAATCGCGTGAAATCTCCCAGTAAGCAGCCGACATGCTGCGATGACTGCCGGGAAAGTTAAAATCGAAATCCACAAACCAGAAGGTGAATCCCAGCGTGTCGGGCCTGAACATTTCGAGGGTGGTGGTAAAGAACTTTCGGTCTTCTCCGAAATCATAGTGGAGCTGAAGATTCTGGGCCCTGATGAACAGTGGCGTGAAAAGCAGAAACAGGATGGTAATTTTTTTCATATCCCACATAAATGCAAGGTAAAAATAGGAAAACGATTTGCACTTTAATCGTGACATTTTGTTGTATCCGGATATCTGGCTGAAAATTCCCTGGCGGAGGCAGGTATAGATTGCAGGAAGCTCACATTATTGAATACATTGTCAATTAATTCCCGGTTTGACTGATAGGAACAAACTTTAAAATCCAGTTTTTCATTTATCATATTTTCAGCCATGTCAACATATAATGATGGTGACTGACATGAAAAATCAAAACCATTCAAATCAAATTTCCGGACCGATTTGTTTTGTAAAGTTTTGTAATATACAGTCAGGTTTTTAATATCATACACAATACTCCACTGTGTGGCATCTCCCTGGCTTACATCATTTAGAATATCAAATGAAAAGTCGATGACATGCTGGCTTTTGTACTTCTTGATCATGGAGGCTGCTTTTGCAAATCTGTCCAGTGAACCAGAAGTATTTGACAGGGTTTCAGTTCCTCCAAAATCTGAAAATGATTTTACATAATCCGTGCTTTTTTCATACGAATCATTTGCCAGCACAGTCAAGGGAAGAGTTGTGCTGGTATGATAGATCATTTCGCCTTTCAGGTATTCAATGGTGGCCATGTTACCATATTGATCACAAATAAGGAAATGCAAGGGTGCAGTTGACAGTTTTGAAATTCTTACTATCGTGTCACTTGCAATAACATCATGTACGGTTGCAGAATTATCGAGCTGATATTGTATCCATTGTAATTCCGATAAACCGGATCTGTGATCTATTTCCGGATACACAGTCTCATCTAACCACATTTGTTCAATAACCAGTCCCTTTTCATTGATACCTCCGTATGGAAATTCCCTTCCGATCTGATTGAACGATACACTGCCGTATTTTGCCGTCCATTTAACAGGTTTTTCCGGTGATTGAATAAATGCCGTTTTTGTCATGTTGCGTTTGTTCACGATGACATGTCCAAAACCGGTACTGAA
>Ga0299915_10000618_pt1 | contig 26683 bp, 27 predicted proteins | sample RVTome_13_FD_200263 | JGI IMG/M metagenome (GOLD analysis project Ga0299915, IMG submission 200263) | Soil microbial communities from uranium-contaminated site in the Upper Colorado River Basin, Wyoming, United States - RVT92D227 (version 2) ... | reverse complement strand
GCCAACTTCTTCCGTGCGGTGGCGATCGAAAAGCGCATGATGTTCCTGATCCTGCTGCTGATCGTCGCCGTCGCCGCCTTCAACATCGTTTCCACCCTGGTGATGGCGGTCACCGACAAGCAGTCCGACATTGCCATCCTACGCACCCTTGGCGCCAAGCCCGCCTCGATCATGAAGATTTTCATCGTGCAGGGCACCTTCATCGGCGTGTTCGGCACCCTGCTCGGCGTGGCGGGCGGCGTGCTGCTGGCGCTCAATCTCGAAACCGTGGTGCCCTTCATCGAACGCCTGGCCGGGATGGACCTGTTCCCGGCCGACGTGTATTACATCAGCGAACTGCCGTCGAAACTCGACTGGAGCGAAGTCGGCCTGATCAGCATTGTTTCGCTGTTCATTAGCCTGGTCGCCACGCTGTATCCGAGTTGGCGCGCCTCGCGCGTCAATCCGGCGGAGGCGCTGCGTTATGAGTGAGATCGTATTGAGTTGCACCGGGCTGGGCAAGGTTTTCCGCCAGGGCCGGACCGACGTGCCGGTGCTCGGCAGCGTCGACCTGGAAATCCAGGCCGGCGAGTCGCTCGCCATCGTCGGCGCCTCGGGCTCGGGCAAAAGCACGCTGCTGCACCTGCTGGGGGGGCTCGACACGCCGACTTCCGGGACGATCAGCCTGCTGGGACGCAATCCCTTCGCGATTTCAGAGGCCGAGCGCAGCGACCTGCGCAACCGCGCGCTCGGCTTCGTCTACCAGTTTCACCATCTGCTGCCCGAGTTTACTGCGCAGGAAAACGCCGCCATGCCTTTCCTCATCCGCCGCATGGCGCGCGCCGAGGCGTTGGCACGCGCCGCAGCCATCCTCGGGGAGGTCGGCCTTGGCCACCGCCTTGATCATCGTCCTGGCGAGCTGTCCGGCGGCGAGCGCCAGCGCGTCGCCATCGCCCGCGCCCTGGTCACGCAGCCGGCATGCATCCTCGCCGACGAGCCTACCGGCAACCTCGACCGCCACACCGCCGACGCAGTGTTCGACCTGATGCGCGAACTCAACCGCAAGCACCGCACCAGCCTCGTCGTGGTCACCCACGATGCCGATCTGGCGGCGCGCATGGACCGGCAGATGCGGCTGGTCGACGGAATCCTGCAGCCGGCCTGAGGCCTTTACGCGATGCGGCTTCCCCTCATCGCGTTCTGTCTCGGGGTGGGGCTGTTGCAGCAGCAGGCCGCCCTGCCGTCCGCGCGCTGGCTGGGGCTGCTGCCGCTGCTGCTGGCGGTGCTGTGGCTGCCGGCCTGCTCCCGTCCCGTTGCCGAATTCGCCCGCCGCCTGGGCATCGCGCTGCTGTGCGCAGCGCTTGGTTTTGCCTGGGCCGCCTGGCGGGCGGATACGCGTCTGGCCGAACGCCTGCCTGCGCACTGGCAGGGGGTGGATATCGAACTGGTGGGCGTGATCGCCGACCTGCCGCATGCCAATGCGCGTGGCGAACGCTTCGTGTTCGACGTCGAGCAGGTCCTGACCCCGGATGCGCCAGCCTTGCAGCGGGTGCAGTTGACCCGCTACTGGCCGCGCGATGGTGACAGTTTCGAAACGCGCATGCGGGCTGGGGAACGCTGGCGGCTGACGGTGCGGATGAAGATGCCCTACGGCACCAGCAACCCGCACGGCTTCGATCTCGAAGCCTGGATGCTGGAGCGCCGCATCAATGCCAGCGGCTATGTGCGCGAGACTCCCCAACCCCAGCGTTTCGCGGCGCAGGCGCATACGCCTGCCGCCTGGATCGCCGCCGCGCGTACGGCAGTGCGCCAACGCATTTTTACGACGCTGAACGATGCACCCTACGCCGGCGTCATTGCCGCGCTGGTGGTCGGCGACCAGCGCGGCATTCCTCATGAGCAATGGCGCGCCTTCACCCGCACCGGCGTCAACCATCTGCTCTCCATTTCCGGGCTGCACGTCACCATGATCGCCGCGCTCGCCGGCTGGCTGGTGGCGAGCGTCTGGCGGCGCCTGCCGCGCCGTGCGGAGCGCATGCCCGCGCGCCAGGCCGGCCTGGCCGCGGCGGTACTGGCGGCGTTGGGGTATGCGCTGCTGGCCGGTTTCCAGGTGCCGGCGCAGCGAACCCTATTCATGCTGATCGTGCTGGCGCTGGCCTTCTGGGGGCGGCGCGAGCCGCGGCCCTTCACGGCGCTCGTCGTGGCACTCTTCATCGTGCTGCTGATCGACCCGTGGGCGGTCTTGGCGGCCGGCTTCTGGCTGTCGTTCGGCGCCATCGCCGCGATTCTGTGGGTGAGCTTCGGCCGCGTCGCGCTGCCCGGCAAGCTGCGCGGCTGGGTCACGGTGCAGGGCGCAGTCACCCTGGCACTGGCGCCGGTGCTGTTTCTTCTTTTTCAGCAGGTGTCGCTGATTTCGCCCCTGGCCAATGCGGTCGCGATCCCGCTGGTGAGCTGGCTGATCACTCCGCTGGCGCTGCTGGGCGTGTTGATCGCGCCCCTGTGGCATGCGGCGGCGTGGTTGATGGCCTGGCTAGGCACTGGACTGGCCTGGGCGGGCAGCCTGCCGCTGGCGGTGACGAGCCTGCCCGCGCCGGCCGGATGGACGACAGCGCTGGCGCTGATAGGCACGGTATGGATGCTGCTGCCGCGCGGGTTTCCGCTGCGCGTGTTGGGGCTGGTGCTGTGGCTGCCGCTGCTGTTTCCGCTGCGCGACGCCATCGCGCCCGATCATTTTCGCGCCGAGGTGATCGATGTCGGGCAGGGCACCGCCGTGCTGGTTCGTACCGCGAATCGTGCGCTGCTGTACGACGCCGGCGCGGCGTTCGCCGACAGCGATTCGGGCGAGCGCATCATCGTTCCCTTCCTGCGCGCAGCGGGCGTCGGGGAGTTGTCCGGACTGATCGTCACCCATGACGACAACGACCACAGCGGCGGCATGCGCTCGGTGCTGCGCGACATTCCCACCGGCTGGCTGCTGCACGGTCTGCCTGCCGCCAGCCCTCTGCTCGAGGGTGCGCCGGCTGCGCGCCACTGCACGCGCGGCCAGCGCTGGAAGTGGGACGGCGTGCTGTTCGAGATACTGAATCCCAAGCCCGCAGCCTATGTTGAGACGCGTCGCCGCGACAACGACTACAGCTGCGTGCTGCGGGTCAGCAGCGGGCGCCACAGCCTCTTGCTGACGGCCGACGGCGAGCGGCGGACGGAACTCGAATTGCTCGAATCCGGCCGGCTGACGCCGGTGTGCGTGCTGCTCGCCGGGCATCACGGCAGCCTCACCTCGTCCATCCCGGAATTCGTCGCGGCGACGCGCCCCGAATGGGTCGTCTTCACCCAAGGCTACCGCAACCGCTACGGCCATCCGCATCCCCGGGTGGTGGCGCGCTTTCGCGACATCGATGCGCGCCTGCTGCGCAGCGATTCAGGCGGGCTGATCCGTCTCGATTTTGGCGAAGCCGGGGTCGAGGCCTCACAATATCGTCCTACGCACCGCCGCTACTGGCAGGCTGATTTTTCGCAACCATGACTGAACCTGCAAAGCCCCGCTGTTTTGAAGCGACCGATCTGGAGTCCGCCCGCCAGGCGCTGGCGCGCGTGCTGCCGGTGGCGGAAAACGATCTGCCCTGGCGCGCGCTGGAGCATGCGCATCAACAACTGGGGGCGAGCCAGGTGTTCGCGCACAGCGTCGGCACCGCCCTGATCGTGGCCGAACTGCGGGTGGGGGCGGATGCGGTGGCTGCGGCCTTGCTGCATGCCTGTCTGGGCGACGCGCCCGATTTCGATGCCGCCTTCGGCACCGCGGCGCGGCTGGGCCGCGGCGTGGCTGCGATGGCACGCATCGAGGCACTGGCTGCCAGCGCCACCGACAAGCGAGTCGACCCGTATGCCCAGCTGGAAGCCCTGCGCCAGATGGTGCTGGCGATGGTGGAAGACATCCGCGTGGTGCTGGTGAAGCTGGCCGAGCGCACCCATGCCCTGCGTTGTGCGGCCAACCAGGAGGCGGCCATTCGCGAGGCGCTGGGACAGCAGGCGCGCGAGCTGTTCGCGCCCTTGGCGAACCGGCTCGGTGTGTGGCAGATCAAGTGGGAGATGGAGGACTGGGCATTCCGCTATCTCGAGCCCGACACCTACAAATCCATTGCCGCGCAGCTCGACGAAAAACGCGCCGACCGCGAGGCCTACATTCTGGGCATCATCGAGCGTCTGCAGTCCGAGCTCGCGCTGCACGGCATCGAGGCCGAAGTCACCGGCCGCCCCAAGCACATCGCCAGCATCGTCAACAAGATGCGGCGCAAGCGATTGAGTTTCGAGCAGCTGTACGACATCCGCGCGGTGCGCGTGCTGGTCAAGCACGAGATCGACTGCTACACCGTGCTGGGCCTGGTGCACAACCTGTGGCAGCCGATTCCGGGCGAGTTCGACGACTACATCTCGCAGCCCAAGAGCAACGACTACCGCTCGCTGCACACGGCCGTGATCGGCCCCGAGGACCGCGCGGTTGAAGTGCAAATCCGCACCTTCGACATGCACCGCCAGGCCGAGCTCGGCGTTGCCGCGCACTGGCGCTACAAGGAAGGCGGCAAGCAGGATGCGCAGTACGAGGAAAAGATCGCCTGGCTGCGGCGCATTCTGGAGTGGAAGGACGACGTCGCCGACAGCAGCGAATTTTCCGAACAGTTCAGGACCGAGTTGTTCCACGACCAGGTCTACGTGCTGACCCCGCAGGGGCGGGTGGTGGCGCTCGACCGCGGCGCGACGCCGGTGGATTTCGCCTACACGCTGCACACCGATCTGGGACACCGTTGTCGCGGCGCCAAGGTCAATGGCGCGATGGTGCCGCTCAACACCGTGCTGGACAACGGTCAGCGCGTCGAGGTCATCACCGCCAAGGAAGGCGCGCCGAGCCGCGACTGGCTCAACCCGGCGCTCGGCTATCTGGCCACGCACCGCGCCCGGTCCAAGGTACGCGCCTGGTTCCGCCAGCGCGACGTCGGCGAGCAGGTCAGCCTCGGCCGCAGCCTGCTGGAAAAGGAACTCAAACGCCTCGGCGTGGTGGACGTGAATCAGGAAAAGCTCGCGCAGCGGCTCAAGTTCGGCAAGGTCGACGAGTTCCTCGCCGCGCTCGGCCGCGGCGACGTCGGCCAGCGCGATCTGGTCAACGCCCTGCAGGAGTCGGGCAAGGCCGTCCCGGCGCTGGCACCGACGGCCAAGCCGCGTGCGCGGCCCCAATCCGGCAGTCCGGTGGTGATTCCGGGCCTGGGCGACGTGCCGTTGACGCTGGCCCGCTGCTGCAAGCCGCAGCCCCCCGAGCCCATCGTCGCCTACACCACGGTGGGGCGCGGGGTCACCGTGCACCGCGCCGATTGCGCCTCGCTCAAGCGCGCCAATCCCGCGCGCATGATGGCGGCCGAATGGGGACTGGATCGTGGCGCGGCATTCGAAGTGAACATCCAGCTGAAGGCGTTCGACCGGCAGGGCCTGCTGCGCGACATTTCCGACGTCATCGCCAAGGACAAGCTCGACGTGCTCCGCGTGAACACCGAGAGCCGCGGCGAATACGCCCACATGCAGCTCACCGTCCGCATCAAGGAGTTGCAGCAGCTGTCGCGACTGCTTGCGCGACTGCAGCATGTGCAGAACGTGATCGACGTCATGCGGGGCTGAGTTTTCATATAGTGTCGGGATACCCCTTTTGTTTCTGGTTGCGTAGACATGACACCGCAAAGCGCCATTCTTGATCCCGTTCCCGCCCATGCGCGGCACCTTTTCTTCGAACTCAAGCCCGCAACCGCCCCCCTCGCTGCGCTGCGCGCGCTGGCGGCCGCATGCGACGGCAGCTCGGCCGTGCTGGGGATCGGAGCGGGCGTTGCCGCGGCGCTGGGCGTGCACCTGCCAGGCTTGCGCGCCTTTCCCGAGCTGCCCGCTGCCAGACCGGCGATTCCGGTGACGCAGCACGCGCTGTGGTTGTGGCTGCGCGGCGGCGAGCCGGGCGATCTGCTGCTGCAGGGACACGCGGTGGAGGCGCTGGCCGCACCGGCGTTTACCCGGGTACAGGCGATCGACAGCTTCCGCCATCGCGACAGCCGCGATCTCACCGGCTACGAAGACGGTACCGAAAATCCCAAGGACGAGGCGGCTGTCGAGGCGGCGATCGCGCAGGGACTGGGCGCCGGCATCGACGGCTCGAGCTTTGCCGCCGTGCAGCAATGGCTGCACGACTTCCCCACCTTCGATGCGATGCCGCGCAGCGAACAGGACAACTGCTTCGGCCGTCGCCGCGACGACAACGAGGAGCTCGACGACGCGCCCGGGTCGGCGCACGTCAAGCGCACCGCGCAGGAGGATTTCGAACCGGAGGCCTTCGTGGTGCGCCGCTCCATGCCGTGGGTCGCGGGCGCCGACGCCGGGCTGGTGTTCCTCGCCTTCGGCAAGTCGTTCGACGCCTACGAGGCGCAGCTGCGCCGCATGACCGGGCACGACGACGGCATCAGCGACGCGCTGTTCAGCTTAACCCGCCCGCTCACCGGCGGCTATTACTGGTGCCCGCCGCTGGGCGCCGCAGGCGTCGACCTGCAGGCGCTGGGGCTCTGAAGCATGGCGGAACCGGACGACTTCGAGGTTGATTTTTCGCCGCGGGCACCATGGTGGCGAAACTGGAGAGTGATGCTTCCGCTGTGGTGCGCAATCGGCGGGCTGGTGTGGCTGGGATTGCACTTCAACGTCGACCGCAGCGTGATCGCCGGCAGCGTGGTAGCCGTGGGGCTGCTCTCCAATGCCTTTGCATGGCTCCTGGGCATCATCGCGCTGGTGCCGGTGATCGGCCCGATCATCGTCAAGGTGCTGTCGATCGGCTTCATCTGGCTGCTCAACGCAGTGGGCTATCTGGTGTCCTACATCGCCATCCGGCGCGGCTACTCCAAGGACGTGCTGACCTACCGCGGCATCACGATTGCGACCATCATCGGCATCGTCATCGGCTTCGTGCTGGGCAAACTGCTTTAGGGCGCGCCCTAATCCGAGGCCAGAATTTCGCGCGCCAGCCGCTGCAACCCGCTGGCCGACAGGTCTTCAGCCCGGAAGGCCAGATCGGCGGGCGAGGGGGCGTAGTTGCGCGCCAGCGACTTGAGATAGGCCGGGTCGTAGTGCTGCTCCAGCAGGGCGGCCACCAGTTCGGGCCACGCCTGCCGGCTGGCCAGCGCCTGCCACGCCGCAATGGTCTCGCTGCCGCGCAGCGACGTGAGAAATCCGAGCTGGCGGTTGATCGTCTCCGGGTCGTGCAGAAAGTGCACGTAATCTTCGGTCAGCAGCTGCACCCGCGCGTCCAGCGGCACCTCCAGCCATAGGCAGGGGCTGGCGTGCATGGCCGCGATCAGCGCATCGGGCACCCGCAGCGCGCCGATTTTCTTGCTTTCCGATTCGACGAACACGGGCCGGGCGGGGTCGAAGCGGTTCAGCGCGTCCCAGACGGCGCTTTCGAAGCTTTTCTGCGATGGCTGGTCCTGGTCCGGCAGCGCCCCCAGCAGCGAGCCCCGGTGCGCGGCCAGCGCTTCGAGGTCGAGCACCTGGGCGCCCGCAGTGGCCAGCGCCTGCAGCAGGCGGCTCTTGCCGCTGCCGGTGGGGCCGCACACCACGCGATAGCTGAGTTGCCCCGGCAGGCGGGCGAGTTCGGCCACTATATGCCGCCGATAGGCCTTGTAGCCGCCATCGAGCTGCATCGCGGCAAAGCCGATTTTCTGCAGGACGTGCGTCAGCGAGCCGCTGCGGCTGCCGCCGCGCCAGCAATACACCAGCGGACGGTACGACTTCGGCTTGCCGGCAAACCAGGTGTCCAGATGCTGCGCGATGTTGCGCGACACCAGCGCCGCGCCGACTTTTTTCGCCTCGAACGACGACACCTGCTTGTACAGGGTGCCGACGCGCTCGCGCTCGGCGTCGTCCAGCACCGGCAGGTTGATCGCGCCGGGGACGTGGTCTTCGGCAAATTCGCCGGGGGAACGGACATCGATGATCTCATCGAAGGCCGCGAGGTCTGCTACGGTGGCGGGCAAGCTTGGCTCAACTTTCAGGGATGAAACACGGGACACGCTTCACAGCCCGCCATTGTCACATGGTGGCGGGTGCGGCTGCAAAGCCGGGTGCACGCCGCGCCTGTGCGAGCTTGCTGTTTATTCGATTGGACAACTGAGGGGAATATCCTGGAGATGGCAGCACGACCAGCTGCCCACACTGCAAGCGGAACGATCCGGGCGCGAGGAGCGCCTGGGTTATTTACTGTGAAATAACTTTCAGGATCGAGGACTTGCGATCTTCCGCACGCCGGCTGATGGCTCTGCGGCGGTCTGCCGTAATTTCGGGCGGCAGCGCGGCATCGCGCGGGGCGACGCGACGGTCGCCCAAACGGCGTTCCAGCGGGATGAATTCAACTTGGTAAACAGGAAGTGCCGACATCGGATTGATCCTTGTTTGTCGAAGTAATGGCAATTTTAGTCAAGATTTCGACAGGTATACAAGGAAATAACCGACCGATAAGCGGATTATTTCACCCGTTGGTCGGTTCTGCGCAACAGATTCAGTGCTGGGCGGTGCGCACCATGCGCTGCTTTTCGCGCTGCCACTCGCGATCCTTTTCCGCCGCACGCTTGTCGTGCTGCTTTTTGCCCTTGGCGAGGCCGATTTCCAGCTTGATGCGGCCTTTGACGTAGTGCATGTCGAGCGGCACCAGGGTGAAGCCGGCGCGTTCGGTCTTGCCGATCAGCTTGTTGATTTCCGATGCGTGCAGCAGCAGCTTGCGCGAACGCGTGGGGTCGGGGTGGATGTGGGTGGAAGCCGTGGGCAGCGGGCTGATGTGGCAGCCGATCAGATAAACCGCGCCGTTCTTGACCACCACATAGGCCTCTTTCAGCTGCACGCGGCCGGCGCGGATGGCTTTCACTTCCCAGCCTTCGAGCATGAGTCCGGCCTCGAATTTTTCTTCGATGAAGTAGTCGTGAAAGGCTTTTTTGTTGTCGACGATGCTCATGGCTGACGGGCTTGCGTACAATTCTCGATTTTACAAGGCTTCAGTGTCCCATGGCGCGTGTGGAAAAAAGTGTGCTGGTGTCGCATACCCCCGAACGCATGTTCGAACTGGTTGATCGGGTCGAGGATTACCCCGATTTTCTGCCCTGGTGCGGCGGCACCGAGTTGAAATGGCGCGACGAAACAAGCACGGTGGCGACGATTCATATCGCCTACATGGGCATCCGCCAGAGCTTCACCACGGAAAACACCAAAACCCACCTGCGCGAGATGCGCATCAGGCTGCAGGACGGACCGTTTGCCGAGCTGGAAGGCGACTGGTTGTTCATCCCGCTGGGTGACGAGGCCTGCAAGGTCGAGTTCCGGCTGCAGTACGTGTTTTCCAGCCGGATGCTGGAAACAGTCCTGGCGCCCGTCTTCGGCCACATCGCCAATACTTTTGTCGACGCCTTCGTGCGCCGTGCGGACGAGGTGTATGCCGGATGAACGCAGCCAGCATCAACGTCGAAGTCATTTATGCCCTGCCGGCGCAGCAGCCGCTGCTGACGGTCCGGCTCGCCGAAGGCGCGACCGTGGAAGACGCCATACGCGCGTCCGGCGTGCTGGACGCCTTCCCCGAAATCGATCTCGCCAGAAACAAGGTCGGAATTTTCAGCAAGCTGGTCAAGCTGGATGAGAAGGTGCGCGACCGCGACCGGGTTGAAATCTACCGCCCGCTGATTGCCGACCCCAAGGAGGTGCGCCGCAAACGCGCGGAAGAAGGCAAGGTTACCAAGAAAGGCGGGGGCGACGCCGCGCCATAAAGCCCGCGCGCCAAGGGGGATTGGATTCGCGCAAAAACAAAGGCCTTCCGGAATGCATCCGGAAGGCCTTTTGACTGAAGCAGCCAAGCTGGCAGCTTAGTCGCCGGTTTTGAGCACCGGGTAGTTCATCTGGGCCCGGGCTTTCTGGACGTGGTCGCTGGCCAGTTTGGACTGCTTGAGCACCGTTTCGCTATCGCCTTTTGCGGCGGCGGCTTCGGCAGCCTTCAGCGCGGCGTCGGCGGTCGTCCACAGGATATTCTTGGCCTTGGCATCCTTGACGTCAGCTTGGGCGGCGGTGAGTGCAGCCTGCGCTTCGGCGCTGATCGTGGCCTTGGCTGCGGGCTTGTCACCCGTCTTGGTTTGCATATCGGCACAGCCGGAAAGGCCCAGCAGGGCAGCGGCAGTCAGGGCAAGCAAAACTTTGGACATTGTTTTATCTCCTCATGTTGTGTGGCGTTCAGGGGTCGGGCTGTCGAACCACGCGCCCTAGCAGGTTGAATGCTGACGCAAAGTTAGCTGCATCGCGCACCGGAGTCAACCGCCAGTCGCATATTCGGGTTGGTAGATTACAACCAAAAGTGGGTGAGGCCAGCGCCGGTTTGTGCGGCGCAGGGGCGGGCGCGTATAATTCCGCTTTGCGTTAAGGAAAGCCCATGCGTGTTCTGCAAAAAGCGCTGACGTTCGACGACGTTCTGCTCGTTCCCGCCCATTCTGCCATCCTCCCCCGCGAAGTCAGCCTGTCCACCCAGTTGACCCGCACGATCACCCTGAATTTGCCGCTGCTATCCGCAGCCATGGACACGGTCACCGAGGCACGCCTGGCGATTGCGCTGGCACAGGAAGGCGGCATCGGCATCATCCACAAGAATATGAGCGCCGAAATGCAGGCCGCGCAGGTTGCAGCGGTCAAGCGCTTCGAGTCCGGCGTGGTCAAGGACCCGATCACCGTCGCGCCGCAGATGACCGTGCGCCAGGTGCTTGAAATCACCCGTGCCAAGCGCATTTCCGGCCTGCCGGTGATCGATGGCGGCAAGGTGGTCGGCATCGTCACCAACCGCGACCTGCGCTTTGAAACCAGTCTCGACCAGCCGATCGCCAACATCATGACGCCGAAAGAGCGCCTGGTGACGGTGAAGGAGGGCGCCAACCGCGACGAGGCCATGGCGCTGCTGCACAAGCACCGGCTGGAGCGCGTGCTGGTGGTGAACGACGCCTTTGAACTGATGGGCCTGATCACCGTCAAGGACATCCAGAAATCGAGCGAGCATCCGCTGGCATGCAAGGACGCGATGGGCCGTCTGCGCGTGGGCGCTGCGGTCGGCACCGGCGAGGGCACCGAAGAGCGGGTCGCCGCGCTGGTGGCTGCGGGCGTCGACGTGATCACGGTGGATACGGCGCATGGCCATTCCAAGGGCGTGCTCGAGCGGGTGCGCTGGGTCAAGCAGAACTTCCCCGAAGTCCAGGTCATTGGCGGCAACATCGCCACCGCGGCGGCTGCCGCGGCGCTGGTCGAGCACGGGGCCGACGCCGTCAAGGTCGGCATCGGCCCCGGCTCCATCTGCACCACGCGTATGGTCGCGGGCGTCGGCGTGCCGCAGATCACCGCCGTGTCGAATGTGTCCGATGCCTTGGCGGGCAGCGGCGTCGGCGTCATCGCCGATGGCGGCATCCGCTATTCCGGCGACATTTCCAAGGCGCTGGCCGCCGGCGCCAACTGCGTCATGCTCGGCGGCCTGCTGGCAGGCACCGAGGAAGCCCCGGGCGATATCGAACTGTTCCAGGGCCGCTCCTACAAGTCGTATCGCGGCATGGGCTCCCTGGGCGCCATGCAGCAGGGCTCCAGCGACCGCTATTTCCAGGACACCGAGAAAAGCGCCGAGAAGCTGGTTCCCGAAGGCGTCGAAGGTCGTGTGCCCTACAAGGGCAGCGTGCTGGCGGTGATCCACCAGCTGATGGGCGGCCTGCGCTCCAGCATGGGCTACCTCGGCGTTGCCAGCATCACCGACATGCACGCCAAGGCGGAATTCGTCGAAATCACAGGCGCCGGCATCCGTGAATCGCACGTCCACGATGTGCAGATCACCAAGGAAGCGCCCAACTACCGTGTCGAATAAGGTTTAGGCAACTGGCCGTTCGAACGAGGGAAAGTCACGCAACGCGTGGCTTTCTTTTTTATAGTCCCCAGCCCCCCCCGTAGCCATGCACCAGAAAATCCTCATCCTCGATTTCGGCTCCCAGTACACCCAGCTCATCGCACGCCGCGTGCGCGAAGCCGGCGTCTATTGCGAGCTGCATCCCAACGACGTGACCGAGCAGTTCGTGCGTGACTTCGCGCCGGCCGGCATCATCCTGTCGGGCGGCCCCAGCTCGGTGTACGAAGAGGAAACCCCGCGCGCGCCCGACGTCGTGTTCACGCTCGGCGTGCCGGTGCTGGGGATCTGCTACGGCATGCAGACCATGGCGGCGCAGCTGGGCGGCCAGGTGGAGGGCGCGGCCAAGCGCGAGTTCGGATATGCCGAAATCCGCGCGCGCGGCCATACCGCACTGCTGCGCGACATCCAGGACCGCGTCAACGACGAAGGCCACGGCCTGCTCGACGTATGGATGAGCCACGGCGACAAGGTCACCGCGCTGCCGGAAGGCTTCAAGGTGATGGCGAGCAACGCCGCCACGCCGATCGCCGCGATGGCCGACGAAGACCGCAAGTTCTACGGCGTCCAGTTCCATCCCGAGGTCACCCACACGCTGCAGGGCAAGGCCATTCTCAACCGCTTCGTGCGCGACCTCTGCGGCTGCGCGGGCGACTGGAACATGCCCGACTACGTAGACGAAGCCATCGGCAAGGTGCGCTCGGAAGTCGGCAGCGATGAAGTGATTCTGGGGCTGTCCGGCGGCGTCGATTCCTCGGTGGTCGCCGCATTGCTGCACCGTGCCATCGGCCAGCAGCTCACCTGCGTGTTCGTCGACAATGGCCTGCTGCGGCTGAACGAGGCCGAGCAGGTGATGCAGACCTTTGCCGACAACCTCGGCGTCAAGGTCATCCATGTCGATGCGTGCGACCGCTTCATGGACGCGCTCGCCGGCGTCACCGACCCCGAGCAGAAACGCAAGATCATCGGCCGCGAATTCGTCCACGTGTTCCAGGAAGAAGCCGAAAAACTGCCGAAGGCCAAATGGCTGGCGCAGGGCACCATCTATCCGGACGTCATCGAATCGGCGAGCGCCAAGACCAAGAAGGCGCACACCATCAAGAGCCACCACAACGTCGGCGGCCTGCCCGACACCCTGCACCTCAAGCTGCTGGAACCGCTGCGCGAACTGTTCAAGGACGAAGTGCGCGAACTCGGCATCGCACTCGGCCTGCCGCACGACATGGTCTACCGCCATCCCTTCCCCGGACCGGGCCTGGGCGTACGCATCCTCGGCGAGGTGAAGCGCGAATACGCCGACCTGCTCAGACGCGCCGACGCCATCTTCATCGAGGAACTGCGGGCCCATGGCGATGGGGAAATCTCCTGGTACGACAAAACCAGCCAGGCCTTCGCCGTCTTCCTGCCGGTCAAGTCCGTCGGCGTCATGGGCGACGGCCGCACCTACGACTATGTCGTCGCGCTGCGCGCCGTCGTCACCAGCGATTTCATGACCGCCCACTGGGCCGAACTCCCCTACACTCTGCTCGGCAAAGTCTCCAACCGCATCATCAACGAAGTGCGCGGCCTCAACCGCGTCGTCTACGACATCAGCGGGAAACCGCCGGCTACGATTGAGTGGGAATGATGAGATAGCGTTTTTTACCGTTTAACGTCATTCATAAAATTCGCTGAGGCCCTTGATTTATCAAGGGCCTTTGTGTTTTTATCGTTCACAAACTATCATCCGAAACAAGCCATCAGAGTCGGCGATTCTGACGGGCTTTTCTGGCGGGGCGGTAGAGACCTGATTTTTACCGCAGTAGACGCTGACGGTATTGAATGACGGTAAAGGGAAAATCACATGCTGACAGACACCAAGCTCAAGAACCTCAAGGCCCAGGACAAGCCCTACAAGGTGGCCGATCGAGATGGTCTCTACGTGGTGGTCTCGCCCAAAGGAACCGTGTCGTTCCGCTTTGACTACCGCTTCAACAGCCGGCGGGAGACGCTGACCATCGGGCGCTACGGCGCCGACGCGATGAGCCTGGCCGAGGCGCGCGAGGCGTTGACGGTGGCGAGGAAGAAACTCCACGACGGTATTTCTCCGGCCCGCGAGAAGGCCGACGGTAAAAAGGACTCGCGCGATACCGGCACCTTCAAGACGTTCGCCGACATCTGGCTCCGTGACTCCGACCTCGCCGACAGCACGCGAGCCATGCGCAAGAGCGTCCTTGATCGGGACGTGCTGCCCCGGTTCGGCAACCGACAGCTCGACGAGATCACGCCCGCGCAGATCATGGACATGTGCGACAAGATCAAAGCGCGCGGTGCACCCAGCACGGCCGTGCACGCACGCGAGGTTATCCAGCAGGTTTACCGTCACGCGATGGCGCGCGGCGTCAAGATCGAGAACCCGGCCGAGTCGGTGAAGGCTTCGGCGATCGCGACGTTCAAGCCGCGGGAGCGCGCCCTGAGCCCGGATGACATCCGTGTGTTCTTCACGACTCTCGACTCCGTCGGCACGCTGCCCACGCTCAAGCTGGCGCTCAAGTTCGCTCTGCTGACGCTGTGCCGGAAGGGCGAACTGCTGCAGGCCGAGTGGGATGAGGTGGACTTCGAGGCTGCGACCTGGACCGTTCCGGCCGCGCGCATGAAGGCGAGGCGTGAGCACGTGGTCTACCTGAGTCAGCAAGCCCACGACCTGCTGATCGGCCTCAAGACGTGCGCCGGCAGTGCGCCGTACCTACTACCGGGGCGCTATGAGACCGATAAGCCGATGAGCGACGCGACACTTAACCGGGTGATTACAGCCACCGTGGAAAAAGCGCGCGCCGAGGGCAATCCTATCCAAGACTTCGGGCCGCACGATATGCGGCGTACGGCGTCGACGTTGCTGCACGAGGCGGGCTTCAGTTCGGATTGGATCGAGAAGTGTCTGGCGCACGAGCAGAAAGGCGTGCGAGCCGTCTACAACAAGGCCGAGTACCAGGTCCAGCGACGGATGATGCTGCAGACCTGGGCCGATATGATCGACGCCTTCATCGCGGGCAAAGTAACGAACAGCACGTGGCGGCGGATTACTCACCGGCTCGCCGAGGGCGTCACTTGGACCGACGCTCTGGAGGAGTTTCAGGCGAAGGCTTTGAAGGCTGCGTGATGGACGACAGCGGAATTCTCCTTTCAAAGGCGCTGGCCGGGGATTCGACTGCGGCCGCCGATCTGTGGCGATTGATCGCCGCAGGCGAGGCCAGCGCTGACGACGTGCTGGCGTGGGCGCGAGATGTTGCGCGACAGGTGCAGGCGAAGATCCTGGATGCCGACATCGAAGCAAATAGGCGCCCCGACGCTGCGCTCAAGGCGATCGGCCTGGAGGGGCGGATCGACAAGCACCGTCGAGTGCGGGACGTCCTCGATGTGCTGGAGCAGTTTGAAGACCTTGAAGTGCCGGGGCGGCAGCTTACTCGGCGCCAATTGGTGGAGATCGTGAAGGCAAACGGTATGCTTGAGGACGTGCCAGATGCGAATGTAAAAAAAGTGATCGACCGGATACGGGGCAAAGGGTAGGCGCAGATCGGGCGAGGCTTGGCCGATCGCGCACGAATAAAAAGCCGCACGAGGCGGCTTGGGAAGGTAGGCAAGGCGCCGGCGTCAACACCCGTCCTCCTCGCTCCAATCGTCGTCCGGATTCGGGTCGTCATCGAACTCCGGCTCGGGCGGCAGCTCCAGCTCGTCCATGAGGTCGAGGCACAAAGCGCGGGGCTTCATGGTGCATCCTTCCCCTCGGGCTCAGTGTGCTCGTGTAGCAGTTCTCGGTGAAGCATGCCGGCGATGTGCTCCAACTGCATGCCCCCGGCCTGCGTCACCCGCGCCCAACCTTCCGGGGTGCTGACGAAAACAAGATCGCCGTCGGGGTCATAGCGCGCTATGGCAGCAACTTGCTTGCCGTGATGTTCATTCCAGACGAGTGTGTGGGTCTTGGCTGTGCGCTTTCGCCCTGCGGTGAGCCGCGCTACGAGATCGCGCCCCGGCTGTTGGAGTGCATCGCTGTGATCGAGTATCTGGAAAAGCATCCGGCGAGACATACCGATAGCAGTCGCCGCAGTTGCCATAACTTCATCGGCCAGGTCGTCATCACTGATGTTGCCGAGTCGGTGTTCGGCGAGTGCTAGGACCGTTTCCGCCTCAATCGCCAAGCTCTGTACTTCCTCAATGTGGTTTGGCTCGTTCATCCCGTCACCTCCACCCGTCCGGCACTCTTGGCACCAGGGGACAGGTACTTGCGCAAGCTCGCGTCAGGCCCTTTCACACTGCTGATTGGATTTGCCTTGCGATCTTCTAGCCAACGGTCCACAGCCGTTTCTTCCCACGCTGCACAGCGAGGTGTGAGCATGAAGTGGGCAGGAAACTGCCCGCTCTTTTCGAGGTTGTAGATCGTGGTGGCAGACAGCCCTGTCTTCTTCAGGACTTCCGGCCGGCGGATGGTTCGTTTGATTTGCATGGCGTTCTCCTTGATCGGTGTGGAACGTCACGCAGTTTATTTAAACGATGATCCCGAGTCGTCCGTATTTGGTGGGAGGGGAGCACGCCACGCTCGCCGCAAACCCCGCATGTTTACAGCCCGTGCCCTTGACGCCGCCCGCGGAAGTTATGTTCTGGTCACGTCATAACGCGAAAGGATACCGACGTGACTACTCAACAGACTCAACCTAAGAAACTCCTGCGCCGCCGTGAAGTGCTGGCACGCATCGGGCTATCTGCACCCACGTTGTACCGCATGGAGAGGGACGGCCGCTTCCCTAAGCATGCGCTGATCGGGCCGCGCTGCGCGGTATGGGCCGCCGAAGAGGTAGACGCTTGGATTGCCCAGCAGCTTGCGACCCGAGAAGGGAGTGCGTGATGTGCCCCAAAAATGACGAAGCCCCAGCGCTGGCGGGCGGCGGGGCTTCAGGAACAGCAGCAGCAGAGGACGGCAACCTCAAGGGGGATGATACCCACAACCGCGATGTGAAGGGTACGGGTGCGCCGGCGGACTCTGATCTGCGCGAGTTGTACGTCCGTGCACTGAAGCCCATCACCGACCGCGTGCGGCGCGACGTCACCGCCATCAAGCTGCCGAGCGGCACACCCTGGACCGACGAGACCTTAACGAAAGCACGCCTTCTGGCGCACCTGTTCGAAGACAAGCCGCGCGGCTGTTGCCCCATCAAGGCAGGCGAGTCCACGACGCTGCTGGGTTTGCTCGATCTGGATTCTCATAACGGCGAAACGAGTTGGCCGGATATGGCGAGCGCGGCCGTGCTCGTTATGTCCGAACTCCGCCGGCGCGGCGCGGCTCCCATCCCGTTTCGGTCGTCGGGCGGGCGGGGCATCCATATCTTCGTCCTGTACGAAAAGCCGCAGGACGCGCACTCGGTCAGGGTGTTTCTGGACGGGGCCATCCGCGCGGTGGGCTACAAGAACGGCGCGGCGGGCGTGAAGAACCGCCAGATGGAAATCTTTCCCAAGCAGCCGACCGTGGAGGTCGGGCGCTACGGCAACCAGTTTATTTTGCCGCTGGCAAAGCAGAGCGTCCCCCTTGAGCCGGCGACCTGCGATCCGCTGTCGCGCGACGCTGTGCTGACCATGCAATGGCCCATGTCCCTCGATGTGCCGTTCGTCGAGAACGCCGCCCAGGTACGCGAGGCTTCGTCGGTGGGGGTTGACCCTGGCATGGCAGGGCGGGCGCTGCTCACCATTCCCAACGACGGCAGCTTTCAGCATCTCGACGACCGGGCCGCGTGGTTCAAACTGCTTTGCGCCTTCAAGGAAGCCGCTGGCGAGGAGGGCTACACCATCGCCAACGATTGGAGCGCGCAGCACGGTTCACACGCGCAGGAGAAGTTCGACAAGGCGTGGGACAGCATCCAGATCGGGCGCGAGAACGGCGCCCCCGCCGAGTACCTCTACAGCGTGGCCGGGGAGTTTGGTTTCGATGAGCATATCTATGCCGACTTCGACGAATTGAATCGGGAGGCGCTGGCGGAGGTGATGGCGCGTCTCGACGCGCACGACGTCGTTGGCGGCGATGTGGTTGCGGACGTGCAGGCCATGCTGGGCGAGAAGGCCGTCGCGGCGAGTCTGGCGGCGGAGATCATCGAGCGGGCCAAGGAGACCGGCGGCGCGGCTGTCGCGAAGCAGCTTGCCGATGGGCTGGTGGTGGCGATCGACCCTCTTGATGCGATGGAATACGCCAGCGAATTCACCCGGCTCAAGCCGGTCGAGTTCACAGTGGACGGCTTCCTGTCCAATGGCTTGACGGTGATCGCGGGCGAGCCCGGCGTTGGCAAAACGTCCCTCCTCACGCCGCTGGCGGCGGTTGTGGCTGGCCTGATCGATAGGGGCCTGGACATCGCGCTCCGCCGGCGTGTGGTGTACTTCAGCGAAGACCCGCAGCAGGTCGAGCGCATCCTCTACGGTATCGCACGGCACGTGCCAGGTGCCGCGTCGCCTGACGAGTTCGCCAAGTGGTTCAAGGTGTACGAGTCGCGGCGCATGTCTCCGGAAACGCTCGCCAAGGTCGTCCAGAGCGCCGTCAAGCGGCACACCACCACCACGCGCAACGGCTACCGGGTCGCGCCGCTCCTCGTGCTCGACACCTCCAACGCAACGCTGGAGCTGGAAAACGAGAACGACAACAGCGAGGTAGGGCGGATGGCCAGCGCCATCAAGCGGGCGCTCTCGACGGGCGGCTGCTGGTTGGTCACGCACACGGCGAAGGGCATGAACCGGCAGGATGCCGAGGCACTGACCGCGCGGGGGGCTGGGGCTTTTGGCGGCGACGCCAACGCGACCGCCGTCATCTTCAAAGTGCCGGAGATGCCCGACCAGCGGTTCATGCTTCTCAGGAAGCGCCGCTACGAAGCCGAGTTCATCGAGATGGCGTTCTCCACCGAGACGCACGAGGAAGTCGTACCTACGCCCTGGGGAACCGAGCAGCGGGTGCTCTACCGGATCGGCGTGCCTCGTCCCTCAGACAGCGCGCTCCGGCTGGAAGCACGGCAGGAAGCGCGCAATGAGGACAAGCGCATGGCGGAAATGGTGGGGTTGATCAGGGGTTACCTGGAGCGGGTTGACCCTGCGCGGGAGGGTAGATCGAAGAGCGATCTGGAAACCAAGGCGCTTACCAGCGGACGAAACGAGACGAAGCGCAACGTCATCAACCTTATGATCGCCAAGGGGCAGCTTGTAGTGGTGGGCAGAGGGTCGCGCAGCAACGATCTGTACTCGCTGCCGCAGGAGCCGTCGCTTGCCGTTTCGAAAGATGAGGGGCTGTGATGGGTGCCTTCTTGCAACTTTCTGCAGGCAGCGGCCAACCTCGCCCATACCTCGCCCATTTACCTGGAGGGAGGGCCTACTTTTTGGCGATTGTTGGCGAGGAGTGTTGCTTAATAAATAGGCAATCGACCTCGCCCAAATCAACCTCGCCCCTTAAGGATGGGCGAGTGGGCGAGGTTGGGGAGTGCATAAAAGCGCACTCCCCCACCGCACCACGCACCGGGAAAATGGGCGAGGTATGGGCGAGGTTGGGCGAGGTGGGCGAGGTCGGCGAGGTCGGCAGCCGCCCCGCAGTTTTTGGCGCGGGCGCCCAGAGCGAAAACGCTCTAGACGCTGAAAATTACGCACACGTGTATGCGCGCAGTGAAGACGCCATCCGCCCCTGCAATATCGCGGACCAGAATGTTGCAGCCACCCCGCCGACAGCACCCAGACCCACAGCGCACCTCGATCCTCTCCACCTGGTGCGCGGTGTCGCATCCGCCCCTCGCAGTCAAAACCGCCCGAATAGTTCGCCGTCAATCATTAACGAACGCTGTGAAACGCTGGCGATAGCTGGCGAGAGCACATCCGGGAAAAGTTGCATACCGTCACGCCTACCGCCGGCAGTGTGTCCCGATCGGGGGCGGCCATGAAAATCAGCAGAGTCGTCGCCGAATACCTGCTCGATCAGCTCGAAGAGGACATCGCCTTCGGTCTCGGCGCGCGCAGGAAGCTCGCCATGCTGGCGAAGGCCGAACTCACGGCCGAACTCGCGCAGCTGCAACACACGCCGATCCGCTTCCAGTTTCGAGAGCATCCGGCCTACCCGGCCGCCCGCGAGATATGGATCCTCGGCGGCGCCCCGGTGGAAGTCGACACGCCTTCGCAAATCGCCTTCGGATTGCACGTCTTGGCGTTCGCCGCTTCGTGCCCGCGCTGCCATGTCCCGCTGCGCGTTATCGATCCGACTCTCGCCCCTGGACAGGTCGACCGTGCCCGCGTGGCGGTGTCGAACGCGCGGGACTTCATCGGCGCGAACGGCGGGGGGTCTGACCTCATTCAAGCCCTTTCCCGGGTCAAGCTGCACGACGATGCAACGGCCTCATTTTGGCCTGCGCCCTCAGATGCGGCGCTGATCCTCAACCCCGTGTGAAAAAATCTTTAGGAAATCTTTCAGCCCATTCGCGCTGTCGGACAAACTGCTCGCAACATCAACGAAGGAGCCACCGTATGAAAACCAACGATCCCGTAGTCCTGCGCTTGCGCAAGAAGATCGCGAGCCTGCATGGGGACCTTGTACTGCTCCACGCCAACCGGAGCGACGCCGCGCTCGGTCTGGAGACAGGGAAGGGCGATCCCGAGGAGCTGAAGGCCCAGCTCGACAAGGCCGAGGCGAACATCACGGAATGTCGGGCCGCGATCGAACGGGCTGAGGGCGCTCTCGTGCTTCAGCAGAGCCGCGACCTGGAGGCAGATCAGGCGGCCGAAGAATCCTCAAGGTGCGAGGCGGCGAAGGATGCGCGCGTGCTGATGGCTGAGAGCACCAAGCTCGCGCAGCAGGTCGACAAAGCGGCCGATACCCTCGTCGCAGCTCTCGTGCGCATGAACGATACGTCGCGCCGGATATCAAGGCTCGCCTACGATGTGGGCATGCGAGGCGAAACGCGCCACAACCTGCTCTCCATCCGCCACGCGGGCAGCGTGTTGGCCCAGCGCTTGATCCGCAGCGGCCTACATGACCAGCTGGACAGCATTGACGTGTCCCGCCCGGCGTTCGCGGCCGACGTCTATGCCGATCTCGTTAAGGGGAATATGGAGCGGCTCGACGCCCGGATCGAGCGCGCGCTGGTGGAGGCGAAAGCGTGAACCTCGGAGCCCTCTTCCCCTCGATGCCCGGCCCGGCCGCACCGGAGCCGGCAGTCACGCTGATAACCGATCCGGCACCCCCCACGGCGACGGCCGAGCCGAAGGCGTTCTATGACCACCCGAGTAGCCAGCCCGTGGCGGCCGCACCCGCGGAGGCCACGCCTGCACCTCAAACACCAGCGGAAGCGTCCCTGTACCCCAGCATGGATAACACACCGCCGGAGGTAAACCCGACCGTGCCGGCTGAGATCCGCGAACTGCGTGAAGCCGACTCGGACCGCAAGATGTACAGCGCACAGACGACCTATGGCGATGCGGTGCCCGAGGACCTGCTGGCCAGCGCGATCGGCGTCGACGGATTGACCGCCGAGACGGTCCAGGCTGCTACCGCTGAATATCGTGAGATTGCGGCGGATGCCGGCTTGGCGCCCATCGAGGTCAAAACCTTCATCAACGAGTTCAAGACGGCCGCCGCCGCGCCTGTCACCGCCGAGGCGCAGGCCGCCATGCGCAGCGCGTCCGTGAAGATGCTCGTTGAGACCTACGGTGAGAGAGCGGGTAGCGTGTTGGAGCTGACGCAAGCGATGGTCGCAAAGGATCATCGCGTTTCCACGCTGCTCGATCAGCACGGTATGGGCGACAGGCCCCAAGTCGTGAAGATGCTCGCCGAAGCCGCGCTGCGTCAAGCCACGGCGGGCAGGTTGAAACCGAAAAAATGAGCTCGCCGCACACCCTCTTGAACCCGCCCGCCGGCCTTCGGCTCGTGGCGCTCGAATATTTCCCCGCTGCCGATGACGCCCCCGCGGGCTGGTACTGTCAAGACTCCCATGGTCTGCCGGTGCTCGGTGTGGCCTTCGATGCAAAGTTCGGCAAGACGCATGTCGTAACGCCCTACAGCGCCGGCACGATGCGCGCCGACATCGACGCCGGTGACATCGTGGATGCGCTGGTCGAAGCCGATGGACGCGTCCTGTTCGACGGTGAGGGCTACGCCGACCTCGATGCCCTGACGGACTGGATGACGAGCTACCGCCAGCGCGCACAAGTACGAAAGGCAAGGACGGCATGACCAAGACACCCTACGATCTCGGGCTCGACCTGGTGGGGGACGAGCCACCGCAGACTGAGATCGAGCAACCACTGCGCGACGAGCGTGGCCGCCTCCTGCCCGGCGCCCGCCTGCCCGGTGCTGGACGGCCGAAAGGCATGAGCCACAGCGAGAAAGTACGCGCGCTGCTCGAGCCTCATCGGGAGGAGCTGATCGGTCGTGCAATCGCCCTGACTCAAAATCCCGACCCCTTCGCTGCGGCGAACGCGCTGCGCATCTGCCTGGAGCGCCTCGCGCCCGCGCCGAAGCAGGAGAGCGAGAAGATCGAGGTGCCTGGCCTTGCAACTGCTGCAACCTTCTCCGCGAAGTGCGACGCAGTGATCCGCGCCGTGTCCGCCGGGGAGATATCAGCCGAGGCCGGGGAGAAGGTGCTGCGACTCCTCGACATCTACCGCAAGGCCCACGAGACGGACATTCTGGAACGCCGCATCGCCATGCTGGAGGCACAAGCCCAGGGGCGCGTGGTCGGCAACAACAACGGAGCCGATGCATGAGATTCGATCTGCGCAAGCGGCTCAACACCATCGAGGCCAAGGCCGCGACGGCCATCACGGGCGACATCGGTAGCCGTGTGCTCGCAGCCCGGCAGTCGTCGGCGGCGCCGACGCACTACCGCTCGGAACTGGAAGCCCTGGGGCAAGGGAACGACCTGGTAGCCCGGATCGCGCGAGGCATGTTGCGGATCGGGCATTGCCTCGCGGGGGAAGCAAGCCGCGCCTCCGGCCCTGCCTTGATCCCCGATGAAGTGCTCCCCCAAATGGCCGGGGCGCTCTACGCCGACCCACTCGCCTTTTGCCTGTTCGCTTTCGACTTCGGCTTCGACCGCTCGCTACGCGTCGTGAAGCTGCCCAAGCCGTGGAACTTGGTCTATGAGTCCGAGTTCGGCGTCGAGCAGTGGGCTTGTGAGTTCTTCGATGAGCTCGGCCAGCAAGTCAAAGACCGCGCTTTTGATGGCGAGCACGCCGTCGACCCGATCCGTCACGCGGTGAGTTCGGGGCATGGCGTGTCCAAGTCCGCGACTACCGCGATGCTGGTCAATTGGCTCATGAGCACCCGGCCCAATGCGCGCGGCGTGGTCACGGCAAACACCGCCCCGCAGCTTGAGTCGAAGACCTGGAGCGAGCTGGCGAAATGGACCAGGCGCTCGGTGTTCGCCGACTGGTTCGACGTAACGACGGGCCGCGGGTCGATGCGGATGTCGCACAAGGAGCGTCCCGAAAGCTGGAACTGCTTCGGCCAAACAGCCGCCGAGGAGCGGAGCGAGTCCTTTGCCGGTTTGCACTCGGCCGACTCCACCCCTTTCTTCATCTTCGACGAGGCCAGCGCGATCCCCTCGAAGATTTGGGAGACCGCCGAGGGCGGCATGACGGACGGCGAACCGCACTGGTATTGCTTCGGAAACCCGACGCGAACCGGCACCAAGTTTTTCGAGTGCTTCAACGGCCAGCGCCATCGGTGGGTCGGACGAGTGATCGACAGCCGCGACGTCTCGATCACCAACAAGGCGCAGTTGGACGAATGGATCGCCGACTTCGGCCTTGACAGCGATTTCGTGAAGGTCCGGGTCCTCGGAATCTTCCCGTCGGCCAGTTCGTTGCAGTTCATCTCCGGCGCATTGGTCGACGAGGCTATGCAGCGGGAGGCCGCTCCGTTCCACTACGAGACGGTCGTACTCGGCGTTGACGTTGCGCGGTTCGGGGACGACTCGTCGGTGATCTACGCCCGCACTGGCCGCGACGCGGCGAGCATCCTGCCGATCCGCTTGCGCGGCCTGGACACGATGCAAGTGGCCGCCCGTGTGGCAGAGCAGATCAACCTCTACCGGAGCGCCAGTCGCAGGGTGATGACGCTCGTCGACGGAGGGGGCGTGGGTGGCGGCGTGATTGACCGCCTGCGTTCGCTCGACTTCGACGTGCATGAAATCCAGTTCGGCGGCAGGGCGCTCGACGATCGCAAGTATGCAAATCGCAGGGCCGAAATCTGGGGCCTGCTGAAGGACGCCTTGCCAGGCCTCTCGCTGCCGAACGACCGCGACCTCCGCACCGAGCTTACGAGCGTCGAGTACAGCTTCAACGCCCGCGATCAAATACTTCTTGAGAAGAAGGAATCCATGAAATCCCGCGGCCTCGCATCGCCAGACTTGGCCGATGCCCTCGCCCTCACTTTCGCGCTGCCCGTGCCCGTGCTCGACCGGCGTGAGATCGAGGATCAACAACGAGCACGGCAGGCTGAAAAAGATTATTGGGATCGGGGCGCCTTGCCTCTCGACGTACAAGAGCACGACCCGTACAGGCGGAGCGCGTAAGCACCACTACCACCACCGAAGGAGCAACAAAAATGGTACTTGATGAATCCACCGAATTCGCCGACAACGTAGCCCTGCCGACCGGCGCCCTTGGCCGCAGTCTGGTCACTGACAATATCGACCAAAGCCTCGCGGGCGGTCAGATCGCCCAGCCGCTTTATCTCGTCATTCAGATTAGCCAGACCGCGACCTCCGGCGGTGCTGCTATGGTGACGTTCGAACTGGCGTCAGACTCGACCGGCGCCATCGCCACCGATGGCAGTGCAACGCAGCACGCCGGCCTCGGCCCTTACCCGGTGGCTTCTCTCGTCGCCGGCAGGCAAATCGCAGTGGCCCTGCCGCCCGGCCCGTATGAGGAGTACCTGGGCCTCCTGGTGAACGTCACAGGTGCGACGCTGACCGGCGGCCGGTTCTCGGCCTTCCTTACCCCCGCCCCCGCCAGCTGGCACGCGGGCGTCTGAGTGACATAGGAGAACGCGATGCCCACCATCCCCCTCTATAACCAATCCCAGGTCGAGACCCGCGCGCTGCCCGGCAGCCGCCAGTCCTCCGTCGCCTCGCCCTCGCTCTTCGGTGCCACCGCCGAGCAGCAGATCGCCACCGGCCGCAGCCTCACGCGAGCCGGCGAGCAGATCGGCGCGCTCGCCCTCAAGATTCAGGAGCGCGAGAACGCCGACATGCTGTTTCGCGCCGAGACCACGCTCAAGGACAACTACCTCAAGTACGAGCAGGCGGTCCGCGAGCGCAAAGGGCAGAACGCTTGGGGCGCCACCGCCGAGACCGAGCAGTGGTTCGCCGAGCAGGAGAAGCAGCACAGCGAGACGCTCGGCAACGACGTACAGCGCAACCTCTTCAAGCAACAGATCACCCGGATGCGCCAGTCGGCGATGGGCTCGATCTCGAACTACGAGTCCGGCGAGCGCCGCCGCTCGCTCGAAGAGTCCGCGCAGGCGTCCATCGTCGGCTCGATCAACCAGGCCGCCGCGAGCGCCGCCGAGGGCCTGGTCGGCGTCCCGACCGCACCGACCGCAGGCGACGGCCTGGCCGTACCCGCCGCTGCGCCCAACCCGATCTCCGGCATCAAGTCCGACATCCTCAAGCGCGTGCAGGTCATCGCCAACCTTAACGGCTGGTCGCCCGAACGCCGCGACGCCGAGGAGGCCAAGCACCTCACCAACCTGCACAAGCAGGTAATCCAGGCGCTCGTCGACAAAGACCCGACCCGCGCGCGCGAATACTTCGACACCAACAAGGCCGAGATCAACGGCACCGAGCACGACGCGATCGACAAGGTGCTCAAGGTCGGCGGGCAGAAGCTGCTCGCGCAAACCTTCGCCGACGAGGTCGGCGCGAAAGGCATGAGCGAAGCCGAAGCCATCGCCGCCGCCCGTGAGAAATTCTCGGGGGAGGACGAAGCCGCCGCCGTGGCCGAGGTCAAGATGCGCTTCTCCGAGGTGCAGGGTGCCCGCGAGCGCGCCCAGCGCGACGCGTCCGACACCGCCTGGGGCGTGTACGCCCGCACCGGCCGGATCAGCGCCATCCCGTCCAACGTGCTCGCCTCGCTCGACGGCCGCGACCTCGCCGCGCTCAAGGATCACGCCCGCATCCGCGCCGAGGGGCGCGCGGTCAAGACCGACTTCGGCACCTATTACGACCTGCGGCAGATGGCGGTCAACGACCCCGAGGGATTCCGCAAGGTCGACCTGCGGCGCTACACCGGCAAGCTGTCAGGCGGCGACCTGCAGGAGATGGCGACCCTGCAAACCGGCAAGCCCACCGAGGTCAAGGACGCCGCCACGCTGGTGCAGCAGCTCTCCACCACCTACGACACCCTCGGCTGGGGGTCGGCTGACCGCGAGCAGAAGGGCGCCTTCGACCGCGCCGTCACCGACACCGTCAACACCGAGCAGACGCGCCGCGGCAAGGAGCTCACCTACGAGGAGCGCCAGGCCATCATCGACCGCATGGCGATCGAGGGCGACGTAAACGGCAGGTGGCCGGGCGGCGGCCGGCGGTTCTACGAAGTGCAGGGCACGCCCGAAGCGGAGAAGTTCGCCCCCGAGATCCCCGCCACCGAGAAGCAGCAGCTCGTCGACCGCTTCACCAAGCGCAAAGGCCGCGCCCCCAGCAAGGACGAGATCAACCAGATATACAAACAGTGGAAGGGGCTGGAGGCTGG
>Ga0299915_10000617_pt1 | contig 26690 bp, 17 predicted proteins | sample RVTome_13_FD_200263 | JGI IMG/M metagenome (GOLD analysis project Ga0299915, IMG submission 200263) | Soil microbial communities from uranium-contaminated site in the Upper Colorado River Basin, Wyoming, United States - RVT92D227 (version 2) ... | reverse complement strand
ACCTCGACACCGCCGACGACGCCGTCGCGCTCACGGCGACCGAGCGCGAGACCGCGACGCGGGCTGCCGAGCCCGAAGCTGCCGCCGAGATCAACATCGACCAGCGCATCCTCGCGGAGCTCGAGCTCTCCGACGCGCCGCTGTCCGCGACGGCACTCCGCAAGCGCTGACAGATCCGGAACGCGACCCTCCAGGCCGCGCTCGTCGCGCTCGTCGCTGACGGCCGACTCCGCAAGGACCGCACCGGCTACGCCGTCGCGCGCTGATTCCCGATTCCCATTCCCGCGATCCCTAGGAGCGTGCGGGAACGGGAACGGGAACACCCTCGATTATCGCGCTCACAACACCATCAAGAAGCGCGCTCCCGCTCATGCGCCAGGGAAGGCGCAAGGGCATCGAGATCGCGATCAAGGTGCCTGAGGGCCGCGCGCCATCGTTGAGGCGTTCATTCGAGCAGCTCTCGCCACCAGGGGCCGCCGTTCCCGTCGATCGCGCTTCCGGCGGTTATTCGTACTTCGGCCTGCACCTCGATGCCGAGGAGTCGGAGTTCTTCGACCGGCAAGAGGAGGTCGAGGCCGCGCTGCAGGCCGTGTACGCCTGGCAGGAGGGCGTGCCCTGAGACGCGGCGTTCGTACGTGGGAGCTGCGACGCGTCGCCGTCAGGTCGTGACCGAACGGCCGCTCAAGCTCGGCGGCTGAACCCGGTGAGCGACCTATGCCGAAGGAACCGATCCTCGTCGCGGAGATCGAAAGACGATCGAAGCCATTGAGACGCGGCGCGCGTTGAAGCACAAAGCGAACGAGCTGCCGTACTGGCGGGGGAGTGACGAGATGAAGCCGATCTTGGTGACGGGTGGGGAGGGGCTAGTCGGAGCAGCACTGCTTCGTGCTCTTCGCGATCGCCGCCTCCCAACGATGGGGCTCGATCTTGTCGGTGCAGGGCGCGATCGCGGTGACGTGCGAGAGCTCGAGCACGTTCGCCGTGCAATCGAGGGCTGCGCCGGGGTCGTTCATCTCGCCGCCGTCTCACGTGTGATTACCGCCGAGCGCGATCCGGAGTCTTGTCACCTGACGAACATAGGCGGTCTCCGGAACGTGCTCGAAGAGGCCGAGAGGCAACCCGAGCCACCATGGGTCGTGTTCGCCAGCAGTCGCGAAGTGTACGGCCAAGCGCTCGATCTGCCGGCGACAGAGGACACACCGCTCGCACCCGTCAATGTGTACGGCCGCTCGAAGGTAGAAGGCGAACGAATGGTCGCCGCAGCGCGAGCGCGCGGGCTTCGCGCCGTGGTCGTCCGGCTCTCGAGCGTCTATGGGAGCACGCGCGATCACGCCGATCGCGTTGTCCCTGCTTTCGTACGGGCGGCCGTTTGCGGTGGTCAAATCCGCGTCGACGGCTTCGACCACTCGTTCGACTTCACACACATTGACGATACGACGACCGCGCTCGTGGGGCTCGTCGATCTCCTCCAGCGTGGCGGCACTCCACCGCCACCAATCCACGTCGTTACCGGGGAGCCCACAACGTTGCGAGACCTCGCGACAATGGCTGTCGAGGTCGCGGGCACGGCCGCGACGATCTTTGAAGCGCCGCCGCGTAGCTTCGATGTATCCAGGTTTGTCGGGGACCCGACCCGAGCACGCGAGACCCTCGGGTGGGTCGCGCGCATCCGCGCGCGAGACGGTGTCGCGAGGTTGGTCGCGGACTTTAGTCGCGAAGCTGCGACCGGAGCGACCTCGTGAGGATCGTGCAGGTCATTCATGGCTACCCGATGCGTTACAACGCGGGTTCGGAGGTCTACACGCAGACCCTGTGCCACGCGCTGGCTGACAGACACGAGGTGCACGTCTTCACGCGCGAGGAGGATTCGTTTGCGCCTGATCACCGCGTCCGGCGGGAGCACGACGCAGATGACCCGCGCGTCACCCTCCATGTCATCAACACGCCTCGCAACCGCGATCGCTATCGCCAAGCCGGCGTCGATCAGCGCTTTGCAGAGCTGCTCGATCTCGTGCGCCCCGATGTCGTGCATGTCGGTCACTTGAACCATCTCTCGACATCGCTGCTCGTCGAAGCGGCACGACGACACGTGCCGATCGTCTACACGCTGCATGACTACTGGCTGATGTGTCCGCGTGGCCAGTTCATGCAGATGCACCCTGAGGATCCGAACGACCTGTGGCCTGCCTGCAGCGGTCAAGACGATCGGAAGTGCGCCGAGCGGTGTTACGCGCGCTACTTCAGCGGAGCGAGTGAGGAGCGAGAGGGCGACGTCACCTACTGGACCAACTGGGTCGGGCGACGAATGAAGCACATCCGCGAGATGACCGAGTTGGTCGACCTCTTCATCGCGCCCGCACGCTACCTCCACGACCGATATCGCGACGAGTTCGGCATCCCTGAACGCAAGCTGGTCTACCTCGACTACGGGTTCGCGAGCGATCGCCTCGCCGATCGTCGTCGTGCGGCGGGCGAGCCTTTCACGTTCGGCTATATCGGTACGCACATCCCGGCAAAGGGTATCCACCACCTCATCCAGGCGTTCGGTGACGTGCGCGGAGAACCGAAGCTGCGGATCTGGGGGCGCCCGCTCGGCCAGGACACCACGGCGTTGAAGGAGCTCGCGGCATCGCTGCCGGGCGGCGCCGCTGGCCGTGTCGAGTGGCTCCCGGAGTATCGAAATCAGGACATCGTCCGCGACGTCTTCGATCGCGTGGATGCGATCGTGGTTCCTTCGGTCTGGGTCGAGAACTCGCCGCTCGTGATTCACGAAGCGCAGCAAGTCCGAATCCCGGTGATCACGGCCGATGCGGGTGGCATGGCGGAGTACGTCCATCATGAGGTGAACGGGCTCCTGTTCGAGCATCGCTCGCCGACATCCCTGGCGGCACAGATGCAGCGGCTCGTGGACGATCCGGACCTCGCACGAACCCTCGGCGCACGTGGATATCTTCACGGCGTGAGCGGCGACATCGTGTCGGCTGGGGATCATGCGCGCGAGGTCGAACGACTGTACGAGCAGGTGACGCATCGACGCGACACCGCTCGCGTCCAGCATGCGGACGGTCCCTGGCGGATCACCTTCGACACCAATCCCGACACATGCAATCTGCGATGCGTGATGTGCGAGGAGCACTCGCCCCACAGTAGCTCGCAGCTGATTCGGCGAGGCAAAGGCGAACCGCGCCGCGAGATGCCGATCGAAACGATCCGCCGCGTCGTCGCCGATGCTGCACCGCGAGGGTTGCGGGAGATCATCCCTTCGACGATGGGTGAGCCGCTGCTCTACGAACACTTCCCCGAGATCCTCGCGATCTGTCGCGAGTACGGCGTCAAGTTGAACCTCACCACGAACGGGACGTTCCCGCGACTCGGTGCGCGCGCCTGGGCAGAGCAGATCGTCCCGATCACCTCGGACGTCAAGATCTCGTGGAACGGAGCAACAAAGGAGACGCACGAGTCGATCATGATCGGCGCCGATTGGGAGACCGCGCTCGAGAACGTCCGCACGTTCATCGCAGTGCGCGACGATCACGCACGCGCTGGCGGGCATCGATGCCGTGTGACCCTGCAGCTGACCTTTCTCGAATCGAACGTCGCCGAGCTCCCCGACATCGTCAGGCTCGCTAGCGAGCTAGGTGTCGATCGGGTCAAGGGGCATCACCTCTGGGCCCATTTCGAGGAGATCAAGGAACAGTCCATGCGGCGGAGCCCAGAGGCGGTCGCTCGCTGGAACGCGGCGGTGGTGCGTGCGCGTGAAGTCGCTGCGGCGAGTCGGCTGCCGAACGGCGCACCAGTGTTGCTCGAGAACATCTTCGTTCTCGATGAGGAAGTGATAGGAGACCTAGCGCCGGGAGGTTCGTGCCCATTCCTAGGCCAGGAAGCGTGGGTCAGTGCGGCCGGTCGTTTCGATCCGTGTTGCGCTCCCGATGCCCAGCGGCGGACGCTCGGCGAGTTCGGCAACCTGAACGAGCAGGGGCTTTTCGATGTTTGGAGCGGCCAGCCGTACCGCGATCTTCTCTCGAGCTATCGCACGCGCACACTCTGCCTCGGCTGCAACATGCGAAGGCCGATCGTATGAGTTGGCAACGCGCCACGGTCGCACCCTCGCGGACTCACCACGTACTGGATGACGCGCCGCTGTACTCGATGCGCTTTGACGACGTGCTCTCGTTCCATGAACCCGGGCTTGCCGCGGCGCGATCCGGAACGGAAGCGTTCCACGTATGTGCCGACGGCTCGGCTGCATATACGCGTCGCTTCCTTCGGACATTCGGCTTCTACGAAGGAATCGCGACGGTCATCTCGAACGATGGGTGGCACCATATCCGGCCCGATGGATCCGACCTCGCGAGCGAGCGCTTCGTCTGGTGCGGCAACTATCAGGAGCGGCTTTGCACCGTCCGCACGACGCGCGATCGGTATGTTCACATCGACCGCGAAGGCAGGGCGGTTCATGGCGTCGAGTGGCGGTATGCGGGAGACTTCCGCGAGAGCGCCGCTGTGGTCCAAGGCGACGACGGGCTATCAACGCACGTGGATCGTGACGGTGAGCTTCTTCATGGTGTCTGGTTCCTAGATCTCGACGTGTTCCACAAAGGATTTGCCCGCGCTCGTGGTGTGGCCGGGTGGATGCACATCGATCGGACGGGTCGCCCCATCTACATGCGCCGCTTCGCGATGATCGAACCGTTTTACAACGGTCACGCGCGGGTGGAGACGTTGGAAGCGCAAACACTGGAGGTCATCAACGAATCGGGTGAAACCGTCTTACTGCTTCGCCGAGGTGACCGCGATGCGTCGTGTGGCGCGCGGCGCGTGCGAGACCAATGAGCTGCTGGAGACTCTTCACGGTGGCGTCGTGGAAGGCTTCTGCGTCGTGCCGCTCCCACTCCTCTCGGCGTCCTGTCGATTACGCCACTTCGAACGCAACTAAACCCTCAAGCGTCACCTCTTGATTCCTACCGGTCAGAACCCCAAACAGCAGGACGTTCTCGATGGCGAGCAATAAGAAGGGCCTAAACGCAACAAGGCAACGCCGGGTGAATCCCGCGTACGAGAAGCCCTTCGAGGTATCAGCGCAAGCGATTGCGAACCTCACCTCGGAGCAGTTCGTTGCCTTCGTCGCGCACCTCATTCGCGCCGAGGTTGCGTGGTACGGCGGGCCACCAAGCGATCTCCTGGGCAACTTTGCCCTTGGCGTTGATGGCGGTCGAGATGCGTACACGAATCGGAACGCGCCGCCCAAGGCTGGCGACTCTTTGGTTCCCCAGGGCGAGACCATCTGGCAGTGCAAGGCGGAAGAGAAGAAGCCGGACGTGACCGAGCTCGCTGCCGAATTGGCCAAGGAGAAGCCACTAGCGTGCCTCGAACGCGGAGGTTCCTACACGTTCGTTGCGCAGAAGCCGGACAGGAACGAAGACGAAACAGATGCGATGCTCAAGAGCATTGCGCTATTGAACGGCTTCGATGAGGAGCGCGTCCGTTTCTTCGCTCAGTCAGGACTCGCGGAGTTTGCGCGGCGGCACCCAAGTCTCTCTTTCTTGGAGTTCTTTCCGGTTAGACCCGAAGGGCTCGAGCCGTTCGATCTGTGGGATCGCGATCATGTGCTGCCCTTCGAGCCCAGCGCTCACAGCCAGAAGCTAGCGGACCTGATTGCGGGAATTCGCGCCGGGAGGTTTCACGTCGCCGTCGCCGGACCGACGGGCGTTGGTAAGTCGCGCATAGTACTCGAGGCGATTCGCCAGCTACAGCTCGAGGGCTTTGTCGCGTACGCACGTTCACCTGGCGTCAACGTCAATAAGCTCGTCGACCACATTAGGATGCAGCGAGCTTCCTGCATCCTCGTCGTTGACGAGTGTGATGAGCACAATGCGGGCGTCCTTCGCGAACTGCTTTCGACGACCGACGCCGGTCTCATCACCATTGGCGCGGATCGAGAAGGTCTCGCATGGCGGCCACCATCTGGTGACACCCTGGTGCGGCTCCAACCTCTTCCTGAGAACGTTATCTCGAAGGTCCTCGAGGGAAACACCGGACTAAGCGCAGACGCACGTGCATGGATCGCTTCTCAGACGGGAGGATTCATCAAGCTCGCCCAACTCGTCGGCACTGAACTCGCACGAGATGACGCTGCGCTTGGAGACCTGGGCCAGCTCAGTGCTTCGACAGAAGTTGAGCGCGCGCTCATTCGCATGATGGGAAACGACGCCAAGAAGGTGGAGCTTCTGAAACTATTGGCGTGCTTCGCGACCATCGACAGTTCACCTGGAATCGAAGGCTCTGAACTCAGCAGACTCGCCGAGAAGCTAGGGCTTAGCTCTCTTCAGGTCGAGTCCATGACGGCACGGGCCAAGCAAGAGCAAATCCTCGCGGACACGGGTTCGTTGCTGTACGTGACTCCCGATCTGCTTGCCCAATGGCTGCTCGAAAGCTTCCTGCGCTTCCATTCGGGGAGCTTCACCGCGTGGCTTCCAACATTGTCGGATCGTTTGCGTGCCGCTCATGCGCGTCAACTCGAACGCCTTCGAGGGACTCCCGGCGGCAGAGTTTGGGCAGCGAAGCTGGTGAGCACCACTGGCCCTTTCGGTGATCTGCTCGCGCGGCGCCAGCCGTGGGCAGACGATGCATTGCTGGCGCTCGGTGCAGCCGCGAAGATTGCCGTCGCGGAATATTTGGCGGATTGGGCGCGACGCACGCCCGACGCCGCCGCGCAGATCGCCGAAAGGTCGACACTGCGTTTCACGCTTTTCCGAGTCATGCGCGCCCCTGAGGGATTCGCGCAGCTCTTTCCTCTACTAGTGGACTCCTTTGTCGCCGCGGGCGGCCGTGTCGGAGGAAGCCTTTGGCAGACGATCAGGGGAATGCTGATTGCGGACCCGTTAGCGAGCACGCTTGCGCCATACAAGAACGTCGTAGATGCCGTTTCCGTCGAACTTCAGCGCCGAACACCGGAAGTGCGTGCGGCTCTCGTTGAAGCTCTGGGTCACGGCCTCAATTCTTCGACCGGAGAGGCCTACTCGGAATACGATCGCGAGCCCGACGACCACGGAAGAGATCGAACACCGCTCGAGGCAATTCGGGCCGCGGTAGCGCTACTCGCAAGTGCGTTGGATGACCCACATGCGGCCCCACGCAAAGCTGCCTCCGACGTTCTGTTGCATGCTGCCAGGGCCTTCGCGGGTAGCCCGTTGGCTGATGACTACTTCGACCTAGCTCCGAAGGCGGTCGCAATCTCGGGTGACATCGAAACCTTCGCGCAGGAACTGGACGCAATCATTGCTTACGACAACCCCGCGCAAGAGGTCGCCGCGCGTGTGCGAGCACTTCGAGCCGGGCTTGCAACTGACCTACGATCTCGATTGCGGCTTGTGATGGGCGGCTGGAGCATTCTCGACTCCGACGAGGATGGCGTCGTTCGCCCCAATGTCGTCACGATGTCACACGAGATCTTACAGCTCGATCCCGAGGCACTAAAGACGACGGCCGCGATCATGTTTGAGCCATGGGCGAAGAATCCTGGCGAGCTTCTTTCGGCACTCGCGAAGGTGCCTGACTCCGATCGACTTTGGTGCCCGCTCCTGGACGCGGGACGCGCGGCTGAGAACGCGTGGCCATGCGCAATCTTCCTGGCCGGTGCTCGTGACGAGCGTCGACACCCATCACCTGACGTGGCTCTCCTTTTGAGTGGCGATCGCTTTGATGTTCAGGTTGGAGCGCTTGCGACAACGATGAGCGCATCCACCGATGCGGAGGTCCAAAGGCTCGCGGATTTGCTTGCAGGGGGCGAAGCCGATCCAGCGTGGACACGCGGATGCTACATGGGGCGTTGGAATGAGCGCGTCTCGGAAGCGGCAGTCGTAGCGCTCATCAAAGGTCTCGTGGCGAACCCACAAGGCGCCGGCGTAGCGGTTTCGCTTTGCTTTCGTACCCTGGAGTCCAAGCAGACCGTGCCATCGGGGCTTGCAATCAGCGCACTGAGCGCTGCTCTTCCAATCGCGGCAGGACACGATCTGTGGACATGGCAGAAGGTTGGCTTCTCGATTGCCAAGACGCACCCGCGAGACCTCTTCGACGTACTGGTCAAGACCATCTTGGATCATGGTGTGGGGCGCGCGGATGACGAGGTGACGAACGTTCTTGGTGCGTGCTGCGAACGCGTGTCGCGGTTGGCAGAAGAACTGCTCGGGCTGTGGGAACGCCACCGCTACTTTGTCACCCACAAGCTAGGATCGATCATTACGCGGCACGTCTCGGTTGAAGCGCTGGTGCTGTGGGCGAGGGGCAGCGACAGAAAAGAACGAGCGCTGGGAGAAATGGTCATCGCGGCGGACACTCCACTGACCGTTTCTTTAATCGAAGCCTTCGGAGAGAACAGCCGTCTTGCTTCGGCGGTCGAGGCGGAGGCTGGCAGCGGAAGTTGGAGTGGGAGCCTTTCGGTCTTCTATGAAAGCCGGGGACGTGAGTGGATGACGTATGCGGCACGTAGCAATGCTCCACGCTTCACGAAGTTCGCCGAACGGGTGGGCAAGCGGTTGCTCGCTTCGGCCGAGCAAGCGCGCAACGATGAAGCGAAGGAAGATGCGCTGGAAAGGTAGAAGCCTCGAATTGTCGACGACCCGGATGGTTGGACACCAGCCTCTGCCCCGCCGGTCTCTGATGTGGCCGCCCTTTGGAGGCTGGCAACACTCCAGTCTGAGGCGTCCGTCAGGGGAAACTTCACTCCAGAGCCCAAACTGCTAAACACGCCTGACCATCGTGACGTGCACTAAGAATGCTCGATTGATGCTTCCGCGTGACCGTTCTTGGAAAACAGTGACACCTTCGTCGAGATCTACTATCCACTGCGTTCCATCAGCATAGTGCACGTTCAGTGTTCGGCTGTGTGGAACGTCGCGGAATGAGATCGATTTGCGCCCAGGAGCGATCTGATTCCACGCGGACGCGAGTTCTTTCGCGCTTCGGTAGTCGTCCGCGAGCCCTTTGCCTGCTTGCTCGGGGGACAACGTTGCAACGTGCGCCGCGACAACGTTGGGGCGTGCGCCGATTGCGACGAGTAACTGGTGCAGCGAGCGCAGTGCTCGCTCTGATCGAAGGTAGCGATCGGAGTACGCGACACTTGTCGGCTCATTATCCCTTCCATGAAACGGCGGCCGGATCTTGAGTTGCCGCTCTGCATGCACGGCGATGTGATCGAGGAGCTCGCGCCAGGTCCCGCCGATCGCACTAGGCACACTGACACGAACCGTGGCGTTAGGTGCTGGTACAAGCCGCTCGACAACCTGTTCCTTCACGACCTCAACGACACGAACGACCTTCGGGTGGAGTTCGGCCGCCGTTACCTGCCGACCTGGAAGGTGACGGAGCACATCGGCCCGTTCGGGTGCCAGGCCGTCAACCAACGATCCGGTGAATCGAGCCGGCGTGTCATCTAGCGCTCCGAGGACATGATCCACGCCGTTTCGCCGAATCGCCGCAACTGGCGCGTTCGTTGGGGGAGGTTCAGTAATGACGCGAATCTTGCCCCCAGTAGACAAGAACCGTTCAAATAGCAGAGCGCTTGGTCGGTCGACGAATTCGCCATCGGAAGACGGCGACAACATGTCGTCCACTAGGATCTCAGCGCTGTTTCCGCGCTCGCTTAACGCAAGCATCGCGCGGAACGCGGCGCTGTTCGCAAGTTCAATCGAGGAGCCCAGATATGCGATGGCGGACTCGGCCTCACGCAACCAACCGATGACTGTGTCGATGCCGTCTACTAGTGGTCGCGCGGTCGAACCGAAGCGTTCGAGCAGATCGGCCGGCATCTCAAGTAGTCGACAGCGCTGGTCGTTGAAGTGAGCGATTACCGACTGTCGGTCCAGCTTGTCGACATGAAATTGCGTCTGATACGAGAGGAGGCATTTCGGGCAGGCTGCTTTACACAGCAGGTCGTGCTGGGCGTCGCCACGCAATCGCTGCACCGCTTGCATGATCAGGCGTGGCAGATGACTCCGAACATCTTCCATAAAGCCAGCGCCTCCAGCGACCTGATCAAACAGCACCACGGCCCACTTCGATCCGGCCTTCTCATCGATTGTTCGGTAGCTCTGCGCCCCGATCTCTCGCGGTGACGTTCCGAGGTAGGACGCGGCGGCATCGCGAACAGCGAACGCGAACGTTGTCGCGAAGGTCTCGTCCATTGATCCGCCGGGATCGAGGGCGCCGCTTAAACGAATCTCGAGCGTATCGGTGAAAACGGGATGGACCAGACTCACGCGCTCCAGCAGCGTTCCGTCCGAGTAACGACCCGGACAGGGCTTGCCCGACAGACGAAGCATCGAATGGCCGCCGTCCTTCTTCGGGAAAGCGCGACTGGAGCCCTCGCGACTCTGGGTGCGGCCACAGACGGAGCACAGATCGAATCCACGATGCTCCATTCCATCCGACCGGTGAACCACCCGCCCGTCTCGCGTGTATCGAGCCTCCAGTCCTGGAACTATCGCGCGCCATTCGGAGTCGCGACTCGGTGAAAAAATTGGCGGCAGGTAGGGGAGTCTTTTCTGCGCTTCAACGGCACGAGTACGGCCGACGACGTCGCCGAACTTCAGTTCGCACGAGAAGCCGCTCGGTCGAACACCGTTTCGAGCCTCATCGAGGGCTGTTTCACCGCACGACGGGCACGTTTCGATCGAAGAGGACAAATCCAGCGCGAGAAATCGACACCGTCGGCACTGCCTCAGCGTCAGCTGGCGTAGTTCGTTCGCGCCACGTGACGATCCAGTGAACTGCTGCCGGGGACCCATTAGGAGCCCACGTGATGGCAGCTTGGCTGCGCCGACAATTACTTCACTGCCGGGTCCATATTCTCGAAGCCCGATCTCGAGCCCGCGCTCGAGGCGATGCTCAGAACCACGCCCGCGCGTCGGACCCGAGTCCAAACTGATCACGTCGATCGGGAACCCGTAACGAGGTAAGAACTGCCGCTCAGCAAGGTATGCAAGGAGAAAAGAACTCCGCCGCTCGGTACGGATGTCCTTGAGCCGTGCAGCCCCCTTCAGTTCGCCTGCCGCTGCTTCGGCGTCGATCGTTTCTGTGATGATCGTGTCGACCTGTCGCCACTCATCGCGCAGAAGGCAAAGGAGCTTCGCGGCAGCGCCACCAAGTTGCTGCGGGTCGTAACCGTGGAGCGCGGTGGATGCCCCGAGTTGTCTGATCTTGGGCTCTGTGATCTTCCAGAATTCGGCCTCCCCGGAAGTCCCGTTTCGTTCAAGCCAGGAAATGAGCCGATCCACTGGCGCTAGCAGCCCCTCGTCGCGTTCCAGGAAGAAATCGCCGCAGGATCCCAACGTCCCGAGTGGGTTCCGGACATCAGCGTGTGTCAGGCCCGCGAATCGAAGGAACGCCGCGTTCATGTGACGCTGAACAACGACCTCTCGATCGAGACGAACGGTCGGGGTAAGGCCGCGCTCTTCGAACGCCCAACTCGGGCGTTCGAACAACATCGCATCGTGAGGGCTGGAGCTGGTAAGGGTCACGATCAGCGTGGACCCTTCGTTGCGCCGACCAGCACGACCCGCGCGTTGCAAGTAGTTCGCGGGTGATGGTGGTGCATTTGTCAGCAACACTGCTGGGAGTTGTCCGATGTCGACGCCCATCTCCATCGTCGTGGTGCTCGACAGCAGATTCCGACGACCATCACGAAAGAGTCGCTCGTACTCGCGCAGGCGATCGACACCAATCTGCGCGGTGTGTTCCACAGCGCGGATGCTCGGAGCCCGGCGTTCGATCAGACGACGCACCGCCAGATCGAGTGCTCCACTGGGAACAGAAAGATCTTTGGCCGAGGTCAACGTTGGGGGCCACTGGAACTCAACCAGCTCCTGCTCGCCCGTTGCAGGAGAGATCCGATCGAGGCTTCGCGGGAACACTGCGCCGGTGCGCGGATCGCAGTACGCCTTTTCGAGCGCGCGCAGTGAAAACGCCTCGGGGCTGACGAGGAAGCCATCACGTTCGGGTATGAGCACGCCGGTTGTGCGCACGCTTTTCCAGAGGTCGTCGGCGACAGTCTTCACCGCCCCCTCGGAGCAGGGCACCTTTCGCGTCTCGAGCACTTTCGCAAGCCACCGGCCTGCGCTTTGACCAAGCCATGGAACGGCAAACGTGCCATCACCGTTTCCGACGAGCTTCCCGTGCGTGAACTGCGGGACAATCTCAGCCGCATCTCCGTGGAGAAGCGTTCCGCCCCTGGCCCTCGCGGAGTCAAGGAGCGTTGCAGCCATTGCTTGCCACCCCTCGTTCGAGAGCCAAGGTGCGTGTGCTGTTGGCACCACCAACGAGTCGAATGACGCGTATCGGATTTCGATCAGACCCATGCTCTCCAACGAACGTGGCAACGAGGGCCGCCGATAGAGCTCGGACAGCAGCAACGGAGCGACCTCATCGACGCCAAGAGCATCGGTGTCGAGTAGGCGACCGTCCACCTCGCGGAGCCGTTCGCCGGCTGCGAGCAGCTGGCGCCTCGATTCAGGGTCCTGGACGATCTGCTGTGCGAGCTCACGCAACGACATCGATCGCCCCGCGCTGAGCTTTCTGGCGAGAGCCTCACGAGCCTCGCCTTGAAGCTGAGGGAGAAGCGCGCGCAGTGCTTGATCCCCCGGTGAGTCTGAGCCGCCGAGTTGCCTCAAGATCACCTGCCGCACGGCGCGCTCCCTCAGACTTCGCTCCACTAGTGGCGCTAGCTGTGCTGCGATCTGCCGGCTGTCGGAGAACATGATTAGGCGTCGTCCTCCGTTCGGCCTTGTCTCTGGATCACGGATGTCGACGGGGAGTTCCTCGAAGAGCCCTTCCAGTAGGACGGAGACCGCCGTCTGTCGTGTATGCCCGACATAGCGAGAAAATGCGTCAGACCCTCCACCTTCTGCATTGCACGTCGGACAGTGTTCGCCGCAACGTCGAACCGGGATGAGGCCTTCCTCCCACGTGTCGTAGAGATCGCCGGTATCAGGATTCAGCCCGAGATCACCTTCTAAGGGTTGAGCGCGAAAGCAGAACAACGAGCCGGATTGCTCAGGAGCAGGCGCGTGCAGTCGGGGAAGCCCAGAGTCTGCGACCCGCTCATCACCGGCGAGCAATGGCTCACCGCAGTTCTGGCAAATACTCAGCGGCAGCACGATCGCTTGGCAGCCGCAGCGGGGAATCGGAATCGGATGCAGACCGCCGAGCGTCCACTCAGGTGGCAGCTCGAGTCGTTCACGCATCAGACAGCGGCGATTCAGGCACGCGCTCAGCCGCTCGATACGTCGATATGCAACATGCCAACGCGTCGGTATCAGCGCCTGCTCGCCAATCGAGAGCCTTGCGAGCGACGCGAGGTCAAGTAGCTCCGCTGCGGCTCGCAAGGAAGCCACGTCACTTCGTTCGAAAAGCTGATGGGCTGCTTCGCGGAGCGAGATGGCGGTCCGTTCGCCAAGGAGCGTGCGCAGTGCCATGAGCTCAGGGACGCGGCGGAGCGTCTGCCAGAGCATTTGGGCTGCAGGCAATCGTGATGTTTCCGGCGCGACCACAAATCCAGCGGTAGTCAACCGCGACGTAAATGCCGCTGTTGTTTCTGGAGTCTCATCGAGTGCTAGCCGGTCACCATGGGCCACAAAGGTTCCCTCGTCGCCCACAAGGTCGGCGACGCGCGACGGATCCCCGATCGGGGATGAGGTCTCCGGTTTCGCGATATCTGGAACGGAGCGACGCCCCTGAACGACACTAATCACGCCCGGCTGAACGCCGAACAAACCGGCGGCAAAATCTGCGAGAGCCACATCAGATGCGCCGGGAAACGTTGCTGAGGTTGCGATGAACCGAATCGAGCCGGGGTCTACCTCGAAGGCATCCAGAGTTCGCCGAATCAGCAAGGCAATCTCTGCCGCCATGACTCCCTGGTACGTGTGCGCTTCGTCGAGCACAACGTAGCGAAGGCGTCCGCGACTGCCTCGGAAGATCGGCTGATCCATCGGGCGGATCAGTGCGATCTCCAGCATCGAGTAGTTCGTGATCAAGATCGGCGGAGGGCTTTCACGTAACTCTCGGCGCGATCCCACCTCCGCGATCGAGCGTGAAACACCGTCGGGCTTCTCGGGCAACGCGCTGTTGTAGAGACAGAAGCGGATTGGCGTCGCCTTGTTATTGGCAGGTGTGCCGAGCCACGCGCCGAGTCGATCTCGCTGGCTGTTGATGAGCGCGTTGGTGGGGTAGAGGAAGAGAGCCTGCACTCCTGGAGCCAGATGCCCCTTTCGCTGCTGTGCGAAAAGGCTTGAGAGCACCGGGTAGAGGAAACACTCCGTCTTGCCACTGCCCGTACCTGCGGAGACCAATGGTGACAGTCCCTGGTTGAGCGCGTGCCAGGCGGCCTCTTGATGCTGATATGGGCGGCGAGTAGTCGGGTCGACCCGATACTCCTCATCTGCTTGCGAGAGCGCAGCCATCAAGCCGGGGTCGAGGAGCTCGTTCGCGCTGAGGGTTTGATCAGAGACCGCATAGCCGAACCCACCTTCGAGGATCACGTCACTCACAAGGCCGTGACCCCCAAGCGGATCACTCCAAGCGCTGCGTAGTGCGCGAGCCGCATCACGCAGACGCGGCCCCAGATCCTCCTCGAGCCTTCCGACAAGGCGCGATGTCATCGACCGAATTGCGCGATGACTGTGGAAGCTGCGAGGGTTGTTGCCGGTCATTGGACCTCGATGCGTTCGACGATGGATCGAGCCTGCTCGGCATGACTCAAGGCGGCTCGCAGCGATCTCCAGTGGGCACAAAGCGCAAACGCGTGCAGCGCGCCAACAAGCGGTTCGAACCGATCCCATGCGCGCACTTGTTGCTGCGCACACATCAGCGTGCGGAGCGTTCGGCGCTGTCTGCCGTCGAGTGCGGGATCCAATGTCACGCGCGCAGCCGCCGAAGCCAATGCTAATGGAGCCTCGACGAAGTGTTGTAGGTCCTGATACCGCTGCGTAAGGTACTCACGAACCTCTGGGTGAACCGTCGCAAGCTCTTTGATCCGCGGATCGATCGGATGCTCGCGAAGGGCACCTCGGTCCCCCCGTCGCCAGTCATCCAGCAACGGGGGAAGACGACGATCGTAGTCAAGCAACGTCGCGGGAGTCTGGACATCTACCCCTGCTGGGTCGGTCGGGGCTCGGCTCTTACTCGGCCTGCGAGTCGTCAAATCCTCGGCAAGGTGATCCAGTTGAGAGTCATATGCCTTATCGGTTGGAAGGCCGGCCTTGCGTAGAAGCGCGATCAAAGCCAGAGCCTCAGGTGCGCTGCCATACATTCGAGAAACCCACTCTCCCTCATCATCCATCATCGCCTTAGCGGAGCGGAGCCACGCTCCCGCAGGAATTGCTCGCAACGAGCCGTCCGGTGCCGATGCTTCATTTCGCATCGCCGCGTAGGCAACCACCGCTCCGTCTAGCGCGCAAACGGAGGGGACGGTTAGTGACGCCCCAGCATTGAAGGTGGCCAGATTCATCAGGATGGCGCAAAGCCGCTGCCGATTTGCGCATCCATGTGCGAACTCTCGACGCAGAAGCGGTAAGTCGAAGCCGTGCGGTTGAGCGGTCGCCACGCAGAGTGGCTCGTCGTCTACGAGTTCCGGACCGACCACATACCGGACGTAGCCAACGCGATGCTCACCATCGAACGGCGCGGCCAGAAGGCCTCCGGCCGGAATCTCCGTCGCGGGTGGTCGCCAACCGTCATGTACCTTCATCATGGGCGCAAACTGGACGGGTTCCCATTGACGCGCAGCGGGAACCCAACCCCAGCTCAATCCATGACCGCGAATCTGGCTTCGCGATGCCAACGCGCCGTACGGCTCGTCGGATTCCGGCTCCTTCGCGAAGATCGTGTCGTCGACATCGATTCGCCACACCAGCCGCCGCGCGTCCTCTTGCACAACGAAGGAGAGTTGGTGGCGAGCACATGGATCGAGGTCGTCGACAATGCCTGCGAGGAATGTCCTCAAAGTGCCATCGAGATCCGCTGTTCCAACTTGGAAGAATCGCCCTTCGTCCAGTCGACGTCCTCGATTGATGGAACGAACGTGAAGACTAACAACCTCGTCTGGTCGTAGGCCTGATGCCTCCATGGACGCATAGCGCGCCAATGCGCGTTCGATCCTTGGAGGTTCGTCTGAGCCCTGCGTCATGAGAATGAAGTCGCCGCCCAGATCGATCCGGAAGATTCGCCTGCTGTCCCAGAGTGGAGCAGCGACGATGGTTGTCCCGTAGTTGAGTTCGACGCGGTATCGCTGCCGCTCGTCTATCGATGGAAGGAGAATGCGGACCTTCGACTCTGCATTCTCGGTCGTGCAAGCGGCCACCTCAATCTCATCGCGCAGAACACGAACTCCACGGAGACCGGTGGAAACGATCGCGAGCGCACGTGTGCCTTCGTCGGTCGGTGGATGAAGTCGGTATGATGTGTTTGCCGGCACGAGCGAAAATCGGAACTCCCGAGACTTGTTCTCCGCTCGGACGAATGCGCGCAATCTCCCCGTCGGTGCGTCGGATGGCAACGAGTACATCGTCGGACCACCCTGCAACGGCTGCCACGAGGTTGTGCCGGTTCGTATCTCCGGTCGCGTAGTTGTATTCACTTGGACCATCGGAAGCCCAATGTACGGACCTGCTGCGCGCTCGCTGATCCACCGTCTTCCAGTTAACTCGCACCCGAGGGGCGAGTTGCTGATACTCAGCTCAAACGTGTCCTCGTCTGTCTCGAAGGTAACTGCTTCGCCGTCGGTGCCCCGAAAGAGGAAAGTGCTTTCGGATCGCCGTTGGACGTTTGAAGACACGCGTCGAGGTGGATGAGGAAGCCACGCCCGATACTCCGTGTCGGCAACGAGACTATTAAGGGCGATCGTTCGACCGGAGGCGTCCGCAATTACGATCATCGGATTCGGAACTAAAATCCCAGTAGGAACCTCGGTGATGCCTTTGAGTGACCGGCGGGAGATGCTCAGAGTTCGGCCTCTCACTTCCGGAAGGCGCCACATCCAGGGAGATGATCGCGTACGTTTGAAGTGCTTCCCCGCCGCCTCAAGTGTCTCCGACAGCGACGGTAAGCCAGCCGGTGACACCGCAAGTCGCGAGCAGTTGACCAACGCGGGTGCGAGTCCATGAAGCCAAGCTGCTGGCAGCTCGTCGTTCGGAAGTCGAAGCGTAACCAAAGGCTCGAGTTCTTCGATCGGCCAGACAACACGGATCGTGAGAGGCTCAGCCGCATTCGATGCCTCTTCCTCAGCAGTCGGTGCATGACTGGCTGTGCGCGCCGCGGATGCTGTCGTTTCTGGCGTCGAACCCGCGCTCGCGTCGGATGAGAGTTTTAACCGAGGTGCCGAGTCTCGGTAGGGCTGCACGTAGCCGCCAGCACCGACGCCGGATCGAAGCCGAGGGAACAGCAGGTCGGCGAAGACAGTCGCGTGAATGGTCCGGAATGGCAGGCGTCGTAGGGGGTCTTCATCGGGCGCGAGCCGCTGAGCCCACTCGGTTACGGTTTCGGATTGCTGAGGGCGCGCCGTACTACCAAGGTCCCTGCGATATGCGGAGAACGCCGCAACAAGTTCCGTAACGATCGGCGCGACCATTTCTCCTGCGAACGCGGAAAATGAGGGATCGTCCTCAAGACGGACGATCTCTTTCGTGATGGTCGCCGCGTGCCGTGGATTCCCAAACGCAGCCGCAAGGAACGACCACGAGAAGTTCTCGAAGATGCGATCAAGGACTGCGTCCAATCCCTTCACGTCTAGACGCCGTGGAAAGCCTCCTTCAGCAATGAAGGTGGCGATCCAATTGGGTGGGGTCCTCGCTGGGCGTTTCAGGTATGCCAGTCCCTCCTCGAACCGCTTGTAGAGGAGTGCCGGCTCCTCCCGAAAGGGGACATTGAGCGCGCTCAGCGCATCCCACCAAAAGGCTTGAAGTCGTGTGGCGTGCTGGTAAGTCCATTCCGAGAACACGAGCACCAATGCTGCGCAGTCACGGTCTTTCCAGTGGAAGTGCTCATGACTTCGCACGTACCAGAGCAGAGACTCAAGCTCCTCGGCTGTGACGTTGTAGTCCCGCAGTACGCGTCCGTCGGGATCCTTGTGAAGGAACGACGACAGCCCATTTCGCGCGATCGGATCCCTCAACTGCATCCCGCCACCATGATCAACTCCATCGTAATCGATGAGGTTGATCGCGACCAGCCTCCAAGCAATCCGATCGTCGAGAACGAAGGCGGCGAGTCAGACTATGCTCGGAGCTTCAACACGACGCCTGCTTTCTCGGGCATGGCGAACGAGACGCGGCTGTAGTCGTCGGCGAACGCGTCCGGGTGTAGATGCGCATAGACCTCCTGCGTGATCGCGACGCTCGAGTGGCCGAGGATCTTGGACAGCTTGAAGATGTCGCCGCCGGACACGAGGAACAGGCCAGCGAACGTGTGCCGAAGATCGTGGAGCCGGAACTTCTTCGAGAGGCTGGCGCGCTCGACCGCGGCTTTGAACGGGCGGAACACGCTCGTCTTGTTTCGCGGTAGCTGCTCGTCGAACTTGTCGAGCTTCGCGCCGGGCCAGAGCAGGGTGTTCTCACCCTTCGCGAGCTTCATCTCGCGCAGCACGGTCAGCACCGAGTCGAAGATCGGGACGTGACGGAGCCGGCCGGACTTGGGCGCCCCACGGCGACCGCGGTGGACGTGGATCACGCGGTGCTGCAGATCGACGTCGGTCCACATCAGGTGCAGCGCCTCATCGAGCCGCATGCCGGTGCCCACCAGCACCGCAACCAGCGTGCGGATGTTGTCGTTGCACGCGCTGAGGAGCTTCTGGACTTCGCCGGCCGACTGGAGCCACAGGAACGGGCGCTCCGCGACCTCGAGCGGCTTGATGAACTTGGTCGGGTTGTCGCTGCACCAGCCTTGCTCGATGAAGTAGTTGAACGCGCCGGAGAGCGAGGCGAATAGAGTGTTGATGGTCGCCGGCGTGAGCGGCTCTTCGCGCTCGCGGAGCTCGCTGCGGAGATCGATCAGCTTCGCCTTCGTGATCTTCACGATCGGCGTCCGGTCGAACGTGGGGCGCACGTAGAGCCGCATGCGATCGGAGTACTCGTCGTGCGAGCGCTGGTCCTTGATGGCGCGGAGCCAGCCATCGAGTGCGTCGCCGAGCGTGCGCTTGTGATCGACGGCGGCGGGAAGGTCGCCGGCCTTGATCCCTCGCTGCGTGACTCGGTGCTCTTGTTCGGCGAACGAGGCTTCGCGGCGTGATGCGAACGAGCCGACGTAGACCTTGACGCTCTTGTCGCGGACCCGCGCACGCTCGTAGACCTGGAACGTCTTTGTCCCGTCCTCCGCCTCGTGCACCTTGATCATGGCACCCAGCCTACAACAGGCCTCCGACAAGCCGGGGTAGAACCGGGGTAGAACGGGAAATCGCGAGATCGCGGCGCGCGGGATCACGCGCGCTTCGGAGGCCGCGGGACGAACCGCGACACGCGCTTCTGATAGTCGCGATACGCATCACCCTTCGAGCGAATCGACTGCTTCTCCGTCGGAGGAATGCCGGTGACGCCGAAGATCGATCCCAAGATAATCGCCTGCGGCGCGATCGCGATCAGTCCCCACACACCGAACGCCAGCCCGTACACCGCGTACCCGATCCAGACGCACCACTCGAAGAATTAGTTCGGGTGCCTCGAGTTGATGGGCCGCCGGTGTTCGTCGAGGCCAAGGGCGAGCTCGATCCGACGTTCGGCTCGGCGGGCACGACCATGACCACGGACGCCGGCGTCGACGTCTCGGCATACTCGGTGATCCGGCGAACGAACGGTTACCTCGCCGTCGGCGTGCGCGGAAACCTATCGGGCGATTCCGCGATCGTACTCGTCGGCTACACGCTCGATGGGCAGCCCGATCTGGCGTTCGGTGCCGGCGGATGCGCGATGTCGGGCCCACCGCGAACGACTTCGGCTACGGCGCGATCGCCGCCCCGTGTGGCGGCGCGCTGCTGTTCGATCGGATCGTCGCGCGCGCCACCGCCGCACCGGACGAACGCCAGGCCTGGTTGCTCGAGGCACTCGGTGCGTTCGGCCCCGACCTCGCACCGCGGCTCATCGAGCTCGTCGGCGATCCGCGGTTCAAGCCCAGGCAGGGGTGGCCCGCGGTCGCGGCGATGCTGTCCCGTCCGCAGACCCGCAGCGCGGCGTGGCGCGCGATCCGCGATCGACTGCCGCGGATCGTTGGGCAGTTCGCCGCCTCCGAGCTTGAGCTTCCGCAGGTCGAGTCACTCGGCTCGCTGTGCGATGCGACGGCGCGCGGCGAGGTGAGGTTGTTCGGCGCCAAGGCGGACGCCCTGCTGGCTCCCGTCCTCACGCGCACGAGCACGCGCACCGAGCCGATCGAGTACCAGGAGCTCGTCGCGGCGATGGACGTCGCGGTGAAGGCCGGGTTCATCGACGTCGGGCTCACCGATCCCGAAGGGCTGTCGGCTCGGCCATCGCTCTAGCCGAACCGGCGCGCGTGCCAGGCCGGTAGCTCGGCCATCGATGCGAACACGGCATCGGCATCGCCGAGTCGATCCGCCGGATCGGGGCCGGTCGCGACGGCACAGACCGTCGCGTTGCACGCACGCGCCGCGGCGATGTCATGGATCGTGTCGCCGACGACCACCACCTCGGTCACGGCGGCACGCTCGCGGCCACGTTGGATCGCAAGCTCGACGAGCTTCGCGCGGATGTGCGAGTCGCAGCCGTAACCACCGAACGAGAACCACGTGTCGAGCTTGGCGGCCGCGAGCTTGGCATCGGCACCGGCCCGGATGTTTCCGGTCGCCACGGCCAGCACCACACCCGGTCGTGCCGCGAGCGTCGCGAGCGTCTCGACGACCCCACCGAGGACCTCCACGCCTTGCTCGGCAAGCTGGGCGCGCAGCCGAGGAATGTAAGCGTCGAGGAACGAGGCGGTCTCGTCGGCGGTCGGCGCCCGTCCGAGCCGCGCTCGATAGATCTCCGCGACCAGTGCAGGATCGGTCTTGCCGCCGTAGCGGATGCCATCACTCGCACGCATGACGCCGTGACGCTCGGCGAACACCGCGTCGAAGGCGTCCCGTCCCGAGCCCTTGGCATGGAGCAGCGTGCCGTCGATATCGAACAGATAGAGGACGGTCACTGCTTCTTCGGAGCGCGCAGCGGGGCACCGGGGTTCGCCTTCGCCCACTTCTCCGCCACTCCGAGCAGGCCGTCGAACGCGTCGCGCATCGCCCACGCCTTGAGCTTGTACGACTGGATCGCGCCGGCGCGCAGCAGGCCGTCGCCGAACGCGGACTTGACGCCCTTGCACGGCGCGTCGCGCTCGAACTTCGTCGCGGTGCCCTCGTAGATCCGGTAGCACGCCTCGACGTTGCCCTGATTGTAGAGCGGCGCGCCGATCTCGATCGCTTCCCAGATCGAGCTCACGAGCAGCGCGATCTCGTCGCGGTCGCAACCCTCGAGCATGGTCAACGGATGGTCGGGGACCTTGCGGTCGATCTTGACTCCGTCGTCGGTGGGCCCCGTCGGCTCGGCGGTCTTGAGCGCGAACTCGTCCATCGAGATCGCCTGGGGCTGAGCGACGATCGGCTTGAGATAGTTCGTGGGGATCGCGAGGTTGATGTTCTGGCCGGCGGTGATGATCGCGGTGGTCACACCGACGACCTCGCCGGCCTGGTTGAACAGCGGCCCACCACTCGAGCCCTGCGAGATCGGCGCGGAGATCTGGAGGATCTTGAGCTCCTGGCTGCACTGCAGATCGGAGAGCTCGGCGTCTTCTTGTTGGGTGCGGCGCGGCTTCGCGGCCAGCTCCTCGAAGCGCGCGATGTTCTTGTTGTGGAACGCGACCATCTCGAGCGTGCAGACGGGGCGCACCTGCGAGACGAGTCCGGCCGACACCGAGTAATCGAACACCCCGAGCGGGTTGCCGATCGCGACGATCTGATCGCCGGCCACCATCGCGTCGCTGTCACCCAGCCGCAGGACCGGCAGCGCCTTCGTCGGCCGGATCCGGAGCAGCGCGAGATCGCGTCCCGGATCGACGCCGGCGATCTGCATCACCGGATAGACCTCGCCGCCGTGCAGCTTGATCCGGATCTCCTTCTTGCCGCGCACGACGTGGAGGTTCGTGGCGACGAGGCCCCATTTCTCGATGATGAATCCGGTACCGGTTCCATCGCCGGCCTCGACTCGCACGATCGCAGGGCTCGACCGCTGGACGATGTCCTTCGCGGTGAGCGGAGCGTTCTTGCTCCCAGGCGTGTTCTTCGCAGACCCGCTACACGCGGAACTCAGCATCACGACCAGCAACAAAGTCCCGCGCATGGACAAAGTCTACCGCGCCGATCGACCGAGGGCACGACCGCGGTAGTCCGTCTACCGAGTCGGCGCAGGTGCTGGTGCCGGTGTTTGCTGCTCTCGGTCGTGCCTGCCGCCGATGTTGATCGTGCGGATCTTGCCTTCGCCAGCCTCGCGGAACCCCTTCGGGTTCTTCCTCGGGTCGATGCCCGCCTTGACGCCGGCGTCGAGGTGAGTCCGGTAGATGTCCATGCGGATCTTCTCCCAGCTAGGACAACCTTCGGTGCCGGCGTCGGTGCATGACTTGAACGCACGCTCCGCGTAGTCGAGCGCCGGCTTCGCTTCGAGCCGATCGATGTATGCAACCGAGGCGGCGAGCAACGTGCGCCAGCGACTCGGGGATGACTTTGCGCGGTCGGCCCCATCGATCGCGGCTTCGACCGCCCAGTCCTTGAGGCCGAGCTCGCCGAGCTGGTGGGAGAATTCGTCGGCACGTGCCGGGTCATCCGGGTGCGCGAGCGTCCGTGCCTCGGCGAGCGCGAGCGCGAACTTCTCGGCGTCCGAGCCCTTGATCGCCGAGCTCGCGAACATCTCCCGCGGCGGCATGATGACCGCGACCACGATGATCGTCAGGATGCCGAGGTCCACGAGCCCGAAGAACCGCCGAAGCTGCATGTCGAATACGACAGTACCCCCGCGCATCGGTTCCCGCTCGATCCCGTTGTCGGGAAGCGTCCTTCCGGGACGACAAGATCCGGGGCGAAATGCTACGCGACGTCCCGAGATGCCCCGGCCCGACAACCCTTACCTACTTGTGCAACCTCAACAGAGTTCACCATTTGCGCCGTGGATCTGCCTTTGCACATCGGCTGCCGAACCAAAACCGCACGGACCCCCAATGTTCTTCGGAGGAGACGTTTAATGCTGACCGCTATCTCGACCGCGTTCCACAAGGGCGGATGGGGCATGTGGCCCATTCTCTTCACCTCGGTGCTCACGATCGCCGTGATCGTCGAGCGTGCGGTGTATCTGTTCCGCGCTTCGGTCGACAAGGACAAGCTCCTCGCGCTCCTCAAGAGCCAGGTGATGAGCGGCAACGTGCAGGGTGCCATCAAGGTCTGCTCGGGTAACCCGACGCCGATGACCCGCATCGTTCAGGCGGGTCTGATGAAGTTCAACAAGAGCGATGACGAAGTGCAGGCCGCGATGGACGAGGCCGCGCTCCGCGAGCTCCCCAAGATCAACGCGCGGACCCCGTACCTCGCCATGCTCGCAAACTTTGCCGTCATGGCCGGCCTCCTCGGCACCATCGCCGGTATGATCAAGTCGTTCGGCTCCGTCGGTAGCGACGAGTCGGGCAACAAGGCCACCGAGCTCGCGAACGGCATCTCCGAAGCACTGAACTGCACCGCGTTCGGTATCGGTACGTCGCTCATCGGTCTGCTCGGTTACTCGCTCCTTCAGGGCAAGACCACGCACGTGGTCGATGACATCAACGAGGTGACCGTCCAGGTCGTCAACCTCGTGACGTCGCACCGCGCTCAGATGCAGCCGCAGGCTTGAGCTTCCTCGCCAGTTTCAACGCTCGCGAGTAAGGAGGTCTCACCATGGGTGCAGCAGTAGGAGCAGAAGGCAAAGGCAGCGTCAACGTCGAGCTGAACATCGTCCCGTTCATCGACCTGATGAGCTGCTTGACGGCCTTCCTTCTCGTGACCGCGGTCTGGGTCAACATTGCCCAGATCAATATTCAACCGAAGGGCAAGACGCGCGACACGGCCAACGTCCAGCAGGACGACGAGCACGTGACGCTGTCGATCCTCGTGCAAGCGGATCGGATCTGGGTCGGGCTGTCGCGCGTGAACGAGTTCCAGGAGATCACGCGGCTCGCCGGTGGTCAGCACGACTGGGACAAGCTCAAGACGACGCTCGAGGTCCACAAGAAGTCATCGTTCTTCGCGGATCGCCAGGACGTCGAGATCGCGGCCGAGAGCACCGCGGCGACTCCAGTGCAGTATCAAGACATCATCCAGACCATGGACACGGCCATTCAGGTCGGGTTCATCGATGTCGGACTCTCTGACCCGGCGGGCCTCGCGGCCCGGCCTACCTTGTAGGAGGCACCATGCCGGTACATTCAGCAGGCTCACGCCTCTACACGGGCGTCAAATTCAAGCACCTGGTCAAGAAGGCCGGCAGTGCGGCGGGCTCGCGGGGATCGAACATCTCGATGAACCTCGTGCCGTTCGTCGACATGATGACGATCCTCGTGTGCTTCCTCCTGATGGTGTTCTCGTCGACAGGTGCGCTCCTCCAGGCTCAAAAGGGTCTGGATCTTCCGATCGCACAGTCGAAGGAAACGCTGCAGCAGGCACCGGTCATCATCGTCACGAAGAGCGAGATCACGTATCAAGGTCAGATGATCGCGACCGTCGAGAGCGTGCTTCGCGACGATTCGCCGACGTTCAAGATCGACGCGCTGTTCGAACGGCTCGACGCCGCAGCGAAGAAGATCAAGGAAGAGGTCGCGCTGGGGAAGCTCCCCAAGGACCTGGCGAAGGCCTGCGACGAAGCGAAGCAGAACATCCGCCCGCAGGCGGGCAAGATCTGTCCCGACGGGTTGGCGATTCTGCAAGCTGACGAGTCGACCGATGTACGTCTCATCAACAAAATCGTGAACACCGCGAAGGCCGCTGGCTTCGACAACCTCTTGTTCGCCGTAAAGAACAAGTAAAAGAGAGCGACCCACATGACCCGCCGAGGATTTTACGGCTTCTCGTTCGGGGCCCTCATCCCGGTCATCTTGGCCGGGCTCGTGGGCCTTTCCGGCTGTCCGGATAACCCGTACAAAGCCTCGAGCTGGACGAAGAAGCTCGGTGGCCGCGAACACGAGCGTGCGGTGCAGGAGCTCGAGCAGCTCGGCGATCCGAGCGCGATCCCCGAGCTGGGCAGAGTGTGGCTCGACCAGGGCAAGCCGGTACGTGACCTCCAGGTCATCATCTCGCTCGCTCGGCCTCTGACTCCCAAGGAGGCGGAGGCGAAGTTCGTCACCGACTACGCGGAGACGGGGCGCGAGGCGAGCTGGGACAAGGCGCTGCCGTTCTTGCAGAAGGCGCTCGTCGACGTCGACGAGGCGAACTCGCGCTCGGTCGATTCGGCGACGAAGGCGGCGGAGGCCATCGGCGAGTCGAAGCTCGCAGAGGGCCTCGATGCGCTCGTGGAGGTCGCGCTCAACAAGCCGATCACCAAGAAGCTGTTCCAGGCGCAGATCGCATCGATCCGCTCGCTCGGCAAGTTCGACAACGAGAAGGCACGCGCGGCCGGCACGCTGACGAAGCTCATCGATCGCGAGCCACCGCCCCACCCGCGAACGGCGAAGGGCAAGGACGCGCAGGAGACCAAGGAGATCAAACGTGCGATGGAGGAGAAGTACGGTCTCCACCTCGCTTCATCCGGCGCGGCGATCAACGCGCTCGGCGAGCTCCACATCGAGACCGCGTCGAAGACGCTGATCCTCCAGCTGTACCGGACGCCCGAGCTGGCCGCCCAGATCCGGCGAGCGCTCGTCGCGAGCGGTCCAAAGGCAAAGGACGAGCTCAAGAAGATCCTCACCGGCCAGCACGCCGAAGTGGAAGAGCTGTTCAAGCGCAAGACCCCGATCAACCCGAGAGGGTTGGGCTGGTACTGCGGTGATACCGGCGAGCTCGTCGAGGACAAGTGCGCCGAGGTCGGGCTCAAGGACTTCTACGCCGCGCTCGTGCTCGGCGATTTCTACGATGCCAAGAGCGCACCGGAGCTGCTCGCGGCGCTGAAGAAGCCGCCGGCACCCGCGTACTTCCTCGACGATCAAGCAGGTCCGACGCAGTACAACGCGATCTTCGACGCGCTTCGCAAGATCGGCGCCGCCGAGGCCGCGAAGCCGGTGCGAGAGATGTGGATGACCGGTCCGGCACCGAAGAAGGGTGCAGCCCCACCGGCCAACGCACCGGATCTCCAGACCCGGATCCTCGCGGTCAGCGCGTATGCCTTCCTGACCCGCGACAACACCGGGGTCGACGAGCTCGGCAAGATCGCCGCGGACAACAACGCCGACGATGGTCTGCGTCAGGCCGCGGCCGAAGCGTTCGCGCGCCTCTCGCGCAGCCCGAACGACGTCAAGGTCCTCGAGGGCCTGGCGAACAAGTACTTCGAAGCGTCGAAGAAGAAGCGCGCCGAGGCTGATGGCGATCCGAAGAAGGCGGCCGATGCCGCCGACAAGGTGTTCGCGGTCGAGAAGAAGAAGAACGACGAGGCGAAGGCGAACGTCCTCAAGGTGACGCGTGACTCGACGAAGGGGGCTGCCGACATCAAGGCGGCGACGCT
>Ga0299915_10000616_pt1 | contig 26731 bp, 22 predicted proteins | sample RVTome_13_FD_200263 | JGI IMG/M metagenome (GOLD analysis project Ga0299915, IMG submission 200263) | Soil microbial communities from uranium-contaminated site in the Upper Colorado River Basin, Wyoming, United States - RVT92D227 (version 2) ... | reverse complement strand
CCAGGGATGCGAGCGCGCGGCAGATTTTCCCACAGGGAAATTCTGCATCGCTTGCGCGGATCCGGCAGCCAAATGGTCCGCCCGTGACTGCAATCTGGCTACCCACGTCATAAAGGAAAAAGCTCCGGAAGTGACCAAAGAGCTGAATCCTTTAAAAGCCTCCAAACGGAAAGCTGCTGGGAAAGCATAAGGTTCCGAACAGTCAACCGCCCGAGAGCCGAAGTAAAATCCCACAAATACAGGCCGATTTGAAAGCGTTAAACACCGGCGGCTTTGCTCTGCCCGCCCTTTCTTCCCTCCCCCCTCGCGGGGGAGGGCTTCGTCGTGAGCTCCCTTCGGTCTGAGATCAGGGTCGAAGACAGCCGAACGGTGAGGGTGGAGGGGAATGCTGAATTTGCGGATGGTCGGGCATTGCCTCATGCGGGATATTTCGTTTTTATTTTTTCATATTCCGCATTCCGCACTCCGAATTCCGCATTTCGCGAATTCGTTCTTGACATTCGCTTGTCGTTGATCTAATGTGAATAAAACTGACGCGGGGTGGAGCAGCCTGGTAGCTCGTCGGGCTCATAACCCGAAGGTCCTTGGTTCAAATCCAAGCCCCGCTACCAAATAAAAACAATGGGTTAGAAGACATTTAAAGCTCTTCTAACCCATTTTTTTTGGCTTTTTCTAACGGATTTCTAACGGAATTCTTAGAACCTAGTGAACAAATCTCCCTCGGGAATTTCCTTGGTCTTCCGAGAAGCTTGCCACAAGGCACCGTCTATCTCCAAACTAACCCTGTTCCAATCTGCCGGACGGGGATTGAATAAAGCCACCCACCCTTACCCATTTGAATCCCTGACTACAATGTATAGCGAGCTCGGCAGGTTCCCCGTGTGCCATAAATTGCCGCTGGCGGAGTACCCGAAGGCCTTCCGGCTGGAAGGTTGTCAGGTTGACGCATTCTTTGCACTAAATGAGGTGGCAGGCCTGGAATACTTCGGATACGAGCAGACCTTCAACAAGCTCTTCCCGAAACTGATGCAGAGCTACGCCTTGGATGCAGTAGATTGAGTTGAGGAATCCGAGAAATCCCCAGTATCGAATCTGTATGGCATTTCTTAGAGCGGGCCAAGAAGGCCCCGATAAATCCGACCCCTCAATGGAGCTTGCAGAAAACGTCCGATTCGAGAAAGATTTTGTGAATGAAGATATTCTGGTGTAGAGCAACAACGTCTTGCACATTTCGGCTTTAAATCATAATGGCAGCAAAAGGGATAGGAAGCGGATTGCTTTCTAAAGATTTTCTCAAAGGAAAAAGAGGAGTTAGCCCCCAATATTTAAAGGTTTTGACTTGTCAAAAAGTTTTTGATATGATTCGGCCGATTTCCAAGGGTGTAACCGGCATGAAAGTTACCCATCAGAATTTTAAAAAGGTCCAAAGTATTTTTTTTATACCCGTTCGCCCAGCCATTAAAATTTGCCGATGTACCATAGATCACGCGGACTTCCCAGCAGAGAAATTTGATCTTGAAGGCCCCCTTTTTGAATATCAAACCCCCCCCGCTGACTAAATTCAAAAGCAAAGAAGGGGTTCTTGGCACAGATTTTTTAATTCTATTAGAGAAACAAAACCTCGATCAAAAAAATAGAAAAAAATTTGATAGTTATAATTTCATGTAACTAAGAGAGCGGAGCTATATAATCTCAGGAAGTATATTCCTCCAGACAGAAAGCTTTTTCGGGGTAAAAAAACAGTTGAAATTTTTTTCAAAAAGATCAGAATATGTAGGAGAGAAGTTGGGTGTTTTAAGCCTTCGGGGCAAGGCAATGGTTCCCGCGGGTGAAGAGCCATCTTCTTAACTTAAAAAAGGAGGAAAAAAATGAGGCGCGGATTCATCTTTAAAAATTTGACCTTTTTTATTTATGTTTCATTCTTCCTCCAAATGGGGGGATATTCAGAAATTTTTGCGGAAGAAAAAGGGAAGGTTTTTCCTATCGGAGGAATGGTTTCCAGAGGAGAAGTACAGTTTGAAGCAAAAGAGAAAATTTGGAAAAAGGTTGAACCTTCTTTCTTCCCAGTTTTCCAGGGATCAAAGATTAAGACTGAAAAGGGAGCGGCTATTATTTCCTTGGTAAATGATAACCAAATTGAAATGGGCCCCAACACGATCCTCTTTTTTGATGGGGGGAGTCAGATTCGCCTATTGCAGGGACATATCAATTTTCGCATTGGCTCCCCAGAGGGTATCTCAATCAAGGTGGGCAAAGTAACAGTAGCCAATTCACCTTATTCTCATGTTGCTTCAACCAGAATATCGGTTTCGAAAAAGAAAGCTGCTGACATTGGAACAGTAATTCTTCATTCGAATGATACGGTAACAATCCAGAGCAATCAAGGGCAGTTTTTTGTTTTCAATCAAAAAAGGGTTACCCTGGCAAGTCTCTCCACCAAGGAATCTTTGAGAATTCCCTCCAACTTTATTGAAAACCCGCCTGCAGAAAGGGATCAGAAGATGATATTCGCGCAGGTAGGTGAAATACCCCCCTCTCCGGAAGAGGAAACCTACCTAGGCCTATCCAAATGGACTTGGGCGGCTATCGGCGGTGGGGTTCTGGCTGTGGCTGGAATTGGGATCGCTGCAGCTGGCGGTGGTGGGGGTGGTGGCGCAGCGCCCGTTTGCCCCTAATTACAGACTCTTGGCGGTAAGAATCTAAAAAGCCCACATGTTATTCGCGGGAAGATAAGGTTTTTCCCCAAAGAAATTTTTCTATCCTCCTTTGGTCGCCTTTAACCAATTTTTTTCCGTTATACAATCAAAAGATATTGCCTATCTCATAGACCCCATTTTTAAGCTTTCCTTTTTTTAGATTATTTACAAAAAGGAGAGGCGGATATTTTCCCTTCTGTTGCTTTATTATTCCTGTTTAAATAATCCGGAGCATTTAGCGATCATTTGAAGAAGAGGATAATTGCATGAAATTAAAAAATTATAAGAAATTGCTATTTTGTTTATTATTTGGGTTCCTCCTGAATTCCTGTGCTTCTGGTCCAATCTCACCCCAATTAGTAACTTCCCAAGAGATTCAAAAAAAGGAAATCGAATCTGCCAGGCAAGTGAAGGAAATGAACGAAAAACTTCTAATGGGCAATCTTGCTTCGAGTAAGACATTTGGTGAGGACTACAAAATCGGGCCTGAAGACCTTATTGAAATCACTGTCTTTGAAGTCGACAAGTTGAATAAAACAGTCAGAGTTAGCGCCAAGGGGGATATCAGCCTGCCGCTGCTTGGGGTATTGAAAGTAAAGGGATTGACTGCTACCGAACTGGAAAAAAAAGTCACCGATCTTCTGGCTGAAAAATACCTAAAGGACCCTTATGTGACTGTTTTTATCAAGGAATATCGGAATCAACGCATTTCCGTGATCGGAATGGTGGAAAAACCTGGAGTTTTTGAGGTTTCAGGCCAGAAAACAGTACTGGGTATGTTGGCAATGGCAGGGGGCTTAAAGGAAGAGGCAGGCCGATTACTCTTCCTAATCCGGCCGCATGATTTGAATGAAGATGTCCTTAAAGAAATGGGAGGGTTTGCCCAGCAGCCCCCTTTAACCTTGGTTATCGACTTGGAGGAATTGTTAATTAAAGGGGATTTGACCCTAAATGTCCCAACGAAGGCAGGAGATGTTATTAACATTCCAGCCTCGGGGAAAGTCTTTGTAGGGGGGGCGGTAGTCAGGCCAGGAGGATTTCCTTTAAAAGGGAAAAAACTAACGGTAACTCAAGCTATCGCTCTTGGAGAAGGACTCAAAACCGAAGCTGACGGATCGGAAATCAAAATTTTCCGCTTTTCCGGGACGGGTTATGAAAAAGAAGTCATTTCCGTTAATTACGATGCTATTGTAAAGGGGCAAGCCAATGACTTGTTCCTCAAAGAGAACGATATTCTGATCGTACCCATAAGCGGAGTGAAAAGCGTTTGGGCAGGATTCCGGGATTTCTTTAGGTTCTCATTCGGGATTGGATGGTATCGACCTTTCTAAACCGCTGGCCTGGTTTGTTTGGCTTGCCTTGATTCAGAAACGGAGTGACTGCGATTTGAAAAAGTAGGGAGAATTTGATGGAACAAATTCCAGCACAAAAAAATCCCCAGCTCGCTGCGCCTGGCTATCATTATCTTCCTCCATTAAAAGAGGAAGAATTCAGTCTCCGGGAGTATTGGATGGTGTTCCGGAAGAGGCGATGGTCGATCTTTGCCTCACTCCTGATCACCTTGGTCACCACTGCCATTATTACTTTCGCTATGAAGCCCGTCTACAGAGGGACAACCACCATTCTGATAAATAAAGAAAGTCTACAGATCGTGGATTTCAAAGAGATCTTTGCCATCAATACCATGGACCTGGATTATTACCAGACACAATATAAAATTCTCGAGAGCCGCAGTCTGGCCAAACGAGTCATCCAAGCCCACGGTCTTTTCAATCACCCCGAGTTTTTGCGAGGAAAAGACAGAACTCCTTTTCAAGCTTGGAGGTCCAATTTGCTGGCCAATTTATCAAATTGGCTCACCCCCCAAAAGCTAGGGGTAAGATCTTCACTCGAAAATGGAAAAGAGACGGCCAATGACTCCTTAATCATCAATGAGTTTCTTGATAAATTAAAAATTGAACCGATTAGAAATTCCCGTTTAGTAAAAATCCATTTCGATACGCATGATCCGGACCTAGCCAAGCAAATTCCCAGCACCCTTGCGGAGTCGTACATCCGGCAAAATTTTGAAGGCCGATTTCAGGCGACGGAACAGGCCAAAGAATGGTTAGCCCGGCAGTTGGACGATCTGAAGGGTAAAGTTGAAAAGGCAGACGAGGACCTCCGGGCCTTTGCCTCCAAGCACGGTATCATTTCCCTGGAAGAAAAGGAGAATATTGTCATTCAGCGCCTGTCTGAGCTGAATGAGGCCTTGGCCAAGGCTGAGGCAGAACGCATGGGCAAAGAGGCGCTCTACAAACAGACCCAAAGTCCAACTCCCGATTCCCTCCTTCCCATCTTGGAGAACAAGTTGGTTCAGGAGCTAAAACAGGCATCCATTCAACTGGAAGCCCAGTACGTGAAACTCTCAGAAACCCTCTTCAAACCGGATTGGCCGGAAATGAAGCGCCTAAAAGACGAAATGGAGACGGTCCAAAGCCAACTCGATAGGGAAATAAAAAAAATCCTCGCCGGTATAAAAAATGAATATGAATGGACCCTCCGGAGGGAATTTCTTCTCCGGAATGCTTTCGAGGAGCAAAAAGTAAAAGCAATGGAGATGCAACAGCGAGCCATCCAATACAATATCCTCAAACGAGAGGCCGATACGAATAAGGAACTTTACAAAGGCCTGCTCCAAAGGATGAAAGAGGCGGGAGTCTCCGCCGGCATTACGGCAAGCAATATTCAAGTGGTAGATCAGGCTGAAATGCCGACAAAACCCTTTAAACCCAACAAGGAACTCAATCTCCTTTTGGCGGCGGTGGTGGGGCTTTTTCTTGGAGTCGGCTTAGCCTTTTTCTTGGAGCATCTCGATGATACAGTAAAAACGCCCGAAGATTTGCAGGATTTGATCCGTCTGCCTTCCTTCGGAATCATCCCGGAAGGTGCTTACGAGAGGCGGAAACTCCTTGAATCAAACAATTCCTTTCCCGTAGAGCTTGCTACTTTTGACTTTCCTAGATCGATGCTTTCCGAAGCCTACCGAAGCATCCGAACCTCCATCCTTCTTTCCTCATCAGGGAATCCACCCAAAATCATTGCCGTCTCTAGCCCCAATCCGGGTGAAGGGAAAACCACAACCGTGATTAATACGGCCATCGCTTTATCCCAAACGGGGGTTCAAGTAATCATTATAGATGCCGACATGAGGAAACCCAGGATTCACAATGTCTTAGGAAAAGAGAACGGAGTGGGCCTCTCGAGTTTTCTTTCCGGAAATGCGGATTTGGAATCAACCATTCAAAAATCGAGGGTCCCAAATCTCTATTACGTTCCTTCGGGTCCCATTCCTCCCAATCCATCGGAACTATTGGGATCGGCCCTTTTTAAGAAAATGATCGAGTCTCTCGGATCTCGGTTTAGTTATATGATAATCGATTCCCCGCCGCTCCTTGCCTTTTCTGATTCGGTTATTATATCAACCAATGTGGACGGAGTGATCATGGTGGTGATCGGTGGAAAGACTCCTAGGGAAACTCTCAAAAGATCCAAGGAAGTTCTCCTCCAAGTGGATGCAAAAATCCTTGGGGTAGTCATCAATCGTGTGAAGATGGGAGGATCCGGATACGGATCTTACTACCACCGGTATTATACCTACTACGGCAAAGAGGGAAAGAAAAAGGAGGATCTCTCTGTTGCGAGAGAGGAAAAAACTGGTTAGGAAGCTAATTTTTAAATCCTTATGAAAAGATTGATAATCCATTTCCTATTGGTATTGGTTAATATTGTTGCCGGCTTTTATATTCTTTCTCTATGGCGAGGTACTTTTCCCTATGGGCCCAATCCTTCTGCTGAAAGCCTTCTTCAGGCAAATAAGCTTGCTCCGTTGAATCCTGATCCATATTACAGGTTAGGGATATTCCACCAGTTGGAGATCCATAATATCGATCTAATAAAATCAATAGATTTTCTATACAAGGCAATAGAACGGAACCCGCTCGAACAAGAATACTGGTTAAACCTGGCCAAGATTTTAGACCGAATGGGGGAAAAGAAAGCCTTTGAAAAGGCGCTGCAAAATGCCATCTTGGTTTTTCCCACCGGATACCAAGGAAGATGGATCGTAGGTAATCTTCTTCTTCAAAAAGGGGAATATGAAAAGGCAAGTCCGCATTTCTCATACATTCTCTCCCATTACCCGGAAGAAAGCAGCATGGTCTACGATATCTGGGGGAAAGTGACCCAAGACCCTGCTTTTTTTCTGGAAAAACTCGTTCCGCATGATCCCTCGTCCTACAGGCAGTATCTCTCCTACCTATATGGGGAAGGCAATAAAGAGATGGCAAAGAAGGTTTGGGAAGGGATGGCTCACCTAGCTTATAAGGCTGAATGCTCTGAAGTCATCCATTACATCGATTTCCTCATATCTCACGGAGATATCGCTGAAGCCTATCGAATCTATGAGGCCGAACTTCGAGTCAGGGGGCTTCCAATTCCTTCAAGGGAAAATTTGGTGGTGAATGGGGGATTTGAAAAGGAAAAGGTATTAGGCGGGGGGTTCGATTGGAAAATCGAGGCAATCCGCGGAGGAGAGATAACTTTTGACAATACAGTAGCCTCTGAAGGAAGAAGATCGCTTAAAATATCATTCAGTGGAAAGGAGAATGTGGATTTTTACCATGTTTTTCAGTATGTATCCTTGAAGCCGAATCGCAAGTACCAACTTAAAGCTGAGGTGAAGACCAAGGCCTTGAGCACTCAGAGCGGGGTAAAGTTAGAAATCATTGGAATTGGACCGGCTTTTTACGGCGCCTCGCAAGCTATGACGGGAGACAATGATTGGAGAGAGGTGTCGGTGATATTTCGGACACCCAAACAGTCACAAGGGGGACTTGTCAGGCTTAGAAGGGAAGCAACAGAAAAGTTCGACCGATTTATTTCGGGGTCGTTATGGATTGATAATGTGCGAATATCCGAAGAAAAAGCGGGAATGGATTCTCAACCCGAAAGCATCTCGAGCAGGTGAAGGCCTCAGGGGGAAATCTTCATGAAAGAGTATTATAAGATTTTCGGTCTCGAAGAAGGTGCCGCTTTAGAGGAGGTTACGGCTCGGTATATGGAATTGAAAAAACAGCTCATATCTGCTGCCGAAAAACGGCATAAAATGGATATAACCTTCGAGGAAATCAATGAAGCTTATCGGAAGATTAAAAAATCCAGAGCTCCTATGATTGCCCAATTCGATCTCGATGAGCTACTAAAAAAACAATATCAAGTACGCATGGCGGAAAGTAGAAAAGCGAAGGTAAAGAGGATAATTCTTACTTCAGGCGTTGTAGCCGTTTGTCTTATTGTTGGTGCAGTTATTTTTATTTTGGAGAGACCTGGAGTGCCTCGGCCTTGGTCAACTTTCCAAGAGGGTCCTGATCAAAAAACTCGGAGATCTTTAGAAGAGGATGCTCGCCCTTCCGCTTTGGAAGCCAAGAAACCTACAAAAATTGCAGATGGAGTTCCGAAAGAGCCGGATAAGTCGGCCGCGCTGGAAAGTCCCAAACCCGGGGCTAAGGATAGTGAAGGGATTGAGACGGCTAAACTTTCCACCGAACAGCCTTCAGGGATTTCTGTTACTGAGCCTGAAAAAATGAAGGCGAAAGAAGAGCCACTTACATCTCCCGCTCTGAAACCTGGGCCCCCCCCTGAAGTGGCAAAGGCGGCTCCCAAGGAACCGATGAAAGCCGTCCTTCCTGAAGAACCCAAGTCTGTTCCTGAGAAAATTGGAAGGATTAAAGCTGCCAAGCCGACTCCCAAGGAATCTTCCGTTGGTTCGATTCCCAGGGGTGAAGAGGTTAGGATAAAGGAAGAGGTTCCTACGCCTTCCGCCTCGGGCCCTGCGCCTCCGGTAGAGGCTGCAAAGGTCATCCCGCAGGAACCAGGGAAGATCAGCGGATCTGACAGCGCAAAAATCCCGGAGCAAAAGAGAGAAAAAGAACAAATCGCCTCATTGGCCATACCGCCGTTAGCAATTGCCAGCGATGAAGAAGTCAGGAAATTCTTTGATGAGTATTTATTTCGATATAACAGGCAAGAAATTGATGGCTTTATCTCTTTCTTCTCAGCTAAAGCCGTTCAAAACCAGAAAGACGATCTCAGAAGAATTAGGGCTACTTATGATACCTTTTTTGAGCAGATGGAATCCGTCCGATACCGAATTATTATCAATCAGATTGAACCCAAGCAGGACAGAGTGGAGGTGAAAGCTCAGTATGAGTTGGAAGGCATCGTGGCGAAAGGAAGAAGGGCCCAAAATTGGAAAGGCCGGATTCGCTGGGTCCTGATTCGGGAAAATGGAGCTTTAAAAATAATATCCCTTGATTATCGACCCCAAACGAGCAAATGAAATGATCGATATCCATAACCACGTCCTTTACGGCTTGGATGATGGGGCCCAAACTCTTGAAGAATCCATAGAAATGTGTCGGATCAGTTGGAATGATGGAGTGAGAATTATCGTGGCAACCCCTCACGCTTTCAATTTTCTCTACGAAAACAGCCGGTCGATCGTTCTTACCAAAGTCCAAGAATTAAATGCTATTTTACTTGATAAAATATTTAAGGATGCGATTCCTCATTCGCACTTTTTTTTGGAAACACAGAGACGACGACCCTATAATCCGGCGCCTGAATTTCACCCCAGCCCGAAAGTCCATAATTTGAAAATCATCCCCGGGGCGGATGTCCATTTCTCCGAAGAATTGCTGTCGGAACGATCCGGGGATAAAATCACAACGATCGCGGATGGAGGAAAATTTCTTTTAATCGAATTTCCATCCTGGGGGATTCCATTTCAAGCGGAGACGGTCTTGTTCGAGTTGTTGGTTCGAGGAATCACTCCGATCATCAGCCACCCAGAGAGGAACTTGGAGATCATTCGCGGCCACAAAAAATATATTAATATGGTTCAGATGGGTTGTTTGGGGCAGATTACCGCCGCAAGTTTAACGGGTGACTTCGGGCAGGATGCGAGGCAGGCTGCCGAAAATCTTCTCAGAAAAAAACTCGTCCACGTCATTGCCTCAGACGCCCATTCGGCGAATGGAAGATCTCCTGTACTTTCTGATGCCGTCCGGGCAGCGGAGAAAATTGTGGGGAAAGAACAAGCTCAAAAAATGGTCACGGAATATCCCCAGGCGATCATCGAAGGCCGCACACCCACCCTCCCTGAGCCTTCCCTATAGGCATAGATTAGGAAATGTTTGGTAAGGCCATCCAAATCATTCTTGTCTCCCTTTTAATCTTTACCCCTGTCGCCTATGGCTCAATGGATATCTGGGCATTTTCTCTGATGGAATTAGGCATCCTTTTAATCATTTCTCTTTATACGATTCAAGAGTTATTCTTCCGCGTCTCTGGCAATCCTGCATATGGGCCCCCCCTTGCCAATGCAAATGCCCATGGGGCGATTATTTTTTTTGGAAAAAAAAATATCTCTGCCCTTCCTTTGATTTTGCTCTTTCTTTTTCTCGCTTTCATTTTATTTCAGCTGATTCCCCTCCCATCGGGGTTGATAAAAATCCTTTCCCCAAAAACTTTCGAACTTCGCCAGCAGCTGTCCTGCCTTGATTTGAACCTGCCGCCCTCCTCGATTTCCATTCTCCATGCGACTTCCAGTCCCCTCTCTCTTTTTCCCTTCGCCACCCAAATTGAATTCTTTAAATGGTTCAGCCTGGTTGGATTCTTCCTTCTTCTCGTTTATGGAAGGCTTTTGGACGAAAGGAGAATAAGGAGTCAGCTCATCCTGGTTATTTTTCTGGTGGGGGCGGGAGAGGCTTTTTATGGGATGATTGAATTTTTCAGCGGTCATTGTCATATCCTTTTCCTGGATGTTTCGTCCTCCATGTCTTCTATCAGCGGTACCTTCATCAATCCAAATTATTTTGCCGGGTATCTGCTTATGGTTATTCCCCTGGCCACGGGTTATCTCCTTTCCCGGTTGGCCGTTCAAACAGAGCATTTTGTTGCTTGGCGTCAAATGATATCTTCTCTTGAGGGGAAGAATCTCCTGATCGGGTTCGGGATAATCCTGATGATTCTCGGGCTATTTTTTTCCGCATCGCGCATCGGGATTATCAGCCTCCTCCTCTCTTTCAGTTTGCTCGCGATCCTCTTCAGAGATCTCCAAAAAGGGAAATGGTTTTCACAGACCCCTATGCTGGTGGTCGGATTGGCCTTGCTCTGGGCCGGCTGGATTGGCATGGATGCAATAATCAGCCGTTTTTTCACCGCCTCCGGGGATTTGCAATTGAGGCGGTTAATCTGGGGAGACACCTACCAGATCTTCAAGGACTTCCCTCTCCTCGGCTCCGGCCTCGGGACTTTTGCCCAAATCTTCCCCATGTACCGATCCTTCCATATTCAGAACATTGTTACCCATGCGGAGAACGATTTTCTCCAGCTGGCATCGGATACCGGGCTCATCGGAATAAGCATTCTTTTAATCCTGTTTGTATATCTTCTTTGGAAGGCCATTTCCGGAATTCGTTCCCTTTCTCCCAGAAGCCCCCAAAGGTACATCGGCATGGGCGGTTTAGTGGGCGTTTTGGCCCTCATGTTTCAAAGCCTGGTCGAAAGAAACCTCCAAGTCCCGGCCAATGCTTTACCTTTTATCATCATCTGGGCTTTAATCCTAAAAATTTCAAATCCAGTATTCCCCAAAAAATCATGAGTCCAGGTTTGTCTGTTTCAAAAATGGCTTTATTCTTATCTCATAAGCAAGATTTTTTAGAAAGATCTCTGAGATTCAGATAGGTGACATTTCTTTTACCGATGAATTCAACCCGAATAGATAGGTCGAATAGTTGATTCTAACCGGCATCAAAAAACCTTTGTCTCTCAAACGCCATACTCCCCAAAGCACCAAGTTTCTCGTTGGCTTGGGAAATAGGTTTTAGAAATCAAATTAATCTAGAGCAGCGTTTGAGCGATTCAATTACAGGATGTTTACATATGGGTATGAAAAGAGCATTGATTACAGGAGGCGCAGGTTTTATTGGATCACATTTGGCAGAAGCCCTTTTAAATAAAGGGTGGACAGTAGACGTGATTGATGACCTTTCCACAGGCAATATGGACAATATTTTCCATTTAAAAGTATTTCCAACCTTTTCTTATGTCCTTGATACAGTGATGAATCGATCGGTCATGCTTGAGATGGTGGACCGCGCTGATGTTGTATTTCATCTGGCAGCGGCTGTGGGTGTTCGCCTAGTAGTGGAAAAACCAGTTTACACAATCGAAACTAACATCAAATCGACAGAGATGGTTTTGGAAATCTGCGTACATAAACTAAAGCCAGTGCTATTGGCTTCAACTTCAGAGGTCTATGGGAAACTGGACCGGCCTTCATTCAGTGAAGAAAATGATTTAGTCTTGGGCCCAACTTCAAGGGCTCGATGGTGCTATGCGGCCTCAAAGATCATTGACGAGTTTCTTGCCAAAGCGTACTTCAAAGAAAAGCAATTGCCCACTGTGATCGTGAGGGTGTTTAATACCATTGGCCCCCGCCAGACAGGACAATATGGAATGGTGGTTCCCCGTTTCGTGAAGCAGGCTCTCCTGGGAGAACCGATTACCATTTATGGAGATGGCACTCAGCGTCGCTCGTTTACCTGGGTGGAAGATGTTGTCAATGCGATGATCGCCTTGATAGAGCATCCCAAGGCCTATGGGGAGGTTTTTAATATCGGCCACTCAAAAGAGATCTCGATTCTCGATCTTGCAGGGCTGGTGAAACGAATGACAGAAAGCGATTCAGAAGTTCTTTTCGTTCCATATGAAAAGGCGTATGAAGTGGGATTTGAGGATATGTCCCGACGGTTGCCTGATATATCTAAGATCCAAAGACTGATCAATTATAAGCCATCCTTGGACTTGCCGGAGATGCTAGAAAATATCATCCTTTATTACCGGAATAAATTATCCCCGGCTCAGATGGATCAAAAGCCACCCCTTGTGGCCCAAGTACCTTAAACGGAAATTGCTGTTTTGAGAATAGCTTTGAAGTTGAGTTTTTCTGCTCTCTTACTGTTTTCTATTTTCTTTACCTGGGATGACACTGCGGGGGCCCAGGAAGAAAGGGCCAAAAAAGTCATCTATTACGGATGGGGCATCCGTGATACTCAATACGTCAGGGAAAATTGGCGGCAAATGGAAAAAATGCCATTCAATGGCATTGGAATCGTCATCGCTATTGACCGATCCAAACCTACTCGCGGGAAAGGCGCGACAAGCAACCAGCTTTGCTGGCAGTTGATGGGACCAAGGCAATTTCGAATAGAGGATTTCCAGGAGGCAATTGCTGACCTAAAAGTTCCAAAATGGAAGAAATTTACCGATAACTTCCTACCTGTGGCTCTCTCCTCTTCTGTGTCAGCAATCGGACTGAATTGGTTCGACGAGAGGCGATGGCAAATTATAAGAGAAAATTTCAAAGTTTTGGCAAAGATTGCCTCAGAAGGAAGGGCCAAGGGATTCATACTTGATCCTGAGCATTATAACTATGAATTATTCGGATACGTAAGTCAGCGAAAGCAAGTTGATAAACCTTTTGAACATTTCGTCGAAACCGCTCGCAGGAGAGGCAGAGAGTTGATGGCAGCAATAGTCGAGTCTTTGCCCGACCCAGTTATACTTTCCCTTTATGCCTACACGCTGCACCTGAATGAGTTACGTCGGGGAAATATTTTGAGAAAATCGGAATATGATCTTCTTCCAGCATTTTACGATGGCTTCCTGGAAAGCATGCCCGCGAGGGCTATTTTAATTGATGGCTATGAGTTCGCATATGGATTTAAGGAGCGGAGGCAGTTCCTTGATGGTTATCGCCAAATACACCGAGATGCGGCTAAGCTCTGCAAGTTTCCTGATCTTTACAGGGAGAAACTTAGAGCTGGGTTCGGAATTTGGATCGATTATCAGACCCAACAGACCTACTTTTCGCCAGAGGAGCTTCAGAGGGCTGTTGGTGCCGCCCTTGAAGTTAGCGACGGATACGTGTGGATCTATAGCCAAAAGCCTCAGTTTTTTCCCCTTTCAGAAATTGCCACATCCTATATAGAAGCTATCACCGAAGGAAAGCGACAGCAAGTGGAGTAAGAAAAATACTTAGATGCATATTCTTATTATCACCGGTATTTTCCCACCCGATATAGGCGGCCCAGCAACATATGTCCCCCAAATTGCTGAAGCGCTTTTCAAAAGGGGGCATCAGATCACAACGATAACACTCAGCGATCGCTTGGGTCACGATGATAAAATATTTTCTTTTAAGGTGATACGCATCCCTAGACATATTTTTAAGCCTTGGCGATGGCTTTTGACCATTTTTACAATTCTCCGCTTGTGTCGCGGTGTTGGTGTACTGTTCGTGAACGGCCTAGCAATGGAAGCGGCTGTCGCAAATCTATTTATGAGCAAGCCAATGGTGCAGAAAGTAGTAGGTGATCTGGCTTGGGAACGAGCAACAAACCTGGGTTGGGTTAGGGATAACTTCGAAGATTTTCAAAAAAGGAAATATGACCTTAAAGTTGAGAGCCTTAAGACGATTAGATCATGGTGGGCACGGAAAGCTGACAGAATCATTGTGCCTAGCCAGTACCTTGCTGGATGGGTCCGGGGTTGGAAAATTCCCGAGCAAAAGGTGACCGTAATATACAACAGCATGACCCCAACTAACGGTATTGAACCAACTGCGGTGCCATTAAAAACTCCTATAAAATTGGTGACAGTTGGCCGCCTCGTGCCATGGAAACGGATTGATAAAATCATGGAGGCCATGGTGCCATTAGAGAAGGTTGGGCTGATTGTCGTCGGTGACGGGCCTGACCGCGTGCGCCTAGAGAAAGAAGCAAGGGTTCTTGGGGTTATAGAACGGGTTTATTTTGCAAACCAAAGAAGTAATTTGGAGGTAAAGTCATTGATGGCAGCCGGTGATGTCTTCGTCCTGAATTCAAGCTATGAGGGTTTTCCACATATACTTTTAGAAGCAATGAGCCTCGGCTTGCCAATTGTGGCGACGGGAGTGGGTGGAACCCCAGAAGTGGTACAGGAAGGGCAAAATGGTTTTTTGATGTTTCCAAAGGACACCGATGGACTTGCTGAAATTCTTTTGAAACTCGTTTCTTTTCCATCTTGGAGGCATCTTCTTGGAGAGGGCGCAAAGTTGACAGCGAGGCGTTTCAGCATTCAACGAATGGTGGAAGAGACTGAAGCCATTTTATTGAATTGCAAAATGAGTGATGAATAGCGGCACCTGATGGATTCTTAAAGATAAATCTTACAGAACAGGAATTGATCCCACACGGATTGGTGTGACGGCATCTTATAGTTCACTAAACCTGGAAGCGGAGAGGAATATTGAGTAATCTCCTATGAAACTCATGGGTCTATGGGAATTATTACCAATAATATAACTGCCCGTTTATCAAGAGAGAGCAGGCAGACACTGGGATACACGATGGCCAGGGATGCAACGCTGTTAGCGGGGTCCCAATATTTGGCCGCGGGCATAGGTTTTATGACGAATGTCGTGGCTGCAAGGATGTTGGGGCCAACCGATTATGGCATTGTTGCCATGGTAATGGCTTATCCTATGCTTCTTAGGTCTTTTATAGGAATCAAATCGGTTTCTGTGACGACACGATATATCGCTAGTTTTCGTAGTACCCAGAGAAATGAAGAGCTATTGTCGATTTGCAAACTTGGATATGGATTGGACTTTTTTGTCTCAGTTATAGCTTTTCTGCTGGTTGGATTGACCGGCTCGTTGGTTGCCCGGACAATACTAGTAAATGATACGCCAGGAATTTCATGGTTAATGATGGCTTACGCAGCTTCCTTCCCACTTTTTTCCTTAAATGGGACCAGCTGGGCCATTTTATCTTCTTGCCAGAGGTTTAGATGGCTAGCTACTCTGCAAATTCTCGATAAAGGAATCACACTATTACTTGTCGTCAGCCTGCTATTGTTCGGCTATGGAATCTTAGGGGTCATTGTGGGAACGGCTCTAGGGCAAGTGGCACACGGTCTAATGATGATGGGGGTAGCCACGGGTGTCCTTTCTAACGACAAAATAGGGCTCTGGTGGAAAGCTTCTATTAGCAATGTATCGACTCTTCGCCGAGAGCTTGCCCACTTCTTCAGCTGGAATTTCCTAAATCTAACTATGAGTGGGTTAATGGGCCAAGTTCCGCAGCTATTGTTGGGATGTTTCCGCGGGCCGGAAGAGGCGGGATTCTTTCGCCTTGCAGCAAGCTTCATAACGGCAGGATCTTACCTGGAAAACTCGTTGGGAAAAGTATCGTACCCCATCCTCGCTGCTAAGCGGGAAATAGGAGATCGGGATAAGCTGAATAGGACACTGAAGCATTGGACATTACAGATGGGCCTCCCAGCTTGTTTTTTAATTTCTATCACAATTCCTCTCCTTTCCATGCTAATTCCTGAGATTCTAGGGTATTCGTACAGCCCCATGGTGATTGGTACTCAAATCATGATGATTGGTACTGCCGCCAGCGCACCTTTTTTCTGGCTAAATTCATATTATTACGCCTTGGGGATGGTTGAACAATGGGCTAAATTCTATAGCCTTTATGCGGCTCTTTCTATTGGTTTAGGGTTCCTGGCTATTTATGGGTGGGGATTTATTGGGGTAGGGGTGGTCACAGGAGTGGGAAAGGTCATTTTTACTGGAGTGATGGTAGGACTGTTTGTAATGAATCGAGAAAGATCGCGTGAAAGTTTTCGTTTGTCCGAATCGAGATGAAACAGGGAAGCTCATCGCAGCATTTCGGGTACATCCTGAAATTTGGAACGGCTTAATTCTTGATATAGGCTGCGGCTCCAGGTATCTTAAGACTCTGTTTCCAAATGGGAAGGTGCGCTACTTTGGGTTAGATTTGTTTCCCCCCGCGGATATTATTGCGACATTAGAATCGAGGCTGCCATTCCGAGATTTGAAATTTGATACGGTAGTGGGCTTGGACGTTTTAGAGCATGCAGATAATATTTTTAACGCTTTTAATGAGATTTGTAGAGTAGCTCGTAAGTACATTCTCATAACGATGCCCAATGGGTTCGATGTAAGATCCAGGATTAAATTTTTGCTTGGGATGGGGATATCAGGGAAATACGGATTGCCAATGGATCCTCCGAAGGATCGTCATCGGTGGATTTTCTCACTTAAAGAAGCTCGCAGGTTTGTTCATGCCAGAGCGGAATGCAACAAGTTCGAGGTACTTATAGAAGGGTATCTAATGGGTCCGTGCCGTTCTATTTTGGGTGGAAGAATATTAGTCCACCTCCTTCCAAATGTTTTCTCTCCATGGTACTTAGTTCTGCTTCAACGAAAGGAATGTTGGGAGTGAGAGTTTGCTTCATAGGGGGGGCTCAGTACAAAAGTCCTTTAGATAGGACATCGGAGAAGAAATTTAGGGCGCTGATACAAATAGGAGAGATCTATGTCATAGGGTTTTCTCCGGATGCTAAACTGCGCCATTTTAAACAGCATGCGCAGTTTTACTTATTGCCACGCGTGCAATGGGGATTGTTTCGTTACTTGCTGATGTTAATTTTTGGACAGACGATTGCTGTTTGGTGTATCCTTCGTTGGGGAGTGCATATTTTGATAGCCCAGAGTCCGTACGAAGGGTTTGCTGCGGCCTGTGCGAAAATCATAGTTCGGCCTTTGGGCAAAAGAGTGGCTCTGGTGGTGGAGAGCCACGGTGACTTTGAAGGTTCCCTTTTTTTGCAGCGACGGGTCTTTTATCCATCGGTTTATCGTTTTTTAATGCGTCAGTCAGCTCTCTTCGCTCTCCGACATGCTGATGTTCTCCGGGCTGTCTCCAATTCAACCAAGGAACAACTTGAAAAATGGGCACCCAATAAGCCAATATTTCAGTTTGTTGCATGGACTGATATGGATGTATTTCTGGAGGCAGGAGCCAAAAAGAAGAGGAACCCTAATGAGAAGATGATTATCTACGCAGGGGTGCTCATTCCAGGAAAGGGTGTTCATTTTTTATTAGATGCTTTTGGGAATATCACTTCGGAGGGATTGAGTACGAAACTTTGGATTATTGGCAATTCAGAGAATCGAGAATATGCCGAAATGCTGAAAGGCAAGGTGGAAAGATTGAGCTTGGGTAATCGGGTAATTTTTTCTGATTCATTACCTCAGACCGTGCTAGCGAATTTGATAGCTCAGGCACAGGTGCTAGTTCTACCTTCATTATCGGAAGGTCTGGGACGGGTTATTTTTGAAGCTATGGCCTGTGGAACCCCGGTTATCGGAAGTGCAGTTGGAGGAATCATGGAGATGATCGTTGATGGGGAAAACGGATTTCTTATACCCTCAGGTGATGTGGACTCTCTGGTTGATCGGCTCCGCTGGATCTTAAAGAATCCTGAAAAAGCATATGAAATGGGGAAAAGGGCGCGAGAATTTGCAGAAGACTTCTTCTCCGCAAAGGGATATGTTGAAAATTACAGAAATGTCATTGAAGCAGCTGGGAAACACATATAAGGCAACCAATGCGAAAATAGAAATATGCGGCTGCTCTGGTTCAACCTAGCAACAGATTTAGATGATCCGATTTTGGGTTTTACTAGCTCATGGATCAAAACTGTAGCAAAAAGCGTTGATTTCATTGATGTTATTACCATGCGGAAAGGGAGAGTTGAAGCTCCTAAAAATGTTAGAGTCGTTTCCATCGGAAAGGAGAAGGGGTATAGTGAACCCCGAAGAGGTCTAGAGTTTTACCGAGAGCTTTTTGGCATCCTGGGTCATAAAACTATTGATGTATGTTTCTCCCACATGATTCCTATCTTCACCGTGCTGGCAGCTCCTGTGCTCCGGGCTAAAGGCATACCCATCGTCATGTGGTATGCTCATCCCAGTTTAACGCAAACTTTGAAATTAGCTGATCGTCTGTCCGATCGTATTGTGACAAGCGTAGCCACGGCATATCCCTACAAGCGGAATAAGTTGATTGTGGTTGGGCAGGGGATTGATACAGACTTATTTTCACCAGATGGGCAACCTGCGCCCGATACCCCGCCTATGATCCTTTGCGCAGGGCGTCTCTCAGCAGTAAAAAACCATGCAACGTTGCTTAAAGCAGCTTCTCTCCTCCGGCGGTCCTGGGGGATGCCTTTTCAGGTAGCCATCCTTGGAGGCCCCGTTACTTCCTCGGATGGCCCATATGCCGAGAACCTTTACGAACAAGTCAAAGATCTGGAAATCCAAAAAATAATTCGATTTGAGCCCCCTATCTCAATGGAGGCCCTCCCGTCTTGGTATCAGCGGTGCACCGTACACGTCAACTTGACCCCGACCGGTTTTGGCGACAAGGTAGCATTGGAAGCGATGAGTTGTGCAAGGCCGTCCCTATTGGCGAACGGGGGTTTCAGAGAAACGCTGGGTAAATATTCGGAATTGCTTCACTTTCGACATGGAGACTCTCAAGATTTGGCAGACAGGATCGAGCGGGTTCTTTCCTTAAAAAAGGATGATAGATCCAAGATGGGGAAATATTTAAGAGAACAAGTGCTGCAAATGCACAGCCTGGAAAGATTGGGGGGAAGGCTGGTCGAAATATTTCAAGCGATCCGGCAGAAATTCGTCCCAAAATCGAAATGCACAAATCAAGCATAAAGCAAAATGAAAAAATGGGGTTATTTTAATCGTTTGATGTTAAATAAGGCCAGTTTATCGAGAGTATTGACTGAAATTGAACTTGAACATGTCTATAAAACTATTTTTCCTTCAATTCAGGTTTCAAAGGTATTAGTTGCTGGGGGGGGATTGAAGTCTCGAGGTTCGGAACATGTTTTGCTGGACTTAATTGATAATAAAAAAAGCTGCCTTTTTGCCGATATAAACAGATTTAGAAATCCAAATATTATAGCGGATCTGGGATCTATATGGTCATTTAGAAATGAAGCTTTTGATTTGATTCTCTCAACATGGGTAATTGAACATATAATAAGCCCAACAAATTTCTTTATAGAAGCGTTTCGCACTTTGCGGAGGAAAGGAGTCTTTGTTTGCTCAGTTCCATTTATTCAGCGCAAGCACGGGTCCCCTCATGATTATTACAGGTTTACCGACATGAGCTTATCTTCCCTGGCAAGTTCAGCAGGTTTTAAGCATATCGAAATAAGGCCAGTTGGTGGAAAGCCTTTTGTTTGTTGTATAAGCTTACTCTGGCCGTTGTTTCCTTTTCCTTTAATCGGTTTAATTTTATTTTTGTTGGCCTGGATATTCGATGTTATATACAAGGCTGCTGCAAAAATGTTTGGGAAAAGAGGGGAAATTTTGAACTCCTATCCCATCAATTATATCTTAATAGGGATAAAGTAAAACAGGGCTATGGAACAAATTTTATTAAGCTTGGTATTGGCATCTATAATTTCTCTATTGGTTCCCAAGTGGGTTTTGCTTGTTTTTTGTGTGCCAACGCTCATGATTTTATCACTCATGGAGATGATACCCGCCATTATTTCTTTTGGCGACGCTGACATCGAGATTTATGATTATATTCTTTTCATTATCGGAATCAGAATTGCTGGTCCTTTTTTAATTGGGAAGCAGAAAATCACCCTCCATCCGATTTTATTACCGGTTTTCATCTTTCTAAGCGTATTGCTTGGATCAACTATTATAGCCTACTATCGGTTTGGCGAAGAAATATTTATCAGTGAGGTAATCGCCTTTCTCAGAATGGTAACACAAATATTTACCTTCCTCTTTTTCATCCAATCGATTAGAACGGAAAAGGAATTGGCGCTTACTTATAAATCGTTAGAGTACATTGGATATATAATAGCTCTTACTATTTATATTAATTTTATCCTTTATCCTCTGGGGTTAAATCTTGGCGAAGTAATGTCAAGCGAGGGGATGACACGATATTTTGGCCCCATTGGGGATCAAGTCAGTTTTATTTTAATATTCTTTATCTTTAAGAAGCTTATCGATAGAAAATGGATTGGAGCGGCGATTTTTGCTGGAGCGTTGCTTGCTACTGGTACGCGCGCGGCCATTATACCGTTGGGGATAGGCATAGGAATGATGGCATTTAGAATGCGAAAGGAGGTTATGCTAACAGGTAAAGAGATTGCCATTTTACTCATAGCCTGCACAATATTATCGAGTTTTATTATTTTATATGATGTCGGGGGTATGAAAACCAGGTTTTCGGGATCTCAACTTGAATTAGGCTTGAAGCAGCGCGTTCTTACAGCCCAATTGGCATTGGATGTATTTTTGGATAATTTTTTGACTGGCGTCGGCTTTACAGGATTTCGTTTTTTGAGTTTAGATTACGGTGCTTGGGCGGTGTTCACAAAAAACCTATATTTTTCTCCCAATTTCATTGCAACGGCGGGAAACCAATTCCTTCAAGCAGCTACAGATGGGGGAATTTTAGGATTGGTGAGTTTTGCGTGGCTGAGCATAATTATTTTGAAGGTATTTAAGAAAGCAATCATATATTCGAGGGGAGATTCATATAACCATAGCCTTGCAGGTTATATATGGTTCTTTTCGTTGCTTGTCGGCAATTTAACCAATGCCTGGTTGCTCCCAGGATCATTGATATCTTATTTTATGTGGATAATCTTAGGATTAGCAGTTGCCAAAAGACATCTATTTTCAGAAAATTGGGTAAAGTTGCGCTATCGAAATGGACAATTTAATCTTGCCAATTAGGTTGCAATCCTGAAAAAGGATCTAAAAATCCTTCATCTCATCAATACCTTATCAGCGGGAGGCGCCGAATTACACTTACTTAACCTTTGCCAAAACTTAAGGCGGCATGATGTAGAAGTTGTTGTCGCCTGCATGCGAGAAAAGATTAAGGGGAGCCGATCGTTACTTGTAGATTTTCAGAGAGAAGGATGTCGCGTAGTCCCACTTTCGTCCGACAGTCGCTATGACTTGAGGCCTTTGGTCAAATTACCCATTTTAATCCGGGAAGAAAAGCCAGATATTTTGCATACTCACTTACCCCGAGCGGATTTTGTGGGGGCTATCGGGCATTTGTTTTATGCATCAATACCATGGGTTTGCTCGATCCATGGTATTTACGACGAATCCTGGTCTGGTAAATGGACTCTTCCTTTATTCAAATTTATTTGGCGCCGCCCCGATGTACTCATTAGCATTTCTCACGCTGTCAAGCTATGGTTGGTTCAGAAGCGTAATTTCTCGCCCGAGAAGGTCACTGTTATCTATTACGGAATCGAAGCAGAGCATTTTATTAAACCGAATTCTGACTTACGAAAAGGTTGGAATTTGGATGGGAACGCGATCATCGGGTCTATTGGGCGGCTTGAATTAAGGAAAGGACATGGAACTCTAATCAAAGCTATGCCATTAATTCTCAAAAAGGTACCTAATGCGATTCTACTCATTGCTGGGCATGACCCATGGGGATATGGTGAGAAACTGGAAATTATGATTGACGAATTAAAGCTGAATAGTAAGGTAAAACTATTGGGCTTTCAAAACGATATACCATCATTCCTTCACGCGATTCATGTATTTGCCTTTGCTTCTTCCTCGGAAGGTTTTGGGCAGGTTATTATTGAAGCAATGGCGGCGGGAAAGCCAGTGATTGCGAACAGGATCCCTCCTCTTACGGAAATAGTTCTCGATGGCCAAACGGGGTTGCTGGTGGAGCCGGATAACCCAGAAGCCTTTGCCAGGGCAGTAGTGTGGTTACTCCAAAAACCAGAAGAGGCAAGGCGAATGGGAATTGAAGGTCAGAGACGTGTAAGTAATCAATTCAATGCAAAAAGGATGTCGGATAGGATCTTGTCAGTCTACACAAAATTATTAGGAATTCGCGACGGCTCCGCATAAGTTGTCTAAAATGGATTATGAGGGGTAGATAGGTTCTAGCGTTATGGCGACGATCAAGACGTTATTTGAAATTTATCATCTGATTTCTAGTGGTTCATTTCCGTTAAAGGATGCGATAGGTTGCCTTTGATTAAAGCCATTGGAAAATATGAAAGTCTCGGTTTATTCATTGGAAGTTTGGTGCCCCTTAGTGACCCCTAAATTTTCAGGGCTGGTCATTTATAACTCAACGGATCCCAAATGGTAAGCTTTGAGGCCGAATTTATTAGTAAAATCAAAGTAATGCAGGTTATTGCTCGCCTGAATATCGGTGGTGCGACTATGCATGTGGTCAACCTTAGCACCAAGCTGAACCCAGAGCGCTTCGATTCACTGCTGGTATCTGGCACCGAGAATCCTGGCGAGGGTTCCATGGTGGACTACGCCCTGTCCTTGGGGGTTCAACCCTTGGTCATTCCTGAGATAGTCGGTGAGGCCACATTTAAGTATCGAGATGGGAAAGCGCTGGCTAAACTCTACCGCCTCATTCGGCGGAAGCGACCCCACATCGTCCATACCCATACTGCAAAAGCAGGCTTTCTGGGCCGTTTAGCCGCTCGGCTTGCTGGCGTGCCGGTCTTGATTCACACATTTCACGGGCATGTACTCGATGGTTATTACGGTCCCCTCAAAACTGGAATACTTCGCCAGATGGAACGAGGTTTGGCCGGGATTACCGATCAAATCATCGCTGTCAGTGAGAAGGTTAAATCTGAGCTAGTTTATTTCGGAGTCTCCTCGGCTGAGAGGATTAAGGTGATTCCCCTGGGATTCGATCTGGATCCCTTCCTTTGTTGCGCGGCTCAAAAAGGTGAGTTTCGGCGTGAATTGGGCGTCGCTAATGGCGCGCGATTAGTTGGCATTGTGGGTCGTATCTTCCCGATTAAGAATCATCGTCTTTTTCTTGAGACAGCAGCTTTAGTAAGCGCCAATGACCCTTCAGCTCGTTTCGTTATCGTAGGAGACGGCGTCCTGCGTAATGAATTAGAGAGTTACACTTCTAAATTGGATATAAAGGATCGAGTTTTATTTGTCGGGTGGCGCCGAGATCTACCCCGTATCTATGCCGACTTGGATGTGTTAGTTGTTTCATCGGATAAAGAAGGGACCCCTGTTTCTGCCATCGAAGCTATGGCTTCAGGCTGCCCCGTGGTCGGGACTCGTGTGGGCGGTCTGCCGGATATGATTGCTGATGGCAAGACCGGCTACCTTGTACCTCCGAGGGACCCAAAGACCATGGCCATATTCATTTTGCGCCTGCTGAGAGACGCGCAGACCGCCTATAAGATCAGCCGGAGCGCCCGGGCAATTGCCCAGGAGCGATTTAATATTAAGCGTCTTGTCGCTGATACCGAGGAGCTATATCAAGAACTTTTAAGGCAGAAGAATATCCTGGCCTAAGCTTCAAATTCCTCCCATCAAATCTCAATGATGAGCGCTTGGATGAAAGGTTTGCATGTATAATCCCCTATTTGCGTTTGCTGTCGCATTGATTACTTCGTTAGGCCTTACCCCGGCAGCAGCACAGATTGCCTTGAGGTTGGATATCATCGATCAACCTGGTCCCCGTAAAGTGCACCGAAAGGCTATGCCTTTATTAGGAAGTCTTGCCATCTACACAGGGGCGGTGCTCGCATTCCTTCTTTTCATGGATGGCAGCGCCCGCAATCAAGTTATCGGTATCTTGGCCGGGGCGAGTTTGCTCGTTGTTGTGGGCATCCTTGATGATCGAGGGATCCTACACCACCAAGTAAAACTCATGGTTGCCATGCCCCTTGCCGCGCTCATCCTCATTGCCTCGGGCGTACACTTTACCATCTTTGCCTCTTCCGCCATGTATCTTGGCTCCTCCGTTTTGGCCTTTTTGCTGGACTATGTACTCACACTACTATGGGTTGTAGGGATTACTGCCGCCTTCAGCATACTGGACCATATGGATGGACTGTGTGCCGGTGTGGCCGCCATAGCTGCGGCTTTTGTACTCCTTTTCGCTGGGATTAGCGGCCAAGTATTGGTAGGTATCCTGGCGGCGTCTATCTTTGGGGCCTCATTAGGATTTCTGATCTGGAACTTCAGCCCTGCAAAGATCTTCATGGGCGACGGCGGAGCCATGTTCTTGGGCTTCATGATGGCGACTCTAGGCCTCAAGCTCCGTTTTCCCCAGTTTCCCCAGAATATTAGTTGGATGATTCCTATTCTAATCCTTGGTGTTCCCATTTTCGACACCACCCTTGTAACTATCTCCAGGATACGCCGGGGGCTAATTCCTTTTGCTTCCCCCGGCAAGGATCACACAGCTCACCGCCTAGCTAACTTAGGGCTGGGACATCGCGGTTCGGTGCTAGTCCTTTATATACTAGGAGTCTTGTTCGGCTTGTTGGCTCTCCTTCTAACCTGGCTCTCAATGTTGCAGACATATATTCTGGCGAGTGTGATGTTTGCTTTGGTGCTTTTGGCTATCGGCATCTTGGAAAGAGCGCCCTACGAACGGCAATAAAAGTCAAAAATAAAGAAGAAGCACAATACGCTTCGCGAAAGGTGAAATAATGTATTCTAGGAAATGTCTTGTTGGATCTGGTGCATAATTGTAGGTAGTTCTTTAATGTTGACTGGTAGATAATTAATATGTCATTTAAGATCAGTTTTCGGGGGAAATGGGAAACTCGGGGGAAGGAGGTTTAACCAGAAAACAGGGCTATGAAAGTCATTATCATCGGCGCTTCTACTTCGGGGCTTTTTGCTGCCTATTTGTTGGCGAAAGGGGGCATCGAGGTAGAGGTTTATGAAAGGATGAATGCTCTTGGGTCGCCGTCGCGGACGCTTATCGTTACGGGGAAAATGAATGAAATCCTGGGATTTATTCCCGGAGAAGCGATTACCAATAAGGTGGAATACCTGGAGCTTTTTTCAAAAGAAAGGTCAGCAAGAGTCGCCTTGCGTTGCCCGGACCTGATCATCGAGAGAAGCAAGCTCATTGGGCTGCTTGCTCGAATGGCGACAACCTCAGGAGCGAAAATCATTTTCCAGCATAAATTTCAGACTTATGCGCAATCCGGTAAAAAGATTCTGGTTCGTTTTCAGGACCTTGCCTCAACCAAAGAGCGGCAGATAGGGGCTGATATGCTTGTGGGCGCCGATGGGACGGCAAGCGATGTCAGCCTCGCCGCTTCACGCAATGGGCATGGCCGCGCAGCATTGTTGCAGGCCAGAGTGCACATGCCTGATTTTTTTAGGGAAGACACTTGTAAGGTCTGGTTTGTTGCCCATCAAACCAAATATTTTTTCTGGCTCATTCCCGAATCAAAACATGTAGCCGCAGTGGGGCTCATCGCCGAAGACGGCGATAGAGCAAAAGCCAGCTTAATGACCTTTCTTCATTCCCACCGTCTGGAACCTTTTGAATTTCAATCTGCATCGGTTCCAGTGTATCGGTTTGAATATCCAGGGAACGAATTGGGCCCCAATCGAAATATATTTTTGGTTGGGGATGCGGCTGCTCAGGTCAAGACAACCACCGTGGGGGGGTTGGTTACTGGACTTCATGGGGCCAGGGCGCTAGCCAAAGCCATTTTAAACGGAAAGAATTACCGGCAGGAGTTGAGTAATCTGAGGCTTGAACTGAATCTTCATTTGCTGGTCAGGCATGTCCTTAACCGTTTCAACAACAAGAATTATGATGAATTAGTTGCTATGCTGCAAGGAGGGCTAAAGGAATTAATTGAGGAGTGGCCGCGCGATGAATTGTCGAGGTTTTTTATGAGAATGATATGGAAAGAGCCTCGACTGATTACCTTAGGCGCAAAGGCCTTGCTAAGATCGATATATCATTGAAATCCCCCTTGAAATATTTACGAGAAAATGAGCCCAATTAGAAACGCTAAATCATAATCTCTTTACTGAGGAAAAGCACATTAGAATATAAGGATGAATGAAAACCGCTGCAGCTATATTAAAATAAGCTGAAGAAAGGAAGCTAAAAATTCAATTTTGAGGATAAATTTTACCTTAAAAGGAAATGTGTCTATCCATGAAAATGCTTTTTCACTGTTGAATGATAGCAAAAAATGAAAGATTACGTCAATTTCTATGGTTT